>BNJV01001546.1_pt1 | contig 63395 bp, 67 predicted proteins | sample 8540591 | NCBI WGS metagenome assembly BNJV01 (sample SAMD00202457, study PRJDB9452) | human saliva metagenome | host: Homo sapiens | reverse complement strand
AAGTGGAAATGAATATCATCAAGTTATAGAAATAAAAGATAAATTGCCGATTGGTCATAATTAACACTGAAAAACAATTTTATATTATAATCAAAGTGTTAAGATATATACATAATTTAGACACAAATACAATAAAGAGGTGAGCTTGGTGGAGGATTTGGGTAAGTCTGAATTAAAAAGCTATTTTACACTCCAAGAGAGCTAATATATATTATCTTGAAAAAGTGTCGAGTTATGCAAAAAGATGGCCGTATCCTCTATCTGACCGAAGGGAAAGCTAATTTATATTGGAATATCCCTATTGCCAATACGACAGTTGTTCTTTAGGGACAGGTACTTCCATTACTCAAGCTGCTATGAGGCTACTGGCTGCTGCCGGGGTGATAGTGGGATTTTTGCGGGGGTGGTTGTACGCCGTTATTTTCGGGAGCGGAAATAGAATGGTTGAGTCCCCAAAGTGAATACCGTCCAACAGAGTATTTACAACATTGGGTATCTTTTTGGTTTGATTCGAGAAACGCTTACAAACCGCTAAATATTTTTCAAGGAAAAACGTTGTGAATATTTAGAAAAAATATGGGGAAAGACCGAGAACTACAAAAATATGCATTTTATAGTGATGACATGGATGTCAGTAAGGCACTGGATTCTTACGGTAGGCGTATTGCCTCGGCTTTTAGATGTGACTCAATTATTAACTGCTGAAGCGGAGTTTACAAAGAAGCTTTATAAGTATGCAGCACAAAGAACGGAAAATAGTGATTTCATCAGAAATCATGATGGAACGGACAATGCCAATAATTTTTTTGAATCATGGTAATTATTTAGCTTACGGATTGGGGGCTTGTACCTTATGGGTCTTAGGTATACCTCATAGTTTAGCTGTTATGCATGGCAAAAACGCGACGAGGAGCGCTGGTGTTTGACGTAGCAGATTTAATAAAAGATACAATTGTATTGCCTTGGGCATTTATTTCTGCACGAGAAGGCTATTCAGAACAAGAGTTTAGACAGTTGTGTTTACAGAGTTCACAGAACATAAAGCCTTGGACTTTATGTTTAAGATAGTTGAAGAAGTAAGCGGACTTTTTAAGGTCGGTGATGGTATATGATGGTTGTTTTTACCAGTCGTAGTGAAAAAGAAAGCTGTGTATACTGTTAGGCGAATTCTGGATAGTTTTGCTGATAGGATAGGGACTGATACGTGGAAAGCTATTATAACTGCAGACGGATTGGAAGCTGTTCATACATTATTAAGAAAAAAATGCTACTAAAAGCATGGCTGTATCCCGTCAGTGGATACGCTCTCGTAGTCGGAGTGAATTAGTGTGGGTTGTCGGCAATAGAGATGCATTCAGTACTTCCGGGATTATTCCTGTGAATACTACTCGTAAAAATATAAATCATGAGGAATGGGAAAATAACTGGCATTACATGCCATTGTTGAAAGCATTGGTGGCGATGGCCGCACTGTTTCATGATATAGGGAAAGCATCCGATTATTTTCAAAAGAAGTTGAAAGACAGGGTGTTGGAGGCGGATCCTTATAGACATGAGTGGATTTCATGCAAACTGATGGAAGGTCTTGTTTATATAACTGCATCAGAAGCGGATGACACCATATGGCTTGAAGCCTTAAAAAATGACGAGGTGGATTTTTCCTTATTAATAGAATATGCGAAAGATAACATTAAAATTTCGGATGGCGGTGAATTTAAAGACAGTTTAAAAATCATTGCCGCCTGTTGCAAAAATTATATGTTATTTGATTTTAAGCCATCATAGGTTACCACTACCCAATAAGTATGAAGGTTATTCTGATGATGAGAAAAACTCTTTTTTTCTGAATTATGGAAAAAGTATTACTCAAATTGGGGGTACAAGAATGTTAGATTCGAAAATGCTGAAGGGTTCTTGAAGTGCTTTAGCTTTTCGTGCGGAATGATGGGAATAAATACATCGGAATGGACTAAATGCGTAAAAATGGTCAGTGAGATTACTTGAGTGTGTTGGTTCACACGAGCATATTTTTTGCAAAAAGAAAAAGAATATGCCGGTGTATTTAAGAGCTTGATAATATACAGTCATTTATGCCTCGTTTTGGCAGACCATTATATATCTTCTTTGAAGAGTGAAAGAAGACAAGATGAAATTAAAATACCTTTCTTATGGGCCAATACTGCAGTACAGGGTATAACCAAGGACTGGAAGAACACTTGGTGCGTGTGTGTAAGCAAGCCGTCCAAATAGCACATAACTTACCTTACTTATCTAAAAATATGGAAGTTGTAACGGATAATAAAGCTCTAAAAGAAAAAGAGTCCTGTACAATACAGATGGCAAGATAAAGCTGTTGATGAGATAAGTTTATTCCGAAAGGAAAACAAGAAAGATACAGCCTATTTTATCGTTAATATGGCTAGCACCGGTTGTGGTAAAACTTATGCTAATGCAAAGATCATGCAAGCTGTATCTGAAAAAGTTCCTCTTTACGCTATATATTGGCCTTAGGCCTCGTTCACTGACCTTACAAACAGGAGATGAGTATAAAGAACGTATCGGATTAAGCGATTCGGAATTAGCAGTCTTGATAGGGTCATCGGCAATTACTGAACTGCATAATGAGGAAAAAGCGAGCAATGGGGAACCAGCCTTAATAGATGAACCTGAGAGTTTGTTGACAGAGGATATTCAATATATTGATACTGAAGATTTAGAACAAAACCAAGTTTTTTTAAATGTATTTTTGATACGGATAATAGTCGAATATTAACGAGAAGACAGGCTTATAAGAATCATGCTTTGCTTTTTACAAACCTGTGTTGGTGTCAACTATTGACCATGTAATGGGGGCTACTGAAACTATACGAGGCGGACGTTTTATCTTGCCTATGATGAGATTGATGTCATCGGATTTGGTCATTGATGAAATAGATGATTTTGATCCTCGTGATTTGATTGCGATTTGCCGGTTGATTCATCTGGCGGGAATCTTTGGTAGAAATGTGGTAATTTCGTCAGCAACCATCCCCCGGACTTGGCAGAGGTATTATATAGGTCTTACGTGACCGGCTTATCTTTTTATTCTGAATTTCATAAAAATCGGTTTATCGATTGCAAGTGTTCATTGTGATGAATTTCGTTGTCACATTGAGTCCTTAGCGGAGGCTAAAACATACATTTAGAGATGTACATTATGAGTTTATCCGTAAAAGAGTAAAGAAAACTAAGGGATCAAGTTGCAAGACGAAAAGGGTTTATTAAAGAAATAGATGCGGGAGGCTTAAGTAGAGATGATTTATTAAATAAGAAAAATAAAAAGAATATTTTTGAATGCATGAAAGGTGCTGCTGAAAGATTACATTGTGCACATCATGAAATTGACAAGTCAACGGGGAAAAAGTGTCGTTTGGTATTATCAGGGTGGCCCATATTGATACATGTGTAGCTTTAACTAAATACCTATTAAATTCTTCTTGGAATGAAAAATGTGTCTGCAAGGGTAATGGCTTATCATAGCCGGCAAATTTTGCTATTGAGACATGAGCAGGAAAAATATTTAGATGCTGTTCTTAGAAGGAAAGAGCAGCAGGAAAAAGGTATTCGAATTTCACTGATTCTATAGTCCGTAAACACTTAGATACATGTAAAGAAGATAATATTTTATTTATAGTGGTTGCAACGCCTGTTGAAGAGGTGGGTAGGGGAATCATGATGCTGATTGGGCGATTATAGAGCCTTCATCGTATCGATCGATTATTCAATTGGCAGGTCGAGTTAGGCGGCATCGGCGTGGCAGCATTGCTGTAGAAGAGCCTAATATAGCCGTTATGCAATTTAATATTGCCGCTATGTACGGGAGAAACGTGGTGTTTTCACGACCGGGGTATGAGTCCAGTACGCATATAGTAGAACATGATTTAAAGAAGAATGTAGATGTACAAAAGTTGGCAGAACGAATTGATGCAATTCCGCGTATAGAAAAGAAGCAAGAAATATATCCTCAAAAAAATTTTTTTAGTTGATTTAGAGCACTTAGTTATGGAAGACCTTAATGATTCGGACGCTACGGGGCCGTCGGTTGTGAACGGGTGGATTCGAGAATCTTGGTGGATGACGGGAATACCGCAGAAGATTAATCAGTTTAGAAAGAGTGATGGCAATGATATAAAAAGCTATTGCTGTTTATAAAGATGGAAGATTGCAGTTTTGGGAATATGGGGATAAGACTGAAGCGGATAGAACCGATATATATGATATATCACTGGATAAGCCGCTATCGGAAGAGGCTATTGAAGGATTGTGGATAAGGAGAAATTATAGGGAGCTATTGGGGAAAACGGGTTTCGGATACTGATGATGAAGAAGCAGAATTGATAAAAAAATAGCCAAAATATATGGAGAAATTGTTTTGAATGAGAATAGCAGATGGCTATATTCAGATCAATTCGGATTATTTAGGGAAAAAGGCGGTGTAGATTAACTGTGAGTATACTGGAAGGACATATACTGGAAAAAGGAAGAGGAATATAAGAAAAAAAGGGAAAATACTTGGGTTCAAAAATATGATTGAAAATATCGGAAAGTGTAAGTTAGTTACACATGTCGGTAATTTACACATCCTGAGTCAAAGATTACTGCAAGAATAGAGAGGGGAACAAATCTTTTATCAGAATATGTAACAACGGATTCCGTAATATGCAGGGATGATATTTTTACAGTAGTGCGGCATATATGAGTGCAGCTCGTTTCTGGATTTGGAACTTGAAGATGGAAGAACGGTATTAGAGCATATTGAAGGCGGAGATAATGAAATAAAAAAATACTGATTGAGAAGTATGGCGGTAAATATGATGATTTCTTAGATGCTCTTGATATGGCTAAAAATTCTCCGAAAATGGAGAGAACGGGAGTACTTGCTGAAGCAAGTGTATTTTCCTATTGATAATGAGGAGTATCATTTATTAACTATTTTGCCGAATTCATCTGTCTTATGTGAGATGACCCAAAGAGTTAAAAAGATGAGTAAAGAGAGATGCCCTAAAAAAAGTGAGAAGGAAATAGAGTCGGGGGGGTATAAAAGAGATTGTAGGAAGGACTGTAATCGGATTTGGAGGCATGAAGGCCCAGAACATTAGTGAACTAAACTCTCTCATAACGGTAGACATGTTTTATTAGCGAGCCTTCCTCCGGTATTGGACAGAAGGGACTGTACAGTATCCTACAAGAGATTTTGGCGGAATACAATGAAATATTATTATGTATCTTATCTTGTAAGTGAACTTCAGAATCTTTATAGGAGAGAGAATAACCTAGCAGTACGCAATGCTAGAGAAAATATTGTTCAAAATATCATAGAACGGGTATTCCAAGTGAAATACCAACTTTGGTACGAAAAATCCTGATTGGATTAGTCAGGAAAAGTATCGGGACTTACCTAATGATCAAGTGGCGTGGCTGGATTTAGAGCAGAGGATTAAATTAACTGATGAGATACTTGAGAAAATTAAGTCGAGATTTTTTTCCAGATGGTTGATAAAGATATATGAAAAGACACTAAAAAGAGAGAATGTTGCATTAGGTAAAGAAGAATTTGTATATTTTTCAGAATGTATGAAGCAGGCCATTAAAAAGGAGGTGATTTGGTAAATTATGAAAAAAATATACTTATCCCCTGAATTAAAAATACATAATGCGAATGCTTTAAGTAGTAGCTAACAATAGGAGTTCCGGCTATGACCGCATGGCTGGGTGCTGTACATGCATTGGAACGGAGAATTCGCACATATGACTCGTTAAATGATGTAAAATTTGTAAAAATGGGGTTATCTTATTTGAGGTCAGATTTACAGGTATATAGAGGATATGGCGATTATGTTAATTCCATTGTAGGGACAGGAAACCCGGTAAATGAAGACGGTAGTCGCGCTTCTTTTTATTGAGGAACCTCGTATTCATTTAACGGTATCCTTATTGATTGAGGCTGAAGGTATTACAGGTGATATAGAAGATAATCTTTGCAGTGTAATAGGTAAAGATTTATGCAAAATGAAAGTTGCCGGTGGAGATATATTGAATTCAAAGATATACAGATTATGTACTGCGACGAATCAAATAGTAGTACTAGAAAAATTATGTCTAGACTTATGCCGGGATTTGTTTTAGTGGAAAGAACTGATTTACTTATTGATGAAATTGATAGCGGAAGGGACTCATTATCACGATTACTTGACTATATAGCTGTTCACAATACATTGTCAGTAACTGATGAAAAGCGTGAGTGGGTTAAAACTAAAGAACTGCCCGGATGGTTGGTTCCTATTGCGGTGGGCTTTAGAGGTATTTCTGAACTAGGGAAGGTTAAGAATCAAAGAGATATTACGAAACCTCATAGGTTTGCCGAGCCTATTGTAACTTTAGGCGAATTTAAATTGCCGTATAGAGTGACTTCAATTGACGAAATAATGTGGCATTATGAGTATGAATCTGATGAAAATTTCTATTTATGTGTTAATTAAGAATAGGAGGAGATAATAATGGCAAAAAGCTAAGAAAAACAAAAGGGATGGCATCAGTATTGGCATTTGATTGGTGTTTTTCCGACGGATATATGTATGGGACAACGTGGTCAGAACGTGGGAAAGTTGAATCTCCGATTAGATTGGTGGAAAAGGCGGTAAGAGGTACTATTTCTAATCGTTTGAAGAAGGCGGTAACCGATGACCCTATAAAATTAAATGCTGAAGTGGAGAAAGCTAATTTACAGGTTGTTGATGCAGCGTCATTATTGCCTGAACAAGACACTCTTAAATTAAGCTATACTTTTGAAAAATATTGCCCGAATCGAATATCCTTCGGCGTGCAATGATGAGCTTCATCAACAGAATATATACAAAATGGTTACTGAATATATAGATGAATTTAGATTTGAAGAGTTGGCACGAAGATATGCATCTAATATAGCTTCTGCACGATTTTTGTGGCGGAATCGAGTAGGAGCGGAATCAGTGGAAACGCATGTTTCCGTTTGGGGGACGGATAAATCTTTGGGTATTCGACCTCTTAAGGATTTGTCGATGAATGAGTTTGATGAGAATTATCCGCAAATTAAGGGAGTTAGCAGAAATCATTGCTGAAACATTATCAGGTAGAGCTGATTCTGTTACACTGGAAATTATTACGTATGCTAAATTAGGAAAAGGGCAAGAAGTATACCCTAGTGAAGAATTAGTTTTAGATAAAGGAAAGGGTAAAAAGAGTAAGATTTTATATAGTATAAAATGAAATTGCAGCAATGCATTCACAAAAATTAGGCAATGCTATTCGCACTATCGATACTTGGTACCCTGGGTGCTCAGACAATGATAATCGACCTATTGCGATAGAAACGTATGGTTCTGTAACTAATTTAGGGAAAGCGTATAGAACAACCTCGGAGAAAAAGATTTTTATACCTTATTTGATAAGTGGTCTTCTGGTGAAGATTTAGCTGATAAAGTCGATAAGCATTATGTCATGGCCGTATTAGTTCGTGGTGAGGGTATTCGGTAAAAGTGAAAAAGATGGTGAATAGATATGAAATATTATCAGGATATTACGCTATTGCCTGATGCGGAAGTACCGGTTCATTTTCTTTGTCGAAGGTGTTTATGCAGATTCATATTGCATTTGTTGAAGAAAAATAAGAGTGGTATGATGCAATATGCAGTATCCTTCCCGGAATATGGGGAAACGTCATTGGGCAATCAAAATACGGATTTTCAGTATTGACAGAAACGAGCTGGAAAAATTGGATATAAGGACAAAGTTATCCAGGTTTAGTGATTATGTACATGTTACAAGTATTAGAGATATTCCTGAAAGAATAACTTCTTATGAAATATTTAGTCGATATCAAGTAGACGGATCAGTGCATCAGAAAGCAAAAACGGTATGTATCCGACATCCGGGTATATCGTATGAAGAAGCGACACGCCTATTGAGGCAGAAAAACGGGAAAACGAAACTTCCTTACGTGCAAATGATTAGCTTGTCCAATAGTAATCGATTTAGATTGTTTGTAAAAAGAACAGTAGTAGATGCACCGTTACATATGGAGTGTGGAACTTATGGATTAAGCGATGACTGCACTGTGCCTAAATTACCTTAAAATTTTTGTATAGTTAGGAAACCGCATATTATAAAGGTTTCTAAGTCATAATAAATTTAAAGGGTAAAAATAAGGTGAAATCAATAAAACCGTATTAGTATTCTGATTTTTGCAGGAGTTTAGTAACAGTTAACTGCCGTGTAGGCAGTTTAGAAAACTAAAAACGTTTTAGTTTGTAGGTATACGGCGTGTTAACCGCCGTGTAGGCAGTTTAGAAAAATCCGTGCCGTCTACAAAAACGCATATACACTGTTAACTGCCGTGTAGGCAGTTTAGAAACATAGTCGGTCGCGTATTGGTTACATGCGTATGTTAACTGCCGTGTAGGCAGTTTAGAAAACAAGTCGGGATTACTCGTATTAAATTCCATGGTTAACTGCCGTGTAGGCAGTTTAGAAAACTTCATCGGCTATATACTGTAATAGCTGCACGTTAACTGCCGTGTAGGCAGTTTAGAAAAATGCGGCTAATGCAACAGGGGCATAGAATCATAGTTAACTGCCGTGTAGGCAGTTTAGAAATACTGCGGGGGAATACATGCGGGATTGTCCGTTAACTGCCGTGTAGGCAGTTTAGAAAAAGAGTAAAGAAGTGTAACAATGAAGCAATAGTTAACTGCCGTGTAGGCAGTTTAGAAAGCAGCCTTCGCAATGTCCGTTGCGGGTGCACCGTTAACTGCCGTGTAGGCAGTTTAGAAAAGCTTGAGAATAGTCGAATTCTACATAATATGTGTTAACTGCCGGTAGGCAGTTTAGAAAGAAACAGTAGACGGGTTGCCCGTTAGGTCGTGTTAACTGCCGTGTAGGCAGTTTAGAAATCTTCTGCAATCATTCGTAAGTACTCGCAGCGTTAACTGCCGTGTAGGGCAGTTTAGAAAAAAACGTCCGTACGTTCCATTGGCAACAGGTGTTAACTGCCGTGTAGGCAGTTTAGAAATTGCCAGACCCTCAAAAGCGGGTAAGTCATTTGTTAACTGCCGTGTAGGCAGTTTAGAAATGGAGTGCTTGGGTCTTTGCCGGAGAAGGAGCGTTAACTGCCGTGTAGGCAGTTTAGAAATGGACACTCGCTACCTCCATGCCGAACATTGGTTAACTGCCGTAGGCAGTTTAGAAAAGTCAACCACATACTCGAATTGACCTGTCGTAAGTTAACTGCCGTGTAGGCAGTTTAGAAAACACCGTCATCAATTAATTGGTTTCCGTAATAGTTAACTGCCGTGTAGGCAGTTTAGAAAAAGCGGATTGCTTTTAACCGTTCTGAACCTTGAGTTAACTGCCGTGTAGGCAGTTTAGAAATTCTTGACTTCTGCACTCTCTGCATATGGCTTTGTTAACCGCCGTGTAGGCAGTTTAGAAAAATCCATAACTTTCTTAATTGCTGTTTTACCTGTTAACTGCCGTGTAGGCAGTTTAGAAAGAAAAAAAGGTGTATTTTAACGGGCATGAATGCCGTTAACTGCCGTGTAGGCAGTTTAGAAAATTTACACCCCACCGCCCGGGGGAGTACCCCTGTTAACTGCCGTGTAGGCAGTTTAGAAAAACTACCGTCATCACTCAATTGGTTTCCGTAATAGTTAACCGCCGTGTAGGCAGTTTAGAAAAGTAAAAATCATCGGGTAGCGTTCCACTCATTCGGTTAACTGCCGTGTAGGCAGTTTAGAAAAGAAAGCGGTAGACGGATTGCCCGTCTGGGCTGTGTTAACTGCCGTGTAGGCAGTTTAGAAATTAGAGCCTTTCCTTTTTACTGTTTTGACCTTTTGTTAACTGCCGTGTAGGCAGTTTAGAAATTAATACATATCAACAACTTCCCTGTACAAGGTTAACTGCCGTGTAGGCAGTTTAGAAATGCATAAGAATTTAATACGGAACAAAAGACAAGGTTAACTGCCGTGTAGGCAGTTTAGAAACGTACCGCCTATCTTGATTCTATTCGCAGAGCGTTAACTGCCGTGTAGGCAGTTTAGAAATCGAATGCCGCATACAGTCGGTGAACGATAAAGTTAACTGCCGTGTAGGGCAGTTTAGAAAAGTGTAAGCCGCTCCATGTTCTGCGTGAACATAGTTAACTGCCGTGTAGGCAGTTTAGAAACAAATCTCGCAAGCAACAGCGTCAAGTTTATCGTTAACTGCCGTGTAGGCAGTTTAGAAAAATTATTTTTAACGCCTTCAATGTCGCAATGGTGTTAACTGCCGTGTAGGCAGTTTAGAAATGAGACAAACCTCATTCCCTGTTTGATGTTGAAGTTAACTGCCGTGTAGGCAGTTTAGAAAACTTTACAATAAATCTTGACTATACAGTACATGTTAACTGCCGTGTGAGGCAGTTTAGAAATCTCTTTCTCCGCCTGTTGACGGAATGCAATAGTTAACTGCCGTGTAGGCAGTTTAGAAAAAAATTCAAATCCGCCACATTCAAGCCCATAATGTTAACTGCCGTGTAGGCAGTTTAGAAAGACTCAGAATTAAGTGATGAAGCATACGATATGTTAACTGCCGTGTAGGCAGTTTAGAAAGTGTGCAAAATTCGGGGGACTGCACGATACGCGTTAACTGCCGTGTAGGCAGTTTAGAAAAAGATAATCACGAGAAAAATATTCGATGTCGCGTTAACTGCCGTGTAGGCGGTTTAGAAATCAATTACAGCAATGCACACCGAAATCGTTCCGTTAACTGCCGTGTAGGCAGTTTAGAAATTTCTTTCGTAATTTGCGGTAATCGAATTATCGTTAACTGCCGTGTAGGCAGTTTAGAAAAGCCATGAACGACATTACTCAAGGCAATATCCCGTTAACTGCCGTGTAGGCAGTTTAGAAAGATGGATATTATCTTGGACTTCATGGACTTCCGTTAACTGCCGTGTAGGCAGTTTAGAAATTGTCGTCGCAAATCGTGAGGCGGGTAAACGCGTTAACTGCCGTGTAGGCAGTTTAGAAAAGATAGTCTGACCGCCTGACCGTACTAGTCCATGTTAACTGCCGTGTAGGCAGTTTAGAAAACTCACCTCATCAAATTCATACATAGAGTAGACGTTAACTGCCGTGTAGGCAGTTTAGAAATTGACTGTCTTTATCTTACAACAGATTGCAATGTTAACTGCCGTGTAGGCAGTTTAGAAAAATAGGCGTGAAACTTACCGCCACTTCATCAAAGTTAACTGCCGTGTAGGCAGTTTAGAAAGTCTGATGACTGGTTTACCTTTGACGGGTACGGTTAACTGCCGTGTAGGCAGTTTAGAAAAATACTGGTACTATGACGGGAATTTAAAACGGGTTAACTGCCGTGTAGGCAGTTTAGAAAGCGGAGAATACCAGATAGAAAAACCAATACGTTAACTGCCGTGTAGGCAGTTTAGAAAACTACCTGGTACTAAGCAAATCCACTTAGTGTTAACTGCCGTGTAGGCAGTTTAGAAAAACCTATTGTATCCCCAAGAACAAGGCTACTGTTAACTGCCGTGTAGGCAGTTTAGAAACTTCCCTCATATACATATCAACAACACTATTGGTTAACTGCCGTGTAGGCAGTTTAGAAAAATGATTTCGTCACGTTCGTTTTTGTTGTCCATGTTAACTGCCGTGTAGGCAGTTTAGAAATAGGGATTTTCCTTCCACACGAAGTGATTACCGGTTAACTGCCGTGTAGGCAGTTTAGAAACACCGCCGAGAAGACCGCCGAACAGCATATTTGTTAACTGCCGTGTAGGCAGTTTAGAAATCACCAAAGATATCGGTATAAGCGACCTGAACGTTAACTGCCGTGTAGGCAGTTTAGAAATAAACGAGGCCGCATCTAAGAGATTACTGTTAGTTAACTGCCGTGTAGGCAGTTTAGAAATTAATGAATCAGAGAGTTGTGTGGGGGATACCGTTAACTGCCGTGTAGGCAGTTTTAGAAAAAACGGAGAAGCGGACAAACTCCCCGAAGACGTTAACTGCCGTGTAGGCAGTTTAGAAAAGTAGCTGAACTGCACCGAGCCTCCGCATATCGTTAACTGCCGTGTAGGCAGTTTAGAAAGATGTTCCGTGAATCTGCATGGCACTGGATATGTTAACTGCCGTGTAGGCAGTTTAGAAAAACGTCGATATAGTTCTTGGTTTCTGTTTCACGTTAACTGCCGTGTAGGCAGTTTAGAAAACATTGTACCACACCGCCGAAATGCAGTTGTCGTTAACTGCCGTGTAGGCAGTTTAGAAAGTTAAAATAAACCTTTTCGGGCTTTACACTCAGTTAACTGCCGTGTAGGCAGTTTTAGAAATAACAAATTGAACGCAGTTACGGCTGGGCGTGTTAACTGCCGTGTAGGCAGTTTAGAAAAACCCATACGTCGGAGACGAGGACTGTTCTTGAGTTAACTGCCGTGTAGGCAGTTTAGAAATATGGCAGGGGGCGGCAGCAGGTGTAGCTTTGGGGTTAACTGCCGTGTAGGCAGTTTAGAAAAATGCGAACGAGTATCAAAAAAATTATGGGGTTGGTTAACTGCCGTGTAGGCAGTTTAGAAAAGGTCACCCCTTCGTTATGCGATACGGCACTGCGTTAACTGCCGTGTAGGCAGTTTAGAAAAGTATCGCACGAACCCGCACATAATAGGTATGGTTAACTGCCGTGTAGGCAGTTTAGAAATTGAGAAGGGCTGACTTCTGCTTACTGTAATCGTTAACTGCCGTGTAGGCAGTTTAGAAATAACAAATTGAACGCAGTTACGGCCTGGGCGTGTTAACTGCCGTGTAGGCAGTTTAGAAAACCCATACGTCGGAGACGAGGACTGTTCTTGAGTTAACTGCCGTGTAGGCAGTTTAGAAATATGGCAGGGGCGGCAGCAGGTGTAGCTTTGGGTTAACTGCCGTGTAGGCAGTTTAGAAACGTTACCGACAATAAGCGAGCCGCAAAACAATGTTAACTGCCGTGTGGGCAGTTTAGAAATTTAGGTTCGGAATGCCGCCGTTCAACTGGTTGTTAACTGCCGTGCAGGCAGTTTAGAAAAGTAAAAATGTCGGGGAGCAAGCCGAACAGACAAGTTAACTGCCGTGTAGGCAGTTTAGAAATCTTCCTGATTTGTAGCGGTAATCAAACATGTGTTAACTGCCGTGTAGGCAGTTTAGAAAAATATCACGGAAGACGCAGGCGGCGGCAGTGGCGTTAACTGCCGTGTAGGCAGTTTAGAAACTGAGAACCTCACCATAGAGTTCACGGATAGAGTTAACTGCCGTGAGGCAGTTTAGAAATGAACCCTCAGATTCTCTTCCGACAGTTTAAGGTTAACTGCCGTGTAGGCAGTTTAGAAATGGGAGCAATCCCAATTCAGCCATTTACGCCCGTTAACTGCCGTGTAGGCAGTTTAGAAACGAATCCAGAACCTTGAGTCGGCATACAATGCGTTAACTGCCGTGTAGGCAGTTTAGAAATTACCGCCAATGGCTAGCCGTGTACCCATCATGTTAACTGCCGTGTAGGCAGTTTAGAAATAACTAGATACATATTACGGGTGCCGGGCGAAGTTAACTGCCGTGTAGGCAGTTTAGAAATCCAGATTGCCTCGAAGGGTCGGCACGGATGCGTTAACTGCCGTGTAGGCAGTTTAGAAATGTACACCTTAAATTCGAGTACCCTGACAAGTGTTAACTGCCGTGTAGGCAGTTTAGAAAAATGCTTTATACGGGCTTTCGCCGTCTTCTAATAGTTAACTGCCGTGTAGGCAGTTTAGAATATATAGATATAGTGCAGAACAAATGCTGGATTTTTGCCGTGATTTTCTCAAGACAAGGTATAATAATTTTTGAATTAACGCCGAAAAAGGTGATGGCTATTATTTACTATCTCTTCTAACGGATGTACAAAAACGCATCAGGAATGGACTTAGATACTTTGGTCGCGACCGAATTTATATTTTATTGTTGAAGACAAAATAGCACCGAACACAACTGTGTTCGGTGCCGAGTAATACCATTTGTTTACTTACTCCTCAATGTTTGAGAAAGAGAAGAAGTTTATATAAATAATGAAACAATGGGGTCAAACAGTAACGCTGATACGACTATAATGACAACGAGGGAAGCGACCGCCGCCATAAGTAACTGAACGAATACTTTAGCTTGTTGGGTAGAGGTAAAGTTTTCTACGTTGATCCCCATTGCGGCTAAGATTAGAGCTCCGCCTGTTGACATGGGAGAAATTCCTGCTAACGAGCCTCCGGCTCCGACGGCTGCCATTAAGGCAAGCGGTTCAACTCCACCGACTTGTGCAGCTATATCGGTACACATGGGCATCATGGTAGGATATACGACTGCCAATGCAGAACTTACCAGACTGAGTAAACCCGCCGACACGCCCATAAGAGGAATTGCCGTACTACTGGTCATAATGGAAGAAAATTGCGGCGCTCAGTAACTTTATTCCGCCAACCTTATCTACGATGGTTAATAAGACGCCGACACCTAATACCATAATAATTGTTCCCCAAGGAAGGGCTTTTAAGCATTCTCCATCGGGAGCGATGCCGAATAGGACTAAAAGGGCACTGGATATAAAGGCTGCTAAACCGATGTTGACTTTGAATACAATCATTAATACTAACATCAATAATATACCGCTTAAAAGCAATCAGCTGTTTAGCAGTAAAGGGCACCGGGTTTTGTTACCGTTGCATTGGTCGTTGTCAATTTATATCCTTTGAAATAAATGAATACAAGGATAGAGATGACAAGGGTAATGATTGTCTGACAAGCCAGTATAGCGGGCATTACATTATCAATACCTGAAGTAGCTGCTGCACTAGTGATAACAGCGGCTTCGGGTGTAACGCTGGTCATTCGGCCTCGCCATCAATCCGAATTCACCCATGAGGGCTAACATAATCGGATTGTAACCTACTTTTAAAAGCTGTTGTAACGGCTATAGCCGGGATGATTGCAAAGCGGGAATTGCACCGGGGCCTACACCAGCAACAATAAATCCGGCTATGTAGATTGCGATCGGAAGAAGCCAAACTTTTTCCCCGTAGCTGAAATTATTTTTCAGCCAATAAGTCCAAGGCTCCTGTGGACTTTACTACGGCAAATAAGAAAGTTATGCCGACTAAGGTACAAAACATAGAGCTGCTTATGCCGCTGATTAATTGTTTGTCTGTTAAAACCGAATATACGGACTGCGATCGCGCCGACAGCAATTGCCAAAATACCTATATTTACTTTTCGTATAAAAAGCAAGAACTATAGTAACAATGAACAATACTAATGCAAGTAAATCCATCTCCATAATCGTTTCCATAATTATACCTCCGTTATGACTAACCTAGTGGGAGCAGGGGTGTTGATGTGCATCTGGTGACCGCTGTAGTTACCGGATATAACTGTCGTTTCATATAGTGCCGTATCAAGCATCTTTTTGGAAGTCGATGCCGGTGTGAATGTTCATAGCGTTTAACATGAATATCAAGTCCTCGGAAGCTACATTGCCGGAGGCTCCGGGGAGCAAACGGGCAACCACCGAGACCACCGACCGCAGCCTGAACTGAATTAATTCCGGCTTCAATTCCGGCTAATGTACTGGCAAGCCCCATTCCTCGGTATCATGAATATGCAATTCGAAATGTTCATTAGGAAATTCTTTGAGTACGGCTTTAGCGGTATTTCGTACCATTAAAGGATCGGCTTTGGCCTATTGTGTCGGCTAAACAGAATTGATGAATTCCTAAGTCAACGCCTTTACGGATGATAGACAGTACATTATCTATAGGCGTAATGCCTTCAAAAGGACAGGTGAATGAAGTTGCTAGAGAAAGAATTATTTCCATGTCAGGCAGCTCTTGGCGGATAGCGGTTAATCCTTCTAAGGACTCGGAAACAGTACGATTTATATTTGCTTTATTATGAGATTTCGCTTACCGAAATAACCGTATCAATTTTGGTTAAACCGCATTCTGCAGCTGCTTTTGCTCCAAATAAATTAGGGGACGAGTGCAAAAATCAACGTCGGAAGAACCGTGCTTTTCGAGCGTTTTAATGACTACATCGTGCGAGTCTTTCATTTGGGGAATAGCCTTGGGGTGCACAAAAGAGGTGAGCTCCATAGATTTAACTCCCGATTGAATCAGCATATCTATGATGTGAAGTTTTTCGAGAGGAATATATTCTTTTACATTCTGAAAACCGTCTCTGGGATCAACTTCAACAAAAATTTACAGATTTAATATCCATTACAGATCCTCCTAAATATAATTATTTGTTTTCAATTCTTCAATTTCGGCATCATTAAGACCCAGGAGAGCGGATAATACATCTTCGGTATCTTGTCCTAATGCCGGTGCGGGTCTGGAGATTTGCACTTTGGTATCCATTAATTTAACCGGGTTGCCGTTGACTTTCATATCCCCGATAACCGGGTGAGGCAAAGATACAAACATTTCTCGGGCTTCGGCAATATGTTCATCTTCCGTCACACGTTTTAAGCCGTTAATAGGTGCGGCAGGAACTCCGGCGTCATTTAGAAGTGTAACGGCTTCGTCGATTGTAAGATGGCGGCTCCATTCTTCTATAATGGGTTTTAATTCCTGATGGTTTTCACAGCGTTTCAAATTTGTTTCAAATCTGGGGTCAGACAACAACTCAGGCATATTAATTACCTTGTTGCAAAAATAGAGAGAATAACTTATCATTACCGCAACCGATAACAAATAAACCGTCGCTGGCTTGGAATGAATCATACGGGTATGCGGCGGCATAACGGTTTCCCATTAATTCAGGCTGCTTTCCCGATGCAAAGAAACGTTGTGTCCCTGTTTCCAAACTGGAAACTACGGAGTCAACTAAAGATACGTCTACTCGTTGGCCTTTTATGTATGAGTGTTCTTGCATGGAGTGCCATCAGTATGCCGATAGTTAAGTTCATGCCGCCCAGAACGTCGCCCATAGCGTTGCCGACACGAATACCGTGTCCGCCGGGATCTCCGGTAATACTCATGAGTCCGCCGGTAGCCTGGGCAATGATATCATATCCGGGGCGATCGGATTTAGGACTATAGCAACCGAAGCCGGAAACTGCGGCATAAATAATTTGATCATTTACTTCTTTTAAAGTGTCATAACCAATTCCGAGTTTATCCATAACTCCGGGACGGAAATTCTCTACAACTACATCGGCTTTTTGACTAAATCGAGGAAGAGTTGTTTTCCTTTTTCGGATTTCAAGTTTAACGTAATGCCCTTTTTGCCTCGATTTACATTAGCATAGTAAAGACTTTCACCGTTTTTAAAGGGATCCGAAATGCACGAGTATCATCGCCCTTTGTTGGGGACTCGATTTTTTATTACATTTGCACCATAGTCTGCCAACATCATCGTGCAGTAAGGACCGGCAAGTACACGTGTGAGGTCTAATACAATAATGTCTTCCAATGCTTTTTCATTTCGTCACATCCTGTCTTTTAATCAAAATAAATAAGAACATTCTTGATGGTTATTATGTTAAAATAGAGAACAAGTAATGTATAATTGTGTTAAAAAAGGCGAAAATGAACAAAAATGTTTCATAAACAAGCAATATAAAAATAAATGAAACTAAAAAGCATATAACACGTGATGTAAGATGGCGACTTAATTTCGATGTATGAGAAAAATAAATAGAAATGAAGGGATGTGTGTGTAAAGTTATGAATAGAGCTGTCCGGAAAGATAAGTATAAGGTTTGCATATTATGTTTTTCTTATATGTGGGAACTAGCAAAGACGGTAATCAGTGAACTGGATCAAACAGACACGAATTATGATTTGTATAAAGCGGATTTATTAAATCAGGATGAAGTTGTTCAAACGGCATTAAAGGAGGGTACACAGGTTTTTGTTACAGGAGGCGGTAGTGCGGCACGCTTTAAACGAAACTACTCCTTGCCGCTGATAGAGTTTCGTGTTAGAGATATAGATTATATGGTTGCTATACAACATGCAAAACAACTGGGATATTCCAAAATCGGTGTTGTATATCATAAAGATGCTACGATTGTCCCTCGTTTGTCCATGTATGAGCAATTGTCAGAGACTATGGTATGTCCTATAGTATTTGACGATGTTTCGGATTTGAAAGAGTCTATTGAAAAGACTGATTGCGAAGTGGTTATAGGAGCGGCAGCGACAATAGATCTTGCAATTACATTGAATAAACCTTATGTGAGGCTGTATGCCGGTGAGGAAACCATTAGAGACGCCTGTTTAAGGGCCAGAGACTTGGCAATCCAATTATTTGAAACAAAGCGAAACAAGCGAATTTTTAAATCTGTTTTTATACACGGCTCAATTAGGGATTGTTATAACCGATAAAGACGGAAAAATTGAATTTATGAATAAGACTATGGAAAAATATATACAAGCGTCCGCTCAGGATCTTCAGGCTATGAGCGTCGAAGAACTCTTCCCTAACTTGCCGTATAAAAAAGCTTATGGAAAATGAAGCTTGTTCAAACGACAGTTATCATTTGATTGCTAACACTATGATGCGGTGCGTTATGGAGAAGATTGTCGTTTATGGGAAAAATAGCGGTGTTATTATGTCATTCCATCCTAATCCGCATAACTTAGGAGAAAAGGGAAAAGCATAAAAGAATCCTTTTCCGGTGTATAAATTGAAAAAAATATTACGGCATATTCTAATAGTATGAAAGGACTGGTGGATAGTTGTCACAGCATAATTCCGGTAGAAGAGCATACCATGATTTTAGGAGAAATCGGAACAGCCAGAGAAGAAATAGCCATGTGTTTGCATAATGCATCTCACAGAGCCGACAAAACTTGTATAACCATAGACTTAGCTCTTGTTGATGACGACAATGCTAATAAAATATTTTACGGGTATATAGAAAAAGGGATGTAGATTGATGGATTGCTTGTGGATGCAAATGGGGGAAGCGTTATATTAAAAAAACATAGAAATGGCCTCATTACGAGTACAAGCAATTTTGAGCAATGCAATCTATCATAAACAGATATTTTTACCGGGAATGGCATTACCGGATATTTTTGATATCGTTTTTATACGGTAGCTCTCCTGAGGAAGAACAGAAGATTCGTCCGGATTTAAGACAAGCCCTATCCATAAATCAATTACAAAATACCTGTTTTACGGCAGCGAATTGAAGATATAGTACCTTTATTTATGAAGTATCTTCTTAGTTTAACCAAATCTAAGAAAAATCCAATCCGTAACTGAGAAAGATGGAAAGACTTTTTAGTTACATATACTTGGCCCGGTAATGTCACTGAACTAAGAACTGTTTCTATAAAAATATGTAAAAAAATGCTTGAACAATCCAGTTATAGAACGGCTGAGTGGAGGTATGAGTGTTTAATCAAATCAATCGGTGAAAAAAATATTATAGAGGCAGTTAGAAGTATGTATCCCTTATTTCGGATGGAGCTAAAGTCGGAAAATAATGAGCAGTTGAGGAAAACGAATTGAAAAAGTTTAAAGACTTATTAGGATATACTAATGAAAAAAATAGCCGACTTGTTAGCGGTCAGCAGGACAACTGTATGGCGAATTATGAAGAAATAATAGACATTAAATAGACCGCTGCAAGCACAGATCATACCCTAAAAGTCGGATAAAAACTTTGATATACAACTTGTATGTGTAATATCTGATTTTCCCTGCCAAGTTCTCATCCGATCTGCTACACTTGCACGTGAAAAGGTGTATTTCTGCCGCCGCATTCGGACGTATGGCAGGGGTTCTTACGAGCATCGCGCCCCGGCAGTAGCATCTTTTTTTATTTTGGAACGAAAAACATGATTTTCTCTTGACGTATTCTTATGAGAGTGGTTATATTGATCTTGCCCGTGGTGTTGGGCTGAGTATCCGGCGTTGCAACACCGTCTCGGGACGCCTGTCGGGGGTACTCCGTCGGACGGGCTAAAATTAATTCTTACCGACGTATGTATGTACGCCGGTTTTTTGTTTTCCTTTCATTGACGTTCGGCCTTATGTTTTGATACACTCAGGTCACCGGATGTGTCGGGTCTAGCGTCAGACGAAGCGACACCGGTACCGGTTGCCTGCGGGGGACGCTCCGACTGTCGGGAACTAAGCTCATTCTTGATATTATTTTGAACGTGTGCAACACATGTTCATTAGTTTATATCGGGTTTGAGCGTTTTTTTATATTCTGATATACTTGTTTCACCGGATGTGTCGGGTTGAATATCCAACGAGGCGGCACTAGCACCGGTTGCCCGCATTGGATATTCAGATTGACGGGCTCTTGCCGACGTATGTACGTCGGCTTTTTTTCGTCTTCGTGTCGCCTGTATAGTGAAGGGGCGGGAAGTATGGTATATTACCATTATGATATGCAGATGCGGAGGTAGGTATGGATTTTTTAAAAGGATTAGGGCGTAAGTTATTGCTGGTATCCGTACTTTTAGACTTGTCTTTGTTTTGCAGTTTTTTCGTCGGAATCGGATTGCGATTGGGTGATGAGGGTGAATCCGTAGTATCTGCTGTGGGCGGGTATTTAATTGCCTATGCCTTCACGGGGCTGCCTTATGTTGTGGCTTTGAGTATTATTTTGAAAATAGCCGTTATCGTTTGGTATAGTCGCAAGGGCTGGACAGGGCATCATAAGGAGCTCGCCATCACCTTAGGGTCTTTTGTCTATCTTGTCATTTCCGGCGGTTTCATCTATTTTATTTACTTTATCGGCAAGGTTATGAGTAGTGTAGGCTAGGTTTCTTATGAAGATAGATATACGTAAGCATTTTTTATATAAGTATGTTGTATATCGGTTTAACAAGGAGTGTCGTAAAGATACGACTTGGGATCGGCTGTCACCTGAAGACAGGGACCGATTTTGTCTGCACGTATTTCAACGTGTATGGAAACGGGTCACGGTTATCGCCCTTGTCTACTTCCTTGTATTTGTGTTAGGGACGGTGTCGATGATTTCCGATCCCCATCCGGGGCCCTTCTTGTGTTGGTATGAAGAACGTTTGGCCTTTGTCGGGGATTTGATCAATGCGAAACATTGGAATATGTACGGCCCTTATGAGCGAAGTGTCTTCTACTATATCCTTATTCAGGCTTTGCCTATTGTCATCATTGAAGGAGGCCCGCTCTTAGTCATTGTTTTTGCCGTGACGGAATATATTTTAAGACGAGCAATGAAGGGGAAAGGCAGATGACTGAATACATTCATTATTTTTTGGTAGGCTTTGGTTCTATGGGAAGATTCCCTCTTTTTCGGAATGTTTTCATGGTTCTGTGTTGCGTCGTTCTTGTTATCGTCATTCGTCGACTTACGGCCTCGCTTCGCAGTGGCGGGAGTTTTTTTGAGGCTTATCGTATTGCCAAGGGAAATTTTTATATTCACGGGGCTATTCAGTTCGGTCCGAGGGCGATTCCTTTAAAAGATATTCGCTCCATTCAGGTACATCGTGTTCGGGGGCGCTACGGATCGGGCAATCGATATATGGTGTATTTGGAACGTAAAAAGGGGCGAACAATTACGCTTATCGTCGGAGAGAGTGCAAGAAATTGCCGGTTAATGGAAAGTTTACGGGCCGATACGAGAAAATACGGTATTAAAGTGTACGGAGATATATCGTAAAAAAGAGGTTCGCTCATAGACGGCGAATCTCTTTTTTTGTAGCGGTCTGCGAGGCTGCGAAGTTGTTGGAAATCTTATTTCTTACAAGGTTTCTTAATGAAAGGTCAGCGTATTTCTGTTACAATAAACAAGATGTATCAGTACATGTGAATGACGGAGGAGTCAGGGCCAGTGATTAAGATTTTATTTGTATGTCACGGGAATATTTGCCGTTCTACTATGGCGGAATTTTATATGAAAGAAATCGTTCGTCGTGCCGGTCTTTCCGGTGAGATAGAAGTAGCTTCAGCGGCGACGACGAATGACGAAGCGGGTAATGATACGTATTACGCTACGAAGGATGTATTGACGGAAAAGGGGATTCCCTTTACGCCCCGTCGAGCCGTGAAGATGACGAAGGATGATTATAATACGTATGACTATATTATTGTCTTTGATGAAGAGAATATACGCGGTGTTGAACGGATTACGGGGCTTCACGATGCAAAAAAGGTGTACACGCTCCTGACCTTTGCCGGTGAAGACAGAGACATTGCCGACCCGTGGTATACGCGAGATTTTTCAACAGACCTACCGGGATGTGGAAGCGGGATGCAACGAGTTATTACACTGCCTTATGGAAGCCAATCCCGATTTGGCAGATAAAGCTGCGAAAAAAACTAAGGGGGACTTAGGGTGAAAAAAAGTATTTGGAAGAGGCCCGTGTCATAGGCAACGAGGCCATTACGGAAGCTATTTACAAGTTGACCTTTGAGGCACCGCAGATTGCCCGGTCGGCTCTTCCGGGACAGTTCGTCAACGTATCTGTGGAGACGGCTTTTCTGCGACGTCCCTTCGGTATTGTGGAAGCCTGCGGGAAAACGGGAGAAGTGACGATTATTTACCGTCTTGTCGGAACGGGAACGGCGGCCATGACAACCTTGCGTGCAGGCGACACGGTATCTGTCGAAGGACCTCTCGGTGAGGGGACCTTTTCAACGGCTGCGGGCAAAGTTCTTCTCGTAGGCGGCGGTGTAGGCTTGGCTCCCCTTATTTGCCTGGCCGGGCCGACTTGATGAAAAACCGGTTGTCCTCGTCGGCGGCAAGACAAAGGAAGAAACGTTTTGGAGCGAGTTTTTTTAAGGATAAGGCGGAAAAAAAGTATATGTGACGACCGATGACGGTTCAGCAGGGATTCATGGGTTTGCCGTAGCGGCGTTACCGCAGATTTTCTCGGAAAATAAAATTGATCGCATTGCCGTCTGCGGCCCGACGGTGATGATGAAGACCATTGCCGAAAAAGGCTCAAGAAGCGGGGATTTCTTGTGAAGTATCCATGGAAAAAAACGCATGGCTTGCGGTATCGGTGTCTGTCTGGGCTGTACGTTTGAGAGTAAGAAGGACAAAAAAAGCGCTATAAGGTCTGCTCCGACGGCCCCCGTATTTGACAGTAAGGAGGTATTCTGATGAAATTTGACAGATTGGGAAGCGAGTTTCTCGGCTTTCAGATGAATACGCCACTTACCGGTGCATCGGGGACCTTCGGTTTCGGCTCGGAATATGAAGATTTTCTTTCTATGGAAGCGGTGGGGGCCGTCATTTCCAAAGGGTATTACCCCTCTTCCCAGAGCGGGAAATGAAGGCGTGCGTATTGCCGAAACGCCCGGCGGTATGCTCAATTGTATCGGCTTGGAAAATCCGGGGGTAGATGTGTTCCTGAGGGATATTTTGCCGCAGGCGCGCCGCTTAAAGACACGGTTTATTGTCAATATGTCGGCCGGTTCTACGGAAGACTATGGTGAGTTGGCGGCTCGTCTTGACGTAGAAGGAATCGATGCGGTGGAAGTCAATATTTCCTGTCCCAATGTTAAAGAAGGGGGCATTGTCTTCGGAACGGATCCGAAAGCGGCGGCAGCCGTAACGGAAAGTGTTCGCAAGCATACGAAAAAAAGCCGGTTATTGTAAAGTTGTCGCCGAATGTAACGGATATTACGGTTATGGCGAAGGCCGTTGAGGCGGCCGGAGCCGATGCGGTATCTCTTATCAATACGTTGACGGGTATGGCCGTCGACATCGATGCCCGTCGCCCTTTACTGGGAAATATTACGGGCGGGTTGTCGGGTCCTGCCGTAAAGCCCGTAGCTTTGCGCATGGTGTGGCAGACGGCTAAAGCCGTATCTATTCCCGTTCTCGGTTTGGGCGGGATCAGTAGCTGGAAGGATGCTGTTGAATTCATGCTCGTCGGTGCCGGGATTGTTTCCGTAGGTGCGTATAACTTTGTTGATCCCCGTGCCATCGAAAAGATGGCTGTCGGCATGCAGACCTGGTGCGAAAAAGAAGGGGTTCGCAATATTCAGGATATTGTAGGCACTTTAAAGAATTGATATAAAAATGATAGGTTCATAAGGAACTAAGCAGGCCAATCAATAAAAAGCAAAGAGCGTATTGCCGGGCGAAAGCTCGACAATACGTTCTTTTTGTATGTCATTTAAAAAATAAGAATTACTGAAAGAAGAGGATATAAATGAATATATTACATTTGGTCATACCTAATAGGGTTAAAAATGATAAAAAAATATCAAAACAATATCTTAAAAAAATGAAAAAAATATATTGCATTTTAAAAAGAGCGGAAGACTATAATTGGTTTATGAGAAGTAGTCTTACAGTTGATTGCACGAAAGGCGGTACGAACTAATGGGTATGACCATGGATTCGCAGAATCAGGAAGTATGGATCGGTGTCGACGTCGGTACGACAGGCGTCCGGGCTATTGCTTATACAGCCGAAGGGGTCAGCGTTTCTTCTTCCGAAGCGTTTTATCCTCTTTTGACTCCCCATCCGGATTGGGCGGAAGAAAGTGCTTTGCAAATATATGAAGCCGTTGAAGAAGTGGTAAAGAAGACGGCGGCTCAGCTTCGTTATAAAAATAAGGAATTATCCGGTATTGCGTTGAGTACGGTTATGCACAGCTTTGCCGGTCTTGATGAAAATAAAGAACCGTTGATGGACATGCAGACTTGGGCGGATAGCCGCAGTGCCGGTATCGTTCGGGACATGAAGAAGGATCCGGACTTATGCCGCAAGTTCTACGAACGGACCGGCTGCCCCATTCATGCCTCCTATCCGTTAGCCAAGATTATTTGGTTGAAAACGTATCAGCCCGACTTGTTCGGACAAATGAAGTATGTAGGTTCACTGAAGGACTACATCTTCTATAATTTGACGGGCGAATGGGTTATTGATAAATCTACGGCTTCAACAAGCGGTATGTACAATGAAAGAACTTTGTCATGGGATGATGAAATTCTTGCCTATGCGGGTATCTCCAAGGAATATATGCCGCCTGTCGTATCGACGACATACAGCCACGCTTTGAGCGACGTAGCGGCGGCAAAACTCGGTTTGCCGAAAGGCCTTCCCGTCGTTATCGGTGCTACGGACGGCGTTCTCGTCAACGTCGGTATCGGTGCCGTCAACCCGGGACAGCTGAGCTGCACCATCGGTACGAGCGGTGCCTTGCGCATGCTTACGAAGGAACCGAAGACGGATCCGAAGATGCGTACATGGTGCTACAACCTTGTCGACGATGTATGGGTAGCCGGCGGAGCTATCAATAACGGTGGTATGATTTTACGTTGGGTTCGCGACAAGATTTGCCATTACGGCGGCAATACTCTTGAATCTCTCGATATCGATCCGTACGATTTGATGACCATGAAGGCTGAACACGTAGAAGCCGGTGCGGACGGACTCATTTGCTTGCCCCACTTTACGGGTGAACGGGCTCCGTACTGGAATTCCGAATTACGCGGTATGTTCTTCGGTTTCTCGTTGAACCATAGCCGCTCTCATATGATTCGGGCCGTTATGGAAGGTATTTGCTATTGCTTAAACAGCGTCATGGTAGCGCTCAAAGAATTCGGTCCTGTTGAAGATATTCGCGTCAGCGGCAGCTTTACGAAATCTCAGCTATGGCTGCAGATTCTGTCGGATGTATTGAATGAGCCTATTACCTTGCCGGACAACAGCGAAGGGGCGGCATTCGGGGCAGCCGTACTGGGCTTTATTTCCAGCGGTAAGTTGAAGAGTATTGCCGATACGGCGGAACTCGTTCATGCCAAGAAGGTTTATACGCCTCAGGCCGGAAACGTGGAAACGTATAAAGAGCTGTACAGTATTTTTGAACAACTTTATGATAATTTATTGCCGCAGTTCACAGCGATTACGGCATACCAGAAGAAATTATAAGTCAGGGGGAGACACCTATATGGCAAAGGATATCGGCGTTGTGGGCATGGCCGTCATGGGCAGTAATTTGGCTTTAAACATGGCCGACCACGGGTTTGACGTGGCTGTATATAATTACACGCCCGATTTGACGGAAAAGTTTGTTGCCGAACGGCCGCATGAAAAAATTACGCCTTATTATGATTTGAAAGAGTTTGTACAGTCTTTGAAACGTCCGCGTAAAATCATGCTCATGATCATGGCAGGCGCGCCTGTAGACAGCATGCTTGCATCTCTGGACGGGCTGTTGGAAGAAGGGGATATCGTCATTGACGGCGGCAACTCTTTCTTTGAAGATACGCGCCGTCGTTACGATGCTTGCAAGGCTAAGGGCATCCATTTTTTTACGGCATGGGTATTTCGGGCGGTGAAACGGGCGCTCGTCGCGGTCCGGCTATTATGCCCGGCGGCCATAAGGAAAAGTTATGCGGAAATAAAGGACGTGTACGAAGCTATTGCGGCGAAAGCCGATGACGGAAAACCGTGCTGCACTTATATCGGTGAAGACGGGGCCGGTCATTTTGTAAAAATGGTACATAACGGTATTGAATATGCGGATATGCAGTTAATTGCCGAAGCGTACCTGCTCATGAAATACGTAGGCAAGTTTACGAATAGGGAAATTTCCGAAACCTTCCACCGGTGGAATCAGGGGGAACTGAAGAGTTTCCTCATCGGTATTGCCGCCGATATTTTTTTGCGGAAGAAGACGACCTGGCGGACGGCGATATTATTGATAAAAATCGTTGATGCGGCAGGCCAAAAAGGGTACGGGGCGCTGGACGAGCCTGGAAGCCTTGAAGTTGGGCGTCAATATTTCCATGATTACGGCAGCTTGCAATACGCGCGTATCTTCCAACGATACGGGACGTAAAGCGGCTCAAGAGGTCATTGCGGCACCTTCCGTCGCCGTTGTCGACAAAGCGGAATTTGCCGAAGATTTGCGAACGGCCTTGTATACGGCGAAGATTATGGCCTATGCCCAAGGGTTCTCCTTGTATCGCAAGGCATCGGAAGAATACGGCTGGGACCTCAACTACGGGGCTATTGCCTCTATTTTCAGAGCCGGTTGCATTATTCAGGCCGTATTCCTCAATAAGATTACGGAAGCTTATGAAAAAAATCCGTCTATGGAAAATCTGGTCTTTGATGAATTCTTCCTGTCACGCGTTAACAGCGGTCTCGGCAGTCTGCGTAAGATTATTTCCTTAGCCGTTTTGAGCGGTATTCCCGTGCCGGCCTTTGTGAACGGTTTGGAATACATCGACTTATTGAGAAGTCCGTCCGTCGGTGCCAACCTGATCCAAGGGTTGCGCGATTATTTCGGCGCTCATACGTTCAAACGTATTGATAAAGAAGGCAGCTTCCATCACGACTGGAAACAACATTATTAAGGTGTTAACCGTTTAGCGGTCACGATATTATTATTTTATTTCGGGAGGTGTACAAAGTGCCTTTAGTGATTCTTGCCATCGGCATACTTGTCCTGTTTTTCCTCATTGTTCGCGTAAAGCTCAACAGCTTTCTCGCACTCTTACTCGTTGCGGGCTTTGTCGGCATAGCCGAAGGATTGCCCGTTGCCAAGCTCATTCCGACCATTGAAAAAGGGTTGGGCGGAACCTTGGGCGGCTTGGCCATTGTTGTTTGCTTCGGTGCCATCTTGGGTAAATTGATGGCCGAAAGCGGCGGTGCTCAACGTATTGCGACGACGCTTATCAACGTCTTCGGTCGTAAAAATGTTAAGTGGGCCGTTTGCTTGACGGGCTTTATCGTCGGTATCGCCCTGTTTTACGAAATCGGTTTCGTACTGTTGATTCCCCTTGTATTTACCATTGCGGCGGAAGCGAAGATTCCCCTCTTGGAAGTCGGCATTCCCATGGCTGCGGCCTTGTCCGTAACGCACGGGTTCTTACCGCCCCATCCGGGTCCTACGGCTATTGCCATTATTTATAATGCCGATATCGGCGTAACCCTCGTATACGGCGCTATTATAGCTATTCCTACGGCTATTGTGGCAGGTCCCGTATTCTATAACTTTACTAAAGGGATTAACCCGGAAATTCCCAAGGGCTTATATAACCCCAAGATTTTTGAAGACCATGAAATGCCCGGTTTCGGCGTATCCGTATTTACGGCTCTCGTACCGGTTGTCCTCATGGCGGCATCGGCTATTGCCAAACTCGCTTTGGACCAGTCTTCGCCTGTAGCGGTAGCTCTTGAATTCCTCGGCCAACCGGATATGGCACTGACCATTTCCGTAGCCATTGCCGTTTATACCTTCGGCCTGGCGCGCGGCAAGAAGATGGAAGAAATCATGAATACCGTTAAGGATGCTATCCTTGCTATCGCCATGATTCTTCTCATCGTCGGTGCCGGCGGAGCTCTCAAGCAGATTCTCATCGACAGCGGTGTAGGTACGTATATCGGAACTCTTGTTGCCGATGCCAGCCTGTCTCCCTTAGTATTGGCTTGGCTTGTGGCTGCCGTTATTCGTACGGCTTGCGGCTCCGCAACGGTTGCGGCTTTGACGGCCGGCGGCATTGCGGCTCCTATCTGCGCGGCAACAGGCGCCAATCCGGAATTGATGGTTTTGGCAACCGGTGCCGGTTCGCTTATTTTCAGCCCGCTAATGACCCGGGTTTCTGGCTCTTTAAAGAATTCTTCGGCCTGACCGTTAAAGAAACGGTACGGACCTGGTGCGCATTGGAAACCATCATTGCCATTATGGGCCTTATCGGCGTATTGGTATTGAACACCGTCGTAGCGTAATTTCTGATAAAGAGAGGTATTCGGACGTGTCTTACGATGACGTAGAAAAAATACCCTTTCTTCGCGGCACTTATGAGGGGATGACGAAGTCGGAGCGGCGTATAGCGGAATACATTGCCGCCGATCCGGAACGGCTTATGAAGCTGACCATCCCCCATATTGCGGCGGAAACGGACAGTTCGGAGATCACCGTATCCCGTTTTTGTAAGAAACTGGGGTATAAGGGCTTACAAGAACTGAAGCAGGCTTTGACGGCCTATCTGTCCATGAATGAGTTGAAAAACTATCATGACATTAAGGCGGAAGATACGTGTAATGCCGTTACGTCCAAGATTTTTCAAAACATTGCGGACGGACTCTTGGATACGCTGCAACTTCTTGATTATGAGGCTATCGATCGGGCTGCCGCCGTCTTGCGGCAAGCCCGGCGAATTGCCGTATACGGTTTCGGCAATTCGGCTACGGTCTGTCGCGATTTGACGACACGGTACTTGCGGTTGGGTCTGGCTATTCAGGATTATGCGGACTCTCATATGCAGGTTACGTCGGCAGCTCTTTTGGATGAGAACGACGCCGTTCTGGCCGTCTCGCACAGCGGTTTATCCAAGGATTTGATTCACTCCGTCGAAACGGCGAAGGAACGGGGGGCGACGATTATCGTCATTACGAGCCATATTCATTCGCCTTTGGCGAAATTGGCCGATATCTGTCTGCACGGCATGGGTAGAGAAGTAAATTACTCGACCGAAGCCGGTGCGTCCAGACTGATTCACATGGCTATCGGCGATGTCTTATATACGCGCATTGCTATGGCCGATCCCGCTTTGTTTGAATCCAATATGACGCGTATGCGTCATGAAATCAGTAAAAAAAGACTTCCTTAGGGAAGTCTTTTTTGTCGTATCGCTTGATGTCCCGTAAGTATGATATACTGTTATTGTCTTCTTTTTTCGGAAGACGAATTACTTATATGGAGGACAGTATGTTTGATTTTGATTTGTTGGGCCTTGTCGCCGGCATTCCCGGTCTCATTATCGCCCTGGCTATACACGAATATTCGCATGCCCGCATGGCTGTTGCCATGGGTGACGACACGCCGAAGTATACGGGACGTCTGACACTGAACCCGATTGCACATATTGACCCTATCGGGCTCATTATGCTCTTTGTAGCACGCTTCGGTTGGGCTAAGCCGGTTATGATTAACTCGGACAATTTCCGCAACCGTCGCCAAGGAGAGGTCTTGACGGCGTTGGCCGGCCCTGCGGCCAATTTTGTGACGGCCTTCGTCTTTTTGTTTTTGACGGCCCTTGTTTTACGGTTGGGTTTACCTGTTTCGCAAGGCCTCATCATCGTTTTTCAACTCATTGTTATTTACAATGTGAACTTCGGGATTTTTAATTTGATCCCCATTCCGCCCTTGGACGGGTCGCGCGTTATTACGGCCTTTTTACCGACTGAGTGGGAATATAAGTTGGCAGGATATGAACGCTATTCGTTCCTCATTTTCGTACTTCTCTTTATGAGTGGGGCCTTCGGGTATATTTTGTTGCCCGTACAGCGTTTGATTATGCATGGCTACGGAGTCATTCTTTCGGCTCTGGGCCTTATGTAACGCGGGATAAAAAGAAGGGTCGTATCTTCGGATACGACCCTTTCTCTATAAACCAGGCGGTTTACAGAGCTTTTTTGTATAATTCGTTCACTACATCCCAATTGACGACATTCCAAAAAGCGGAAATGTAGTCGACACGGGCATTTTTGTACTTCAAGTAGTACGCGTGTTCCCAGACGTCGAGAGCGAGAATCGGCGTTTTACCTTCGCTTAAGGGCGAGTCTTGGTTGGCAGTAGACATGATTTCCAGTTCTTCCTTATGGACGACGAGCCAGGCCCAACCGGAGCCGAAACGGGTAGCTGCCGCCTGTGCGAAAAGTTTTTTAAACTCTTCTTCGCTACCGAAAGTCTTTATGACGGCTTCTTGTACGGGCCCGTTCAGTTGACCGCCGTCAGGCCCCATGATTTGCCAAAAGAGGCTGTGGTTGGCATGACCGCCGCCGTTGTTTCTGACGGCACCGCGAATGTCTTCGGGAATAGCCGCCAAGTCCGTAATGAGTTCTTCCGCCGATTTGCTGAAGAGTTCCGGATGCTTTTCAACGGCGCTGTTCAGATTGTTGACGTAGGTTTGGTGGTGCTTGTCGTGGTGATAGTGCATCGTTTCTTCGTCAATGTACGGCTCGAGAGCGTTGTAAGCATAGGGTAAGTCGGGTAATGTATAAGCCATGAGATACCTCCGTAACTTAAAAAAGATGAATAAGATAGGTACAGTATACAAAGAAAGACTGAAAAGGTATAGATTACAAATGTGTTAGTCCCCGGTTGACGGATACAAAGCGGTCTATTATGTATTTTCTTGACACGGTTCCGGAAAGTTCGTATACTTTAAAACAAGTAATAAATGAAACGCAAAGAGGGAGAAGCAAATCGGATACCTTCTCAGAGAGCCGACGGTCGGTGCAAGTTGGCAAGGTTACGAGGCGTTCCGCTCCGGAGCGGCAGATGATGAATTTGACGGGTTCGCCCGATACAGCGACCGAAGATGGCCGAAAGGCAAGCTGGGTGGCAACGCGGGAATATACTCTCGTCCCTATGAGGGACGAGAGTTTTTTGTTTTTTCTCATAAGTCTTCGGAGAACAATGCCTACAGTGTTATTACACTGTAGGCAGGAAAGATTCGCACATAGGAGGACATGATGGGAAACAGAGTTTATAACTTTAATGCCGGTCCGTCGGCCATGCCGTTACCGGTTCTGGAAGAAATACAACAAGAGTTTCTGGATTTTAACCATACGGGCATGAGCATTGTGGAAATCAGTCATCGCAGTGATGCCTATCAGAAGATGCAGGACGAAACGATAGCCTTGTTGCGTAAGCTTTTGAATATTCCCGACGAATACGGTATTACGTTTATGCAAGGCGGCGGCAGTATGCAGTTTTTAATGCACGGAGCCAATTTTTTAAAGCATCGCGGCGGATATATCAATACGGGCGTATGGTCGAAAAAGGCTAAAGAAGGAGCCGCTTTTTACGGCGACGTATATGACGTAGCCACCAGTGAAGGCGAAGGTTTCCGAAGAATTCCCGAATCTGAAGAGTTTGACCTGTTGCCGGATACGGATTACGTATATCTGACGTCGAATAATACGATTCACGGTACGCAGTGGCAAGCGTTTCCTCACTTTGATTTGCCCCTGATTTGCGATATGTCCAGCGATTTTCTTTCCCGTCCTGTAGATGTGAAGAATTTTGATTTCATCTACGCGGGCATCCAAAAGAATGTGGGCCCTGCCGGAGCGGTTATCGGCATTGCCAAGCATTCGTACTTGGAAACGGCACGGCAGGATTTGCCGATTATGCTTCAATATAAGACGTTCTTTGATCACGATTCGACGTATAATACGCCGCCCGTATTTTGTATTTACTTCGTCAATAAGGTTTTACACTGGTTGGATGAACGGGGCGGACTTAAAGAAACGGAGCGGATTAATAAGGAAAAGGCGGCCTTCGTTTATGATGCCATTGACGTAAGCGACGGATTTTATCGTCCCCATGCGGCAAAAGACTCGCGCAGTTTAATGAATATTACGTTTAATTTGGATACACCTGAACTTGAAAAAGAATTTGTTTCCCGAGCGGCTGAAGAAAAGCTCATAGGCCTTAAGGGACATCGCTCAATAGGCGGCTGTCGGGCCTCTACCTATAATGCGGTAACAAAGGAAGCTTGCGAACGGTTGGCTGATTTTATGCACCGTTTCCGCAAGGCACACTAAGGGAGGTAAGACAGATGGAAGAAGTCATGAAGATTTTAGTCAGCGACGACGTGTCGGAAAAGGGCGTCGAACTACTTAGACAAAACGGATATACGGTTGATGTGGAAACCAATTTGGACGAAGATCAATTGGCCGAACGCATCGGAGAGTATGACGGGTTAATTACCCGTTCTATGACACATGTTACGGCAAAAGTTATTGAAAAGGCGAAGAAACTTAAAATCGTCGGTCGTGCCGGCGTCGGTATTGACAGTATCGACTTAAAGGCTGCAACGGCCCGCGGTATCATTGTCGTTAATGCCCCTACGTCCAATACGATTGCGGCGACGGAACACACGTGTGCCATGATTTTGGCCGTTACGAGACATATTCCTCAGGCCCATGATTCGTTAATGAGCGGCGAGTGGAATCGGGAAATTTACGGGTATTCAGTTGAAAGATAAGACGATGGGGATTATCGGTGTCGGTCGTATCGGATCGCGCATTGCCAAACGGATGCAGGCTATGGAAATGCGGACCATCGGTTATGACCCGTACATTCCTGAAGAACGGGGCAAGCAGCTTAACTGTGAACTCGTCGACTTGGATACGCTTTTACGCGAATCGGATTACATTACGTTGCATACACCTCTTACGAAGGAAACACGCGGCATGATCGGGGCAGAAGAAATTGCCAAAATGAAAGACGGTGTTCGGGTTATTAACGTATCGCGCGGTGCCGTTTTAGACATTAACGCTCTGGCGGAAGCCTTAAAGAGCGGTAAGGTAGCCGGTGCGGCGGTAGACGTATTCCCGGAAGAACCCTTGACGTCGGATATTAATCCCTTCAAGGGTATGGACAATGTGGTCATTACTCCGCATTTGGGTGCTTCGACAGTAGAAGCCCAGGAAGGCGTATCCCTCGATGTGGCACGCAGTATTATGGCCGGACTTAAAGGTGAACCGGTGCCGACAGCGGTCAATATGGCACCCATTGCTCCCGGCGTGTACTCGACTATTCGTCCCTATTTCGACTTAATGGAACGAATGGGCATTATGGGTGTCTATTTGGCGGAAGCTCCTATGAAAGAAATTACGGTCGAATATTCGGGCAAGTTGGCTGAAACGGAAACGGCCCTGTTGACGACGGCCGTTTTGAAAGGAGCTTTAAACCCCATCTTGCAGGATGCGGTCAACTTCGTAAACGCTCCGGATCTCGCTAAGCAGAGACATATTTCCGTAAAAGAAGTAAAGACGAGCGATCACGGAAACTTCGTCGATGCCGTTACGGTTCGCATTGTGACGGCCAAGGGTGAACACAAGGTCGTAGGCAGCCTCTTTAATCAGACGGAAGCCAAAATTGTTCAGATTGATGAATATCGCGTCGACTTCAAGCCGGAAAACTATCTGTTGCTGGCACCTCATATCGACCAGCCCAATATGATCGGTCAAATCGCTACCGTTTTAGGGGAAGCGAAGATCAATATTACGGGCATGCAGGTCGGCAATATGACACAAAAGGGAACGAATATTATGGCCGTGGCCGTAGAGGACGATATTCCTAATGACGTAATGGTAAAACTCCGCTCCATTAACGGTATTTTGGATATGAAACTCATTCATTGCGAACCGAACCAACAGGAGGCGTAAATGGTACGAATTATTCTGGTCCGTCACGGCGAAACAAAATGGAATATAGAAGGTCGTTATCAGGGACAGGAAGATACGGATTTAAGTGAAAGAGGCTTGGAACAGGGGCGTCTGTTGGCACAGGGACTGAAGGATGTGCCTATTGACGTATTCGTGTCCAGTCCGTTGAAGCGTTCCTTTATGACCGCTTCTTTTTGTGCCGAGTTGCACGGTAACACCGTAGCCAAAGATGAACGTCTGACGGAAATCAACCACGGTTTATGGGAAGGCAGGTTGGCCGGGGACATCGAGGCCGAGTATCCCGACGAGTTTGCCGCCTGGCACACGCAGCCCCATACGGTGCAAATGCCCGGAGAAGGCGGAGAATCTCTGGAAGACGTGAGAGTGAGAGTGCGTGCGGCCTTTGACGACTATGCGCAAAAGTATGCGGAAAAGACGGTTCTCGTAGCAGCTCACGATGCGGTGAACAAGGCGGTTATCTGTGACCTGTTAGGTTTATCGCAAGCGGCTTTTTGGCAAATAAAGCAGGATAATACATGCATTAACGTTTTGGAAGAACAGGACGGCCGTTGGCGGCTGGTGTTATTGAATTCCACTACCCATTTGGGATATTTGTTCAGCGGAATTGAACAAAAAGGGTTGTAATCGTATAAAAAAGGAGCGGTATTATGTTAGACATTAAATTTATTCGCGAACATACGGAAGAAGTAAGACAGAATTTAAAAAATCGTCATGCACAAGTCGATTTGGATGCCCTTTTGGAAGCTGATGCTCGCCGTCGTGAACTTTTGGGCCAGGTTGAAGCCATGAAAAAAATCGTCGCAACGACGTAACTAAAGAAATCAGCGTCTTAAAGAGAAATAAGGAAAATGCAGACGAAAAGATTGCAGCTATGAAAGAATTGGGCGACGAAATCGCCGTTTTAGACGGTAAGGTCAAGGAAGCGGAAGAACAGATGCTGGCCGTTCAGCTCATGATTCCCAACATGTGCCACCCGTCCGTTCCCGTAGGCAATGATGACAGCGACAACCCGGAAGTTCGTAAGTGGGGCGACGTGACAACCTTCGACTTTGAAGCGAAGAATCATTGGGAAATCGGCGAGCATTTGGGTATCCTTGATGCGGAAAGAGCCGGCAAGGTAGCCGGGTCGCGTTTTTATTTCTATCTCGGTGCCGGTGCTCGTTTGGAACGGGCCGTATACAACTTCATGCTCGATATGCACACGGAAGTGGACGGATATACGGAAGTCATTCCTCCGTATATCGTTAACCGTGATTCCATGTTGGGAACCGGTCAGTTGCCGAAATTTTATGAAGATATGTTCCGCATTGAAGGGCAGGAAATGTTCATGATTCCTACGGCGGAAGTGCCGTTGACCAACTACTATCGCGGCGAAATTATTGACGGCAACAAGTTGCCCGTATATTTGACGGCCATGACTCCCTGCTTCCGTGCCGAAGCGGGTTCGGCCGGTCGCGATACGCGCGGTCTTATTCGCCAACACCAGTTCCACAAGGTGGAAATGGTAAAATACGTAGCGCCCGAAACGAGTTATGATGAATTGGACAAGTTGACGAACAATGCCGAAGCTATTTTGCAGGCTCTGAAACTTCCTTATCACGTTGTTTGCCTGTGCACGGGTGATATCGGCTTCTCGGCAGCCAAGACTTTCGACGTGGAAGTGTGGTTCCCGGCTCAAGGTAAGTACAGAGAAATCTCTTCGTGCTCCAATACGGAAGATTTCCAGGCACGTCGTGCCAATATCCGTTTCCGTCGCGATGCCAAATCGAAGCCGGAATACGTACATACGTTGAACGGGTCCGGCTTGGCAGTAGGACGTACGGTAGCGGCTATTTTGGAAAACTATCAGCAAGCTGACGGCTCCGTTATCGTGCCGGAAGTATTGCGGCCGTATATGAAGTGTGACGTCATTAAACCGGCTGAATAAGTCATTTACAGAGTTTCAAGGTCATAGCGGTCGAATCCTTCGGAAACGGCCTTATGACCTTGATTTTTTTGTGCGTTTTGATATACTGTAACCAAGAGAAACCCTACTGTGTGCGTAAAAAGTTCTCGATGTTTTGAACCAACACTTTTACATCGGGAGTCCGGGCTCTATGGCGGCAAAACAATGCCTACACGGGACTGTTAAGCGTTATAGGAGGACACCCACCTGCTCAGGCAGGCTCAAAACTCGGCTAAGACGGCATGGTGGGGCTCTTTTTTTGAATTATAATCATTGATTATTCGGCCGCTAAGTTAGCTTGGCGGCTTTCTATATGGATTTGAAACCAAACAAATGAACGGTTTTGATGAAATGTGTGTGTGCAATGGAAGGTGAAGAACGTTGGCCGAACGAAAAAGGCGAAGTACTACAGGAACGACGGGAAGTAAAACAAAAGGAACGGCAAGGAGCAAGACCAAGCGGACGACATCCAAAACGGGGACGAGCCGTAAAAAAAGCGGCACTATGTCGTGGATGAAGTATGAGTTGTGGGGACTGGTTCTGGTTGTTATCGGCGCTCTCGTAGCGGCCGGCACGGCCGGTATCGATACGGGCAATATCGGTCTGTCATTGGATGATATTTTTGCATATGCCTTCGGTACGGGTCGGATGCTTGTAGCTTTAATGCTTGTAGCGGCCGGATTGCAGTACATCGTGAAAAGAAAGGCCCTGCCTTTTACGCGAAACTGGCTCATGGGAGCTGTCGTTTTCGAGTTATTGCTCAGCCTGTGGCATGTTATCTTTACCAATCCCGGTGAAGAATTCGTTCCCCCGGCACTGCGCGCCGGCGGCGGTCTTTTCGGAGCCGTGCCGGCAGCTTTTCTGCGCAGTTGGTTCGGCGGCTTCGGAGCCGTTTTGGCTCTTATCGTCGTCCTCATCGGTACGGTTATGATTTGGAAGAAAGTTTCTCTTTCCAAACCTGTCGCCTTTGCTCAGGAGGTGACGGCTGAAGGCGTGTCACATGTTTCCGAAAAAGCGGTAGCCGGTATTCAGACGGCGTCGCATTCCGTGCAGGAATCGTGGCAACGTCACAAGGAACGGAAGATTTTTGACGTTGAACGTGAAAAAGACGCTTTAGGTGAAGGCATTGCAGGGGCGGCAACAGCTGTAACTGCCGAAGGGTCGGCTGAAGATAACGGGGCAGGTATAGAAACGCCGTCTGTAAGTCCTTCGGCACACGTCGAGTCGGACTACACGGATAACATCGGTGGCGAAGATGACGACTCCTTCGGAGATGAATACGGGACTCCTTGTGATGAAGAGGACTCGCAGGGAGGCGTACCTGTGCCGGACGATGAAGACATACCCGTACCTGAAGAAGATGAAGTCATGCCCAAGGCACCCGGCAACGGCATCGTAGAGCATAAAATTGTTACGACGGATGCACCCGGTGCGTATACTTCCGTGCCGCCTCGTGATCCGTCATTGCCTCCCGTAGCGGACATAAAACCCATGGAGTCGGAACTGACGGCCGGAACGGTCGAAGTGGGCGCCAAGGGACAGACGGCCGTGCCGACGGCTGTAGGTGAAAAGACGTATCGCTTGCCGTCCGTGTCTATTTTGCACCGCGGCAATCCGCCTGAAGAAGGTCTTAGCGATGAAGTGCGTCAAAACGCACAGATCTTGCAGGATACGTTGAAGAGTTTCAATATTGACGCCAAGATGTTGACGGCCAGCAGGGGACCGGCCGTTACGCGTTACGAATTGGAACCGGCAGCGGGGGTAAAGGTAAGCAAAATCGTACACCTGGCCGACGATCTAGCCTTGAAGCTGGCGGCGACGGATATTCGTATAGAAGCGCCCATTCCCGGTAAGGCCGCCGTGGGTATTGAAGTGCCGAATAAGAAGGTTACGCCTGTTTGCCTTCGCGATGTCCTCGACACGGATGTTTTTCAAAACTCCGTAGGCGGCGTGCCCGTAGCCTTAGGTAAGGATATTGCCGGCACGCCTATTGTGGCCGACTTGACGAAGATGCCCCATATGCTCGTCGCAGGGTCTACCGGGTCGGGTAAGAGTGTGTGCATTAATACCCTTATTTCCAGTATTCTCTTTAAGCAACGGCCGGAAGACGTAAAGTTGATTCTCGTCGACCCGAAGGTTGTCGAACTGTCCAACTATAACGGGATTCCTCATTTGATGACACCTGTCGTTACGGATCCGAAGAAGGCTGCCAATGTTTTGCGTTGGGCCGTAAAGGAAATGGATGATCGATATAAGCGCTTTGCCTTGACGAAGACGCGTGATATTAAGCGATATAATGAACTCAATCCGGAAGAAGCCATGCCGTATGTAGTCATTATTATCGACGAATTGGCGGATCTCATGATGGCTGCCGCCGGTGACGTGGAAGATTCCATCTGCCGCTTGGCACAAAAGGCGCGTGCTTGCGGTATGCACCTGGTGTTAGCTACGCAGCGCCCGTCCGTGGATGTCATTACCGGTCTTATTAAAGCCAATGTACCCAGTCGTATTGCCTTTGCCGTATCAAGTCAGATCGATTCGCGTACCATTTTGGATATGGCCGGAGCGGAAAAACTCATCGGTAAAGGAGATATGCTTTTTTATCCCATGGGAGCTTCCAAACCCGTACGCGTACAGGGGGCCTTTGTATCGGACGGAGAAATCGACGAGTTGGTGGAATACATTAAAGAGCAACGACGTCCTCAATACAATGAAGCGGTCGAAGCGGCTCAGCAGGAGGCATCTCACGACGACGGTAAAGACGACTTCTTTGAAGACGAGCTTATGGACAAGGCCATTATGATGGTTATGGAAACTCAGCAAGCTTCCGTATCCTTGTTGCAGCGCCGTTTCCGCATAGGTTTTTCACGGGCGGCACGAATGATCGATACGATGGAAGCCATGCATATTGTCGGGCCGTCCAACGGCAGTAAGGCCAGAGATATATTGATGACGCCTGAAGAGGTGCAGGAAAAGTATTTTTCGCATTCATAGGCGCCGAGGAAATAACGGAGGATAAATAAGTTGTCTTCAATCGGTAATATATTGCGGACCGAGAGGGAAACTCAAGGTCGTACGTTGACGGAAGTATCCAAGGCCGTCTATATTAAAACAAAGTATTTATCCGCCCTGGAAGAGGAAAACTTCGCCGCCATTCCCGGAGAGGTATATGTCAAGGGATTTATTCGCGCTTATGCCTCCTATTTGGGTATGGACGGGGAAGAGCTCGTGGCTCAATATGACGGGCCGAGTGAATCGATCCTTTTGCAAAAGGAGACCCCTACTGCCGTGACGGAAGGCGGTAAAGGACGGCGTAGACGTCGGCGCAAGGTTGTAAGTTGGCCGGAGATTACGATTATCATAGGAGTGATTTTGTTTATTCTCCTCATAGTATGGTTAATTGTTTAGAGGTAGACGATGAGTACGGAATTTTTGGTGACAAGTCGTAAGGATATGGAAGAACGCGGCTGGGATCAGCTTGACTTTGTATATGTCAACGGGGATGCCTATGTGGATCATCCCGGTTTTGCAGCGGCTCTGATCGGGCGCATGTTGGAATCCCGCGGTTATCGTGTAGGCCTTATTTCTCAACCGGATTGGCACGATGTCGAGGCTTTTAAGATCCTGGGAAAGCCGCGTCTGGGTATTCTGATTACGGCGGGAAACCTTGATTCTATGCTCAGTGAAAAGACGGCAGCCAAGAAGATCCGCAATACGGACAGTTATTCGCCGGGCGGGAAGGCCGGCCGGCGTCCCGAACGAGCGACGATTGTATACGCCAACCGCATGCGTGAAGCCTATAAAGACGTACCCATCATTATCGGAGGGATTGAAGCGAGTCTCAGACGATTTGCTCATTACGATTATTGGTCCGATAAGGTGCGTCATTCCATGCTGCTGGACAGTAAGGCCGATATTTTGAGCTACGGTATGGGTGAACATTCGGTAGCTCAAATAGCAGACGCGCTGGCGGAAGGAAAAACGACGGCGGAAATGTACAATATTCGCGGCATTTGCTATGTGACCGGTAAGACGCCGAATATTAAGGATTCCGTTTTTGCCCTTCTTATGAAGAGGTTAAGGCGGATAAGCATAAATTTGCTGAAGCTTTTAAAATTCAATATGAAGAGCAAGACCCTTTTTACGGAAAGACGATTATTCAACCGTCTGAAAATCGGTTTGTCGTGCAGACTCCGCCGGCAGAGCCATTGACTACGGCGGAAATGGATGCTGTTTACGAATTACCGTTTACGCGTCGTTGGCATCCCGATTACGATGAAGACGGCGGCGTGCCGGCTCTGCAGGAGGTTCAGTTCAGTCTGACGAGTCAACGCGGCTGCTTCGGGCATTGCCATTTCTGTGCCATTGCCAGCCATCAGGGACGAATTATTCAGCACCGAAGTCATGAGTCCCTTATTCGCGAAGCGGAGCACATGACGACGTTGGAAGGGTTTAAAGGATACATTCATGACGTAGGCGGGCCGACGGCTAACTTCAGACACGTAGCCTGTCGCAAACAATTGACGGCCGGCGCTTGTCGCAATAAGCATTGTATCGGCAGTGAAACGTGTATGCGATTAGATCCGTCTCATGCCGATTATTTATCTTTGTTGCGTAAAATTCGCAAGGTTAAGAAGGTCAAGAAGGTATTTGTTCGCTCGGGTTTGCGTTATGATTATTTGTTGGAAGACCCGAATAACCGTGAGTTTATTAAAGAATTATGCGAGTTTCACGTAAGCGGTCAGCTGAAGGTGGCACCGGAACATGCGGCTAAACACGTGACGGATATGATGGGGAAGGCCGGTATCGACACGTTTTATAAGTTTAAGGATGTTTTTGACGATGTTAATCGGGAGTTGGGTAAAAAGCAATATCTCGTACCGTATTTCATGTCCAGTCATCCTGGTTGTACCTTACAAGATGCCGTTACGTTAGCTGAATTTTTACGAGATATGCATATGCAGCCCGAACAGGTACAGGATTTTATTCCTACGCCTGGAAGCTTGTCGACGGCTATGTACTATACGGGAATGAATCCTTTGACGGGTGAGAAGGTTTACGTGGCACGGCGACAGGAAGAAAAGGCTATGCAACGGGCACTTATGCAGTATAAGAACCCGGCTAATTATGATACGGTTCACAAAGCGTTGTGCCTTGCCGGAAGAAGAGACCTCATCGGCTTCGGACCGAAATGTCTTATTGCACCGCGCCGCAAGGCGGAGGCGAAAGATAGACGGGATTATAAGGGTGCTCACAAGTCCCGTAATTCTCGGGGGCAGGCCGTGCATAAAAGCGAAGGCGGACAGTCGGAAAGGACGAATTCCGTCAAGGGAATAAGGCGGCAAGTCGGTCGGTTCTCACAAAACGGGAAAACAGCAAGGAGATAATCAGATGAAACGATATTTCACGTTCATAGGCATGATTGTGTTCGTAGGACTGTTTTTGGCAGTAGGCGTATACATACAGCAAGAACGGCAACAACAGTTGGATACTCAGGAAATGTATGCTAAAGAGCGGCATCTTGTCGTGTATTCGGACATGCCTACAGCCGTAAACAGAGATTTGGCCGAAGCCTTTTACAAGTCCAAGCATTTGCGGGTACAAATGGTATCCATGTCGGAAGACGGCTTGCAACGGGCCTTGCAAAAGCCCGTACAGGGACGCATGACGCCGGACGTGGTCATTGCATCGGAAGATACACTTCGCCAAGGGCAGATTCAGGGATGTTTTATTCCCTATTCATCGGAGGCGACGGAAACGGTACCTCTTTATTTGAAGGACGATGAAATGCCTGGACCGGATTGTGGTACGACCCTTTATTGTTTGTAGTTAATCGTGATTATTATGCTATGGGCGGCAATAATATCAACACGTGGAGCGACTTATTGACGGATTCGACCATCAGTATCAGCTTTCCCGATTTGGCGGCGACGGATATTGGCGGCGACTTTCTTTGCGAGTTCGTAGAAGTACACGGCAGCGAGCGGTCGGCACTGTATTTTCGCAGCCTGCAGGAACGCATCGGTACTTATTCTAAAACCATGGCTCCCGTCATGCATCGCGTCGCATCCGGAGAAGTTCAGGTCGGCATTATCGATGCTCTGACGGAACGGCAATATCGTTTTGACGGAGCTCCCGTATTCGATGTGTATCCCCAGGACGGGACATCGTACTGGTTGACGGGAACAGCTGTTACGCGTTGGTGCGAAGACGAAGAGTTGGCCGCCGTCTTTACGGATTGGCTTTTGTCCAACGAAGCTGTCGATATATTGAGCAAAAACCGCTTGTACTATAACTTTGCTTCTTCGACCTTGCCACAACGTCAGGATTCGAAGGGAAAAGACCCCGTTTTGTTTATGACGACGAAGCATTACAATGACGAACAACGAAAAGAATTGCAAGATTGGTGGATCAGAACGGTCCGCTTCGGAAAGGATACGTAATGGAGAAGATTGCCTTTGTCAGCTTGGGCTGTTCGAAGAATTTAATAGATACGGAAGTCATGCTGGGGATTTTGAAGGATAAACACATGGGCATGACCGACGATCCGGCGCAGGCCGACATTATTATCGTCAATACATGTACGTTTATTGAAAGCTAAGCAAGAGTCTATTGACGCCATTATCGAGGCAGGCCGATATAAGACGGAAGGCAGGTGCAAGATTCTCATTGTCACAGGGTGTCTCAGTCAGCAGTATCAGGAAGAGTTGTTGAAAGAGTTGCCCGAAGTAGATGCCCTCTTGGGTACCGGTTCGTGGGACCGAATTTGGGAAGCCGTTACGGCGGTTAAGACGGGTAAACGGGCTTGCTTTATGGACGATGTGAGTCATTTGTACGACCAGAATACGAGTCGTGTTTTGACGACGCCCACGTACAGTGCCTATGTCAAAATCGGGGAAGGTTGTAATAACGGCTGTACCTTCTGTATCATTCCGCACGTACGCGGACCCTTGTACAGTCGAACTGTCGAATCCGTAACGGCGGAAGTGCGGCAACTCGCCGCCGGCGGGGTGAAGGAAATCAATCTTATCGCACAGGATACGACGAGTTACGGATTCGATTTGGCGGGAAAATCCCTCTTGCCCGACTTGTTGCGTGAATTAGTTAAGATAAAAGGGATTGAATGGATTCGTCTTTTCTATTTATATCCCCATTTCTTTACGGATGAATTGACGGAACTTATTGTTAAGGAAGACAAAATCTGTCCTTACGTCGATTTACCGTTACAACACATTTCACAGAGCGTGTTGAAACGCATGAATCGACGGGACAGTCAGGCCGACATTTTAAAACTGATAGATAAGCTTACGGTTCACGGTCGCAAGCTGACATTGAGATCTACGTTTATTGTCGGATTTCCGGGAGAAACGGAAGAAGAGTTTCAGGAACTGTGCGACTTTGTGGAACGGACGAAGTTCGATGCCGTCGGTGTTTTCACCTATTCACAGGAAGAAGGGACTCCCGCAGCGGCTATGGCCGACCAGATTCCCGAAGAGGTGAAGGAAGAACGATATCATAGGCTTATGGCTATTCAAGCCAAGGTGTCGGAAGAACGAAATCGCGATCTGGAAGGCTCCGTCCATCCTTTTATCGTTGAGGAATTGACGGACGAAAGCGGTCATTTGCAGGCTGTCGGTCGTCTGGATATTCAGGCTCCCGAAGTAGACGGCTTGACGTATGTAGAAGACGCAAAAGGACTAAAAGAAGGAGACATCATTCCCGTACGCGTTGTTCAAGGGTTTGCCTATGATGTCATTGCCGAACGCATTTAATATCGAGGTGTAAGCTGTGCTGGTTGAATTGGTAACGACCGGGTCGGAACTCTTGCTCGGTGAAATAAGCAATGTAGATGTTCAATATTTATCACAACAGCTTAATACGATGGGGTATTCCGTTATTTACCATACGACGGTAGGCGACAATCCTCAGCGTATGAAGCAGGTTCTGGAAACGGCTCTGGGTCGTGCCGATATGGTTATAACGACAGGCGGTCTCGGACCGACACAGGGCGATATGACGAAAATCATCGGTGCCGAAGTGATGGATACGCCTCTTGAGTTTCGTGAAGACGTAATGGAAGGTGTCGTTGCGTGGATTAAACTTCGTCATCCTGAGCGGGATTTGACGGAAAACCAGCGCCGCCAAGCCATGATCCCAAAAGGTGCGGATGTCTTGACCAATGAGGCGGGGACGGCACCGGGAACGGCCTTGTACAAGAGCGGCAAGGTTCTCATTCACTTGCCGGGACCGCCGTCGGAAATGAAGTGGGTTTTTGATCATAGCGTCAAGCCGTGGCTATATGAACGTTTCGGGTCACAAGGCTACATTTACTCGTCGTATATGAGAATTTACGATATGGGTGAAGCACGCATTGAAGAAACGATTATGGATCTTGTCAAGAACCAGTCGGAGCCGACTTTGGCCATGTATGCCCGCATCGGTTATGTGGAAATACGTATTACGGCTAAGGGAGAGACAAAAGAAGCCGCTCAAAACCTTGTCGAACCGATGAAAGAAAAGTTGGCTGAACGGTTGGGAGATGTTATTATTACGTACGATGACGAACCGATTGCGGCGGCTTTGGGACGAACGGCCCGTAAAAAAGGGTTGACCGTCAGTGCCGCGGAATCCTGTACGGGCGGTCTGGTCGGTTCGTACATTACGGATATTGCCGGAAGTTCCGCTTATTTTCTGGGTTCCGCAGGAACGTATCAGGATGAAATCAAGGCGAAGTTGTTGGGTGTTCCTGAAAAAACACTGCAAACCTATACGGCTGTCAGTGAAGAAACGGCGGCGGCCATGGCTGAAGGAAGTCGCGCTTTATACGACAGTGATGTAGCTGTCAGTACGACGGGTATCGCCGGTCCCGACGGCGGTACGGATGAACAGCCGGTGGGGCTTGTCTATTTCGGCGTAGCCGGGCCGAAGGGGACGGTCGTTTATAAGAGCGTCTTTCCGGGCGATCGCAAAGAAGTAAAAGAAAGAGCCGCTACGAAGGCGGTTTACCATTTGTTGCAATATATGAGGGAACGGTTGTAAGGAGGTTCTACATGGAAGCGAAACAAGCGGCATTGGAAAATGCCATGAAAAAAATTGAAAAAGATTTCGGTAAGGGTGCGATTATGCGCCTTGGCGATTTGGCTGAAAAAAATGAATCTGGAGGTCATTTCGTCCGGGTCTTTGGCTGTTGACCTGGCAGTCGGCGTTGGCGGGTATCCGCGCGGTCGTGTCATCGAAATTTACGGTCCCGAATCGTCGGGTAAAACCACCTTGGCTTTGCATGCTATTGCTTCGGCACAAAAGGCCGGCGGTATTGCCGCTTTTATCGATGCGGAACATGCGTTGGACCCCGTGTATGCCCGTCATTTGGGTGTCGATACGGCGGATCTTCTCATTTCTCAGCCCGATAACGGAGAACAGGCGCTGGAAATTACGGAAGAACTCGTGCGCAGCGGTGCTATCGATATCATTGTCGTCGACTCCGTAGCAGCCCTCGTACCGAAGGCGGAAATCGAGGGTGAAATGGGCGACTCTCATGTAGGGCTGCAGGCTCGTCTTATGAGTCAGGCTTTGCGTAAGTTGACGGGTATTATTTCCAAGTCTAAGGCCATTGTTATATTCATTAACCAGTTACGCGAAAAAGTAGGTATCATGTTCGGCAATCCGGAAACGACGACGGGCGGCCGTGCATTGAAATTTTACGCTTCCGTGCGCATGGAAATCCGCAAGGGAGAAGCTATTAAGTCCGGTACGGATGTAATCGGTAACCGAGCTCGCATTAAAGTGGTTAAAAACAAGGTGGCTCCGCCTTTCCGCAATTGTGAAGTCGATATTATGTACGGCACGGGGATATCTAAAGAAGGGACTCTCCTCGACTTGGGTTCGTCCATGGAAATTTTGGAAAAGAGCGGCACCTGGTATTCCTATAAGGGAGAACGTCTCGGTCAGGGGAAGGAAAATGTTAAGAATTACTTAAAAGAACATGCCGATGTGGCTGCTGAAATCGAACAGATCATTCGCGATACCCTCGTAGCCGAACCGGAAAAGTTTGATGAAGTGTTGACCGACGTGCCTCATGCTTCGGATGACGAATAAGAACTATGGAGTATAAGGAAGCCTACGGGGCGGCCCTACGGTTCTTAAACGTACGTTTTTTGAGTGAAGAAGAGTTACGTCGCAAGTTAAGACGCCGCGAAGTGACGGATGACATCATTGATGAAGTGACGGAAAAGCTTAAAAGTGAACGATTTCTTGATGATCATCGCTTGGCTGAAAGCGTATACCGCTATTATGCTCAAAAAAAGCACAATACGGGCATGCTTATATTTGTAATAAATTGCGTCTGCGATTTTTTTACCCGTTCCCGAAGAGACTAAAGCCTACGATGAGGTGTCTGTGGCCTTGGCTTTTAGTTGCCAAAAAAATTTAAAAAAACCGTTGTGACAATGAGCAGAAAAATTATTCGTTATCTGCAAAACCGAGGGTTTTCGGGAAAGGCTGTACGAGCGGTGTTAGAGGACTTTGTCAGCTTGACAGACGACTGAAAAAAATTTACAATAATTATAACCGGTATATGTATGCTGGAAATAATATGTAATCATGGTTTTTTGAAAAATGATGAATTGAGAAAAGACTCATACTAAAAAAGCCGGACGCAAGTTCGGCTTTTTAATGAAAAGGAGGTGAACCAGAGTATGACGGAAATTATTGTGGCAGCTGTAATTTGCGGTGCGGCCGGTCTCGGGGCCGGTTATTTCTATCGTCTGAAAATCGCTGAAGGTAAATTGGGCAGCGCTGAAACGGAAGCGGCTCGAATTATCAGTGCGGCGAAAAAAGACGCGGAAGCGCAGCGCAAAGAAACGATTCTTGAAGGTAAAGAAGAAGCGCAACGCTTACGCAGTGAAGCGGAACGTGATTATAAAGAACGACACAGTGAACTGCAGCACCAAATGCGTCGCCTCAATCAGAAGGAAGAGCATTTGGACAAGAAGTTCGATACGATGGAAAAGAAGGAAGAAGCTCTTCTTCGTAAAGAAGGAGAAATTACGAAGGTTCGTGAAAAGATTGACCGGTTACATGAACAGCAACTGGCAGAGTTGGAACGAATTTCCGAACTTTCTTACGACGATGCGAAAGAGTTGCTTTTGGCCAACGTAAAGACGGAAATCAAGCATGAAACGGCTCAGCTTATTAAATCTCTTGAAGATGAAGCCAAAGAAGAAGCGGAACAGAAGTCGTTGGAAATTATTTCCTTGGCTATTCAAAGATGTGCAGCCGATCACGTGGCGGAAACGACGGTGTCCGTCGTATCCTTGCCTAATGATGAAATGAAGGGGCGCATTATCGGTCGTGAAGGCCGTAATATCCGAGCCATCGAAACACTGACGGGCGTTGATTTGATTATCGACGATACGCCGGAAGCTGTTATTTTGTCCTGTTTCGACCCCATTCGTCGGGAAGTGGCCCGACTGGCTTTGGAAAAACTGATTGTCGACGGGCGTATTCATCCGGCACGAATCGAAGAAATGGTTGAAAAAGCTCGTAAAGAAGTGAGTCAAAAGATTCGTGAAGCCGGGGAACAGGCTACGTATGAAGCGGGTGTTCACGGCCTTCATCCGGAAGTCATCAAAACCCTCGGACGTTTGCGGTATCGTACGAGTTACGGTCAAACGTATTGCGTCACTCCATTGAAGTGGCTCAGTTGGCCGGCATTATGGCGGCCGAATTGGGTGTCGATGTCAACTTGGCACGTCGCGGCGGCTTGATTCATGATATCGGTAAGGCCTTGGATCATGATTTGGAGGGTACGCACGTATCTATCGGTGTCGACGTAGCGAAGAAGTACGGCGAATCGAAGGCGGTTATCAATTGTATCGCTTCTCATCACGGCGATGAAGAAGCTACATCTGTTGAAGCGGTTTTGGTAGCGGCAGCCGATGCCGTGTCGGCGGCTCGACCGGGAGCACGTCGAGAAACCTTGGAAAACTACTTGAAGCGATTGTCCAAGTTGGAAGAAATCGCCAAATCCTTCGAAGGCGTTGAAGAGTGTTTCGCTATTCAGGCAGGACGTGAAATTCGCGTAATGGTTAAGCCTGAAAAGCTGAACGAAGACGATTGTGTTATTCTCTGCCATGACGTGGCGAAACGAATCGAAGCGGAATTAGAATATCCCGGACAGATTAAGGTCGTCATTATCAGAGAAACGCGCATGGTCGATTATGCAAAATAGAAAAGTTACAGCCCTTTGTACCATACGGTGCGAAGGGCTGTTTTGTGTCCGTATACCTATGGCGTAAAGTTCATCGGGTATGATATAATGCCATAACACGTGCTGTGGTTGAAAGTCGATGCCAGTCGCAGGCGAAGCGATCCACGTAAGGGCTCGAAGCGGGTCCGATCATAGTGCGGCCTAGAAGTAAGACCTGCCGCGAAAAGCGAGAGAACCGGTAGTGGGGGACAAAAGTCTATGAGCGAAAGTTCCAGCAGGCGAGTGTGGGGGTAAAAACCAGGTCAGGCGTGTTGGGCTTCGTTTGAAGTCTATTGAAAAGCCATCTTTGGATGGCTTTTTCAATATGCAGTGATAATATCGGTTATAATACAGCGTTTTCACGGAAGAAAAAAGGAAGGTATAATGAAAGCTTTAGTAGTCATCGATATTCAAAATATGTTGATCCGTATGAAGCCCTATGAAAGCACTCGCTTTTTGCAGCGAGTCGGCATTTTGATTGAACAGGCTCGGAAAAAGGGTATTGAAGTCATTTATGTTCGTCATAAAAGCGACAGTTTGGTTCCGGGAACAAAAGATTGGCAGATTCATGAAGCTGTAGCTCCTAAGGAAGGCGAAAAGATTATTGAAAAGACTTATCCGTCGTCATTTAAGGATACGGATTTTGATACCTATTTGAAAGACAAGGGGATAGACAATCTGATCCTTGTGGGCATGCAAGTTGAATATTGTGTGGACACGACTATTCGCGTAGCCTTTGAAAAGAATTATAAGATTACGGTACCTCAAGGGGGGACGACGACCTTTGATACGAAGAATATGCCGGCGGCGAATATCCGGATTCATCATGAAAAAATTTGGGACCGTGTTTTCGGACGGGTATTGCCTTTAGAAGAGGTCTTGTCTTTTATGGATGAAAAATAATTAGCTGAAAAGTGATATATCTAAAAAGTAACGGACAGACTCCGTTGCTTTTTTATTTATCTGCAAATAGGATAGGTAAGCCGTTTTGTTTGACGAACTATGAGGGCTATAGTAAAATATAGGATGTATGTACATTATTTTCAGGAAGGTGCGACGTATAGATGACCGCTTCGGAACAAAGGGTATATGATGATTTGTCAAATAGCCCTTTTGATCAGCTCATGGGTTTCGACATATCAGAGATAAGTCAGGACGGGCTTACTCTGGTCTTTCACAATGTGGGAACAGCATGGGATAATCCGAACGGGACCTTGTACGGCGGTGTTTTTTACGGCATGGCCGCATCCGCAACGGAGAAGATGTGTCTGTTGCACGGGTTAAAGCCTTGCCTTCTCGATTTGGCTGTAAACCATATTCGGCCGGGCAAGGCCGATACGGATATTGCTGTCAAAACCTTTTTCATTCATGAAGGTCGAACGACGGCCGTAGCGGTTTGCGAGTTTTTCGATAATGAAAAGCGGCGATTGGCCTATGCCAAGGCTACGTTTACTGTCAAAGCGGACGGAGGCGAACGGTAATGAACGAACGCTTTACGCCTGAAGAAAAGAAGGAATTGCAAGAAACGTTGGCACGGATTTATAAAAGTACGCCTTATTTTCAAACGTTGCCGTGTCGCGTTATAGACTTCGACAGGGGAGAAGTAAGAATTGATTTTCCCGTAGAAGAACGGTTTTGCACGGCCGACGGTACGGCATCAGCCGGACTGATGACGGCCTTTTGCGATACACTCATGGGATTTTCCGGCCGGACTTGCGGCTACCGCATAACTACCCTGGAAATTAACATGAATTACGTACGACATGCTCGTGTAGGTGAATTGTTACACGGTATGGGTACGGTTGTGAATATAGGGGAAGATACGCTGTTGACGGAAGCGGTTATTCGCGATGATGAAGGCCGACTTGTAGTTAAGAGCCGAGCTTCTTTTTATATTCTTGAAAAACCTGAAAAACAGTAGTCATTGACGGAAGGTTGGGTAACGACATGGATTTTGCTTACAACGACGAACAACTGGATATTATCAAAGTCGTACGTGATTTGGTAGAAAAAGAAATCAAACCGTATGCTTTGGAAATGGACGAAACGGAAAAGCTTCATGAAGGTTTGTTGGAAAAATTGGCAGCACAGGGCCTTTTGGGCGTAGCTATTCCCGAAGAATTCGGCGGTGCCGGCTTGGATGCCGTTACCATTGCCGCTATTTATGAAGAACTCGGTAAAGGGTGCGCCGGCGTAGCTACGACGGTTGCAGCCAATGCTTTGGCCTCGTACCCCGTTATTATTGCCGGGAACGATGATCAGAAAAAGCGTTATTTCGATATTATTAATGACGACCACTTGGCGGCTTTCGCTTTGACCGAGCCGGGAACGGGTTCCGATGCGGGCTCCGTATCGACCCAGGCTACGAAAACGGAAGACGGCAAGGGCTATATTTTAAACGGTACGAAGTGCTTCATTACTAACGGTGCTTTGGCCGAAGTTTTCGTCGTTTTCGCCAATACGCGTAAGGGCGGCGGTGTTCGCGGCTTGACAGCCTTTATAGTCAAGAAGGGCACACCGGGCTTTTCGGTAGGCAAGGCCGAAAATAAGATGGGTATTCGTGCGTCCAACACGACGGAACTCATTTTCCAGGATTGCTTCGTACCCATGGAAGATCGCCTCGGCCGTGAAGGTCAGGGCTTCCGTATTGCCATGAATACGCTTGATGCGGCTCGTCCCTTTGTAGGTGCCGTATCGGTCGGTATTGCCGAAGCGGCTTTCCGCGCTTGCACGGAATATGCTAAAGTACGTGTACAATTCGACAAGCCTATCGCTTCTTTCCAAATGGTCCAGGCTATGATTGCCGATATGGCGATGAAGGTTGAAGGTGCTCGCCTTTTAGTTCAACGCGCTTGCTGGATGAAGGATCAGGGCATGGATTTCAGCCGTGAAGCGGCTATTGCCAAGTGCAATGCTTCGGACGTAGCCATGCAGGTTACGACGGATGCCGTACAGGTTATGGGCGGTTACGGATATATTAAAGAATATCCCGTAGAAAAGTATATGCGTGACGCTAAAATTATGCAGATCTACGAAGGCACAAACCAGATCCAAAGATTGGTTATTGCAAATAAGACGCTCTATTGATACAATAAATGCATTAACACATAAGTAGCTATGACGAAGACAGCATATAACAACAAGACGTGTACAGGAAACGACATCACCGATTGAGAGTGTCGTGCGTCCGGTTTTATGATTCCCTTCGGAGCTTCCGGTTGAAATTGTAGTAGGCCGGGCGGGTCTTCCCGTTACAGGAGAGCAAAGTCATAATTAGGGTGGTACCGCGAGACCTTCGCCCCTTTGGGGTGAAGGTCCGTTTTTTATTATGCAGGAGGTATACGATGATTACAGACAGAATCGAAGAGATTAAGGCAGCCGTCAACGAACAGTTGAAAAAAAGCAGTGCCTTACAGGATGTACAGGATATTCGTGTCAAGTATTTAGGTAAAAAGGGCGAACTTACGTCTCTTATGAAGAGCTTGAAAGATTTGTCGGCAGAAGAACGTCCGAAAGTCGGCCAGGCTGTCAATTCGGCACGCGAAGTAATTGAAGGTTACTTGAATACCAAGACGGAAGAATTGAAAGCCGCCGTATTGGCAGCTAAAATCGAGTCGGAACGCATTGATATCACTTTGCCGGGCAGACAACCGATTACAGGTCATGAACATCCTCTCCATAAAATTCGCCGTGAAATGGAACAGGCCTTCCTGCACATGGGCTTTTCTATTGTGGAAGGTCCCGAAATTGAAGACGATTACTATAACTTCCAATGTCTCAATTTCCCTGATGACCATCCGGCACGGGATATGCAAGACTCCATGTACATAACAGATAAAAATCCTCCTGCGTACTCATACATCGCCCATGCAGGCACGTACTTTACAGGCTCACGAACCGAACGAACCGGTTAAGGTTATCGTCCCCGGTAAGGTATATCGTTGGGACTATGATGCTACTCACTCGCCCGTATTCCATCAAATGGAAGGGCTTATTGTAGATGAACATATTCGTTTCTCCGACTTGAAAGGCATGTTGGAAGACTTTTTGCGTGAAATATTCGGACCGCAGACGAAGGTGCGTTTCCGTGCCAGCTTCTTCCCCTTTACAGAACCCAGTGCGGAAGTGGATATTTCCTGTGTTATGTGCGGCGGTGAAGGATGCCGCGTATGCTCTCACACGGGGTGGCTTGAAATCCTCGGTTGCGGTATGGTTCACCCGAACGTATTGCGCCTGAACGGTTACGATCCTGACAAAGTCAACGGCTTTGCTTTCGGGATGGGTGTAGAACGTATTGCCATGTTAAAGTACGGAATCGACGACTTGCGCCTGTTCTACGAAAACGATATGCGTTTCTTGAATCAGTTTTAGGAGGTACGGAAGATGAAAAGTTCATTCGAATGGATGCAAGATTATGTAACTATAGATAAAAGCCGCACACCTCAAGAATTTGCCGATGTGTTGACCATTGCCGGCATTCCTGTAGAACAGGTGGAATATTGGGGCAAAGATATACAAAATGTCATTACAGGTAAGATTACGAAAATCGTGCCGCATCCCAATGCGGATAAGCTCGTTATTTGCACTCTTAATATGGGCGATAAGGAACTGACCATCGTTACGGGCGCTACGAATGTACGGGAAGGACAAATCGTGCCTGTTGCCGTACACGGAGCTCATTTACCCGGCGGTGTGAAAAATTAAAAAAATCGAAGCTCCGCGGTGAAACGTCGGAAGGTATGCTTTGTTCGGCTCATGAATTGGGACTGGACGACAGTCTTCTCTTACCGGAAGAACGGTCGGGAATCTGGATTTTACCGGAAGATACACCTGTGGGCGTTGATGCCGTAGCTCAGACGGGGTTGCGTGATGTCGTATATGAATACGAATTGACACCGAACCGGGCCGATTGCTTCAGCATGGTGGGCTTAAGCCGTGAATTTGCCGTGTTATCCCGACAGGAAGCCAAGTTGCCGCAAGTAGAAGTACAAGAAGGCAGTGAAAAAGATTGACGGGAAATTGAAAATAACCATTGACGATTCGGAACTGTGTGCTCGCTATGCGGCCCGCATGCTTTATAACGTCAAGGTGGGCAAGTCGCCGTTTTGGATGCAGCAACGGTTGCGTAAAGCCGGCGTTCGTCCTATTAACAATGTCGTCGACGTAACGAATTATGTCATGATTGAATTCGGCATTCCCTTACATGCATACGATTACGATAAGTTGGCCGGACATGAACTCATTGCCAGAAGAGCAAAGAAGGGCGAAAAAAATTACGACTTTGGATCAGGTTGAACGGCAACTGACGGAAAAATATGCTGGTCATTGCCGACGCTGAAAAAGGCAAGCTGTGTTGCCGGTGTTATGGGCGGCTTTGATTCGGAAGTGACGGAAGAAACGACAACGGTTGTCTTGGAATGTGCGTCTTTTAAGGGTTCTTCCATTCGTAAGACCGGCCGTGCTTTAGGGACTTCGTTCCGAAGCGTCGGCTCGTTTTGAACGAGGCCTCGATTCGGAAGGGTGTGTTCACTCCCTTAACCGGGCGGCTCAGTTGTTGCAACAAATGGGGGCTTGCGAAGTAGCGGCCGGCGTTATTGATGAATATGTACGTCCTCAGGAAGTTCGCCGCATCGACTTTACGGCACAGCGAGTCAATGACTTCCTCGGTACGGATATTTCGGAAGAAAATATGATTTCCATCTTGGCAACCTTAGGCTTTTAAGACGGAAAAAAACACGACAAGGTATTGACGGCTGTTGTACCGACATGGCGTATCGACTGCACGGAAATGCCCGATATTGCAGAAGAAGTAGCTCGTATTTACGGATATGAGAACATTCAATCCACCCGTCCTCTCAGTAATATTTCGGAAGGCCAGGAAGGATTTGAACATGCCGTTCGGGAACATATTTCGTCCGTCTTGAGTCGCAGCGGTTTGAATGAAACGGTAACGTTCAGCTTTATGAGTGCCGATTCGCTGAAAAAAACTCCTCTTTAAAGAAGACGACGCTCATTATCAGGCCGTGCCTATATTGAATCCCATTACGGAAGAATTCCCTCTTATGAGAACCACCTTGCTTCCGTCTTTGATGGACGTACTTGTACGCAATCAGGCGGTAAAAAATGACCGCGTGGCTATTTATGAAATTGCATCTACGTATCGTCCCAAGAGTCTTCCCGTTACGGAATTAGTTGATGAAAACAGAGAAATTACGGGCCTTTTATACGGGAATCGGACACAGGCAAGCTGGCCGTATAAAGCGGAAGGATTTGATTTCTACGACGTAAAAGGTTTGATGGAAGCCGTTCTGACAAGCTTGGGCATTCATGCACAGTTGCGGGCCTCCGATTATGCCCCTTACACCCCGGTAAGGCGGCTGAATATGTTGTAGGCGACACGGTTCTTTGCCGTTTCGGCGAACTTCATCCGCAGTGCGTCGACAACTACGATGTTGCGGGCCCCGTATATGTCTTTGAAATGTACTTGAAGGACCTCTTGCCTTTAATCAACCTCATTCCCGATTATCACAAGGTAGGCAAGTTCCCGGCTCTTACCCGTGACCTGGCCGTACTCGTTCCGGTCAGTGCCAAGCATGCCGACTTGCTGAATATTATTCGAGAAAAAGGCGGTCAGTATTTAGAAGGCGTACATCTCTTCGATGTATATTCAGGAGAACAGGTTCCCCGCGGTTTTGTAAGCCTTGCTTTCGCTTTGACCTTCCGTTCCTCTGAAGGGACCTTGTCCGATGCGGATATTCAACAACCCGTTACGGACATTCTTGAAGAATTACAAGAAAAAGCGGGGGCGAAACTTCGTTAGCCTTATTTTGCATAATAACTACAAGGCTCTTCCTTTACAGGCAGGGCCTTGTAGTGTATAATAAAGCCATGTCGTACGGGCACCGGGTGTATCGATCACTCCGACGAACACGCAGTGCTTGGTGAATGTTATATTACAGGAGGAATTACAATGTTAAGCGTAGAAGAAAAACAAGCTATTGTTGCCAAATTCGGCACAAACGAAAAAGACACGGGGTCTCCGGAAGTACAGATCGCGCTCCTTACGAGCCGTATCCTTTATTTGACGGATCACCTTCGCAGTCATAAAAAGGGACCATGCGTCCCGTCGCGGTTTGTTGAAACTTGTCGGCCAGCGCCGTAACTTACTTGCATACTTGCAAAAAAACATGACTTGGAACGTTACCGTGCTATTCTCGAAAAAAACTCAACCTGCGTAAATAATTGCACGAACTGAGGCTGATGTATAGACACATCAGCCTCTTTTTTTGGATAGTAGATATAAGGAGGAAAGGGAATGGAAGAAAAAATATTCCAAATGGATTTTGCCGGTCGACCTCTTACCGTGGAAGTCGGTAAATTGGCAAAGCAGTCTAGCGGTGCCGCTTTGGTACGTTACGGCGATACAGCCGTTTTCGTTTCGGCAACAGGATCGAAAGAAGCACGTGAAGATGCGGATTTCTTCCCCTTAACCGTAGACTATGAAGAAAAAATGTATGCTGTTGGTAAGATTCCCGGCGGCTTTATAAAAAGAGAAGGCAAACCGCCCGAATCGGCGACCTTGTTTGCTCGCCTTATTGACCGTCCTATTCGGCCCTTGTTCCCGAAAACGTATCGTCATGACGTACATGTCGTAGCCTATGACTTTGCAGTTGACCACGATAACGCTCCGGAAATTGCGGCTATGATCGGTGCATCCGTCGCCTTATGCATGTCTCACATTCCCTTTGCAGGTCCGATTGCAGGCGTTCGTGTCGGTCGTATAGACGGCAACTTTTATTATTAACCCCACAGTGGAACAGAGTGAAAAGAGCGACATGGATATTGTCGTAGCCGGCACAAAAAGACGCTATTCTCATGGTTGAAGGCGGCGCTAAAGAAGTACCGGAAAGCGATATTCTCGATGCTATCATGTTTGCTCATGAAGAAATTCGCAAGGTCGTTGAATTCCAGCTGTCTTTCCTCGATGAAATCAGCGTACCGAAGCAGGAATTTGTTGAAAAAGAACCGCCTGCAGATATTGTGGAAGCTATTCATACCTATGGCGAAGCCAAGATGAAGGAAGCTATTTTCGATGCCGATAAGATGGCTCGTGAAGAAAAGATGAATGCCGTTGAAGCGGATATTTACGAACACTTTGCCGACATTTATCCGGATAATCAGGCCGATGTGGCAACGATTACACAGAAGATGATTAAAGAAATCGTTCGTCACATGATTGCTGTCGACAAGATTCGTCCTGACGGCCGTAAGGTTAACGAAGTTCGCCCCGTATCATGTGAAGTAGGACTCTTCAAGCGTACTCACGGCACGGGTCTGTTTACGCGCGGACAAACGCAGATTCTGAGTTTTGCCACCTTGGCACCCTTGTCGGAAGCTCAGCATATCGACGGTGTCGGTACGGAAACGGAACGCCGTTACATGCACCATTACAACTTCCCGTCCTTCAGCGTCGGTGAAACTCGTTCTTCCCGCGGTCCGGGTCGTCGTGAAATAGGTCACGGTAAGTTGGCCGAACGGGCTCTTACTCAGGTGATGCCGTCGGAAGAAGAATTCCCGTACGCTATTCGCGTCGTGTCGGAAGTTCTCGAATCCAACGGTTCCAGCTCTATGGGCAGCGTTTGCGGCAGTACGTTGGCACTTATGGATGCGGGCGTTCCCATTAAGGCTCCCGTTTCGGGCGTAGCTATGGGGACTTGTAACGAAGGATGACGACTTTACGATTTTGACGGATATTCAAGGCATGGAAGATGCTTTGGGTGATATGGACTTCAAGGTAGCCGGCACGACAAAGGGCGTTACGGCTATTCAAATGGATATTAAAATCAAAGGCCTCAGCCGTGAAATCCTTGATACGGCTTTTGAAACAGGCTCATGAAGGACGCCTTCATATTATGGATAAGATGTTGGCGGTCCTCGATGCACCGCGTAAGGAATTGTCCCCCTATGCACCGCGTATTATTACCATGCAGGTACATCCCGACAAGATTCGCGATATCATCGGGCCGGGCGGCAAGATGATTAAACAGATTACGGAAGAAACGGGTGCCAAAATCGACATTGACGATACGGGCCTCGTATACATCGCTTCCGTAGACGGAGAAGGCGGCGCTAAGGCCAAGGCATGGATTGAAAAATCTGACGAAGGACGTAGAAGTCGGCGAAACGTATGTCGGCAAGGTTACGCGCCTTATGGCCTTCGGTGCCTTTGTAGAAGTTCTGCCCGGTAAAGAAGGCTTGGTTCACATTTCCCAGCTTGCGACGGAACGGGTGGAAAAAGGTAGAAGACGTTGTCAACGTAGGCGATGAAATTGTCGTTAAATGCGTGGAAATCGACAGTCAGGGACGCATTAACCTGTCCCGTAAGGTCGTATTGACGGGCGAAGACGGCGATTTCAAGAGTCGTGATCGCGGCGACAGAGGCAATCGCGGTCACAGAGACGGTCATCGGAGATAATGATGAGACAGCGCGGATTTGAAATCGTTTCGGCTTATGCCGGACAAGGTATCCACATACCGTCCCGGAAGACGGCTAAAAAGTGCGGGCTATGATTTGGAAGCGGCAGAAACGAAGGTCTTGGCACCTCATGCCGTAACCGTCGTTCCTACGGGTCTTAAGGCCTATATGGGCGATGACGAATATCTGTCCGTCTTTATTCGCTCATCCTTGGCCTTTAAAAAAGGTCTCATGCTTGCTAACAGCACGGGCATTGTGGATAGCGATTACTATAATAACCCCGACAATGAAGGGCATATTATGATTGCCTACTACAACACGGGTGATACGCCCCTATACAGTTGAAAAAGGGTGATCGTATAGGTCAGGGGATTTTTATGAAATACTTAACGGTCGATGAAGACGCCGCATCGGGAATGCGGACGGGCGGCATCGGCAGTACAGGTAAATAAGTTAGCGGAAAGAGGCACTCTACTGTATAATAACAGTGTAGTGCCTTTTTTGTATTGTAAAGGGGGAGACACATGAGTATCAGTACGGAAAAAATGATAGACAGTCAAGATATTTTTAAAGGACATGTATTGCATCTGACCTTGGATACAGTACGTATTAACGATACAGATCAGATTTCGACGCGAGAAGTGGTACGACACAAAGGGGCTTGTGCCATTTTGCCGATTACGCCGGAGGGAAAGATCATTCTCGTGCGCCAGTATCGGTATGCACCGGATGAGGTACTCTTGGAAATTCCGGCGGGGAAAATAGACAGTAAGGAAGAAAATCCTTTGCATTGTGCAGCTCGTGAGCTGGAAGAAGAAGCGGGCGTTACGGGTGAGCTTATTCCTTTGGGACATGTTTATACGTCACCGGGTTTTTTTCGGATGAATGTCTCTACTTATATGCGGCACGGAATCTGAAAAAAAGGGACTCAGCATTTGGATGAAGATGAATTTATGAATATTGAATATTACACGCCTGAAGAAGTGGAAAAAGATGATTGACAATAATGAAATCGTCGACTCGAAGACCATTGCCTGCTTCTTCAAGGCTCGTAAGTACATGCTCGGAAAAATAAGCGGGCAGGGGGACACTATGAAACGTTTTAAAAAGAATTATTGTCATCGTAACGGACAGTGTCGGTGCCGGCGGAGCTCCCGATGCCGAACGCTTCGGCGATGAAGGGGCCGATACGTTAAAGCATATTGATGAAGCCGTGCCGGGTGGTCTTAAGATACCGAATCTGCGCCGCCTCGGTTGGGAAAAGGCGACACATTCATCCCGAAGGCGTGAAAAATCATCGGTTCGTATGGACGTATGAGAGAAATCTCCAACGGCAAGGATACGACGAGCGGCCACTGGGAATTTATGGGAAATCCCGTAGAAAATCCTTTCCCCGTCTTTTACGACGCCTTCCCGCAAGACTTACTGGATACGTTTACGAAAAAAACGGGCCATGGATGGCTCGGTAACGAAGTGGCGTCGGGAACGGAAATTATTGCTCGCCTCGGTCCTGAACATATACAGACGAAAAAGCCCATTGTCTATACATCGGCAGACAGTGTCTTTCAGATTGCGGCTCATACGGATGTCATTCCCCTGGAAGAACTCTACCGTATTTGCGAAGTGACACGTAAGGAAGTATGCGTAGGGGCGTACGAAGTGGGTCGCGTTATTGCCCGACCCTTTGTAGGAGAACCGGGGAATTTCGTGCGTACGGGAGACCGTCAGGATTACAGTCGTCTGCCGGAACGGAAAATGGCTTTTTCCTATTTAAAAGAAAAGGGATATGAGGTCATCGGCGTCGGTAAGATCGGTGATATTTATGCTCATATCGACCTTACGGAAAGCTGTCATACGGCAAATAATCGGGAAGATATGGATTTTCTTATTCGCGAATTGAAAAGACATCGAGACAAGGAAGGCTTGCTCATGGCCAACTTTGTCGACTTCGACAGCATGTACGGTCATCGGCGCAATGCCCAAGGATATGCAAAATGCCTGGAAGAATTTGATGCCATGTTGGGCGAACTCTTGCCCTTGTTGCAAGACGACGAACTTGTAATGATTACATCCGACCACGGCAACGATCCGACTATGTCGGGTACGGACCATACGCGAGAAGAGGTGCCTCTCGTTGCGTACAGTCCGGGCCTTACGGAAAGTACGGATTTGGGAACGCGCAAGACCTTTGCCGACTTGGGTCAAACGATTATGGATAACTTTGATGCGGGCAAGTTGCCCTTCGGAACTTCTTTTTTGAATGACTTGAAATAGTAACCGGGGGAGGGACGGACTATGTGGCCTGTCGACTTTATAGAAGAAAAACGGGACGGCAAGGAGCAGAGTGCGTCTCGAATTAAAAAATTTATAGAAGATTATACGCAAGGCCGAGTTGCAGACTATCAGGTGGCAGCGTGGCTTATGGCCGTGTACCTGAAGGGCATGAATGAAGGAGAAACGGCGGCCCTTACGGCAGCTATGCGAGATTCGGGAAAAGTCGTCGACTTATCGGCTATTGACGGCGTCACAGTAGATAAGCACAGTACGGGCGGTATTGCCGATACGACAACCCTCATCGTGGCACCTCTTGTTGCGGCGGCAGGTGTGAAGGTAGCGAAAATGAGCGGCCGCGGTCTGGGTTTTACGGGCGGTACCTTGGATAAACTTGAATCCGTACCGGGATTTCGCATTACCTTGTCAAAGGAAGAATTCTTCAATCAAGTCAATCGCATCGGCTTGGCCGTCATCGGACAGTCGGGAGAATTGGCACCGGCCGATAAGCTTTTGTATGCTCTGCGAGATGCAACGGGGACGGTAGAAAGTATACCTCTTATTGCAAGCTCCGTTATGAGTAAGAAGCTCGCCGGCGGGGCGGATGCTATTGTCTTGGATGTAAAATACGGTGACGGAGCCTTTATGAAAACGAAAGAACGGGCCTTTGAATTGGCACGAGCCATGGTGGATATCGGCGTGGCGGCAGGAAAACCTACGACAGCTGTCCTGACATCTATGAATGCTCCCTTAGGCATGAGTATCGGCAACAGCTTGGAAGTCGATGAAGCCGTAGACGTTCTTTCAGGTAGAGGAGGCAAAAGGCTGAAAGAAGTGGTTCTCACTGTCGGCGCCTATATGCTGAAGGCGGCGGGACTCGTTACTACAGCTGAAGAAGGGCGGACAATTTTACAAGAACACATCGACAACGGGTCGGGGCTTCAAAAATTTAAGGCGTTTTTAAAAGCACAAGGGGGCGATACGTCCTTTATAGGCGTGCGTCCTCTGACAAGAAGCGTAAATGCAAGAGAAATACGAGCTGAAAGAAGCGGCTTTATTGCACATGTAGACGGCAGAGCCTTGGGTGAGATCGCCATGGAAACGGGTGCCGGCAGGGCTCACAAGGATGATGTTATCAACTTGTATACAGGTCTCGCCTTGCATAAAGAAGTATATGACAAGGTGGAAGCAGGCGACCTCTTATGCACCCTATACGGGGGTGAGGGGGCGGATACGGCTGCATATGAAGAACGGATTCGAGCCGCTTTTCAGATAGAAGAGGCAGAGCCTACAGAAAAAGAAGCGGTTGTTGCCGCAGTAATAGACGGGTAAACGGGAGTAGTTATGGCGGAAAAATTTAAAGTTCCTGTAGAAAAGGGAAAAAAACATATACCATCGATATTTTGCGGCTCGGGTCAAACGGTGAGGGCGTGGGACGAGTGGAAAGCTTTACGGTCTTTGTAGACGGAGCCTTGCCGGGAGAAACGGTGACGGCACGAATTATCTTTGTAAAGAAACAATACGCGACGGGGCGTTTGGAGAAGGTACAAAAGCCATCGGAACACAGGGTAAAACCGCCTTGCAGTGTCTATGCAGACTGCGGCGGTTGTCAGTTACAGCATCTGTCGTATGAAGGGCAGTTGGCGGAAAAAAACGGCAACAAGTACAGGATGCGGTTGAAACGGATCGGCAAGTTAAAAGATGTTCCCTGTCTTTATCGACTATAGGGAGCCGATGACCCGTGGGCCTATCGCAATAAGATGCAGCTACCCGTAGGTGGCGATAAAAAAAGCCTTCACATCGGCTGTTTTGCTGAAAAAAATCGCATCGCATTATCGATATCGATGCCTGTCCCTATTCAAAAAGGGGGCAATAACGAAATTATTCCCGTCGTCCGTCAGTGGATGAAGGCATATAAGATTCCCGCCTATGATGAAGACAGGGGAACGGGAATTGTCCGTCATATTATGGGCAGAACCGGCGTTCATTCGGGTGAGATCATGGTTTGTATCGTTACGGCCGTACCCATGGTGCCGCATATGAAAGAACTTGTACAAATGCTGCGCAAAGACGTGCCGGGGCTGACGAGCGTCATTCAGAACATTAACTCTCGCCATACGAATGTCATCTTGGGAAATAAGACAAAGGTCATTTACGGAAGTCCGACTATTTCCGACTCCATCGGCGACTTGAGTTTCAGAATATCGGCTCAATCCTTCTTTCAGGTCAACAGCGAACAGGCCCAAAAAAACTCTACGATACGGCTCTGTCCTATGCAGACCTTAAAGGTAACGAAACGGTAGTGACGTATATTGCGGTACGGGAACCATTACCCTCTTTTTAGCCAAAAAGAGCAAAATTTGCCTACGGCATTGAAATCGTCGAACCGGCCATTCGCGATGCCGTAAAAGAATGCAAAGGACAACGGCGTGAAAAACGCTCACTTCGTGTGCGGTGATGCGGCGTACAAAGCTTCCCGAACTCTTAAGAAGCGGCGTCAAACCCGATGTCATTGTCATCGATCCTCCCAGAGCGGGCTGTGAGGAAAAAGTTCTGAACGCCATTGCAAGCGTCAAACCGGAACGCGTCGTCTACGTGTCGTGCAACCCGGCGACCTTGGCAAGAGACCTGGCATACATGAAAACGCGAGGCTACGAAACACAAAAAAAGTCCAACCCGTCGACATGTTCCCCCAAACCCATCATACTGAGGCAGTCGCCTTGCTGGTGAGGGAGCGATAGCGACCGCAACAGCAACTGGGACTTGAGTCAGTTGTCTTGCCGGTGAGGGAACGAAGTGACTGAAGCGACAATGAAAACCGCCCATGTCAGGACGGCCCAAGAATGCAAGCTGAAGGCGAAGCATGATTGGCAGCCGTCTACGACTCGAGGCGGTCGCCTTGCTGGTAAGGAAGCGAAGAGACTGAAGCAGAAATGAAACCGCACATGTCAGGAAAGCCCAAGAATGCAAGCCCAAGGCGAAGCATGATTGGCAGCCGTCTACGACTGAGGCGGTCGCCTTGCTGGTAAGGGAAGCGAAGAGACTGAAGCAGAAATGAAACCGCACATGTCAGGAAAGCCCAAGAATGCAAGCCCAAGGAGAAGCATGATTGGCAGCCGTCTACGACTGAGGCGGTTGTCTTGTTGGTGAGGGAACGAAGTGACTGAAGCGACAATGAAACCGCCCATGTCAGGACGGCCCAAGAA
>BNJV01000088.1_pt1 | contig 63461 bp, 88 predicted proteins | sample 8540591 | NCBI WGS metagenome assembly BNJV01 (sample SAMD00202457, study PRJDB9452) | human saliva metagenome | host: Homo sapiens | reverse complement strand
GGGAGCCAACTTTTTGATCAGGTTTCCTGCATGCACATCTTTGTCTTGCTAGCTACAAGAACGTTCACCTTGTCACCGATAGCAGCAAATTAGAACAAGCACGTCAGAGTAGTCTTTTTGTTTCCAGTTATCCGCAAAGGTACTGAAGACACCTGCATCTGATACAGAAACTTGACTAGCAATGTAACGGTGGCTGTTTACCCCTTTTGAACTAATTAAAATTAAAATTAAAGTTAAACATTAAAAATCGTAAGATACTCATTATTAAAGTGAAAAATAGAAAATCTTTTTAACTACTAATTAAACAATTTTTATTAAATTAATCATTAATTTAAATATACAACTTATCTTAATAAATATAAGTTTCAACTAACCAAAAAGTTAAGTCCATACGATTTTTCATATTCTGAAAGACTCCTTAAAAAGATTAGTTCTTTTTAAATGACTCTTTAGTGAAACTAGTTCTCAATGCTGACTCAACTTGTTTTTGCTTTTAATTTCACTTTCAATACCAGAAGTGTTACAAATTACCTTAAATAATTCAGAAAAATCGTGCCCCCTTGTAATTAATTTCAAATCCAAAACGGAATGATAGTGATTATCAACAATAGACTGTTTCTCCAATTATAATCATTTTTGTAATGGTCTATTTATTTCTTCGATAATTTTATCATGACAGTCTATTATTGATTTTCTATATAGTCTGTCAATAGAAATATTCTCAGTAATTAAAATTCCAACCCTGAAGTGAGTTTACTCTCAAAACAACTTATATATTTTTAGCTTTTTGAAATACTTTTATTACGTAAATCAAAAGAGATGCTCTTATCTCCAATAATAAAATTCTACTACATATACTTTCAAAATGTTTCATCATTCATAGCTAACATAATTCTCTAAACTATGATAACTCATACAAAAAATTTTTATTTTTCACACCTGAAGTTAAAATGCTATAATCTTTATCTCGTATCCCAATAATTCTTTTTATCACCTGAAAATAATTAACAATTTCTTCAACGCCATCACACCCCGAAAACGATTCGAATCCATATGTATTAGAATTAAATTTATTTTAATAAATTTTAAATCATCGTCTCCTCTACTATCACAAAAAGTCTTAACTTTTTATAGTCTTCCCCACATAAAAGTCTAATTTCAGAAATTATATCCTCTCGTTTGAGATTTCTTCTAATCGAATTGTTTTCCATAACTCTCCTAAATCAATTTGATTCTCCCAAATGATTATTAATAATTTGTGGAGAGTGTGTGGCTACTATTACATTCAACTTTTTGAATTTAATCTATCTTATATATAAATCGTCCATAAATTTCTTCTGCCAAGCAATATGTAAGGATATCTCAGGTTCATCAATTAATAATAAAGTATTTTTTCTGGAGTCTCAAAAATTAATTTATAAAAATAAAATAATTTCTCCTGTTTTTCACCGGATGACAGCTGAGATAGGGAAATTTGTTTTCCTGTAAAATCAGTATCCTTAATAAAAATATTCTTCTTCTCTTGAAATTGCAATCTCTTTGAAATTCAATTTCTCATTTATTATATCGGTAACAATTTCTAATTGATTAATAAAATTTTCATAAATTTGATATTTTTCATCAAAATCATCAAAATATATTTTAATGCTTTTTGAAAATTCCTTCTTTAAACTCTAAATTACTCAAATCTTGAATACGAGATAAATCAAACTTATTTAATTTTTAAACTTTTCTGGTCATCAATTCTATTTTCTGATTGAATTCATCTTTGAGGTAATTGCTTCTTTTTATTATTAAACAATCTTATGGGATAAGAACTATCTAATTCATTAGACTTTGAGGAATATTCTGAACTATACCTATCCAAAAGAAGTTTAAATTTTTAGGTAATTCTTTAATCTCATCCTTTAATCTCGATTCATCAAAACTATCAAATTCCTCGCTGACCAATCTTTGCTCTCTTATGTAAAAATACCTTTCCTAATTCTTTCGAGAAATTCTTTCTCAGAACATTAATCACAAACCTAATATTATTTTTGAGTAACCTCCTTTTTAGAATATCGTTCTATTAATGATACATAATTAAAAACTTCATCCAAAGTTTTTCTCATCCCTCAAATTTTTTGACAAAAATTTTTGTTATAATATCTATTAAAAAGAGTCATTGCCTAAATATTTTTTTCAATATTTTTAAATTAACGGAGTAATTTATTTTATCATTTATTACTAGAGCTCTAGCTGTGATCTTTAATTGTTTTTCGCCAGAAATTATTACTTCTTCAAAAATCTAAATTCACGGAATACCTTTTCTTTTTATACAATTGGTATATAGAATCTAATATGGTTTGATTTACCAAATCCATTTGGACCTGTAATAATGGAGTAGTCCATCTCTTTTAATTCTATACTAGTAATCAAATCGACCAAATAAAGCTTTGAATTGAATTTTCATAACTATCACCCTCTTTTTCATTCCTGTACATTAGATAACTAAAAATGTCTATCAACTTTAAGTAATTTTTAAAATATTTCATAAGCAATCATATAATTAAATTTCTCTATTTTTAAAGTACGAAATCTAACTAAAAAGTTCAAGTACTTTTTAATATATTATATATTTAACGTTAAATATCTTGTACACAATACTGTTTCCTTCATCTAATAATAACACTATAATCTTTTCTCTAATATATTCTGTAACTAACTGATCACCCAAGAAATCGATTTCATTATAACATCCTTTTTCTGTTTTTCAAATTAGAAGAGAAATTATATTTACTAATCTTAGTAATAGATAAAAATAGCAAATATTCAACTTTAAATAAATTGATAAAAACAAATTGACATCATTATTTATTCTATTAATTTTTCTAAAATTTGTTATTTATATAATATATCATCCTATTAATTTAATAATTTTTAATAGACAGACAATTTTCTGACTTCATTGAGCTTAATTTATTAAGTTTCAGATACTCTTATAATTTTCGAAGATGTACTTTCCTCACATTAAAAAGTCAAATACGAATAATCTAACTATATATCACACCTCTTCAGCAATATAAAATTATTGAAAAACAATTTTAGAAAATTTCCTTTAAAAACAAAGACTCACCCAAATGGATAGATCTTTATTGTCTTATAATTTACCTGCTACTGCATCCAAGAGTTCTTGGATTTTCGCTTGGTTGCTTTCCTCCCGCCATGGCCATGTTCGGTTTTACCACCACCACGTCCATCGACGATTGGCGCCAATTCTTTTGACAAGGTTTCCTGCATGCACATCTTTTGTCTTGCTAGCTACGAGGACATTGACTTTTGTCGCCGATAGATGCGACCAGGACAAGCAAGTCAGAGTCAGTCTTTTGTTTCCAGTTGTCCGCAAAGGCACGAAGACACTGCATCTGATACAGAAACTTGGCTAGCAATGTAACGGTGTCCGTTGACTTCCTTAACATCCTTGAAGACTATCACCTGCACCGCAACTGCTACTTTTTCCTTCAACTCTGCATTTTCTTTTTGCAATTGACTGAGTTGTTCTTGAAGCCCTTCAACTTTATGAGGTACTTCCTTGAGTTGAGGTGCTTTCAGGTTCGTCGACGACTGCTTTCAAAGCGTCTTCTTGTTCACGGTAGGCTTCAAAGGCTTCCTTTGCCAGTCACGGCCAAGATACGGCGAGTTCCTGAGCCAATCCTTCTTCTTTGACGATCTTGAAGAGGCCAATCTCAGAAGTATTACCAACGTGGCACTCACCACTAAAGCTCGATAGAGTAGTCACCGATGGTTACAACTCGGACTTCTCTTTACCATATTTCTACACCAAAGAGGGCCATAGCTCCCATTTCTTTTTAGCAGTGTCAATATCTGTCTCAACAGTCTTGACTGCAAGAGCTTCCCAGATTTTCTCATTGACTTTGTTGCTCGATAGAACGGAGTTCTTCTGCAGTCACTGCTTGGAAAATGAGTGAAGTCAAAACGAAGGAATTCAACTTCATTAGTGAACCGCTTTGAGTTGGGTGTGGCTTCCAAGGATATTGTGAAGGCCGTGATGAAGCAAGTGAGTCGCCGTGTGATTCTTCATGACACGAAGACGACGGTCAGTATCAATTACCAAAGTATATTCTGCATTCAGAGCAAGCGGAGCATGAACTTCAACAGTATGAAGTACTGGCCGTTTGGTGCTTTTTGAACATCTGTCACAGTAGCTACGACATTTCCATCAGCGTCCAAGATTTGTCCGTGGTCAGCAACCTGTCCACCCATTTCAGCGCGTAGAATGGCGTTTCCGCAAAGATAAGTGAGGCAGTTCCTTCAGAAACAGCTTCTACTTCTGCATTGTCCGCCATGATAGCCACCACAACTTAGAAGGCAATTGGCTGGCATTATAGTTGAAGACACTTTCCACTGTAATGTTTTGAAGGGTTTCATTTTGCATTCCCATTGAGCCACCCTTAACAGCAGACGCACGCGCACGTTCTTGCTGTTCTTTCATGGCTGCTTCAAAACCTTCACGATCGACAGTCATACCAGCTTCATCAGCGATTTCTTCTGTCAACTCCACTGGGGAATCCATAAGTGTCGTAGAGTTTGAAGACATCTTGCCCCCGCGATAACGTTTTGACCTTTTTCTTTCAAGTCAGCTACAATGGTTTCTGCAAAGTGTTGACCTGAGTGAAGGGTACGGAGCAAATGACTCTTCCTCGCTCTTGACGATTTTCTCGATAAAATCACGTTTTTCAAGCACTTCTGGGTAGTAGCTTTCCATGATTTTTCCAACAGTTGGAACGAGTTTGTAAAGGAAAGGCTCGTTGATACCCAATTTTTGACCGTGCATAGACGCGCGACGGAGGAGACGGCGAAGGACATAGCCACGACCTTCATTTCCAGGAAGAGCACCATCACCGATAGCGAATGAAAGGAACGGATATGGTCAGCAATGACCTTGAAGCCTGCGTTGTCGCCGTCTTGGTCATAAACCTTACCAGACAATTTCTCAACTTCACGAATGATTGGCATGAAGAGGTCAGTTTCAAAGTTAGTCTCTACCTTTTGATAACGGCCACCAAACGCCCAAACCAGCGCCCGTATCAACTGTTCTTGTGTGGCAATTCCCTGTATTCGCTGAGGAACAGCAGGGTCTGATGTTAAATTGTGACAAAACGATGTTCCAGATTTCGATGTAACGGTCGTTTTTCGATATCTTCTGCAAGCAAACGAACACCGATATTTTCTGGGTCAAATAAGCTTCTCCGCGGTCAAAGCAAGATCTCTGTATCAGGTCCAGAAGCTAGTCCCTGCACTGATTTCCCAGAAGTTGTCTTCGATTGGGATGCATGACTTGGATCCACTCCCACTTCAATCCAGCGGTTGTAAGAATCTTTATCGTCTGGATAGTAGGTCATGTAAAGTTTTTCAGCTGGAAGTCAAACCATTCTGGGCTTGTCAAAAGCTCATAAGCCCAAGCGATAGCTTCATCACGGAAGTAATCCCCGATAGAGAGTTCTCAACATTTCAAACATAGTATGGTGACGCGCAGTCTCTCCTACGTTTTCAATATCGTTAGTACGGATAGCTTTTTGCGCATTGGTAATCCGTGGATTTTCAGGAATAATAGTTCCGTCAAAGTATTTCTTCAGGGTTGCTACCCCAGAGTTAATCCACAAAAGTGTAGGGTCATTTACGTAATCAAGCTGACTGATGGTTCTCAGAGTGACCTTTTGGTCGCCCAGAAATCCAGCCACATTTGGCGAACTTGAGCACTAGATAGTTGTTTCATATTGTCTCCCTTATTTACTTGTTTAATTTGATTGGCTTTCCAGCATCTTTCCACATAGTCAATTCGCGACACAGAGAGGAAATGACCAGGTCTGCATAAGAGTCTTCATAGACGGTTACGGTGTAAGTTGAGGTCAAATGGAAAATCCCTTTCCGAATCTCGGCAATCACTTGGTCGCGGTCATCCAATAATTTGAAATTCAAATCCCAGATATTGCCCCTCGATACGAAGCCCTAAATCATCAAACTCATACTTATCTCGAAAGAAGGTCAACTTTCACGAATGACGAAATTGGAAACTGTTTCGTAACTGGATAGTAAAGTGAGGAAGCAAGGTGAAAAAATTTCTTTACTAATTTCACTCGACTTGCTCACCATAGGCGTCATAGATGGTAAAGGTCTTAGGAATTTGAAGAAAGAGCCCTCCACCTGATAGTTCACTACTCCTCTATCATCCTTGATATCAAAGCGTTCGCCCCCAAGACGAAACTTTTGTTTCACGAGAAATGTCTTCATAAACACCTCCAAAAATCAAAAAGACAAGCTCACATCACGAAGGGCGAAAAACCGCAGTCTACACTTCATTCAATGAACTTGTCATTCTCTTATTCTTATGCAATTGTATGATTGAGTAGTATGAATTTCCTACCTTAGATGGCGCATGACCGCCATTTCTCTGACTAAGATGACAGAAAATCAATTCTCAACTTTCTTATTATATCGTAAGTTTGCGTCAACTGGAAAACAAGGACTCATAATCTCATGGAAATGTTTCACCAGAAAGGTAGACTTATCAATAAAGGTATGCATTATTGACGAAGTAAGTCAAGCATTTCATTATTAAGTGCTTGATAACAAAAAGAAATAGCTATCATCAATCTCGAATGTATCTTGTAAAATAAAGCGCAAGGTATCTATTGTCTGTTGCAATTTCTTAGAATTGACTAGTTTACTATCAATCTCTGACAAAAACCATGTGCCACCTTATTTCTCTCATTGTTTAAAAGAAATGATAACTCTAAGTGACTTAATTAATTCAGGACTATATTTGTAATACTCTAAAATTTTAGTGTATATAATTAGATTTAGAGTTGTTGTAGGAGAAAAAGTCTTTGCCCTCATTTTCATTCTGTGCTTTTTATAATCACTATCTAAATAACCGATAACTTTTTCAAAAATCTTGATGTTCTTTGTTTAGTTTAGGTAACTTCATTTTTATATGTTATTAGATTCTGATGATTCCTTTTTATTCTATCTTCTAATATAAATTCGACTCAATGATTTTGACTTAATCAAAACATCTGCTACTTGACCTCGTTTGTTTAAAATCTCAATCATCAAAAATAATTAAGGGCTTTTTCTCAACCTCTGAAAGTGGATATTTCTGAATTTCTGAAAGAACTTCTTGTTTTTAAAAACATTTACTAAGTCGGTTAGAATGATTCTTAAAACGAGCTAACTGCTTATTTGAAAGCGACTCTCTCGAATCTCTCCGGATAACAATCTTTTCAACAGCTAAATAATCATATGACTCTCATCAAACTTCTTAAATGACGTTTAACTAAAAGAATGATTGAACTTCTCCGCTATATCCATGATACATCTGTTTTCATAATTATCCTGATTATCTTCATTATTTTAAACAGATTATCTTCCTCTTCCTTGGAGAGTATTTTTGGGGATTGTTAGATGAATTACTAGGAGTGGTAACGAATTGTCTTCGTATTATAGTCATCAATTCGGTTTTACAGCGAATAGAGCTGATTTTATCTGAGGAGTACCAGAAGATAGATTTAGAATTAATTCCTCCCCTAATTTAGAATACTCTTTTTATAATTTTTCCATGACTTCATACATTTATCATACAAAATAAACCCTCATCATTCCCTTAAGATTTGCTCATGAGTTTTTCACGCATCAGGTTTATAGTCTTTAAATGAAAAAGGGCTCTCTCAATAAGAGTTTTTAACTAACATTTCTCACTATAGAGTAAGATGATTCTTTCTGGTTTATATTTTCGAGTTATGTGCATTAAGGCTGAATCTCTGTTCTTACTGATAGGATCTGTGTTACCTACTGCTGAAATTAAAAATTGTCATTTTAGTAAACTCCTAATCATAAAGTTTGCTTTGCCCATCTCATAGAAAAGACTCATCATTCATTATCAGTTTTCGAGTTGCTTGTGTTGTTTTAACACTTTTTCCTTGGTGCTTTTGTTAATTTTTAACACTCCTCTCCAACCATCTTTGTCTTCATCCCGACTATATCGTTTTTGTAAGATTCCATCCCGCTTGTTGAAACAAGGTTTTTGTCCATACTCACTTCCGCCCCCAAATAGATAGGATATTGAAGATTTGGCTGAATTTTTCATTTTTCGGAAAATCTGATGAGAAAAATCTTTATATTCTTTGTAAAAAGCTTGTGCTCTCTGTCCTAATTCCTCAATTAGATTCCAGCTTCCTTAGTGGTTGTAGTAATGATGAAATTGGATTCTAGTTAAGGGTACGATTGCTTCTCTGTATAAAGGAAGAGGCTTGGCAGTTAAAGACTTGGCTGAATAATCCCATTTTTGAACTAGAATAATCTGCTCATTGTTAGTGGCTTTACTATCACTAACACGAATGGCATTGAACAAGTCATTAAATTCTTGACCCTTTTACACCCTCACAAGCCATCTTTTGTTTCTCGAGACTTCTACCACGAAAATCGACTGCATTCTTATTGTTCCAGTCAGGATTGGTATTCATTAAAATGGTCCGAATAGCCCCTTTGAGGAACTACCCTGGAATATATGGACTTCCAAAAGGGTCTTCTAATAAATTTTGTCACTTCATTTATCGTGCCTAATTTGAATCGCGATTATCAATTTCCAAACCAGTCTCAACAATCCGGTAACCACCGAAATCACGATTAGATATCCGGTTATCATCCAAGAAGGAAATCGACGATTATTTCTGGCGTTTGGCTTTGTCTCTTGTAAAAACGCTCAAACTTCGATCGTATCCTTTCTCCACCATTCGATTATAAACTTACCCATATCAGGAAAAATAAAAGTAGCCATTTTTCATAGATAAATTCTCGAGAAGTATATTTCACCATTCCCAATATGAATAGTGGAGCCATGGCTAGAGGCTAAATTGAAAGGTTCTATACTCTGTTTTTCATCTTTCTCCTCCATCTTGAAAAATAGTGGCTTAGCATAGTTTAATACTCATGCGGAAATCAAGAGGTCTCACATCTGCAATCTGTCCTGTAAAGGTTTCAGAGAAAAGTGATCCAGAAGCAAACTTATATAAATCCCAAGCTTACGGTAATTTTCATTAGTTTCTGTACTAAAAGCAAAAACCACTTGATTTACTTAGTAAATATGACTCAGTTTCCATAGCATATTCAAGTTCCTTTTCGACTGGTAGAGAAGTCGTCAAGGTCATGATCAGGTCCTTGATGGACCTTTAGTAAGACGATTTTTAAGAGCATCAGGTATGTCTGTAATGGTTAAATCAAACCGTCCATAACCGCTGGGAGCGTTTTCCCACCACCCTGTATACTGCAAGCTTGTTTAGCGAGTTCATTCAAGAGGTTTGATTCGGTCGCAATCACGTAAAGAGAGAGTTGTCTGTAAATCTAACGGTAGACACTTGAAAAGGTTTCCATCTACATGAGGTTGGTTTTTAGTGATGATGTTTGTTACCGTAGCTGTTCTGCGTCTTCAAAAAGAGTTCCATTTACATAAGAATCAAATTTATCCAAAGGGATAGACTGAAGTTTCTTTGCCATTTTCGCTTGACGTCTTACTTCTTAACATCCGTTGTTAAGTCCGGCTGATCGAAAGCTGGGAATCCTATCGGCTTAGGTAAAAATGGACCTGACTGATAGGGAAATGCATCTGTCAAAACAAATTCATCTTGACCTGCTAATGATACAAATTCCATTTTCCCATCGCTTCAATAGCTAAGGCAGAAAAATAAGCGATTAATAGCAGTAAAAGTCATTTTAGAACTATTCAGAGTACCTGCTCCAAAAAGTGAGCAGTATGGAAGTTCATAATATAAGCATCTTATAGGTCATACTAGACCTCCGTAGTTAAAAGTTCATTCAATCTACTAACATCATAGTTTCCGGAAAAACTGTATTTGCTTTTAAGATCCTCAAAAACAACTTCTACCATATCCACGAGAGCCAGATCCACCTAAAATAATCAAGTTCCAAGAGTTTTAATCCATCAAGTATTACTTTGAAATCTTCTTTCCACTTGAGCTTGACCTCTTATCTGTCACCCTCATAGATTAACTCAAATCCAAAGACACTGTCTCGGATAGCACGTTCAATTTGTCTTGGATTCGCTTCAGCAGTGATACGGTCAATAGTGATTTTCAAACTTAACTTCAGTATAACTCTTGACCCCCTAATGAACTAACTTGTCCTTATTGATTACAGAAGGCATCTCTAAAAATGAGTCGCCCCATTTTATAGCGCGATTATCAGAACTGTTCCCAAAGAGTCGACTTAGAATTTCTCCATCTTCTCCTGGTTTTCTTAGCTGCTAGTCGTTCATTATGAACTTTGAAAGAAGACTACGCATCTTCCCTTTTATACTTGAACCCGGAATGATTGGTGTTAGTACAGGATCCTTGATTACAGGCGAATCAGTAGCCCCACTGTCGCAGAAAAGCATTGCTTGTACCAATATGAAGTCCTGTTTCTAGACGAATTTGTCCTTTTACTTGAATTTTTGCAAATGCCATTAATCTTTTCCTCCATAAAATTTGAAATAAGCTACTCAGTGCTTCCATATAGCGACAAAAACGTTGGAGACTTTCCTTATTGTTTATTTCTTTTAGAATGTCTAGAATTTCAGCCTTTTTAACCAAGTCTTTAACCGCAGTTTTCGGCCTGATTGATAAACAAACTGCACTCTCAAATAAGCAATTTTGTCAGCTAAATCCTTATACTCTCTAACCTACTTTCATCAAAGAGGGTACCTGTCAAGCTTAGTAGGTTTCTAATTTTTGCTGGTTGTTAAAAGGAATGCTTCAGGTCCTTAGAATCTCTAGTGTTTCGATTCAGTGATTTAATAACATTCTCTGCCTTATCTACGTAATTATCATCTGTTAAAATTGCCATCTATGAATCCTTTCTAATCTCATAAATATATAGAAGCAGCTATCTCTGCTTCCTTACGTTCATTTTTGCTACCTGTATACCAAGAAAAGAATAAATCTTTAAACTCTTTAAACTCTTCTTTTTATCCTTAGAAGTTTGATCCTCTAAGCGCGTCAAATAATAGGCTAATCGAGCAATATTCATGATCGTAGTTACGAAGGAGCTCAATCAGTCTGTATACAAAACTCTTTCCGCGCTCATCTTGAATATTAAAGTAGTAACGAATGCTCTTCAGTTTCCCATTATAGACATTGTCAATAAATTGGTCGAACTCCAAGGTATAGGCTTTTTCAAAAAGGGAAATACTATCCTTATCGTTATCCTTTATCGCCTTCTAACTTACCAGTTTCCTCAGCCATCAGGCTAACTGGAGTTTTATCTGGAAAGAGACCGATCCCCTGCTGATAGGGTTAATTTACCATTTGTCCACTTGATAAAGTATTGTCGGAGACAAATAGTAAACTCAATAATATCCTGCCAAGAACCGATAGCAAATACATCATCTCCACCGGCATAAATGATCGATAGTTTTTTCTCTTTCGCAAACTGGTTGATATAGACCTTAAAGAAGAGACTCATACTTCTAGAGAAGGTTGCCGAGCGTGCCAGAGTATTATATTTGCCACCATCTTGATAGGAGAACCCAGCCATAAAGGTCGCTTCCTAGATCATCCACATCTAGTCGAACAACTGCTAATCGCTTAATCCCTTGTCCAGTTTCCCTATCCTGAGATAATTTGGCATACTGGTCAATCTCAGCATATTTGTAATCTCCGACAAAGACATGGGTTGCTTTTAGGATATCTGTACTATAGCTATTCTTTACATAAACACTATCCCACTCTTCATTGGCAAGGTTGGCCTTTGAAATACCACTAATATAGGCTACCCCGGACCTATCGGCAGGCCTTTTTCTTTTTGTCACAATATAGTAGTTTTCTTGTATTTCCTTGGCAAAGGATACATTCCTGCGCAGATATGGCAGACTTCTTGATCTTTTATAATTGGTAAAGCTTTTTCGACTGAGTGGCAATAGCACTATTCTCTCTGAGAACTTCTTCCACCTTGGTTAAGTTCAAGGAGAGTTTTTGGCGTCATAGCGAGAAATTTTCTTTTTGAGAAATCATCCGACTGGTTGTTTGGTAGACTTTTACGATAGTCGGCCAGTGTCGTTGTCATATCATTGGCAGAAAATGGACTCCAACCAAATGCTACGTACAAGCCTGTCTGGAAATGCTTGACCAAAAACTGATTGAATTCTGCTTCAAAGCTAGCCAAGGTCTCTCTAGTTTTTTCGGTGTTTGGAAGGATAAAGTAGGCGTGCCCTCCACCAACGTAGAGAAGATTAGCCCTGTCAGCTCTAACTTCTCCAGTAAGCTGTCAGCGATATGTTCCCCATGAAATCTAGATACAAGGAACGTGCTTTTTAGTTGCTTGATCGCACCAGCTGTTGCGATATTGTAGATAAAGTCCTGAATCCCTGACAAGTCAAAACTTGCTAATAAAAAGGCCTTCTCGCTATAAAAAGCTTCTAAATCTTGCCCCAGTACCTTCTCATAGTCACGGCAATTCTTGTCTGCTAAATAGTCTTCTATAGCTAGGGCAAAGCCAGCTGTCAGACGACTGTAGGTTGCTAGAGAAATATCTGATAATTCCTTGGTCTTTGTCGAAACAGGTACATAGGAAAGAGTAGACTCAAGGAGATTCAAAAGGGCATCTATCTCAGATTGGCTAAAGTCAAATATCTCAAACTCTTTTTCTAAGGTCGCTGCTATCAAGTCATAGTCTGACTGGTCAGACGGCTCACTCAATTCCTTGGCATAGTTTGGCTCCCCGCCAAGCTCTAATGGTCGTGCATCAAGATAACGCAGACTAGGGTATCTGAAAAACATTGAAGATATCCGATTGTTTTGCTTAGGAAATCTTCTTTTCCTTGATGAGTGTCTGCTGTCCCTTTTAGGCCTGAAGCAATCTTTGGCACTGGAGGTGATAGACCAAACTATCAGGAGCTAAGTCCGTCGGCAAAATCACTAGAAGTCGCCTTGGCTATCTGCTGAGCTATCTTTTCATTATCCGAAAAAGCGTCTAAACCATTCGGACCCAACTGCATCCTAGATCTTTCTCATCATACCTCAACCTTGAATCACCTTACCGATGGCGTGCAAAAGCGACCCATAAACTAAATCAATCTTTTCTTTCTTCAAGTTCTAAACCTCCCCATCCCTAAGCTAGTTTTTCATACCTAGGCCTGAGTATTCCCCAAATTTTAGAAGACATTGGCGTATGCTTTCAAGGTATTTGGACCTGTAATCTTAAAGGTCAATCTCCCCTGAAAACCAGGGATTTTTGCCATGGACTTTAAAATAGCTGGATTCCAATCGATAGCTGGTAATCCTACTATGCTTGACCAAGTAGTCCAGGGTTTCCTCTTCAATGTCCTGACGATTCTCGACCAGACGTGCATACTTCATCATCAAACTCTGAAAGATGAGACTCATGGTCGGAAAGAGCACGTACTCTCCCCTGGGAGCGAAATCCTGTTGGAGTTTGAAAATGAATGGTGTAGAGTGACCGATCTTGGTTTTCATTAAAAACTCAAAGAGTTGTTCCGAACTGAGATCTTTCATTGACAAAGACTCTACCATGAGAGTCGGTAAGTCATGAAGCTCTAATTTCTTGAGCTCCAATAGAACAGGCAAAAATCTGCTTGACAGCCCTCATCCGTCAGAAGATGAAGGACCATAGGGTCTTGTCCTTTTGATGGATGATTTTTTAGTGAATAGGGTTGGTCTCCCTGCTCATGTAGCCAAGTCACATAGTCTGGTCTCCAAGTTTTCCATAGAAAACCTTGAATTTTGTCGATAGGTCGCTCGGTGATTGGTCAATCCGCTTAAATGATACAGTTCGATGCGTTTCATATGCCTCCTTTTGATTGATACAATTGCGCTTTTGCTTTGTCATGAGCGCTTTTTCTTTTACTTTTGGAATCCTTTGCCCTTATGAAACTGTCCCCTCGCGAGGTGAGATAGACTCATACTTCTAAACGCTTTGAAACTAACAACCCAATGGGGATTTTGCTCTCACCTCCTCGAGGTAGATAGGTATCTATACAGAAAACTCAACCTTACAACCTGAACCAGACGGGCTGCTTTCTACCTTTCGAGGTGGATAGGAGCTATACAATTTCCTTGGTCTAATGGATATGACAGTGGATTTCTGTTTCCGGCCTCCTCGAGGTAGATAGGGTCTCATACGTTGGTATAATGGCCAAACTTGTATTTGACGAAAACAGGAAAGTTTCCTACCTCTTGAGGTGGATAGATATCTATACTTCTCAGTCAGTCTAACAGTACAGTAGTACGTCTACAGTTTCCGGCCCCTCTCGAGGTAGATAGGTAGCTATACCGCAAGAAGTCTTAAAAATAACTCGTCTATCAACTGTTTCCACCGCGAGGTAGGTAGTAGCTTACAGAATCTCACAATAGAGCCAGATGGTTTGATTACAACTAAATAGTTCCTACCTCTCGAGGTAGATAGGTATCTCATACAGAAAAATACAAAAATTACACTTCTAAACCGAAACGACGGTTTCCCTACTTCTCCGAGGTAGATAGGATCTATACCTGTAACTGTTCCTGCTAAACATGATACTCTTTATCAATTTTCTACCTCTCGAGGTAGATAGGTGGATATACTGCTTACTGGATGACGTGGGAACCAAGCACCAACACGTTTCCGGCCTCTCGCGAGGTAGATAGGGGGCTATACGGTTGGATATGATTTAGCCTTTGGAGAAGTCAAGCTTTCCACTCTCTCGAGGTAGATAGGTATCTATACAACTTTGTCGAAGGGTTATAAGTATATGAACTCCTCCTGTGGTTTCTACCGCGAGGTAGATAGGGGATATACAATCTAGACACATCAGTATTGCACATACAATCAGTATCCTGCTCCTCGCGAGGTAGATAGAGACTATACTTTGAAAAATACCTGAACGAAGGTATCGACGTAGAATTGTTTCCTACCTTTGCGAGGTAGATAGGAGATATACAAATCGACCTAGAGCAACAGATAAATCAATGATAAGTTTCCGGCCTCTCGAGGTTGATAGGTATCTATACGTTCTAAAGGCGAATTTTACCTTTGGGTAGCTAAGTTTCCTACTCGCGAGGTAGATAGGTTCTTATACCTGATTGACCGTTTCAATAATGAATTTTTCAACCAACTGTTTCACCTCCTCGAGGTAGATAGGTAGCTATACAAAAAGTGACTTGCTAATACACTGGAGACTTTGAGTTTCCTACCGCGAGGTTGATAGGTAGCTAGTACTAAATGAAAACTTTTTAAGTTTGAAGCTTACGGACAGTTTTCGACCCTCGCGGAGGTATATTGGGATGTACAGATCGTTCGATTGGTGGTGCGACAAGCACGCTTATGAGTTTCCACCTCACCGAGGTAAATATGATTCTATACTGGTCGTGGTGGAACAAGTTTCCAACCGGTATTCAATTAGCTTTCCGACCCCTATCAAGGTAGATAGGTATCTGATACTTGCTCACGTCCTTGCTCAAGATTCATGGAACTCTTGTTCCTACCTCTCGAGGTAGATAGGTATCTATACCCCATATCTTGTATGTAAAACCATAACAAGCACTAGATATAACCTATTGAAAACTACTATTAGTATACCATATTTTGTAAGAGTTTTCATTTCTGAATACCAAATTAATCACATACCTTTTTATTCCTCCTAAATGTATAAAGGATACTATTTTATCACTCAAATTGCTTTTTGTCAACTACAAATATAAATTTTTTTAAGAAACCAAAACGAACCATCTTGACTGATTCGTTTCTTACATGATAATTCCTACTTCCGATACATTTTTAAACTGTAGGAAGAGATCGCTATATTTTCCTGTCCATTTTATGGTCAAACTTCTCATAAACTTCCAGGTTTTTCATGGTATCAGCGTCTGGATAGAAGGACTTGTCTTCCTTGGTCTCCTCGAGAGCAGTTTCCTTGGCTGGTTAGGTTTGCAGTTGCAGTAGCCCGACATACTCTGCATTTTTCAGAGCATTTGTCGGGTTTCAACATAAAGTTGATAAAGGTATAGGCTGCATCTTGGTTTTTTCACAGTTTTTGGAATGACCATGTTATCAAACCAGAGGTTGCTGGCCTCAGTCGGAACGACATACTTGAGGTTAGGATTTTTCTCCAACATCTGGCTGGCTTTCCCCAGAGAAGGTCACGCCGATGGCCGCGTTGTTCTGAATCATGTAACCCTTCATCTCGTCCGGCAACGATGGCCTTGATATTTGGAGTCAGTTTTGTAGAGCTTATCCACTGTCTCTTCCAACTGCTGGAGGATCCTTGGAGTTGAGGCTGTAACCAAGCGAGTTAAGACGAGTCCCAGCACCTCACGCGCCCCATCAAAGAGCATGATGGAATCCTTGTATTCTGGTTTCCCAGAGGTCATCCCAATGCTCAGGCTGCCTCATCTACCATGGTTTCATTGTAGACAATTCCCAAGGTTCCCCAGAAATAAGGGAATGAGAATTTATTGCCCGGGTCAAAGACTGGCTGAGGAACTCAGGTCCGATATTTTTCGATTCTTCAATTTTTGAATAATCGAGTAAACCAAGAGGTCCTCATCCTTCATCTTGTTGATCATGTACTCACTCGGGATGGCAGTGCTATCATAGGTAGTTCCACCCTGCTTGATCTTGGTATACATGGCTTCGTTGGAGTCAAAAGGTCCTCATACTGAACTTGAATCCCTGTTTCTTCGGTAAATTGTCTCAAAAGTTCGGGATCAATGTAGTCCCCCAGTTGTAAATAACCAGTTTTTGACTATCTCGGCTGTTGATTTTACTATCTAAATGAGTGTAATCCACAAGACAAGGTGATAATGCTACAATTCCTGCTAAAAATGAATAGGTCTCATGCTTGCTCCTCCTTCTCACGTGAGATAAGTAATAGCCAACAACTAGGATAATACTAAAGAGAAAGACAAAGCAGACAGGGCATTGACTTTCTAGGAAACTTCACGAGCACGAGAGTAAATCTCGACTGACAGGGGTTGAAAAGCCATTCCCTGTGACAAAGAAGGTCACAGCAAAGTCATCTAGCAGAATAGGTGAAGGCCATGAAATAACCTGCAATGATAGACGGGTCAGGTAAGAAGCATGATTTTTGAACATCTGAAACTGGCTGTTAGCACCAAGGTCATGTCGCATGAATCATGTCATCATTCATCTCCTTTGAGACGAGTAAGACCATCAAGACTACGATAGAATCGAAAAAGCCAATGTGACTAGATAGAACCGTCAAAAAGCCAGAGTGAAAAATTTAAGCTGCGTAAGAATCAAGAAGCTGAGACCAATCATAACGTCAGGCGCAACCACGAGGATATTATTGAGTGATAGAAAAGGCTTTTGGTATTTCTTTTCGTGACTGGTAGATGCAAATAGCACCGAAAGTCCTGATAATGGTCGCTATCAAGGCCGATAGGGAGGCCAAGAAAAAGGTTTGGGTGAGGATCAACACGAGACGGCCATCACCAAACATGGTTTTAAAAATGGCTCAAGCTAAAAACCAGTAAAGCTTGTTCATATCATCCCCTGCATTAAAAGGCATAGCCAATCATGAAAAATCGGCATAAATAAAGGATGATAAAGACAAAGGCTGCAGGTAGAGATTGATGTTTTCATCGTTCTCTCCTTTCCTGGTCACCCACATGGTGATGAACATGGTCAGGATGAGGATTACACCGATGGTAGAACCCATACCGTAGTTGTCATTGGTTAGAAGTTCTGCTCAATGGCTGTCCCCAAGACGATAACGCGGCTTTCCCACCAATCAAACAGAGTCAACATGAAGAGACTCAAACTTGGGATAAAGACTGATTGACACCACTTCTCACTCCATTCATAGACAGAGGGAAGATGACATGGCGGAAGGTCTCCCACTTGGTCGCACTGAGGTCATAACTGGCATTATGAGATTATTGTCCATATCATCCAAGACATTGAAAATCGGCAAAATCATAAAAGGAAGCTCGATGTAGCTATGCGACAAAAGATAAAGAGAAATCTGTAGAGCAACTGTCATGAACCGATTCTGATAAATTCCAGAATTGGATTTAATAGAGCCATTTTGACAAAAATCCCGATAGGCATAGGGCCCTTGAGGAGCAGATTAATCCAGGTTGGCATGATAATCAACATGAGCCAGGTTTATTGACGGTGCTTGAGACGCGAAAAAGAGTGCTGTTGGATAGCTGGTAAGAAGGGTCACCATGGTCACAATTCAGCATGAGCACAGAGTTGAAGCTCATTTTGAGATAGGTCAAATTTTAGAAGTAAAGTGAGGATTTATAGTTTTCCAAAGACTAAACTGCCCTTCGATGTTGGAAAAGGATTGTCCAAAAATCAAAAACCAAGGGGTGCGAGAACAAAGAGGCAATCCAAAGCATGTAGGGGCACTACAAAGGTTTAGAGGTTGCTTTTCTTCATCTCTTCCTCCTCGATCGCGTTAATCAGACTCTTGCTCTTCGATTTCTACGTACTCCTCGATACGAGCATCGAACTCTTCTTCTCGGTTTCGTTGAGACGCATGATGTGGATGTCTTCTGGTTCAAAAGTCCAGACCGATTTTCACCCACAATGGCCTTACGAGTCGAGTGAATCATCCATTCGTTTCCTAGTTCGTCATGAGGCACAATCTCGTAGTGAACTCCACGGAAAAGCTGGGTATCAACCCTGACTTGGAGTTTGCCTTCAGAAGAGTGATGCGCAAGTCCTCTGGACGAATGACAACCCTCAACTGGCTCATTTGGCTTCATCCCCCATCGACCGCTCGCAGCGTTTGCCATTGAACTCGACCAAGTAGTCCTCAATCATATTCGGTGAATGTTGGACTGCACCATAAAGTGTCAAATAAAGTGGTTGATTGGCTCATCATAGATGTCCACAGGTGTTCCTGACTGGACAATCTCACCATCATTCATAACGAAAATCCAGCCACGCATGGAAGGGCTTCTTCCCGATCGTGAGTGACAAAGACAAAGGCAATTCCCAATCGTTGTTGCAGTTCACGCAGTTCGTACTGCATGCCTGTTCGCAATTTCAAGTCCAGCGCTGACAAAGCGCTCATCCAACAAAGACCACACGGGGTTGGTTGATGATAGCACGGGCACATGGCTACACGCTGACGTTGTCCTCCAGAAAGTTTGCGATATGAACGTTTTTCATAACTTCCAACTGAACCATCTTTGAGAACTTCACGCGCATGCTTCAATTTCTTTCTTGTCAATTTTACGCAAGCGTGAGTGAAAAGGCAACATTTTCAAACACATTCATATGTGGAAACAAGGCATAGGATTGAAAGACCGTATGGACGTCCTCGCTTGTTGGTTGGGATATCATTGATACGCGACACCGTCCAGCAAAAATATCTCCTGTCGTGCATCCAGTAAACCTGCAATGATGTTTAGGATGGTTGATTTTCCTGAACCAGATGCGCCTAAAAGAGTGTAGAACTTTCCTTCTTCCAACTCAAAGTTAATGTCTTTGAGAACCTTGGTGTTGCTGTCTTCAAAAACTTTAGAGACGTTTTTGAATTCGATAATTGGTTTTTTCAATTGGCATAAATTCCTTCTTTTTCATAAATTAACAGATCAGGGCTCTGTCAGGCCGCTACTACCTCTTGCAGGGAGTAAAACCACCTGCATACATCTTCGCTACCGATAGGCTTTCACCCCCTTTCCATTGACATAGCAGCAGCTATTCTGGCGAAACCTTATTCCTTCTCACCCAAGATTCGAACTTCTCTCTCAAGGGTGACACCTGAGTGTTCCTTGACTTTTTCGATAACAGATTGATCAAGTCTTCATAGTCTTTGGCCGTTCCGTCAGCAACATTGATCATAAAACCGGCATGCTTTTCAGATACTTCAACACCACCGATACGATAGCCTTTCAAGCCAGCCTCTGAGATCAACTGACCTGCAAAATGCCCAACTGGACGCTTAAAGACTGAACCACAAGATGGGTATTCTAGAGGTTGTTTGAGTTCACGTAGGTGCGTCAAGCGGTCCATTTCTTGCTTGATAACCTGATGATTTCCCTGGAGATAGAGCAAATTTAGCTGACAAGACAATGGCCCCAGAATCCTGAATAGCTGAATGACGATAACCAAAAGCCAAATCCTTGGCAGATAAGGTCTCGATTTCCCTTCCTTAGTCAAAAATCTGACAAGACTGCAAGATATGAGCAATCTCCCTCCAGGCACCCGCATTCATAAAGACAGCACCACCGATACTTCCAGGGATGCCACAAGCAAACTCAAAACCAGTTAAACTATGACGGAGAGCAATGCGTGTTGTTTCAATCAAATTAGCACCAGCTTCAGCTTCAATGGTATAACCATCAACTGAAACGTTATTGAGCTTGTCACACAAGATGACAAAACCACGAATTCCACCTTCACGAACGATGATATTACTAGCATTCCCTAGCACCATCCAAGGAATATTCTCTTGATTGCGGCACATTGACGACACGGGCCATCTCAGTTAGCGATTGGTATGGTGAAAACCAGATAATCCACTGACCTCCTACCTGGTATAGGTATAGGTCTTCAAGTGCCTTTGAAACGGATATCAATCCTTCTAAGATTTCAAGCATTTTTCTTTTTACTGACATGTCACTCTTCCTTTTTCAAATTCATTCCATTATACCACTTTTTAGAGACATTTGACGACCCCAAAAATTACTATTGATAATTCAACTATGTTTTTCAAAATGATGGATTCAGATGTTGACGTGAATGGGGGACTATAGAAAAACACTCTAAAGAGTTAGATAAATGATATCTAACTTTCAGGATGCTGTTTTCAAAATTTTATATTGAATCTATCTCACACTTGAAACGAAAATCAATAAGCCCTTCTAAAGCAAGAATGCCGAAATGGATGCTAATCGGATGGAGGATTTTTCCAGCTTTTGGCGATAAAATTTAGGACTCACAGAGAAAAAATGCTTAAAAGCTTTTTGAAAGACTAGCTGATCCTGATAGCCGACTTCAAAGGTAATTTCTTTTTATAGATAGATCAGTGTCAGTTAAGAGTGTTCTTGCCCTTTTTAGCAGGCGTGTTTCAAGGAGAAATTGTTGAGGGAGATTTATGGTAAAGTTTCAAACTGACGAAACAAGGTGCATGACTGAGTCCGACCTGGGATGCCAAGTCTCTGAATGGAGATATCTTATAGGGTACTGCTGTAGTAGAATTTGCACAGCTTTTCAACAGGGAGTTGAGCGACATTCAGCGGTATTGTCATGGGAAATCTTCCCGTGTCAGGAAGTAGTATAAATTTGCATCTGGCATCAGCTTTTCTTTTGCCTATTTTTCTGCAGTTTTGTGACAGATGTCTTGAATGATTTCTCTGCTTTGAAAAAGACTATCGAAATGGCAAAACAGACTCATAAAAGACTTAGTGTGTTTTGGAGATAGTCGCTAACTTTGTCTCCAGAAAACCAGCCAGTAGGTGGTCCAAGGATCTTCTGATTTGCCCAATAGCGTACTTTTTGGCCTTTTTCTTAGGATAAAAACCATCATTTTTCTCCAAAGAATAGGTCTGCCCATCAACTTGCAGGTAGCCTTTCCTTCATCAAATCCAGTGGATGACAAAAATCCTGAGAAAACAGTATAGTCATAAACGGAAAAGCTAGAATAATCATCAATCCCACACATCTTTCAAGTGTAAAATTTTAGATGTTTCTTTTAAAATAGTGCCATAGTTTCATAAATGCTTCCCTCCTTGCAACATAAGTGCATATTTCTTCATCATGAACTCCTAGAAAAGGAACAAACTCTGGTTTATAATGGGGCAAGAAAGGAGAACAAATGAAAAAATCGTATCAATCTAGTATGGTAGGGCTCAACCTCAGTAATCAAATTGTTTCCATCACCATCACAGGTGACTTCATGATTCTTTATGAGTCAGATTTTAAATTTTAGTGATTTGCAAAATAGCTGGCTTATCACAATGCTACCGATTATAGCCCTTGTCCGCATTCCCTTGTCTTATCTGATGCGGAGGAAAAATCTCCTTGACCTGATGCGGTGGAGTATACTGTCTAAGCTGTGTTTGCTAGGGATATTAGTAGTGATTCCCTACGAAAGTGTGACTTTTTCTATCTATGCTCTTTTTCTGGTTCTATATCAGATAGCCGTGAGTTGGGCTTTTGGTCTGGCTTGGAACTTTATATTATTATTAACGAAGAGAAAGTCCGCGCAAAAATTTCTCAGTTACTTAGGTTTGTTTCAGCTGGTCACGAGCTTTTTATACTCTTCTTATTTCCTTTTTATCGGAAAAGAACTGACTGCACTTCATTATCGTTGGTTACTGGTGATTGCTCTGCTAGTCTGTTCATGCAGTTTATCCTTTTGAAACAGTTACAAACTGACTATAGCTTGTTTCAAAATCATCAAGTAACAAGGCAGATGGATTGGCAGGTTTTGAAAAACAGCTCTTACGTATCATGTCCGTATCCTACTTTTGGATAGTTTGATTTTATATGTATCCTTAACGATGAATGTCCCCTATGGTACAGGTATTGCACCTTCCGCCAACCTCAGTGTCTCTATATTCGAGTATGAGTTTGCTGGGGAACGTCCAGCCTGCTCTTGCAGGTCCTTGTTTTGAAAAAGACGTTCTCTGTTTTCACAATCTTACTGTTGGTAACGGGATGCGAGATTCTTTTTGATCTTCTTTTTCTTCCCATGATGCTGTATCCATACAACCTTTTTGGAGCATAGGTTGGGGGTTATTAAATGGGGCTGTGGGAGCTCTATGGGACCTCTACATTTCTAGTCAAACACCAGGCGTGAAGTTCCAGCCCTCTACAATTTGGAATATTTATCAGGGATTGCTCATCTTGTTAGCGTACTTGTCTTTATCTCTGGTAACTTGCGCACCTAGCTAGTTCTAGTTCAGGGCTGGATCCGTATCGTCTGGTCTTGATTGCCTGCTCAAGCATCTGCATCCTGATTTGTTTACGGACGCTGTATAAAGAAAAACAGGTCTCATGGACGATTGCCGCTGAGCCTATTTTATCATCGTATGATAAACCCGATTGTAGGATAACGATCCGTTTTTCGTCAGAGAGTGCTTGTTTGAAGCTTTCCTGACGAGTTGGTAGGATTTGTTATCAATGGTAGGAACTCTCAGTACCTCTCCTGTCAGTTGCTTTTCCACAATCAGCAAAGGTGCAATTCAAGATTTTTCTCCTGATAATAGCGAACCACACCAGTTGCTACATCATCTCCGTTGCTAAAAATACAGTCTCAAATCTTGCTCAATAGGCTATCCCCTGCTCATAGCATCCCTCCCGTGGAAATGCCATCCAAAAATCAGAGGTTCTTGTCACCAAAAACTTCCTTGTAGGCTCTCATAGTGAGACGGTAGGTGGAACTTTTTAGGTCTTTTCGCTAACAGTAGCAATTCATACTCTTTCCCTGGTCTTTAATCCAGTTAAAGGCTGTCTTGCAAGCATGGGTGTACTACATAAAACGCTTACTCAGATTGGGGTCCTGCACTTCTTCACAGCAGACAATATTGCCATACTTAGCGTAGGAAGCAATGGTTTCTAAGTCTACACTGCGAGAGGTGAAAATAAGACTGTCAAAGGCTCTTCCTCGAAGTCGCTCCAGATAATATTTTTCCAAGTCTATATCAGAACGAGAAGGTAGAATGAGCAAAGGTATAGTTATGGATCCATAACTGCATCCAAAAAGCCCGTTCAGTAACTGACTAAAATATGGGTGCAGGGTCGTGTTGGAAATATTACACTGACCTGACGAGTCGAACCTGAAATCAACTCCTGGAGCTAGAATGTTGGGGCGGTAGTCCAGTTCCTCCATGACTGCAGGATTTTCTGACGAGCCCTCGGATGCATGAGGATGGTTGTTGATGACGCGTGACACACTAGAAACTGAATAGCCAGTCAGTTTGGCAATTTTTCGAATATTGTCATTGTTCTTTCTATGGGAGGATTTACATCCTCCAAACACGTGATTAATGGATTTTTGAGACATTTACGAATGCCGTAGCCGACACCTGATGTTCATCATTGCGCGTGTTACCTATAAGCCAGCTCTTTGATGTCAGAAAGGCATTGCCCATTACAATTGGATAGCCCACCATCTCAAACATATGGGATATCGTTGTGCCCATCACCAAAGGCAGGTCCCAATTTGTATTCTCTCAAACCTTCTTTTTGAGAATATAAGCAATACCTTTTTGATTTTTAGCAGTTTTGCTGGTAATTTCTAGATGATATTGACCAGAACGGAGAATGCTGACCTCGCCTCAAGTCTAGGGCTTGCAAGTATTTCTCCAGTGCCACAAATCGTCATTATCTAGGGCAATCATCATTATCTTGAAGTAGATGTCCTGGTCGCTAAAAATCAGCCTCGTTCGTAACAGTGCGTACTGGCGCGTGATGTTGAACTCCTAGACGAATCCCTCTCATCTATCTACACATGCAATACCAGTTCGTCATATCACAATGAGCTGACGCTAATTTGCGTGGAAAAATGCTACGCACTTCCTGTAAGATAGTTTGATGCTGTCTTTCTAGGAGAATATCTATATGAAGGGCTTGACCTTTCCATCCACAATCTGATAAATCAAAACCACCGTTAAAACCTACTTGAGGTCCAGCTCAGCTGAAGTGCTTCGATAGCCTTCTCATTTCCATTGGAGCTCGAGCAGAAACCAGAGTCAGCGGAATCTGAGCATCGCGGATAGCCTTCTATTCGCTAGAAACGCACTTTCAGAATTGAGAAGTGGCGTGTCCATATCTGAAAATACGTTTGATGGTCAGCATGTTGTCCTCTTTTCTTCTTTTGTCCGCTAGCGTGTGATAGGTCGGTTTAAATGCGCATTCCCAACCTTTGATACCATTGTACATTCTGGAACGCGTTCCATGTCAAGAGATTACAAAAATTAATCGAGCACAGAGTTAAGAGAGAACAATAAAAAGAGGTCACCCTCTTTTATGATTTTTCCAAAATGTAGATTTTGTTAGCCAGATAAAGACTAAAAGTTCTACTGAGAAGAACAAACTCAACCAGAAGCGGATTTGCAATCCATCCCACTTGAGATAAGGCTGTAGTCGTCAAACAAGGCATGCAAACCATAGGCGTGAACGAGATAGATCCATTTCTTTTGACGGACACTTTGATAGACCCAGATGGAAAGACCTATTTGGAGAACCAGAGCAAGCACACTGCTCAACCCTAGTAGAGTAGACCTGCCATGCTGATAGAGATCGAACAGTTTCTAATGTACCTTTGTAAAGAAGATTCACGTGATCAGAGTTTCGAAGATTGTAGAGAGTGAAAAGAGGATCAAAAGGCTAATCAAACTTCCCATTCCGAGATAGAGCATCCTCCAAGCCCCATGTCCTAAGCCATACAGCCCAAGCATCTTATCTTCTAGCTTTCTCTTTTTCTCCAACCATTTAAAAAGACAAGTGGGCAGTTTCCCTCAAAAAGGGCAAAACGGCATGGCAATCGCGTAAAGAACATATAGGAAAGGTCGCCCTGCATGAGCGGAATGGCTCCATCTTTTTGCGGATGGAGTACCAAAAGGTGAACCATCTCTCTAACACTTGAGAAGAACAAAAAATGCGATTGCCCCCAAGCCCATCACTGCAAGAGAGATCTGAAACCGTTTTTGACGTACCAAGTCCCACCTACTAGACTAAAACCAAAGCATCATGGTAAGGATAATATGTAGTGTCATTTCTTTCTCCTATTCTGACTTATCAATATCTTTCTTCATCTCGTCAACGTTAAATTTGGCAAATAAATACTGGCGATCTTGGACTGGAAAACGTTGGTCCAACTGGTCGACTGCCCCAACCTCGATCATTCCTTCTTTGATAACAAAGTCCATCACATGCCCACCAAAAGTCAAATCATCTGAGATAAAGTGCAAATGGTAGCCTGCAACACTCACCCCATGGAAAATCTCCGGTGTCCAAAATCCAACAATGGCCTGGATACATTTTTCACGGCTATATTCAGGCTGGTGAGTCGCCACATCAGCAAACTTGGTATCAGGTGTGGATTTGGGAATCATCCGTACATGCATGTGAGCGAATTCCCCATGAATCTTGATGGAACGAAAGAGATTTTCCCCATCATAGTAGGACCTCGATCCGCTTTTTCTAATTCCTTTTATCCGTCATCTCGAAAAGCGCTGGCGGAAAAATCATCTGCCTGATGTGAACCACTCACGCATAAGGAATAAGGGCATCAGTGCGACTTTACTAATTTCAGGTTGCTCCCTGAACCTTGGCTTGATAAGCCCTTGCCATCAAGGACAATCAACTCCCCATCAATCGAATCTGGCGGTTCTCAAACCAAGGTCGCCATGCTCCAGCAATTCCTCCTACTGTCATATTCACCATAGAGACCTGCCATTAGTAAGCCCAGAGTATTGTATTGAAACAATTTTACTGGCTCCTGCACTCTTTCTATCCATTCTCTTTCTTATCTTCTTTTCAATGAATCACATACTTTCTAAGCATACCACACTTTGCTCTTAGATGTGAAAGGGAGAATTGCTTTTTCCCATTGCAAAGGGAGGCAAAAGGTACAATGTAACAAAAATCAAAGGAGGTCTGGAATGACGAAGCAGCAAGTACCAAGCAGTTGTTTCTATCTAAAAAGGGTATCGAATCAGGAAAATTCCCAACTGGCAGCCGGCTTCCCTCATCCGTCAATTGAGCCAAGACTTCCACTGTAGCAAGGACACTATCCAACGAGCCCTACTGGAATTACGCCATGAACAATACCTCTATGCCAAACCCCAGAGTGGTTACTATGTTCTGGAACAGGGGCAGCATCAGGACTTGGAAATCGAAGTCCCTGACGAACACGCCAGTACTTATGACGATTTCAGACTTTGCGTCAATGAAACACTGATTGGAAGAGAAAACTACCTCTTCAACTACTATGACAACCAAGAAGGCCTTGAGGAACTAAGGCAATCAGTCCATCAACTTCTTTTCAACCAAGCCCTCTACTGCAAACCAGACCAACTAGTTCTGACTTCGGGTACCCAGCAAGCTCTCTTTATCCTTTCTCAGATTGACTTTCCTAGTAAGGGAGAGGAGATTTTGGTCGAACAACCAACTTACCACCGGATGAACCGCCTCTTGGTGGCTCAGGGATTGCCTACCAGACCATTGAACGCCGTATTGATGGCATTGATCTTGAAGAACTGGAAGAACAGTTCAAATCTGGGAAAAATCAAGTTTTTCTATACCATTCCTCGCTTCCACTATCCCCTAGGTCATTCCTATTCTGATCAGGAAAAAGAGATATTTTGGATCTAGCAAACCGGTGTGGTGTTTACATCGTAGAGGATGACTATCTAGGTGACTTAGACCCCAGAAAGGGCCAAACCTTCCACTATCTAGACACTGAGGATCGCGTCATTTATATCAAGTCCTTCTCAACTAGCCTCTTTCCAGCCCTCCGCATCACGGTGGCTCTCATTCTCCCAAATACCATAAAAAAGAGGCCTTTGTTTCACAAAATATCCTAGACTATGACAGCAATCTCATCATGCAAAAGGCTCTCTCTTTACATCGATAGTCAGTTATTTGAAAAATCGACTGGCTCTGACTGACCCTTCAAGAGAACTATCAGGCTCAGATTAAGGAAGTACTTGAAAAACACCTGTCTCTTGCCCCACTATCCTCTACATGATGGCCTTCTGCTTGATTTGAGAAACTATCTCAGATTGCCAGTTTGAAACACGGCTCACTCCAAACTAGACTTTTTGAGAAGGCTTATTTGGACGCCTGCCCTTATCAGTTTGCCAAAGTCTCTCTCGAAAAATTTAGAAGAGCTATTAGAATATAAAAAGCAGAATTGGATTAAAAGTCCAACTCTGCTTTCTTTTTATTGTTCAACTCTGTTAGTTTCGCCGCTTTTTCAAGATAAGTTTGATATGTCCGTCATCTTTAGTTTTTGACAACCTTATCGACTACTGCTTTTCAAGTCTGATTGATTCTTCTTGATAGCAACGGCATTGGCTTCACCATCTTTTCATCATCAAGTTAACAGATGCAACAAGCAGGTCTGAGTTTTTGCCTGCGTAGCTAAGAGCAACTGGTTCATCCATAGCAGTGTAACCACTTTTTTCCAGCCTGCAACTCATTGACTGCTTTCCATATTGGTCAAAGATGTCAACTGGCATTTGGCAATTGTCTCTTGACCATGGTTTCTGGTACAGTTCCCTTTGAGTCATGATATTAGCACTTTGCGAGGCTTGTAAGATCCTTGTATTTGTTCAAATCGGCTTTTTCTAACCAAGAAGCTCATTTTGTTTTCATAGTAAGGGATTGAAAAAGTCAAAGACTTCCTTTCTCTCATCTGTAGCACTAATACCAGCAATAGCTAAGTCAGCCTTTCCAGTTTGAAGACTGGTCAAGACATTGTCAAAACTCATGCTAGAGATTTCAAGTTTAACCCTCGAGCTCATCCGCAATCACTTGAGCCATATCAATATCTGCCCCAACCACTTGGTTTTTACCATCTCACCAAGGATTGAATTCAAATGGTGCATAGTCTGGACTAGTCGCCACAACTAGCTTGCCTTTTTGTTTGATAGCATCCACAGCAGACTGGGAACTATCCGTACTTGATTGACAAGCTACTAAAATCATGCTGGCAAGCATACTACACACCACTAACATCCATTTCTTAAACTTCATAAATAAACGACCTTCTGTTATTTCTGAATAATTATAACCTATTTGAAAAACATTTGTCAACATTTTCAGAATTTTCATTTCAAAAATTCCTTTTATTCAAAAATAAAGACTAATCCGAGTTGATTAGCCTTTTTAGTGCATATTTAATCCGTTTCTTAGAGTTCGACAATCTTACCTGTTTCAAAGTAAACAACCCATTCACAGATATTTTTGCGTAGTCTCCGATACTGTTCCAAAAAAGAAATAACCTGGAAGTAATCACGGCCTGTAACAATAGCTTTCAGGATTTTTCCTAATTTCTTCTGTAGCCAAATCACGGATGCTATCAAAGTAATGGTTGATCATCCATAGCCGCTACTTCGTAGGCTTGATCCACAGAACCGTTGAGATAGAGATCTAGGGTCGCTTCGACGAAGTTTTTCACGTCGCGTCCCATCTTTTTGATTTCTTCTTCAACAGAAGGGATACGTTGTCTCTTCATACGAATGGTCGCCCTCAGCGATAGACACTGCATGATCTCCCATGCGTTCCACGTCTGAAACTGCCTTGAGAACGGTCAAGACGGTACGAAGGTCTTATGAAAACAGGTTGTTGGAGGGCGATCATTTCAAATGATTTCTTTTCCAACTTCACTTCGTATTCATTTATCTCTGCATCGTCTTCGATGACTTCTTTTGCCAAATCACGGTCATGAGTGACAAAGGCACGTACTGTACGATTGATCTGTGAGAGCACTTCTTGTCCCATGGCGTAGAACTGGTTGTGCAATTTCTCCAAATCTTCTTCAAATTGAGATCGTAACATCATTCAACTCTTATCCAAATTTTCCTGTAATATAATCTTCTGTTTCCTTGTTTTGTGGCTCTAGGAACATCTTCTTCGTATCGTTAAACTCGATCAAATCCCCATCTAGGAAAAATCCTGTTTTATCAGAGATACGTGAGGCCTGTTGCATGGAACGCGTTACCAAGAGCATGGTGTATTTATCTTTCAGACCATACAAGGTTTCCTCAATCTTACCTGCAGAAATAGGATCCAAAGCTGAAGTTGGTTCATCTAAGAGGATAATTTCGGACTGGTTGTTAAGACACGAGCAAACACAAACACGTTGCTGTTGGACCCCTGAGAGACCAATGGCCGAATCATGCAAACGATCCTTGACTTCATCCCAGATAGAAGCACGTTGCAAGGCCTTTTCTACTGCTTCATCAAGAACTTGCTTGTCCCTGACTCCATTGATACGCAGACCATAGACAACATTTTCGTAGATAGACATAGGGAAGGGATTGGGCTGTTGAAAGACCATACTCGATTTCTACGCAATTCAAACCGTATCGGTGCGGGGACTGTAGATAGCAGACCATTATAGACCACTGATCCAGTTGTTGTCACCTTAGGATTTAGATCGCCCATGCGGTTGATAGCTTTGAGCAGGGTGGACTTTTCCTGATCCAGAAGGACCAATCAAGGCTGTTATTTCTTTAGGTTGGAAAGAAAGGGAAACACTATTCAAGGCCTTCTTTTATTATAATAAACGGACAGGTCTGACACCTGTAAAATCGCTTCTGACATACTGCTCTTTCTAACCAAAGTGTCCCGTTACATAATCATTGGTTGACTGTAACTTAGCATTTTGGAAAAATATTGGATGTCTCTATCGTACTCAATCAAATCACCCAGGTAGAAAATCCTGTAGTCACTACTGCACGCGCACTGTTGCATACTGTGGGTAACGATGATGATGGTAAAGTCTTTCTTCAATTCCAACATGGTTTCTTCCAGCTGGGCTGTCGCAACTGGATCCAAGGCTGACGCTGGCTCATCCATCAAGAGGATATCTGGCTTGACAGAGATGGTGCGAGCGATACAGAGACGTTGCTGACCACCAGAGCTATCAAGGCTGATTTGTGAAGGTCGTCTTTGACCTGATCCCAAAGGGCGCTCTGTCTTAGAGAGGTTTCTACAATTTCATCAAGGACTTTCTTATCCTTAACTCCTGCACGTTCATGAGCAAAAAGTGATGTTACGGTAAATAGACTTGGCAAAGGGATTTGGACGTTGAAGACTATCCCGATATGCTTGCGCATCTCATAGACATTGATTTCTGGACGGTTGACGTCAATCCCTCGGTAGAGGATTTGACCTGTTACCTTAGCAATATCAATGGTATCATTCATCCGATTGAGACTGCGAAGGTAAGTAGATTTCAGATCCAGAAGGACCAATCAAGGCTGTAATTTTATTTTTTCTCAAATTGCATATCGATGCCCTTGATGGATTCATCTTTTACCGTAGTAAACATGTAAATCCTTGGTAGAGAGGGCCACTTTTTCTTTCAGGGAAGGTGATGATATGCTTTTCATCCCAGTTATATTTTGACATGGCTTCTCCTAGGCAAAGGGTTAATTTCTTTGTAAATAGCTTCCCGAGTTTGCGAGCTCCAAAGTTAAAAATTAAGATAAAGATGAGGAGCACGGGCTAGAGAACCAGCAGATACAATGGTAGCATCAGGAATTTGCTCCTTCACTGTTGACCTTCCAGATGTGGACAGCCAAGGTTTCTGCTTGACGGAAGATTGAGATAGGGCTGGTAACACTGAGAATATTCCCAGTTAGACCAGTCAGAGGGCTGGAGCGGATTGTCCTGCTGTATAATAAGAGTATGCATTTCACTCAAAGATACGGCCAGATGCCAAGACAACACCCGTTACATGATACCTGGAAGGGCCTGAATGACGACATGGACCACAGTCTCCCAACGAGAGATACCAAGAGCCAGACCAGCCTCACGTTGCGTATGGTGAACGTGTTTTAAACTGTCCTCAACATTTCGAGTCATCTGAGGGAGGTTAAAGACCGTCAAGGCTACAGACCTGAAATGATTGAAAATCCATACTCAAACTGACTACAAAGATCAAGTAACCAAAGAGACCCACAACGACTGATGGTAGAGAAGACAAAAATCTCAATACAGGTACTGAATAAAATTGGTCACAGGTCCTTTTTGGCATACTCAGCGAGGAATACGCCAGCCCCCATAGATAAAGGCACAGAGATAATTAAGGTAATGACCAAAAAGGAAGAAGGAATTGTAGAGCTGAATCCTGATACCCCCACCTGCTTGATAAGAGGAGGATTTCCAGTCAAGAAAGACCAAGAGATGTGCGGTAACCCTCTCACCAAGATATAGAGAATCAAAAGATGCCAAATGGCCACGATGACACCTCATGATGGTATAGAGGACAGCTGTTGCAAGTTTATCTAATTTCTTAGCGTGCATAGTTTTTCTTTCTCTTTCTTTTCGTAATCAATTTAATCACACTGTTAAAGGCCAAACTCATCAAGAGCAAGACTAAGGCCAAGGACCAGAGAACGTTATTATCAACTGTTCCCATGACGGTATTTCCGATACCCATAGTCAATACAGATGTCAAGGTCGCAGACTGGTGTTGTTAACGAGGTTGGGATAACTGCTGAATTTCCGACCACCATCTGAATAGCAAGGGCTTCACCGAAGGCACGCGCCATCCCAAAGACCACCGCAGTGAAAATACCTGAACGTGCCGCTTTCAAGGTCACACGCCAGATGGTTTGCCAACGAGTAGCTCCCTATAGCTAAACTGGCTTCACGGTAATGACGAGGAACAGCACGCAAGCTGTCTGTTGTCATAAAGGTTACAGTTAGAGGATCATGACAAAGAGAACGAAAATCCCTGACAAGATCCCAAAAACCAGTTCCACCAAAGACGCTACGAACAAAAAGTAGCACTCACAACTTGCAAACCGATAAATCCATAGACGACTCGAAGGAATCCTGACGAGGAGTTCAATAGCAGGTTGCAAGATTTTTGCACCCTTTTGGTGATACTCGGTCTAGTGCAAAGACTGCCGCATCAATAGCGAAGGGAGTTGCGATGAGGGATGATAAAATCGTCACAATAAAGGAACCCAAAATCATTGGAAGGGCACCAAATTGTTTCCCTGAAGGATTCCAAGTTTGTCCAAAGAGGAAATCAAAAGATATTCACCCATTGACAAAGAAGGTCGATAAGCCTTTTTGGGCTACAAAAATCAAAAATCATGGCCACAATGATGACAATCAAAGAAAAGGCAGGTGAAGGTCAAACCTTTACCAAACTTCTCAAAGGCGAGAGTTCTTTGAAGGAGAGAGTAATTTTTAGATAATTCTTCTTGATTCATTATTGACCTCCTTCTACTGCTGTAACTAGACCTGAAGCATCCTTTTTGGACTTTCATTTCATTGATAGAGATATAGCCCATGCCCTTAACAATTCCATTTTGGGCTTCATCTGAGAGGACGAAGTTCAGGAATTCAGCAGCTAACTCATTAGGTTGACCAAGTGTGTACATATGTTCATAAGACCACAAAGGCCAGTTGTTGGTCGTTACATTTTCAGACGTAGGCTCATAACCATTGAGCTTCATGGTCTTGACCGAGTCATCTACATAAGCAAAGGCAAGATAAGAAATGGCTCCTGGAGTTTGGGAGACAATCGACTTGACCATCCCGTTAGAATCCTGTTCTTGACTCTGCATTGCCGTTGGCCATTCATAACCACCGTATCAAACGTCGCCCGTGAACCAGAACTTGCTGCTCGGTTGATGATTGAAATTGCCAGGTCTTTGCCCCCAACTTCTTTCCAGTTGGTCACTTCACCTGTAAAGATTTTGCGAAGTTGCTCGGTTGTCAGATTTTCAACATCCACTTCCTTGTTTACAATCACTGCAAGACCAGCCACTGCAACCTTATGATCCACAAGCGCTGAAGCATCAATTCCATCTTTTTCCTCAGCAAACACATCTGAATTCCCGACATCGACTACTCCAGACTGCACCTGAGAAAGTCCTGTTCCCGAACCTCCACCTTGAACATTGACTGTTTTTCCGATGTTTCTAGAACCGAATTCATCTGCTGCTGCTTCGACAAGAGGCTGAAGAGCAGTTGAACCAACGGCTGTCATGGATTCTCCACGATCAATCCAGCTTGCACATCCTGCTAGAGAACCTGCCAGCAAAAGAGTCGCAAGGGATAGGACGAGCTTTTTCTTTTTCACTATTTTTCTCCTTGAACATAATGATGAATGCTCTGATTTCTTTCAGTTTTTACTATTTCAATTAGTGATGATAAGATTTGGTTTACGATTTATAGACTGGAAGCCCCATTGAGGAGCAGTCAGTTCATCACATAATATAAGTAAAAATGAAAGACTATCAGAAAAACTCATACTTCCAATATAACATAGAATAGATTCTTTTGACTAGCTTTTTCACTTGAATCTGAGCCCTTTTTGGATAATAATTTTTTTCAAAAACATTTCCCGTTACCTTGGCAAAGCCTAATCCGTTTCCTTTGAACCACAACTTTGATACTCAGCCATTTGGTCGAGCTTCAGACAATTGAACAGTTTCACCAGCCACATATTTTACAAAGTCCTCATCATTGATTTCGATACTTTGTTTTACTTGGCTTGGTTTCAATGCTAATCCCAGAGCAAAGCTTGGTTCAAAGCGTTTCTTTTTAAAAGTCCCCAGATGAAGTCCATTGCGGGCAATTTTGAGTTTCCCTAGATCAGGTAGCATCTCTGGCAAGAGATAGAGTTGGTCTCCAAAAGTTTGCAAGATACCAGTTAGATTGACCCGCAAGTGTTTTTGGGCAAAATCCTGCCACAAAGCCAGTTGCTCACGACTGAGATTGCTCTTGCTGGCTTTGAATTTAGGTGCTGGATTTTCTCCCTTAAACTGCAAGTGGGCAACAAACTGACCTTCTCCCTTGAAACGATGAGGATACATCCGAGCCGTTTCAGGAAGATCAATTCCTGCTACCATACCGTTCACATGCTCGACTGGAAGCAGTTCAAAATCATAAGTATCCAGCAACCAGTGGACGATTTCTTCATTTTTCCTCAGGCCTAAGTACAGGTCGAGTAGACCAAACGACCACCTTCTGCAAGCATGGTCACTGCGTCTTCTAGGATTTCTTTTTGGAGACTAGCGCATTGGCTAGGATAATCGGTATCTCAATAATCCATGGCTTCTGGTCGCTTACGGAACATCCCTTCCCCGAGCAAGGGGCATCAAGGACAATCACATCAAAATAACCTTTAAAGACCTTGGCTAAGCGGTCTGCAGACTCATTGGTCACAACTACATTTGTAGCTCCAAACCGCTCCATATTTTCCACTAAAATCTTAGAACGCTTACTTGAAATTTCGTTGGAGACAAGGACTCCTTGATTAGCCAGATAAGCTGCTAGTTGAGTGGATTTTCCACCTGGTGCTGCCGCCAAATCCAAGACCTTCATGCCAGGACTTGGTTGAGCTACCTGGGCCACCATTTGGGGCAGCAGGCTCTTGTGAATAAACAAAGCCCGTCACATGCCCTGGTGATTTCCCTGAGACCTGCCATAATGTCCCCAAGGTGTATTTGGAATAGCATCTGCAAACGATAACTGACTTTCTTTTAAGGGATTGACCTGAAAAGCCGAAACCGCTTCCTGCTTTAAAAGAGGCAAGAAAATCTCTTGCCTCATCTTCTAGTATCGCTTCATATTTTTCAACAAATCCTTCTGGAAATTGCATTTAGTTCTCTTTCCTTTCGTAGATATAAGACTGAATCTCTTCTGCATCTCGATTGGCATCATCATGACAGGCTGACGCGTTTGAAAAATCAGCGGGCTCACCTGATACCGTAAGAAGGCGATAACCCAGACTTTCCCTAAGATACTGGCCGCAGCTGTAATCCCATGGTCGAAGTAGGTAATATAAGTCAGAAGACGACCCGATAAAACCTTGGCAAAAACTAATGGCCTGACTGCCATAGACACGGACTCCCAACGCTCGCTCGGCCCAAATCTGCCAAGCCCCACTCATTGGTTTCAAACATAGCTGAGTTACCAGCCACTAAAAATTCTCTAAGAGGTTTCTTTTTAAAAGTCGGTAAGGGCTTATTATTACGACAAGGTGGGAAAGCTCCTCCACCATGGTAGCAATCGTCTTTCATGACATCATAGATGATGCCAAATTTCCCAACCCCATTCTCAAAAGTAGGCCAACATCACGGCAAAAATCTTCCTTTGGGCGACAAAGTTATTAGTGCCGTCAATGGGATCAATCACCCAGACTCAACCTTGACTGACTGCAAAGACGTAAACAGCCCTCTTCCGCGCAAATCAAGTCTTCTGGATAAGATGCCAAAATTCTCTGAACTAAGAGATCCTGAACCTCCTTGTCCAAACGTGTCACCAAGTCTGTAGGGGAAGACTTGCGCTCAACCTGCAAATCTTCTTTCATGTGAGTCAAAATGTAGCTGCAGACTTCCTGCACAATCTGTTTTGGCAAAATTCAAATTTAGTTTCAAGAGAAATCTTCCTTCTCTTTTTCTTTTTGCTAATTGAACTGCATGATAGAAGGAATAACCACTAGCTGTCTCAAATTCGCGACCTAAGCGCTTTTCTTCGCTTTTGCTCCTAACCACAGACTTAAATTCCTTGTAAGACTCTAGCAGTTTTTTAGCTTCTACCTTGTCTTCATAGGCAGCTTCAACATCATTAAAAAAAGAAAGCACTGAAGCAAGTTCTTCAGTGCTCCACGACAAATCTAGTGGGTAACTATACTGTTTGTTCATCTATCCTATACCAGCTCCTCAATGTTGCTTCTTTTTAGTTCTTGTTTACGGTAACTACGAGGGAGAAAAAGCACGAATCTCATCTTCATTAAAACCAATTTGCATGCGTTTGGTATCTGTAATAATTGGGCGACGCAAAAGACTAGGATATTGCTCAATCAACTGAAGCAACTCCGATACCGAGATACTCTCTACATCAATATCCAATTTTTGAAAAATTTTTGAACGAGTTGAAATGATGTCATCAGTACCATTTTCGGTCAAGGAAAGAATATGTTGTAATTCTTTTCTTGTTAAAGGACTAGTCATAATATTATGCTCTTGAAAGGGCACTTTATGCGTCTCTAACCAAGCCTTTGCCTTACGACATGATGTACAACTCGGTGATAAAAATAGTGTAATCATGCTTTTCTCTTCTTTTATCTATACTTACTATTTCTATTATACAAAAAATAAAGCGCTTGATCTAGGTATTTTTAGAAAAGCCTATTTTTCATAGAAAATAGACTGTTTTCTGCAAAAATCTCCTGCTTTTGCAAGTTTATCTTTAGGATAACCTAACAATAAATAGGGAGCAGAGCACCTTCTCTCGTTTTTTATTAAAAATACAGAATTTTTTCCACTATTTCCTTGAAGCTTTAACAAGAAGGAAACAAAACATTCCTTCATACAAGGCAAAGAAAAGTAAAAAAGCATGGAGGAAGAAGATCTCTGGCAAAATCAGAATAACGGGATCCTTTGCTGGATCAAAAAGCCAGGTATCGTCTCCCACAAAGAGAATCTGATGGAACATAGTAAAAATTGCTCAAAACCAATCAACACTCCCACAAGCCCAATGACTAGAGGCAATAGCACTAAAGTCAAGATACTTTTACGATATAGGGGCAAAAAGCCTTTTTTCACAATCTTTCTAACAAAGAAATAAAAACTTGGTAGCGTCACTAGGGCAACTAGCTGAACTAAGTGAAAAAGACTCTTCACCACCGCAAAGTGGTGTAAACCTGTCACTGACGAACGAAAATCTGGCATCTCTAAGACCTGACTAAAGGGATTGGTCAGGTAATTCATCAAGATATGAAAGTTGTACTGAATGGTTTCTGGCCTTAGATAGACTCGATTCGCTAAGTTCAGCCACTGAATTTCCAAAGGATAGAAAATCCAAGCCAGATAAATGGTTAAGAGAATAGAAAGGGAGAGGAAGAAAAGCATACTTCCCCAAAAGGTTAGTTTTAGTTTTCATCAAATCCCACTCCGCAAGGCTAGAAACTACATGAGTTGGTGCAATTGGCAGGTCCGCCACTTCTTCTGCTTTGGTAAAACCTGTCGTCACCAAGAGCGTTGGAATACCATTGTCAATCCCTGCTCGGATATCTGTCAGGTAGTTATCCCCCACCATGAGCAATTCTTCTCTTCTCAAAACCTAAGTGCTCAACTGCCTTGTCCATGATGATCGCATTCGGTTTTTCCGATATATCTGGTTTGACCTGTGTAGCGACTTCAAGAAGTGTAATTAGTGAACCAGCACCAGGCAAGAGACCTCGTTCCGTCGGGATATTGAGGTCAGGGTTGGTTCCGATAAAGTGAGCCCCCTTTTGAATGGCTAGAGTTGCTGTCGCAAATTTTTCATAGTCGACTTGCCAGTCCAGTCCAACGACCACATAGGCTGGATTTTCCTTGTCTTCGACATAACCAGTCGCCTGAATGGCATCCTTGAGCCCAGCTTCGCCGATGACATAGACTGTCTTTTTCTAGTCCCAAGTCATTCATATAGTCGATGGTTGCCAAAAGTCGCTGTGTAAACCGTCGATAGAGGCGTGTTGATATTAAAATTCTGAGTCAACATCTCTTGAACGCTCTCAGGAGTGCGGGTTGTATTGTTGGTTACAAAGAGATAAGGAATTTCTCGCTTTTGCAACTCATGGACAAAAGCCTCTCCTGCCGGGATTCTGTCTTTCCCCTTGTAAATGGTTCCGTCTAAATCAATTAAATAACCTTTTATAAGTCATATCGTCCTTTCTAATTGCCTTCAATTTCTTGCCAAGTAATCATAGCTTGGGCATTGATCTCCCCATCACTGATAATCTCATGCTTGCTTTCTAATCCCTTGAGTTCATACGCTGAAGCAATCATGCCACCCGGTCGCACTTCTTTGACATATTTGAGATTGATTTTCTTTGGAATATACTTGGTTAGAAAATCTACTCCCATGACCTCAAAAAAATCCAATCCAGATATTTTGCTATTATTGACATGACCATTCATATCCAAGTCGTAAAAACGAACATGGTAGTCTTTACTGAACGGGTTTTCTAGATTTGTATACTTTGGCCCACGGATGAGTTTTTTTATCAAACTCAGACTGATAAGGCGCAACAATCTCCGGTTCGACAGCATGGACTTTACGACTATCGCGGTCCATGAGAACAAAGGTTGCTACCATGCGAATGATTTCTTGACCTGCTTCATCATAGATAGTGAAACGGCGGTAGCAAAAAGACGATTGTAAAGTCAATGCTTCTGTTTCAATCGTAATCTCCTCAGCAAAGCGAGGCAAGCGTACCACGTCAATCGCATAGTCTGTAATAATCCAGACCAGATTGTAACGTTCTAACATATCCTTGTCGCTAACTCCCAGCTCAATCGACTGCATACCGGATACTTGCAAGGACAGCAAAATCACATCTGGAAGTTTGATATGACCGTTCATGTCCGCCATATCAAAAGGAATTTTCATTTTCATTTGATAAGTTAAGCTCCATTGTTCTACTCCAAAATAAATCGTTCTGCTACAGTGTCTCCCAAGAAGAGACCCTCTTTGTCATTCGGACACGGTCACCGTCGACCTGCATGAGTCCTTGTTGAACCAAATCTCTGATGATTTCGCCATAAAGTCCATCAAAGGATCGTCCGAATTTCTCCTCAAATCGCGCCATAGAAACCCCGAATTTTTTCCGGAGGCCTAGGAACATTTCTTCTTCCATCTGCTCCCTTTGACTCAGGTGTTCTTCTATAATCCGAGCATTTCCTGCCTCTACCGCATTGAGATAGTGGCGGATAGGACCATGATTTTTATAACGCACCCCATTCACATAACCTGAAGCACCCGCACCGATACCATAATACTCAGCATTGTCCCAGTACATGAGATTGTGGCGACTTTCAAATCCAGGCTTGGAGAAATTGGAAATCTCATAATGCTCAAAACCAGCTCGCTCCAGTTCTGCGATGATGTACTCAAACATCTCTGCTTCTAACTCTTCCTTGGGTAGGGGCAACTTCCCTCGTCGCATGCGGTTCATAAAGACCGTATGGTTTTCCAAAATCAAGCTATAAAGGCTCATATGAGGAATATCAAGCGAGATAGCCTTAGCTACATTGTCCTTGACCTGAGCCATAGTTTGACCTGGAAGAGCATAGATTAGATCGATGGAGATATTGTCAAAACCAGCCAGTTTGAGGCGGTCGATATTTTCATAAATATCCTTCTCCAAGTGACTACGCCCAATCTTTTTCAGCATTTTATCATCAAAAGTCTGCACACCCAAGGAAACACGATTGACTGGTGACTGCTTCAAAACCGCAATCTTATCCGCATCCAAGTCGCCTGGATTTGCCTCAATGGTCAACTCTTCCAAAACTGACAAGTCCAAGTTTTTAGTTAAGCCATCCAGGAGCACTTCTAATTGCGGAGCTGACAAAGCCGTTGGCGTCCCACCTCCAATGTAGAGAGTTCGTAACTTTTGGATATCATAAGAACGAAACTCCTCTAGCAGATGCTCCAGGTAACTATCTACTGGTTGATTCTTAATAAACACCTTTTGAAAAGTCACAATAATAACAAATCTCTGTGCAAAAGGGAATATGCACATAGGCGGACGTTGGTTTTTCTGCATAGTACTTATTATACCATAAAGACAGGCTTGTAGATAAAAAATCACCATCTCCAAAAACCAGAGATGGTGATGCATTATACTTCAGTAATATCGATGATGATTTCTTCCTGGTCTTCAGCGACGTCTGGAGTTGCTGACTGTTCTTGCCACTGCTCCTTGAGATTGTTAAAGGTTTCTTTTGACGCTTCCGTCGCTTGTCGAGCACAGTTTTTTAGCTTGGTCAGGGACACTATCAAAAAGTAATTTCACCAGATTCTACTTGTTCCTTTGTTTTCAGCACAAAAATCCGTTGCCTGTTCCTTCACTTCTGTTAATTTTTCACAAACCTGCTCTCTAGCATATTCTGGATCTTCTCTCAAATCATCTAGAAAATCCTGAGCTTGACTACAAACTTTGCTTTTGCCCTTGTCACTTGTCAAAAACAAAGCAAGAGTCATGCCTGAAACCGTTCCTAAAAGGATAGAGGATAGTTTTCCCATAAGATTTCTCCTTTTTTATTTTTTGAAAAATTTACTTGCGACACGAAGAGCGGACAAGCCTGCACCTGTTTTAATGGTCTTTGAACCAGCAGATGAAGCTTTTTTGCCTAAGACACGTGCATGTTGGTTGAGGTCAGATACTGACTCAGACAAGTCCGCCACCGCCGTAAAGAGTGGATCAATCGTCGCAACTTTGACATTAATATCATCTGCCAACACATTGACCTTAACCAACAATTCATTGGTCTGATGCAAGGTAACGTTCACATCTGAGCTCAACGTTTTGATGGTTTTCTCTGTCTCATCAATCATACGACCTGCTTTTTGAATCGTGATTGTCAAATAGACTAAACAGACAATCAAAGCAATCGCAACAAGTATATATGCAACTTCTAACATTTAGTTTTCCTCCTCTGTATGATAGAAAGGGGCTTTCTTTCGATTTTGATAAAGTATGATAAAAATACCGAGTCCGATAAGGACAACTGATAACCATTGGGAAACTCGCAGACCAAAGAACATGAGACTGTCCGTCCGCATCCCTTCGATAATCATACGACCAAAGCCATACCAAATCAAGTAGAATGCCGTAATATGACCACGTCTGATTCCCTTTAATTTTCGTCTAAAAATCAGAATCAAAGCAAATCCAATCAGATTCCAAACCGACTCATATAAGAAGGTCGGCTGACGGTAGCTACCATCGATGTACATCTGGTCACGAATGAAGCCTGGCAAATAATCCAGATTATCTACCGCTGCACCATAGGCTTCTTGGTTAAAGAAGTTCCCCCAGCGCCCCAAACTCTGGGCAACCATGACGCTCGGAGTCGCAAGATTCAAGAAATCCCAAGTATTGATCAGCTTTCTATCTGCAAAAATATAAAGGACAATAGCGCCCGCTATCAAACCTCCATAAAATGGCCAAACCACCATTCCAGATAGCAATGATTTCACCTGGATTTTGCAGATAATAATCTAAACGAAAGAGTACGTAGTATAGTTCAGCACCCAAAATAGCAACTGGAAAAAGCAATCAGAATAAAATCCAAAATATCATCTGATAGAATTTTCTTTTTGGGAGCTTCTTTCATAGCAAGGTAGACAGCCAAGACCAATCCAGCCACAATACACAAAGCATACCAACGAATGGAAAAAGGACCGATTTCAAATGCAACTGGATTAATCATCTTTCACCTCATTTTTGGAGATGAGATTAGTCAAGCGTTCTTCAAATAAACGCGTCGCATCAAATCCCATTTCTTTAGCGCGATAGTTCATGGTTGCCGCCTCAATAACAACAGAGATATTGCGTCCTGTTTTTACTGGAATGCGGATACGCGGAATCGTTACACCAGAAACTTCGAGTTCTTCGGCATTGTTCCCCTAGGCGGTCAAAGGTCTTATGGGTATCATAATTTTCCAAGTAAACAGCCAACTGAACTTGTGAGAATCTTTTACAGCACTTGCTCCGTAGAGACTCATCACGTCAATAATACCCACTCCACGAATCTCAAGTAAATGCTTCAAAATTTCAGCGGGCTCTCCCCAAAGAGTCATTTCATCCTTGGCAAAGATATCTACACGGTCATCTGCTACCAAACGGTGTCCACGTTTCACAAGCTCAAGACCCGTCTCGCTCTTACCGATACCACTATCCCCTTGGATCAAGACACCCATGCCATAGATGTCCATCAAGACACCATGAACACTTGTACGTTCAGCCAAACGGGAATCAAGGTAGCTAGATAACTCTCCAGATAAACGACTGGTTGATGTTCGACTGGTTAAAATCGCAATATTACATTCCCTAGCAGCCCTCAACATTTCTTCTGGCACTACCAGACCACGAGCAACGATTACAGCAGGTGTTTCAGGTAGAAACATTTTCTTCAAAACTTGATAACGGTTATGGGCAGGCATGGCAACCAAATAGGACCACTCCTTCATCCCTAACAGCTGAATCCGTTCTGGTGTATAGTAATCAAAAATAGCCCGTCATTTCAAGACCAGGTCTCATAATGTCCGCAGTATTGATTTCTTTTTCAAGTAATTCGCCTTCACCATAGACAATATCTAGTCTGAGTTTTTCAATGACATCTCTTACTAAAACCGACATAATTTCCTCCTTCAATCGAGTTCTCCCTACTATTATATCAGATTGTAGGTGGAAGTTTCCTTTTTTTGCAGGATTTACAGTATTTATTTTGAAAGAAAAAGACTAGATTTCTCTAGCCTTTCATTTCTAATTAGAATTTTTACGTTTACGAGTCGCTTTCTGATTTACGTTTACGTTTTACAGAAGGTTTTTCATAGAATTCACGTTTGCGTGTTTCTTGAAGAGTACCAGCTTTAGTAACTGCACGTTTGAAACGACGAAGTGCATCGTCAAGAGATTCATTCTTACGTACTACTGTTTTTAGACATTTTTCACTCCCTTCAAGTTCAAGATCTATTCTATTCTACACGCAAAATGAATAAATGTCAAGGGAAAAACGGCTATAAACTTATATTATCTTCACTTTCTTTTTTTAGAGGAGGCAACGTATTAGAATGGACATTATAATAGCAAAAAGAAATTTATTTTAATCCTGTTCAGAAACAACTTTTTATTTCTTTTATCATTTACAATAACAGCTTGTGAATTGTTCATCTCGCATTAAGTCGAGCTGATTTTTATAGGTTTCAAAGGTCTTCTTGCTACTATCAGTAAAAAGGCTCCTCACCATAATGTGGAAGGATGTAAAACTCCACTTCATCCAATCCCCGCTGTATCCGATAACTCTTTTCGCTACCGTCTTGTCGTCCATGAGTTTATTGTAGTCAATATCCTTGGCGGTAATGATAGCCCCTGCTGATTCTCCCACATAGACCAACCCATCTCTTTATTTGCTCTTTGATGAGAGATAGGAGTTGCTTTTTCTTTAATTCTTGCAATAAATAAAAGGTATTCCCGCCTGAGATATAAAGAATCTTACTTTGGAAAAATCTTTGCCTGTGCAGTTTCTCGATCACAGAAGCAATATCTAGAACCGCTATCTCAAATCCTAAATCTCTGAATGTTTGCTGAGCCTCATCGATATAGGCAGTATAATCCTCTTTGTTCCCAGCGGTAGGAATAAATAAAACCTTGTTTTCTAGATTCTTTTTCCTTTGCATAATCGCTAAAAAGCTTTTTGACTCCAGCAAAGTATGAACATAAAAATAATTGTTTCATGATTGTACCTCCATTAGTTTTTAACAATTTTATAAAGGATCCACGATCCCTTTTCTTTGACTAGTTACGAGCTCAAAGCCTACTGATAACAAGAATCGTCTAAATGCTTCTTCGCTTTGAACCTCTGGTAAAAAGTAAGATAACTTGTTATATTCACAAGCCAGTAAGATCATCCCGTCTGATTTGAGTATTCTTCGAATTTCCATAAAAGAAGCCTCTAGATTCTGCCAATGAAAATGAGTTTGAAAGGCTGTGATTAAATCAACACTTTCATCAGAAAAACCTGTCTCCCTAACGTCTCTTCGTTCAAAATTTAGATTAGTCATCTCTATCTGTTTGGCTTGAGCTATTGCGGTATCTGAAATATCGATTCCAGTTATAGTACTTTTGCGGAAAAAGTTTCTTTCAGTAGGATGGTTGAACGGCCGTTCCCAACTCCTACATCTAAGATTACAGGGTAAAATGTCCTATCCAGATGACGAATTGCCCATACAAACATGGGGAGATAGGCTCTATTCCACAATTTCATCATTCGTTTTCCTAGAATACCTGAAGGGTTCTTTGATTGCTGAATGAGACGATAAAACAGTAACATTAAAAGTAAAAAACAAATAAAACCGATTATATAAATCAAAGTTCGAACCTCCTTTATATAGCTATATTATACCACCTTAGCAGGATAGTGAACATTTGAAGTAAAAAACCACTCACTACAAAGAGCAAGTGGTTCGTGAATTTTTTATTTTTCAAGCAGGCTAAGTGCTCCAGCATCTGCAATAATAGTTACATCTGGATGGTTTTGCAAGCTACTTGCTGGAAGGTTTTCAGTTACTGGACCTTCAACAGTACCTGCGATAGCTTGTGCCTTAGATTCACCATAAGCAAAAAGCAAAATTGATTTAGCATCAAGAATATTTTTAATTCCCATTGAGATAGCTTGTGTTGGTACATCTTCAATCTTATCAAAGAAGCGAGCATTCGCTTCAATAGTAGACTGATCAAGATCTACAAGGTGTGTTTGACTATCAAATGGAGTTCCCGGTTCATTAAAGCCAATGTGTCCGTTTCGACCAATTCCAAGAATTTGCAAATCAACTGGATGATCTGCAAGAATTTGATTATAACGTTCTACTTCTTTTTCTGCATTATCTTTTACACCACGCGGTAAAAAGCTTTCTTTGAATGGCTTTTTATTGAATAGATTTTCTTGCATAAAGTAACGATAAGATTGTGGGTTATCTCCATCAAGACCTACATATTCGTCCAAGTTAACACTTGTAAGATTTGAAAAATCAAGGTCACTCTTAACGATTTCTCCATAAAACTCAAGTGGACTGCTACCTGTCGCAAGTCCTAATGTTTGAGCACCGTTTGCTAACTTTTCTTTTAAAATTTCAAAAGCTACTTTTCCACCTTCTTCAGGATTTTTTACTTGAATAACTTTCATAATTGTTCCTCCATATTTCTTTATTTCATTATATGGTATAGACCAATTTTTGTCAAGTGAAAACGATTTAATTTCCAAAAAAAGAGCGTCCAAACTTGAAACGTGTTATAATGGATAAGATTAGAACTTAGAAAGAATGATGAAAAAATGAATACAGCTAATTTTGATTTCCACTTGCCAGAGGAAATTGATTGCCCAAACACCACTTGAAAAACGAGATGCCTCCAAACTCCTCATCGTCAATCGTGAGACGGGAGAATTTCAGGATAAGCACTTCCACTCCATTATCGATATGTTTGGAAACCAGGTGATGCCCTTTGTCATGAACGACACCCGTGTTCTACCAGCCCGCCTTTATGGTCAAAAGGAAGAAACAGGAGGCCATGTGGAACTTCTCCTACTCAAAAATACTAGTGGTGATGAGTGGGAAGTCCTAGCTAAACCTGCCAAACGCCTCAAAGTTGGCACTCGTGTCAACTTTGGCGATGGTCGCCTCAGCGCTGTCGTTACGGAAGAATTGACCCACGAGTCGCATTGTCCGCTTTGAATACCAAGGAATTTTTCCTAGAAGTTTTGGAAAGTCTAGGTGAAATGCCATTACCGCCTTATATCCATGAAAAACTAGATGACCGTGAACGGTATCAAACGGTCTACGCTAAAGAAAGTGGTTCTGCCGCTGCACCTACTGCTGGTCTCCACTTTACTAAAGAACTGCTAGCAGAAATCAAGCCAAGGGTGTCCATTTTGGTTTATTTAACGCTCCACGTTGGTTTTAGGGAACCTTTAGACCCGTTTCTGTTGACAATCTGGACGAACACGAAATGCACTCAGAGTTCTACCAACTTTCTGATGGAAAGCAGCCACCCTTCGCTCTGTCAAGGAAAAATGGAGGTCGTGTTATAGCTGTTGGAACTACTTTCGATCCGCACACTGGAAACCATCGGTTCAAGTTTTGATGGGCAAATCCAAGCAGATTCTGGCTGGACCAATATCTTTATCAAGCCAGGCTACGACTGGAAGGTTGTGGATGCTTTTTCAACCAACTTCCACCTACCCAAGTCAACTCTTGTTATGCTAGTTTCTGCCTTTGCCGGTCGTGACTTAGTCCTAGATGCTTACCACCATGCTATTCAAGAACGATACCGCTTCTTTAGCTTTGGTGATGCTATGTTTATCTATTAAAAATAGCTCCGTCATTTCTTTAGGATAGTTTATTCCTAAGAGATGACAGGGCTATTTCTGTTTAAAGTGTAATTTCTGGGGACTCAGAAGTCAGATGAACCAGTTTGCCTTGAACACCAAAGTAATCCTTTACCAAGTCCTGTAATTCTTCCATAGCAGTCCCGAGCACGTGTTGCCTGTTCAGCATTGATCGCTTCAATCACTAAGACAGCATCTTTTGTCTCTTCTGTCAGCATGGTTCTCTGCGCTCTCTCCAGTTGAGACAGCGACAAACCGCTCCCTCATCATCATAATAGATCAGCTCTTCTGGAAGTGCAGGAGCATCGTTTTCAGCTCCTAGTGGAAAGAAAGGTTCTCCTCCCTTAGCCTGACCAAGATGAAGATTGCCTACAATCTTGTTCACATCTTCGCCACCACAGGGAACAGCATAAGATAGAGAGACACTATTATAGATGTCTACTAAAGGGATTGATGGGATTAAACTCTCTTCCCTGACTGACCCTTTTAAGCAGAGCTTCTATAGAGGAGCGTGCTCCTTTTTTCGTTTTGAACTTGCTGAAAGCCTGACGCCATTCTTGAATGACATCATTCTGAGTAAAAATTCTCATCCGAAATGAAATCCTCAGCTCGTTTAGCTCCCTTTATCTAGCAAGGTTTTGAAATAGGAATCCTTGCTTTCATCAACTGTATTATCTAATCCCTTTACTGCTAAAACGCTAATCTGTGCTTCTGGAAACAAGCTCCAAAATTCATTTTCAACGATAACTTTCATCTTTCACCTCTTATTATAAATAATTTCTTTTCTGGCCTTTTTTGACCATATCCCAATCACTTGTAATATTTTTTCTAACCCGAATTAGTAGGCTCTCCAGTTCCCTGGCCTCTTCCCTAGAAAATCCTTTTAGGGCAGAATTCTCTGAATAGTGATGTTCAGCAAGGATAAAAGGATAAAGTGCATCTCCTTTTTTCAGTGACAAACCACTCTTTATTTTTTTCCGATTTGTACTGGTCGTTCCTTTGTTTTATTAACCCCTTTTCTTCCAGTTTTTTAACTGAACGAGCAACTGTCGAACGGTCAACCTTCAGCAAATCCGACAAGGCTTCTTGAATGATTCCTGGATTCTCCTTGATTCGTACTAAATAAAGATATTGCCCACGAGCTAGTTCAATATCACGAAACTCAATATTAGCAATAGAATCTAGGGCACAGGGCTATAACTCGATTTCGCGTAATAACGACATGTTTCCTCCTCTCGCATCTATGATGATAGAATAGCACATTTTTGTTGTAATGCAACAAAAAGACACTTTGAAAACAAAGTGTCTTTTTATTCTTGATTTTTAAAAAGAATGTGTTATCACGAAAACCTTGGATCCTTCAAACTCTGTACACTGGCATTGATAACTGCTCCAATAATCAAAAATCTTTGCGATGAGAATAAACCAGAACATCATCACCACAACGATGATGGAGCTGAAAAATCGGACGTCGACTAGATGGTTAACATAGTTATTGAAATAGACAGAAAAAAATATTCAACAGAAAGACAAGAGTCAGTAAGACAAAAGATACTACCAGGAAAAACGTAGCGAATACGAGGGACTCTAACATTTGGAAGGAAATAGTAGAGCATGACCAAGATGGCAAAAGAGCAGGGCATAAATCAAAGGACCTGTAAAGTCCTGTAGATAATCGAAGAAAGGACTGTCTGATTGCCAGTAAGTTTTGAGGAGATTAAGCAACATGTGTCCAAACATACTCAAAAACAAGGCAAGAGCAAAAAGAATCTGCAAGCCAAAGCTAACAAGTAAACTCATCAGTTGATGGGAGATGATTCCTCGGCTCTTGGCCACCCATAGGCCTTATTAAAAAGCTTTTTGAGGAAATCCATCGATTTCGAGAAAGTCCAAAGTGCATGACAAGACGGCAAAACTCAGCAAACCAGTCGATGGTTGAGTCAGGACTTCTCGGACAATCTTTGCGACCACATCATAGACTGTATCTGGTACAAATTCCTTGATGGTGAGCAAAAAATTTGAAATCGGAATTTGAAAAATAGGGCAAAATATTGACCACTATCATCAGCAAGGGAAGATTGAAATCAACCAATAGTAGGCAACCGCAACACTGGTCAGTTCGCTATCGGAAGCTTGATAAAAATATAAAAAAGCTTTCAACAAGGGCCGTTCCATCAGCTCTTTCCACCACTTTTTCATGTTGCTATCCTCCTAATACACTTTGTTTTCCTAAACTAATTTCTTCTGACTAATTCCATCATATCATAAGGCAGGGTATTTGCGGCTTCTTTTAGAGAATAATTCTCAAGATTGTTGACATTTTGCCGTAATTTCTTGGCATACTTGGTTGTAATCAATTTCTTCTCTTCGAATTCAAAAATTAACTTACGTTCTAGGTAGTAACCTCTTAGCATTTCATCGATATTGTTTGGTTTGATACGAGTGATAACACGTTCAACAAAAGCACCACTTCCGATAATAGCTGTTTCACGCAAGCGAGACTCTTGCATAAAGCTGATCAGACTACTCTTGTAGATTCCTTTTAGGTTTTCCAAACTTTCGATAATCAACTCCGTATTCTCCAGATAGAGTTCGGATATTTGATCATAGTCAATAGCTCGAAGTCGACGTTGCTCCTTGTCATTCCAACTCCGGAAGGTCTGCCAAAGGTCAGCAATTCATGCAGGACAAAACGCAAGATACGGAGCGACACAAGGAAGTAATATGTCAGGCGGGAAGCCACCTTGCGATTGATACTCTGTTCCATATTTTTCAGATAGCGTTGATAAACTTGATAACCACGTTCACCGATTTTCCCTCCTCAGTAAGCCTGCTCCAAAACCATCGCTTTCGATACTCAGGATGAGGAGTTTTAAAGCCTCCCAGTCTTCTTGGGCACTTTTGTTTTCTTGACTAAGGATTAGGTTTTCAATTCGACCGTGATAATTATCAATAGCCGCATAAAGGGAAGTTTATTCTTATGCCCTTCCAGTTCTTTTTCTAATTCTGCTGTGACCTCATTTAAAATCGCAATGTGCATGAGGTAATCTTTGGTTTCCTCTTGTTCCTCAGAAAGGTGGGGAAGAACTAATAAACCTGTTAGAAAGCTTAATAACGTGACACCTGCTACTAGAAAAAGTAAGAGGGGATACTCCTGCTCTAGATTGCTTGGTATGAGAAGAATGGTTTGCAATAGATACTGTTCCTTTGACACCAGAGAAGGTCAAAAGGAGCATATCCTTCATGTATTTACGGAGACTTTTCTTGAGGCGTCGTGTTCTCCAAACATAGAAGCCATAAATCATAACAAAAGCGAATTGCAAAAAGTAAAAGTGTCAGCAAAACAACCGATACTAATAGTAGTAAGGGGTTATAAAGGGGATTGGTCAGGATAGGTTCTGCTATCATTTCCAATTCCATTCCCAAGATGACAAAGACAGAACCGTTGAGCATAAAAGGTCACGGTATGCCAAACAGTATCTGTAACAGTATCTACCTGAGCTTCGAGGAGCGTGATTTTTGAAACGACTGGCCTTCAAAAATGCCTGCGACTACAACTACGATAATCCCTGAAACATGGATTTCTTCAGCGATAAAGAAGGTCATGAGAGGCAAACTCAGTTCAAGCAAGAGTTCACTCGCTATATCTGTCGCTCGCACACTCAGTAAAAATGTATGCAAGAAACGATTGATCATTGCCGTCACAAAACCGACTACAAAACCACCAAGGATCGAAAGTGCTAGGGATGTTCCAGCATGACTGAGGGAAAAAGCGCCAGTTGTCCATGCAGCCAGAGCCACCCGAAAGGCAACCAGGCCAGAAGCATCATTTAAAAGTCCTTCTCCTTTGAGAATATTGGATACCCGTTTTTGGGAAAACGAAAACGCTCAGAAAGAGAAGCAAAGGCTACCAGATCCGTCGGACCAAGCGCCTCCAACAGCCAAACAGGCAGACTAAGGGAAGACTCAGCCAAAAGGAAATGAGCCAGGCTCCCCAAACTCAAGGTCGAGATGAAAATCACTGGAAAGATTAAGATAAACAATGATGCTCAGTGTTTTAAAATCAGATGTAATATCTGCTTCTTCTGCCTCTCGGAAAAAGCATGGACCAATAACCATGGCCAGAAACAGCTCTGTATTGAGATGAAAGTCAGTGTTGGGCAAAAAAAGACCAATGCCAAGTCCCCAAAAGGATTTGTACTAGGGGGAGGGGCAAAAAAGGCAAAAGTTTATTGGTCGTAGTTGAAACGATTAAGACTAATAAAAATAGAATCAGGTAAATTAGTAGTGTCATCTAGACCCTCCTTAATCTTTTTACAACAAAATTCAAACATCTCCTTCTGCTCTTGGATTTTCTGATCAATCTTTGAACAGTCTTTTGTGCTCAATTTTTCTGGCACCGTTCCATTTCAAAGCCACTAATTTTTTTCTTGATTTTTAAGCATCTTTTCTTGCTCATATGTGCTTCGTCGAGCACCCCGACTGCTCGCTCGTGATGCGTTGACTCGACAAAATTTTTGGCGCATAGCCTCAAGCTTCTCACGAAGGTATTGTTTATCCATGTCTATACCTTTCTAATTTTTCAATCATAACTAAAAACGGCGGATTGTTGACTTGGTTGAGGTCTGATAAATGGCAGCAGTGTACTCTTGTTGGTTCAACTGACTAACAAAAGTCCAAAACAGCATCCTCTCAGTGTCTCCTCCCTCATGAGCCATAGTAGATCATAATGGCAATCGTCACTCCTTTGACAAGCAAATGACAAAGCTTTCTCAAGTGCTTCAATGGTAGTCTGAGGTTGTGTAATGACAGACTTTGTCAGCAGAAGGCAAATAACCCAGATTAAAAATCCCTGCCTTAGCTTCTGTCACAAACTGGTCAAGTGTCTCATGCCCTTGCAAAGATCAACTGGACATTTTTCTAAACCTGCCTCATTTAAACGGTCTTGGGTCTTTTATCTAAAAGCTTGTTCCTGGATATCAAAGGCATAGACTTGCTTGGCTAACTTGGCTAAAAAAGCGTATCATGTCCATTACCATGGTCGCATCCACTACGATATCACTCTTTTGTCACGACTTCAGCCAAAAAATCATGTGCCATCTCAAGTGATCTTTTCATTTTCAAAACTCCTGTTTTACAGCCTTGCAACCTTGAACACTGCCGCAGCGTCATTTCAGTTTCAATAGCATTTTAGCACTTCCCATTTATTGAGACTCCACATGGGACCAATCAGCATATCCTAGGTGCATCTCCTGTGATTCGATGGATGACGATATGCTTAGGGAATGATTTCCAGTTGGTCACAAATGACTTGGACATACTCATCCTGACTCATCAGTTGCAGACGCCCCTCGTGATAATCCCGTTGCATCCGTGTATTGGTCATAAGGTGAAGCAAGTGCAGTTTAATCCCTTGAATATCGTTGTCCGTGACACAGCGACGGACATTTTCGACCATCATCTCATGAGGTTTCCCCAGGCAGTCCGTTGATCAGATGGAAACAATCTCAATCTTGGGATACTTTCTCAAGCGTTTTGACCGTTTCTACATACAATTCATAAGAGTGGGCACGGTTAATCAGGGTCAGAGGTTGTTTCATATAGTTGTCTGTAAACCTAATTCTACCGTCACATGCATGCGATCCGATAATTCAGCCAAATATTCAATGGTTTCATCAGGCAAGCAATCTGGGCGTGTTCCGATATTGATTCCCACCACCCGGTTCGTTGATAGACTTGTTCATAACGCTCCCGAATCACTTCTACCTTTTTCATGGGTGTTGGTAAAGTTTTGAAAATAAACCAGATACTTTTTAACATCTGGCCACTTGCGGTGCATAAAGTCGATTTCCTTATAAAATTGCTCACGGATAGGTGCATCTGGTGCTACAATGGCATCTCAGAGCCGAAACCGTACAAAAGTACAGCCCCATGCGCCACAGTTCCATCCCGATTTGGACAGTCAAACCCTGCATCAATAGGAACTTTAAAAGTCTTTTCTCCAAAGAGTTTTCGATAATAATCATTCAAGGTATTATAAGATTTCATAACTTTCATTATAACAAAAACAACCACAATCTCAAAAGCCTGACTTTCCTACAAATTCCTTGTTTCTCATTTCCTTTAGCGTTTTTATGATACAATATGGGTATGATTTTAATGAAAATAGCAACTATTTTATTGTTGGTATTAACCCTCGTGGTCTCCATCATTGTAACAAAACTTTTTAAACTGAAAAAAACTAGGACTGAATTTCGCGGATTTGGCTTTTCCACTTTTGGTATTTGAGTATTACCTTATCACTGCTAAAGCCTTTACCCACAACTTTCTACCGCGACTTGGTGTTGCACTTTCACTCCTAGCAATCCTCCTAGTTATCTTTTTCCTCCTCAAAAAGTTTTTACTACCCTAAATTTATCAAATTCTTCTGGAGAGCAGGTTTTCTCTAACCTTAGTCCTCTATATCGCTATGATTGTAGAATTAATGATGCTCACACCCCAATAAATCCCTAGAACAACTGATTCTAGGGATTTTCAATTATGAAAATTAAGTGTCAGCTAACCCAAACAATTAATAAGGAGCTAGCATTTCTTTTTGTTCTGTTAAGACAGTTTAAATTTTGCTCGTAGTCGGTCTGTGAGCTTTTACCTATTATCTTGTCCAAGAGTCGTGTCCGTAGGCTCATCAGACCATAGAGACCTCCTCCAAGTCCCCCGATGAGGGGCTACATAAAAGAAACTCCAGAAACGTCCACTTGGCTGGAAGACAAAACCAGTAGCCATTGTAGAAAGCCAACTAAGATAAACATAACCAGAGTCAAGATGGTAATCAAAATGGTTCGCTTCAAGATAATCTTTCGACGAGCACCCGTTACCTGGCAGATGTCTCGGTACATCAAGACATTCGGAATAATCAAGCCGATAGTCGTTGAAATCAAGGACCGTAGCTGTGGAAAATAGCAATGGTTGGCAATTGCAAGACGATCTTAGCAATAGAACCATAGACAAAGTAAAAAGTACTGCCTTGCGGTTTGCGGAACATGGCCTGAAGCATAGGAGACAAGACCATATACAAGCCTAGGATAGTAGACTGCAAAACTGCAAAGACAAATAAGCCCATGGCTAAACTATCCTGGCTTACCATAAAAAGACTGTATAGAGAGGTTCACCTACCATGACGACTCCAACTGTTGCTGGTAAGAGAAACATAAAAGAGCATAGTCATACTATCTTGAACTAGGGCGAGCAGCCGCCTGCAAAGTCGCCCTTTACATAGTTCTCTGTCAAAAGTGGCAAGCAACACTCCCAATTGAAACTCCCACAGAGATTAAAATCATAGTGATTTTTATTAGGATTGGCAGAGAAATAAGAAAAACATGACAACCAAGTCTTCATTGCTGTAGTTGGTAAACCACTTCATACTATTGATAAAGGTCATCTGGTCTAAAATCTGAAAAGAGCTGGATGGCTGATCCTGTCAGGATAAAGGGAATAGCTTCCTTGATGAGTATCGACTAAGAGTCGCTTGCTATTGATTTTATCCCGTGTTTCAAATACTCTTTTGAGCAAACCTTCTTGGGCTGAGGAAGTAGATCAAGACTGCAAAACTAGCCACCATGCCCACAAAGGCTGCAAAAGTCGACTGGGTAACTGCTGACAAGTAGTCTCCTGACCCCAACTTCATAATAATAAGGTCGCTAACAACATCCAGATGACACGGATTACCTGCTCAGCGATTTGACTCATAGCATAAGGCTTGAGGTTGTTCATCCCTTGGAAGAAGCCTCGGATGACACTCATGGACGGAAAAATCAAGACCGCCCAAGCCAAACTCTGCATGATGGGTATCAAATCTTTCCCCACACCCGATAAATCTGCCAACCAAGGAGAAAAGAGATACAAGACCAAAGCAAAGACTAAGCCCAATCCCGTCATAAAGCTTAGGAAACTCCGAATCAAAGGCAAAAGCTATGCTCTTCTTCTCGCATGGTATTGTACTTAGCCACTTGTTTGGCGACCGCAACTGGGATACCCGCTGTTGAAATCAGCAAGAACCAAGCATAGATATTGTAGCCCATGGTAAAGAGACCATTGGCTTTGGCTGCATAGGTCCCCATCCAGATATACCGGGGAATAATATAGATAGCACCAAGCAGGCGACTAATAAAGTTACTAGCTGTTAGCCAAGCAGTCCCTCAGCAACATCTGGGCTTGCTGGTGATTGTTTTCGTTAGACATAGCTTCCTCATTCAATTTTGATAACTAGGACAAAGTTCCTTATCTTCCATTATAAACTTTTCCTTGTTACTTGTAAAATTCAGACTTGAAGTTTATAATAGAAAGTATGATAAAGATTGAAACCGTATTAGATATTTTTAAAAAAAGATGGCCTTTTTCGCGAGATTATCGACCAAGGACACTACCATTACAACTACAGTGAAGTTGTTTTTGACAGCATCAGTTACGACAGCAGAAAAAGTAAAAGAAGGCACTCTTTTTGCCAAAAGGCGCTGCCTTTAAAAGAATACCTCCTATCCGCTATAAGTCAAAGGCTTAGCTTGGTACGTCTCCGAAAAGGACTACAAGTCGGTATCCCTGTCATCGTTGTGAACGATATCAAAGAAAGCCATGAGTTTGATTGCTATGGAATTTTTATGACAATCCACAAGAAAAACTCAAAATTCTCAGCCTTCACGGGGACCAAAGGGTAAGACAACTGCAGCCTATTTTGCCTATAACATCTTGGCTCAACATCATCGCCCAGCTATGTTGTCTACTATGAATACAACCTTAGATGGTAAAACCTTCTTTAAGTCTGCTCTCACAACTCCTGAGAGCATTGATCTCTTTGATATGATGGCTCAAGCTGTTCATAACGAAAGAACCCATCTCATCATGGAAGTCTCCAGTCAAAGCCTACTTGGTTAAGCGAGTCTACGGCCCTAACTTTCGATGTAGGGTCTTTCTCAATATCAGTCCTGACCATATCGGTCCGATTGAACATCCGACATTTTGAAGACTACTTCTACCATAAACGTCTCTTGATGAAAAAAATAGCCGAGCAGTTGTCATTAACAGCGATATGGACCACTTCTCTGTACTAAAGAACAAGTAGAACATCAAGATCATGATTTCTATGGTAGTAAGTCTGACAACCAAATCGAGAATTCCAAAAGCCTTTAGCTTTTCAGCCATAGGGAAAACTCGCTGGCGATTATGATATCCAACTCATTGGCCACTTCAACCAAGAAAATGCAGTTGCTGCTGGACTTGCCTGCCTTCGTCTAGAGTGCTAGTCTGGAGGACATCAAAAAGGAATTGCTACAACCCGAGTTCCTGGACGTATGGAAGTCCTCACACAAAAAAATGGAGCTAAGGTTTTCATCGACTATGCCCACAACGGGGACAGTCTGAAAAACTCATCAATGTGGTTGAAACTCATCAAACTGGAAAAAATCGCTCTGGTTCTCGGTTCGACTGGAAACAAGGGGAAAAGTCGTCGCAAAGACTTTGGCCTTCTCCTCAATCAACACCCTGAGATTCAAGTCTTTCTCACAGCTGATGACCCCCAACTATGAAGATCCAATGGCGATTGCAGATGAAATAAGTAGCTATATCAGCCATCCTGTTGAAAAAGATTGCCGATCGCGAACAAGCCATCCAGGCGGCAATGGCCGTCACTGACCAAGAACTTGATGCCGTGATTATTGCAGGTAAGGGAGCTGATTGCTACCAGATCGTCAATGGAGTGAAAGAATCCTACCCTGGAGATGCAGCCGTTGCAGAACGTTACCTATAAAATCAAAAATCAAGGAAGTCTTCCCTTGATTTTTAGTCTTCTTTCTTAAATGAGTTTTTAAGACCTTCAACGGCACCTTCTACTGCACCTTTAGCATCTTCAACTACTTCTTTTGCCTTAGCAACTGCTTTTTCTACAGCACCTTCTGCTTCTGTTTTGCTATCGCCAGTAGCTTTACCAAATCCTTCTTTGATAGCACCAGTTGCTTGTTCCAATTTATTTTCAAGTGACATAGCTCTGTCTCCTTTTGTTTTAATACGATAATAGTTATCGCTTACATTCAGTTTATGCTTATTCTTTAGCAAAGTCAAACAATCTGCTCAAAAGCAAACAATTAAGACAAATAGAAAGACAAGCGTTCCTTATCAAAAATCAACAGCCAACACATACTTCCCTTCTTCGTTTTGAACAATATAACCCAAAACGACTAAACTCTCAACGAAAATATCACGCCGTTTCTGCATGAGCTGGTCCTTTTTGAGGAACTTGAGTAAAAACGTCGTCATATATTTGAGGGCATACTCAGGATTGACATCTCCCAAAATGGTATAGAGTTCCTGCTGTTTTTCTGTCAAAGGAGATTGATTCTTGACCTTGTAGAAATAATTAGACAGGGTCATTTTTTCTCTGGCAAAATCCGTAGATTCGACTAAAATGGCTGCATTGGTTTGATTGCGCAATTCTGTCTCAAAAGTCTTCTCTAGCAAGGCTTGATAGACTGGACTATCCTCTCTGATAAAAATTTCTTGGTCAAGAGCTAAATCATCCGTAGATTCTATAAAAGGGAGATTGAGAAAATAACGTTTGTTTTCCCTTAGGATCAAGCCTGCCTTAATATACTCTTCTATGAGTTTATCAACTGCCACATCTGGAAACTGAGCCTTGATTTCCCGTAGGATTACATCATCATGCTGGTCCAGATAGTTCACCAAATCTATAAAAAATGGCTGTCGAGTCAAACGAGAAGGATTAAAAATCTGAATCATGAAGATTCCTTTCTTTACATTCTAAAAGAGGTGATGCTGCTAACTGACTGGGATTGGTCCCCGGCTGGTTTAGAGGCACAGGAAGTTCGAGTTTCCTATAATATTCTCTCCAAAAATCACTAATCTCCTGCTCCCCATCCCCAAATTTCATCGGAACGCTTTCAAAAAAATAGGGAGGATTTCAGCGATGTACTGAGAGCAGTAAAAGCCAGATCCATCTGGATAAAAAAGAGGTATTATAGGGTGCACCTAAATGTTTGCTAGCTCTTTCTTTTACCAAATCAGCTTCCAGCTCTGGATAGACATAAAGGTCATAGAGATGAGTCGGTTCAAAAAATTCTACTGGTTCTTGACAAATAACACCTGCTTGCCCACTAGCATGATAAATCAAATCGTCTAAAAAGATAGCTACATGACTATAGTTCCCAGTGGAAGCTTGGATGGCCTGCCCCATATCTGAAAGGTCCTTCACAAAAATCAAATCACCATTTTCTAACATCTTTCTCTCCTAGAAAAAAAGGAGCCGAAACTCCCTTTTCGATATAAAGGAAAACAAAGTTTCCTCATTATTAATTATCACTCAGACTATTAGCTATTAAAGCTTTTCAGTCAACTGAGGCACCACTTGTTTCTTACGTGAAACAGCACCTGGAAGAAAAAGCATGGTTGTTTTCAAGTTTGAAGTTAAAAGGCTGCTTCCACCTTGTCCATGTTTGATCCAAGAGCAAGGATTTCTGAGTTTGAGTTGACGATATCTGTAATCATCAAGACAAAAGTCAGAGTAGCCATTTGCTGCATTGGCAGCTTGCATTGCAACTTCAATTTCTGCTTGACGTTCCAAGACTTCAGCAATATCAACTGTATTAACCTGAGCTACACGAACCTTATTTCCGTTGAGTTCAAAAGTCTTAGCATCGATGTCAATCAATTCTTCAGCAGATTTGCTAGCCAAGTTAGTACCAGCCTTGAGCATAGCAAGACCGTACTCTTCCAAGTTCACGCCTGCTAATTCTGCCAATTCAGGAGCAATAACTTTATCAGATGGGTGAGTTGTTGGAGATTTCAAAAGAAGGGTATCTGAAATCAAACCTGAAAAGCATCAAACCAGCAATTTCTTTAGGAACTGCTACACCGTGTTCTTTGAACATGCGGTAAACGATTGAAGACGCAGATCCAACTGGTTCCAAACGCATGTAGAGTGGGCTTGCAGTTTCAAAGTTAGCTACACGGTGGTGGTCTACAACACCATAAACTTCTACTTCAGCGATATCTGAAACAGATTGTTGGAATTCATTGTGGTCAGTCAAAATAACCTGCTCTGCACCTTCTGCTTTAGCTGATGTGATGACGCGCGGTGCTTCTACACCAAAAATAGTTCAAAAACAAAGGCTGTTTCTTCATTAGGAGTTCAAGTGCTACTGCTTCTGTTTCCAATCCATAAGCCTCTTTTTGCAAGATAAGCAAAGGCTACAGATGACCCGATGGCATCTGAGTCTGGATTTTTGGTGACCAAATACTAGAATCTTAGACATGATAATACCTCTTTAAATTTATTCATCTTATTTTAGCATTTTTCCTCTTTTGACAAAAGTAAGAGGTCAAAGGACTCCTCGTTGAGATATCAATATGGTTGACTAGATTTTTTTCTCTTGATTTTCGAATAAAAAAATCGTTCTTTCTGTGGGCGTTTTCTTTCGTTTGAGAAGAACACTCTGCTGACATAGCTTCTTCCTTGCTGGTAAAACCCTCTACATAGATAAGTTTGACTGGCAAAGCGAGCTCAGGTATACTGACTCACTTACCACTATTATGAACGGCAAGGCGCCTCTTCACATCCGTTGTATAGCCCGTATAATAAGACCCGTCGCGACACTCCACCACATACATATAAGCCTTATGATCCATAGTAAATCTCTTGAATTTCTGGTGTATAGGACCCATCATCATTGTGAACAATAAGTGGTGGTAAGACCTTAAAGCCACTCGTTGAGCCATCCTTGATAGCTTCGATTAAGAGCATATTGGCCTCCTTCTCTCGTTTAGGATAGACAAATTGCAGGCGCTTGGGTGCCAAATTGTGGCGCTGAAGCATATCTAAGATATCCAAAAAAGCCGATCTGGACGATGAACCATGGCCAAACGGCCATTAGACTTGAGAATACTCTGAGCGCTTCGACAGATTTCCTCTAGATTAGTTGTAATTTCATGTCTAGCTAAGAGGTAGTGTTCACTCTCGTTGAGATTGGAATGCGGATCCACCTTGAAATAAGGCGGATTGCACAAAAATCATGTCTACCTTACTTCCCTGGATATGAGCAGGCATATTTTTCAAATCATCATGAGATAACCTGCATCTGCTCTTCCAAACCATTCAACCGAACCGAACGTTCTGCCATATCCGCCAAGCGCTCCTGAATCTCTACAGAAGAATTTTTTTGCCTTGGTACGACTACTTGCGAAAAGTCCAACCGCACCATTTCCAGCACAAAAGTCCCACAATTAAGCCATTTTTGGGAAAGCGAGGAAAGCGTGACAAGAGAACACTATCCACCGAATAGCTAAACACTTCTCTATTTTGAATGATCTTGATATCTGTCGAAAAAGAGCTGGTTGATGCAGCTCTCCTGATTTTTAATAATTGTTCTTCCATATATTGATTTTTAAAAATACGAAATCTAATAGACTAGTTTTTCTCTTTCAGATTGTTGAGGGCTTCCCTTGTCCAGACAGGCATCATTCGGCCAAGAGGTGCAAAAACCGTGCTTGATACGGTCATTTGAAAAACGTCTTCGTCTTGGCAGTGATGTTTTTCTTCCTCAGAGTGCGAATAGATAGAACTGGCTTTACCTGTAAATTCGTCCAAATCAACAACCTGAACTTACTTCTTCACCAATTTTTCAAAACTTCATAGATATTTTTCGATAAATCCTGTCCGAATCTCTGAAATATGAATCAGCCCAATCACCCTGTCTCTAACTCGACAAAAAGGCACCATAGGGGCTGAATTCCTGTAATACGCCCTTTAGCTTATCACCAATTTTCATCCCTAGTCCTCAATTTCAATCGTTTCAATTACTACATCTTCAACTGAGCTTGTCCATAGCACCAGTTTCAACAGCTGCAATGGCATCCAAAGACTGCAAAAGATTCTGCATCTACCAATTGCCCAAAAAAACAGTGTGACGACGGTCAGGTGAGGGTTCCACCTTGCTCTACATAGATCTCAGCGATTGGTTCGAGGCCAGCCACCACGTGCAATCTCTTTCTTAGAGTATGGCAGAGTGTTGGTTTTGCACGATAAAGAACTGGCTACCGTTGGTATTTGGACCAGCATTTGCCATGGAAAGAGCACCACGAACATTGTAAAGTTCTTCTGAAAATTCATCTTCAAAAAGCTTGACCATAAATTGACTCTCCACCCATACCAGTACCAGTTGGGTCTCCACCTTGGATCATAAAGTCCTTGATAATGCGGTGGAAAAATCACACCATCATAGTAACCGTCTTTTTGAAGAGCAACAAAGTTTGCTACTGTTTTTGGGGAGCCTGTTCAGGGAAGAGCTTGATACGCAAAGTCTCCGTGGTTTGTCTTAATGGTCGCCAACGGACCTTCTATCGATTCAATTTCTACTTGTGGAAAATGCAATTCTTTTTCTACCATACCAAATCCTTCTAAGGCATCAAAAATGCCATCTTCTTCTACTGTTTTTGTAATATAATCTGCTTTTTTCTTTGATCTTTTCGTGAGGAAACTCCCATGGCAATACTGATTCCAACATAATCAAAGTTCAAGTCGTGAGACCATCGCCAAGAGCCATGACGTTTTCTGGTTTCAAGCCTAAATGCTCCACCACCTTGGCTACACCGGTGGCTTTTGGAACCTAGAAAGTAGGCACAATATCAGATGAATGTTGATGCCAACGCACCATGCGAAGTTTATCCGACAAAGAATCTGGCAAAGTGCAAGTCATCTCCTTTATCCTCAAAGGTCCACATCTGATAAATATCTGCTTTTTCATGAAAGTCAGGATCCACATCCAAGTTTGGATAAATCGGATCAATAGCCTCACTGATCATTTCTGTTCGAGTGGAAGCTTGGCGTCATGACTGCCAACCAAGCCATATTCAATCCTCTTGTTTTGTCCAAGCGATGTATTCTTCCCATCTTCTTTTGGCAATCTGATGCTGATAAATGACCTGACTTTTTATCTTCTATATAAGCCCCATTCAGGGTTACAAAAAGTCCGGCTTAAGGTCTCAGAATCTCTGGAACGACTCCAAAAATACCGATCCAGGCGATTCCTGTTAAAATCCTTTTCGCACCCAACTGCTTAAAGACAGTAGGAATGTATCCGGAATAAAACCTGTCTTTGACGCACAGGAGGTATCATCAATGTCAAAAAGACGATTTTTATCTTCTTTGGCTTTGTATCTTAACTTGGCATCCATCTCTCTACCTCTTTCAATCTAACTCTTTCCATTATACCATAAAGTAGAAATCCCACATCTCCAATTCCTATCTCTTATTCGAGACTTCTGGATAGTACAGAACTAAATCATCATTATTTTGAGATAGTGGCATTCATTTCCAAGGTTGGTTTCGATACCGAACGTACCCATACCATCTGGAATATAGCCGCGTTTGATGTACAATATCTGAGCAGGACCATACCCTGAATGAAGTCAACTCAAAGCGTCACTTATCGGATATAAAGCTTTACTCGTTTTTCTGCTTCTTCTATCAAAGAGATTTCCAATACCTTGATTTTGAAAGGAGTTCAAAGACATTGAAATCTGAAAGTTCTGGATAATTCTGTAGAACGGCCCTTGCGGCAATTGGTAAAATAAGTATGTAGCCCGCTACTACGCAGTAAGGTCAGCAATTAACACTTCCCTCTCTCCACTTTCCTGCTCCTTAAAATATCGAGTTAAAAATCTCCTCTCTCACTTGGCAGCTGGCTAGTCTCGAGAGATACTATCAGATTCGCCCATTTTTCTAATTGAACATGTCGTCTTCACAAGCTGCTCCTTTAGCTTTCTCCCTACCATTATAGCACGATAATAAAAATAGAAATAACGCTTCCTAATGAGAGAGAGCTGACTAGGTCCAGGTGTCACTGTCCAACCGGGGCCTGAAGAGGGTACCGACAGCTGAAGAAAAGGACCCATTGGGGTCTTAATTCGCTATTTCCAAACTCAGTGAGAAAAGTCCACGGACCCTGAGACCACCGGGTCGACGAGGTCCACCGGACCTCTTTTAATATCTTCATTACGAGGCATCAAAGCCGTACGCAGAAACACGTTTGATGGCTGTTGATGCTTTACACGTTGGTTTGGCTGAAGTTCCTGGTACACGACGAGGAAGGATTTCCACGTTACCGGCAGCAAACGGCTAAGCTGTCTTTAATCAACATATTCAATTTGTTTGCTGCGATGTAATCAGCTACGCGTTTGAATCCAGCCACGACGTTGTTGAGCCATGTTTTCTCCTTTATGGTAGTGTAAATTTAGAATGGTAAATCATCATCTGAAATGTCCAATGGTTTGTTGCTCCAAATAGTTTTCATCACAGTGAAAAGTCTGGTACTGAATTTGTGAGCGCATGAATAGTTTGAGCTTGGTGCAGAATAAAGCTCCATCCTGTCGCGCACACTCTTTACGGCTTTTCCAACATTTGGAAATTCTCGAGCCACGACCTCCGTCACGTGAGACTTGCCGTTGTCCTTGCTGGTTATCGTAACTTCTTGCTGCTGCGCGCGCGCGCGCGCGCGCCTGCCTGCCTGCCTGCCCTGCCTGCCTGCCTGCTGCTGCACCTGCCTGCCTGCCTGCCTGCCTGCCTGCCTGCCTGCCTGCCTGCCTGCCTGCCTGCTGCCTGCCTGCCTGCCTGCCTGCCTGCCTGCCTGCACTGCCTGCCTGCCTGCCTGCCTGCCTGCCGCTGCCTGCCTGCCTGCCTGCCTGCCTGCCTGCCGCCTGCCTGCCTGCCTGCCTGCCTGCCTGCCTGCCTGCTGCCTGCCTGCCTGCCTGCCTGCCTGCCTGCCTGCCTGCCTGCCTGCCTGCCTG
>BNJV01002722.1_pt1 | contig 63542 bp, 104 predicted proteins | sample 8540591 | NCBI WGS metagenome assembly BNJV01 (sample SAMD00202457, study PRJDB9452) | human saliva metagenome | host: Homo sapiens | reverse complement strand
TAACTTAACCATATCTCCTTAGTCACTCACTAGGAGAATTTTTCAAACAAAAAGCCACCAATTGGGTGACTTCTTTAGGGAGATTATGATGAAAAAGTTTAGGGATTTCTATTAAATAAAGGTTACTCAATGAAAAATCGAAAAGCAGACTAGGCAGAGCGACGTAAGCATAACTATAGTTAGGTAAGTCGACTCTAACGAAGTATGGTGAGATTTTCGAAAGAAATGAGAGTCTTTACTTAATGATTACATGATACGCAAGAAGACTTAAAGTTAACTTAATCTATAAATTTTATTTTTTTGCTAGAGATTTTAACTACTACCAGCCAAAGCAGAAAAGTTAGGAGGCAGATACTCACCACTATTAAGTATGTTTCTTCCTTTGTTAAAAGGTTCTGCCAATTAAGCCGGATTCCTAATTTTTCTTGAAACTCTTCTAATAAGCTACTATTCCCCATAAATGTAGTTTCTAATTGCTCCTTCATTAAGACCTGTCTATAGAGAAGCAAGATAGGTAGCCGGTGTGCATTTCATGAGAACTTGAGCGAAGTTAGGAAGAATTCCCATTGGTACATAAGTTCCTACTAAAAATCCTGAAGCTGTACCTACAATGGTAGCCAATTTACCCAGACTATCTACTGACTGGAAATGATAAATCAAGAGTACATTTACCAATGTTGAAAGGAGACTACTTAGCAGCATGATTAAACTTATTTCAAATAGCTTACTCATAGCTGGAATTTCTTGAAAATAAAGGCTCATAACAATAAGCATAAAGGCTTGCATAACAAAGGAAATGATAAGGCTACTAATAAGATAAGACAGTTGCAAGCCCCAGCTCCCTAAGTCTGTCAAAAAGAGATCCTGATCCACTTGATTTTCACGGTCTTGTACCATCTGGGTCAAAGCTGTAAAACTGGTTGTAATCCCAGTCACAGCCAAGGTTCCACCCATCAGCCAGTTATTTAAAAGGCTCTTATTATCAGGAAGTTGGGACCAGGCATCCATCAAATTTTTCTGCAAAAAAATGATATAGAGTAGAAAGGAAATCAAAGCTCCTAGTAATGAGAAAAAGACTCCTGAACGATTACGAAAATACAACAAAAAATCACGTTTTAATAAGGCTAACATTAGCGCACCTCTCTTCCTGTAAGGGCTATGAAGGCATCATCCATAGTTCCTGGACGAAATTCAAACCCAGAAATCTTCTCACGAACTTGAGTCAAATAATCAATAGCTTCCAATTGGCTCTTAGGATAAAGACTATACTCAAACTCATTTTCCTTTTCCACAGGCATATTTTTAGGTAAGAATTTCTCCACCTGCTTGTCTTTAAAACAAATTTTTAAAAGATTGGAAGCGTACTCACTTTTAATCTCAGTGGCAGAACCTTGGGCAATAACCTTTCCATGATCTATAATATAAAGTTGATCTGCCCCATCTGCTTCATCCAGATAATGAGTCGTTAAGATAATAGTCATCCCTTCATCTCTTTGTAGACGATACAATAAATCCCAAATGGATTTGCGAGTCTGAATATCTAGTCAGTCGTAGGCTCATCTAGAAATAAAAATATCAGGGATTGGATAGGAGAGCCCGAGCAATGTCAACTCGACGTTTCTGTCCTCCTGATAAAGTTCCATAAAGTTGTTTCTGAAAAGCAGTCAACCCTAGTTGATTGATTAAATCTTCCACACGACCACCTTTAATCCCCTTATACTGCTGGGCGCGAATGGTTAGGTTTTCTTTGACCGTCAACTTTTCATCCAATACACTTGCTTGAAAAACAACTCCAATCCTAGTATTGGGCGCATAGATGATTTTACCATTAGTTGCTCGTTTAAGTCCGATTAACATTGAAATCGTGGTCGATTTTGCCAGCCCCATTAGGGTCCTAAGATTGCGTTAAAACTTCCTTTTTAAACTCTAAATTTATATCTTTTACTGCTGTATGGTCTCCATAGTTCTTAGTGAGGGCCTTTTGCTTGTAAAATCATATTTCCTTCCTCCTTTTTACACCTTCAGTTTAACAAAAAGGAAAAAGAAAAAATATAGTTTGGTGCTATGTGGTCGAAATGGATGATTATGTGGTCAATTCTACCTTAAAACTTCTGCATTTGAACAAAAGCCACCTGATTTGGTGGCTTCTTTAGAGAGATTATTATGAAAAAGAAAAAGTTTAGGATTTCTATTAAATAAAGTTAGGAGGTCTTTACTTAACGATTACATGATACATGAGTAAACTTAAAGTTAACTTAAGATAAAAAGAATTATTGTAATTTTTCGATCCACCCAAATCATTCCTGTACAATCATAAGTAGATAAGGTTTCAAACCCCAGAGAACGGTAAAAACCCAAGTTTTTTTCTGTCGGTTCAGTCGCTAGTTGTATTTGGTAGGCATCCTTATAGTCAGCTAAGGCTTCTTTCATCAAGTTACTACCAATTCCTTGGCGCTGATAGCTAGGCAAAACAATCAAATCCTGGACAAAAACGGATGAAAAACCGTCTCCAACCAAGCGTACCAAGCCCACCACGGCATCGCCATCACGCGCAAGATAAGTCGCTAGGGAGTGATACAAGGCCTGCTCCAACATCTGTGGCTGATTGGTGTAGTTTGTCCAACTAACTGCCTGATAGAGATGTAAAATGTCATCAATTGAAACAGATCTTTCTTTTGTAATCTTGATCATAGCAAACCTTTCTAACATTCTCTAAGAGATTTCAACTGATGGCCTTCTTCATCAAAATTCTCAGATTTTAACCACGCTTCAAAACGTGCTTTAACCTTTGGCCAGTCTTTATCGATTATAGACATCCAATCCGTATCTCTAGTGCGACCTTTATAGATAACAGCTTGGCGGAAGGTTCCCCTCGTAGATAAAGCCCAAACGTTCTGCTGCTTTTCTAGATGGAAGATTGTGGGCGTCGCACTTCCACTCATAGCGGCGATAGTTGAGTTCTTCAAAAACATAACGGGCTAATAAAAAGTGAGCTTCTGTTCCCATCCTGGTCTGTTTGAGAGCCGGAGAAAAGGTCACCGCGCCAACTTCAATGGTGCGATTGGCTTGAGTCAATGCGCATGAGCGAAAAAGTCCCCAACGCCTTTCCAGTCACTTTATCGATAATCGCATAATAGAAGCGATCCTTACGCTCAATCATCTTCTTTAAAAGCGACGATTAATTCTTCGAAATTTTTCTACTGGTGGTTGAAAGAGATAGGTCCACATGTCACGAGGGCTATCTGGGCCATAAACAGCTAACAAATCTTTCGCGTGCTTTTTCCACCGATAGAGCTTCTATAATCGTATATCGCCCTTCTATCCAGTACAAGTGAAGGCAAAACTCCAGGTGTATCATCTACAGGTTCACCAATCATCTGACCGTATTCATTTACTGGCATCGCTTTCTCCTTGTTTTGCTTTTCTAACTTTATAATTGCACATAGTATATCATACTTTCATGAAAACATTCAAAAATCCTCCAGATTCTAGATCTGAAGGATTCATTTTATTTCACAACAATATTTAACAAGCTTTATTAGGGTACCTAATCACTTTTCACGATTTCCTTACCATCGATCTCTGCTTTGACTTTTTCGTCAGCCAGAGCAACTTCTTGCAATTCTTCACGTGAAAGGTCTTTTGCAACCATGAGTTTGGCACGGACTTTTCCTTTGATTTGGACGACGATTTCAATTTCGTCTTCAACCAATTTGCTTTCGTCCCATGTTGGCCAAGCTACATAAGAGATAGACTCGCCTGTTGCTGCGACTGTTTGCCAGAGTTCTTCTGCCAAGTGAGGGGCAAATGGGGCAATCAATTGGATAAAGCCTTTGGCGTAATCCACATAGAGTTTGTCTTCCTTGTTGGCAGCATTGACAAAGACCATGAGCTGGGCAATGGCTGTGTTGAATTTCATGGACTCGATTTGCTCTGTGACAGATTTAACGGTTTCGTTATAAACCTTGTCAAGAGCGCCATTGTTTTCCGCAACGATTTCTTTACTTGTGATCAAACGGTAAACACGGTCAAGGAATTTACGGCTTCCTTCCAAGCCTTCTTCAGACCAAGCGATCGAAGCATCAAGTGGTCCCATGAACATTTCATAGACACGAAGGGTATCAGCACCGTATTGTTCCACCACATCGTCTGGGTTAACCACGTTCTTGAGGGATTTCGACATCTTGGCTGGCGCTTGTTCCAATTCTTCCCCTGTTTCCACATGGAAGAAGGAACCGTCACGTTTTTCAACCTTGTCAGTTGCCACAAGAGCACCACGGTGGTCACGGTAGCTAGTTCCCAAGATCATTCCTTGGTTAAAGAGTTTTTGGAATGGTTCTTTAGTCGGAACAACACCGATATCATAGAGGAATTTGTGCCAGAAACGAGCGTAAAGCAAGTGAAGAACGGCGTGTTCTGCACCACCCACGTAGATATCGACTGGCAACCATTGTTTGAGGAGGTCCTCATCAGCCAATTTCTCTGTGTTGTGTGGATCGATATAGCGGAGGTAGTACCAGCTTGAACCAGCCCATTGTGGCATGGTGTTGGTTTCACGACGACCTTTGACACCATCTTCACGAGTCACTTCCAGCCAGTCTGTCAAGTTAGCTAGTGGACTTTCACCAGTACCTGAAGGGCGGATGTCCTTGGTTACTGGCAAGACAAGTGGTAAGTCACTTTCTGGAACGGCTGTTGAAGTCCCATCTTCCCAATGAATGATTGGGATTGGTTCACCCCAGTAACGTTGACGGCTAAAGAGCCAGTCGCGGAGACGGTAGGTAACTTTCTCTTGACCACAGCCTTTTTCTTCCAACCAAGCCACAATTTTAGCAATGGCGTCTTCTTTGTTGAGACCATCAAGGAAGTCTGAGTTGACGTGAAGGCCATCTTCTGTGTAGGCAGCTTCTGCTACGTTTCCACCTTCCAACACTTCTACGATTGGAAGGCCAAACTGTTTGGCAAATTCCCAGTCACGTTGGTCATGGGCAGGCACAGCCATAACAGCACCTGTTCCGTAACTAGAAAGAACATAGTCGGCAATCCAGATTGGGATTTCTTTGCCATTGACAGGGTTGATGGCATAAGCACCAGTCCAAACCCCTGTTTTTTCCTTGGCAAGGTCTGTACGAGCCAAGTCTGATTTCAAGCTAGCTTGGTGTTTGTAATCTGCTACGGCTTCAGCTTGTTCAGGACTTGTGATAGCATCTACTAGTTCATGCTCAGGCGCCAAAACAGTGAAGGTCGCCCCGAAAAGGGTATCTGGACGTGTCGTAAAGACGGTGAATTCCTTGTCTGTTCCTTTGACTTTAAAGGTTACATTGGCACCAGTTGATTTCCCAATCCAGTTGCGTTGCATGTCCTTGATAGACTCTGGCCAGTCCAGATCATCCAAGTCATTGAGCAAGCGTTCTGCATAAGCTGTGATTTTAAGCATCCATTGGCGCATTGGTTTGCGGACAACTGGATAGCCACCACGCTCAGATGTTCCATCTGGAAGAACTTCTTCGTTGGCAATGGCTGTTCCCAATTCTTCAACCCAGTTTACTGGCACTTCAGCTTCATAGGCTAAGCCTTTTTCGTAAAGCTTAGTGAAAATCCATTGCGTCCACTTGTAGTAGTTTGGATCTGTCGTATTTACCTCACGGTCCCAGTCGTAAGAGAAATCCAAAGCGCATTGATTTGGCGTTTGAAAGTTGGCAATGTTTTCCGCTGTAAATTCTGCTGGGTCATTACCCGTATCCATTGCGTATTGCTCTGCAGGCAAACCAAAAGCATCCCAACCCATTGGGTGAAGGACATTGTAGCCTTGGGCACGTTTGAAACGGCTGAGGATATCAGTCGCTGTATAACCTTCTGGGTGTCCTACGTGCAGACCCGCTCCAGATGGATAAGGGAACATGTCAAGCGCATAAAACTTAGGTTTTGAAGCATCTGTTCCTGTCTTAAATGTATGATGTTGGGCCCAATAGCCTTGCCACTTGGGCTCAATTTCTTTATGATTGTAAAAACTCATGGTCTCTCTCCAATTTTGTGATGTTACTATTATACCATTTTTGAGGGAATTTGAAAGACGAGAAATGTTCTTTTAGGCTTGTATGAAAAGAAAGACTGAATCGCAAATCCAGCTTATTTAGCAGTATAAAAAATTAGCCCCTAATCGGAGCTAACTTCTATCGATTATTTGTCTCTTTGTAGCTGCTTCCCTAACGCCTTTGACTCATATTCCCTGTTTTAGATTTCTTTAAGGTTTTTATTATATCCTATAGAACTCTGCAAATTATAAACATTAAGCAAGTCGTAGAGTAAAAACGTTCGTAAAAAAGGAGACTCTTATGAAAAAACATACTATTCTTTCTCTCTTGTGGATGGATATTTCTTACTTTATCAGGATGTTCTTCAACAACAGAAGCGGAAACTAGCTCTGAAAAAGATTCAGATAACACTTTGGTTATCTACTCGCCTAACCCTGAAGACCTTATCGAAGAAACAATCCCAGCCTTCGAAGAAAAATATGGTATTAAGGTTGACTTAGTACAAGCCAGCACTGGTGAATTGTTCAAAAAAGCTGAGGCTGAAAAAGAATCCCCTGTAGCCGATGTCATTTTCGGAGGCTCCTACGCCCTCTTCTCTTCTAATGAAAATCTTTTTGAACCTTATATTTCTCAAGAGAATGACCAGATAATCCCTGAATATCAAAATAAAACTGGATTCTACACGCCTTATACACTTGATGTCAGTGTCATCATTGCCAATTCAACTCTTACAAAAGATATTAAAATTGAAGGCTACAATGATCTACTCAATCCTAAATTAAAAGGAAAAATCGCAACTGCTGATCCAAGTAATTCTTCTAGCGCCTTTGCTCAATTAACAAACATGCTTGTGGATCAAGGTGGCTATGAAAATGAGCAAGCTTGGACATATGTGAAAAATCTATTTAGCTTAGTAGACGGGAAAATTGCTTCTAGTTCTTCAAATGTCTACAAATCAGTCGCTGACGGAGAAATGGCTGTCGGACTTACCTATGAAGATCCTGCCTTGAAACTCTTAAACGATGGCGTTGATGTAAAAGTCATTTATCCAAAAGAAGGAACCGTCTTTTTGCCTGGTAACGCAGCTATTATCAAAAATGCCAAACACATGGAAAACGCTAAAAAATTTATCGATTTCCTTCTTTCTCAAGACATTCAGGATAAACTAGGAACTGAAACAACCATCAGACCCATTCGAAAAAAATGCTAAAACCAATAAAAATATGAAATCAATGACAGAAATCAATATCGCTACTGAAGATTCAGATTATGTCATCCAAAATAAATCAGCTATTCTTAAAAAGTACAATGATATTTTCACTAATATTCAATCGAAACAGTAAAAGAGGTTCACTATGAGTGAGATCAAAATTATTAACGCAAAAAAAATCTACCACGACATTCCTGTCATTGAGAATTTAAACGTTACGATTCCAAAAGGAAGTCTTTTCACCATTCTTGGACCTTCAGGTTGTGGAAAAACGACCCTTCTTCGAATGATTGCAGGCTTCAACAGTATTGAAGGCGGAGAATTTTACTTCGATGATACTAAAATCAATAATATAGAACCCAGCAAACGCAACATCGGCATGGTTTTTCAAAACTACGCTATTTTTCCACATTTGACTGTCCGAGATAATGTTGCTTTTGGTCTTAAACAAAAAAAGGTTCCAAAAGATGAATTAGTTCAACAAACTAATAAATATCTGGAACTAATGCAAATTAATCAATACGCAGATCGAAAGCCCGATAAGCTCAGTGGTGGACAACAACAACGTGTCGCCTTGGCACGTGCCTTAGCTGTTAATCCAAGTGTTCTCCTCATGGACGAGCCACTTAGTAACCTGGATGCGAAACTTCGCTTAGATATGCGCCAAGTTATTCGAGAAATTCAACACGAAGTGGGAATTACAACTGTATATGTGACCCACGACCAAGAAGAAGCGATGGCTATTTCAGACCAGATTGCTGTTATGAAAGACGGAATCATCCAACAAGTCGGACGACCAAAGGAACTCTATCATAAACCAGCTAATGAGTTTGTGGCAACCTTTATTGGACGCACTAAATCTCATCCCAGCTAAACTAACAAAACGGAGCGACGGTGCTTATATCGTCTTTTCAGATGGCTATGCCCTTCCTATGCCAACTCTTGATCAGGCTAAGGAACAGGATATTCTTGTAAGTATCCGTCCCGAAGAGTTTATCAAAGATGAATCTGGTGATATTGAAGGAATCATTTCAGATAGTGTTTATCTTGGACTCACCACTGAATATTTCGTAGAGACTGTATTTTCTTCAAAAATACAGGTGAGCGAAGAATCAACTTTTGAAGAAGATCTTCAAAAGGGGATCGAATTCGTCTACGAATCAATACTCAAAAGTTAAATGTCTTTTCTGCAGATGGTTCCCAAAATCTTATTACAGGAGTTGGTTATGAAAGGTAAAAAACTAAATATTTGGACAGCCTCCTCGTTCTTCATCTTTCTTACCTATCTTATTTTTCTTGTTTATCCTATCGTTATTGTACTCAAGCAAGCACTCATACATGAAGGTAAATTCTCACTAGCTAATTTTTGAGGATTTCTTTAGTAAATCCTATTACACTGAAACACTAGTAAACAGTTTTAATGTCTCCATTACTTCTACTGTAACTTCCCTAGTTTTAGGGACCTTATTAGCTTATCTCTTTTCTATATATGACTTCAAAGGAAAGAAAGTTTTACAGATATTGATTATCATTGCTTCCATGTCAGCTCCTTTCGTAGGGGCATACTCCTGGATTCTCTTGTTGGGACGAAATGGTGTCATCACTAAATTCTTGACCAATGCCCTTCATCTTCCAGCTATTGATATTTATGGCTTTAAAGGTATTGTACTTGTGTTTACACTTCAGCTATTCCCATTAGTTTTTCTATACGTGGCTGGAGCCATGAAAAGAATTGATCATTCTCTTCTTGAAGCCGCTGAAAGTATGGGGGTATTTGGATTCAAACGAATGATAACAGTTATTTTACCCCTTTTAGTTCCAACTTTACTTGCTGCTGCCCTACTCGTATTTATGAGGGCATTCTCCGACTTCGGAACTCCTATGTTAATTGGTGAAGGATATCGAACTTTCCCTGTTTTAATTTATAATCAATTCATTAGTGAGGTTGGCGGAAATTCTGCATTTGCATCTGCTTTAGCAATCATGGCGATTATCATTGCTTTAACAATCTTTCTTATCCAAAAATATATTTCCAATCGCTATAGTTTCAGCATGAATTCTCTCCATCCAATTGAGCCGAAAAAAACTACAAAAGGAAAAAAATGGTAGCAATTTATGCAACAGTTTACGGAATTGTCTTATTTTCTGTTCTACCTCAATTATTTTTGATTTATACCTCTTTCATAAAAACATCAGGTATGGTATTTGTCAAAGGCTATTCTCTAAACAGTTACAAGATTGCCTTCAATCGCATGGGAGCTACTATTTTTAATACGATTCGCATTCCTTTGATTGCTTTAATTCTAGTTGTTTTTATTTGCATCATTTATCTCCTACCTAGCTGTTAGAAAACGAAATTTGTTTACAAACTTAATTGATAGCCTTAGTATGGTACCTTATATCGTACCAGGAACAGTTCTCGGTATTGCCTTTATCTCTTCATTCAATACAGGTATCTTCGGAAGTGGCTTCCTTATGATTACAGGAACAGCCTTCATCTTGATTATGTCCTTATCTGTAAGAAGACTCCCTTATACAATCCGCTCATCTGTTGCTAGCTTACAACAAATATCACCTAGTATTGAAGAAAGCAGCTGAGAGTTTAGGAAGTAGCCGTCTCAATACTTTCACTAACATCACTGTTCCAATGATGTTACCCGGTATTATTTCTGGATCTATTCTATCATGGGTAACAATGATTTCAGAACTTTCTACTTCAATTCTCTTATATAATGTTAAAACTAAAACAATGACCGTAGCTATCTACACTGAAGTACTTCGCGGGAATTATGGTGTAGCAGCAGCCTTATCTACAATCCTTACTGTCTTGACAGTTACTTCCTTGTTATTGTTTATGAAGATTTCTAAAAAACAACAGTATTACGCTCTAGTTTTTCTTCTAAAGACAGCCAAATGACTTATTGGCTGTTTTTATTCTCTCTACTCAGTTTGCTCTTCATAAATAATATAGATGCAAGATAGGGCTTTTTATGGTAAAAATATAGGAAAAGTGCTTTCTCAAAGGAGGAAAATATGAACAAACAAACCATCGCTGTCTTGGGTCCTGGTTCTTGAGGGCACTGCCTTGTCACAAGTCCTCAATGACAACGGACACCAAGTGCGTATCTGGGGAAATATTCCTGATCAAATTGATGAAATCAATGCACAACATACTAACAAACGTTATTTTAAAGAAGCTGTATTAGACGAAAAATTGTTGCCTATCATGATTTGTCAGAAACCTTGAAGGGTGTTGATGCTATCTTGTTTGTGGTACCAACCAAGGTAACCAGATTGGTAGCTCAGCAAGTCGCTGCAGTTCTCGACCATAAAGTTGTTGTTATGCATGCCTCCAAAGGGCTTGAACCAGATAGCTACAAGCGTCTCTCTACTGTTTTAGAAGAAGAAATTCCTCAGGAGCTTAGAAGTGACATCGTTGTCGTATCTGGACCTAGTCATGCCGAGGAAACCATCGTTCGTGACATTACTTTAATCACTGCTGCTTCTAAAGATTTACAAACAGCTCAGTATGTTCAATCACTCTTTAGCAACAACTACTCCGTCTATATACAAATACGGATGTTATTGGAGTTGAAACAGCTGGAGCTCTAAAAATATCATCGCTGTTGGGGCAGGGCTCTTCACGGTCTTGGTTTTGGAGATAACGCAAAGCTGCGATTATCACGCGCGGGCTTGCGGAAATCACTCGTCTAGGAGTCAAGCTTGGAGCAAATCCACTGACTTATAGCGGACTTTCAGGTGTTGGTGATTTGATTGTTACAGGAACTTCTGTCCACTCACGTAACTGGCGCGCAGGAGATGCTCTGGGACGTGGGAAGCCTTGGCAGATATTGAAGCTAACATGGGAATGGTAATTGAAGGAATTTCAACAACCAAAAGCAGCCTACGAGTTGGCACAAGAGCTTGGAGTCTATATGCCTATTACCCAAGCCATCTACCAAGTTATTTATGAAAATGTAAATATTAAAGATGCTGTTTCTGAACTTATGAACAATGAGTTCAAGGCAGAAAAACGAGTGGTCTTAAAACCACAGTTAGAAAGGATTATTTATGATGCAAAAAGTTAGAAAGGCTGTTATCCCTGCTGCAGGGACTTGGTACACGCTTCCTTCCTGCCACCAAAGCCTTAGCCAAAGAAATGCTGCCAATTGTTGACAAACCAACTATCCAATTTATCGTTGAAGAAGCCCTTAAGTCAGGAATCGAAGACATTCTCGTTGTCACTGGTAAAATCGAAACGCTCTATTGAAGACCATTTCGACTCAAACTTTGAATTAGAATATAACCTTAAAGAAAAAGGGAAAAATGACCTTTTGAAATTAGTGGACGAAACAACGGGTATGCGTCTGCACTTTATCCGTCAAACACACCCACGCGGTCTTGGTGATGCAGTTTTACAAGCTAAAGCTTTTGTTGGGAATGAGCCTTTTGTAGTCATGCTGGGAGATGACCTCATGGATATCACAGATGATAAGGCAGTCCCATTAACTAAACAACTCATGAATGACTATGAGAATACGCACGCTTCGACTATCGCAGTCATGCCTGTCCCGCACGAAGAAGTTTCGGCTTATGGAGTTATCGCTCCTCAAGGTGAAGGGAAAGATGGCCTCTACAGCGTTGAAACTTTTGTTGAAAAGCCAGCACCTGAAGATGCTCCAAGTGACCTAGCCATCATCGGTCGTTACCTTCTCACACCTGAGATTTTTGGTATTCTTGAAAATCAAACACCTGGTGCAGGAAATGAAAATCCAATTGACAGATGCAATCGACACTCTCAACAAAAACGCAAAGAGTATTTGCTCGTGAATTCAAAGGGTGCTCGTTATGATGTGGGAGACAAGTTTGGCTTTATGAAGACTTCAATCGACTACGCACTTCGACATCCTCAAGTCAAAAGATGACTTGAAAACTTACTTGATTAACCTAGGAAAAGAACTTTCAGGAGATCAATAAGCTATCTAATCTCAAGACCAGGTTCATCATGAATCTGGTCTTTTATCTTAAATTGCTTTTTAGAATCTATCTTCTATACTCTTTTTAGTACTAAATTCTTTGCAATATAGGCTTTTATGGTATAATAAAAAGGAGTGAGGAATCAAATGAAGAATAAACTAATCGAAATTAAAGAAAAGTGGCTGGCCTTACTTCAGTCTCTCAAATCCAAATTTACGAAAAAGAAGTCAGGGAAAAAAGAAAAAAGGTCTCAGAAAAGAACCAATACAAAGATTAATATTTGGACTATTTTTTCCAATATCTTACTTGGGATAAAAGCTACCTTTAACACCCTATTTATTCTTGCCTTCATCGGCGGCCTCTTAGGTACAGGTGTCGTTTTTGGCTATGCTGTCTCTATTTGACCAAGTCACTGTCCCTGATACAAAAAGATTTGGTCAACCAGGTCAATAATATTTCATCCGTCTCGAGATACGCTACGCAGACGGATCTATGATCGGAGCAATCGAGAGTGACCTCCTTCGCACAGCTGTTACATCAGATGCCATTTCAGAAAACCTGAAAAAGCTATCATAGCAACAGAAGATGAGCATTTTGCAGAGCATAATGGAGTTGTCCCAAAAGCTGTCATTCGAGCCAGCCTTGGAAACTTCATCGGACTTGGTTCTTCTAGTGGGGGATCTACCCTAACACAACAACTCATCAAGCAACAAGTAGTCGGTGATGCCCTCAACTCTAACACGAAAAAGCCAATGAAATTGTAGATGCTCTAGCCTTAGAACGTGCCATGACTAAGGATGAAATTCTAACAACCTATCTGAATGTAGCACCTTTCGGTCGTAATCATAAGGGACAAAAATATAGCAGGTGCTCAGCAGGCCGCCACTGGAATTTTTGGAGTTGATGCTAGTCAACTTAGTGTTCCACAAGCCGCCTTCCTAGCTGGCTTGCCACAGAGTCCCATCTCTATTCTCCCTATGAATCTACTGGCGAGATGAAAAGTGATGAAGACATGGAACTAGGGATTAAGCGTTCCAAAGATGTCCTCTATAATATGTATCGAACTGGAACTCTTAGTAAGGATGAATATGAATCTTACAAAAGCTTATGATATCAAGCAAGATTTTTCTATCTGCAGAAAATGTAAACGTGGCGGGTAAAGACTTCCTCTACTTCTCTACTCTTGATGAAGCTACTAAGATCATGTATGATTACTTGGTCCAAAAAGATAACGTAACTACCCAAGAATTACAAAATGAAGCTATTCAGAAATCTTATCGTGAGCTAGCTGAAAAAGGAAATACAGACTGGTGGCTACCGTATTACCACTACCATTGATAAAAATATCCATACTGCCATGCAAAATGCTGTTGCCAATTATGGCTACCTACTAGACGATAGTTCAGGACAACCTGAAGTTGGAAAATGTCCCAATGGACAACCAGACTGGTGCTATTTTTAGGATTTGTTGGTGGGCGAGATTATCAGACCAATCAAAACAACCATGCCTTTTGATACCAAACGCTCTCCAGCTTCTACAACTAAACCACTCCTAGCTTACGGTATTGCCATTGACCAGGGACTCATGGGAAGTGCTAGTATCTTGTCAAACTACCCAACTAATTTTGCCAACGGAACCCCCATCATGCACGTTAATAGTCCAGGTACAGCTATGGTGACTTTAACAGAGGCCTTGAACTATTCTTGGAACATTCCTGCCTACTGGACCTATCAAATGCTTCTTCAAAAAGGAGTGGATGTGCCTTCTTACATGGAAAAAATGGGTTATAATATCTCCGAATATGGCATTGAAAGTCTCCCTATGGGGGAGGAATTGACGTCACTGTAGCTCAGCATACTAATGGCTACCAAACACTGGCCAACGACGGTGTCTATCACAAAAAATACATGATCTCAAAAATTGAGAAAAACAGTGGCGAAGTGATTTACGAACACAAAGACGAACCTGTTCAGGTATATTCCAAGGCAACAGCAACAATTATGCAAAACTTGTTGCGAGGCGTACTTTCATCTCGTATCACGACTACATTTTCAAGTGATCTTGTTCCCTGACCCTAGCCTAGCAAGTGCTGACTGGATTGGAAAAACCGGAACAACAAATGAGGATGGAGACATGTGGCTCATGCTTTCCACCCCACGACTAACTCTTGGTGGCTGGGTTGGCCACGATAATAATGAGTCTCTTGCCCCACGAGCATACACTCGTAATGCTAACTATATGGCTCATTTAGTCAGTGCTATCCATCAGGCTGCTCCTTCTGCTTGGGGAACTGAACGTTTCAACCTTGATCCTAGCGTCACTTCTTCACAGGTTCTCAAGTCAACTGGACAAAAACCAGGTAAAGTTACCATCAATGGAAAAAGAAATCAATGCAACAGGCGAAACAATAACTAGCTACTGGGCTAACCGAACTGGTGCACCAACCACAACCTACCGTTTTGCAATTGGTGGGAGTGATTCTGACTATCAGAAAGCTTGGACTTCAATTCTAGGTAGTTTACCAAAACCTGAAACCTCTAACAACAATAACTCTAGTAATACTACCACTACGACAAGCAGTAATAGTAACACTACGACAAGCAACAATACTAGCACTAGTACTACTACAAGTGGAAATAGTAACACTACTTCTTCAACTTCAAGCAATCCATAAAGCTAACGTTTTTAAATCATTGTGAGTGAGAAAGAAAGTTTCTGAAAAGAAATGATTTTTCTCACTGCTTTTTCTTTTTGTCAATTCATGGTACAATAGCTTCATGAATACCTATCAAAAAAGATTTTCAAAGGAACCCTCTACTCTCTCTTATCTGGTTTGATTTGGGGCATCTGTGGTATTTTGGGCGAATACTTTTTCTCCCATTATTCAGTGTCCTCAGGCTGGATTACCTCCATGCGACTCATGCTCGCAGGTTCTTTCGTTCTAGTTTTATCCTTTTTCAAGCTCCGCTCCCACTTGTTTGACATTTGAGAGACCGTAAAAACTATCTACCTTTTCTAGCTTATGCTATCCTAGGGATTTTCTCTGTTCAGTTTTTCTTTTTACCTCTGTGTCGAATATTCCAACGCTACTACAGCTACTATCCTGCAGTTTATCAGTCCTATCTTTATCTTAATCTACGATTGGATTATCCATAAAAAGAAGGCCTCTGTAACAGCCATCCTCTACGTCCTGATTGCTATGATTGGAGTCTTTTTGATGGCAAACCAAGGGGATTTATCTACTTTATCCATCACACCGCTGGCCTTAATCACTGGAATTCTCAGTGCCTTAGGGGGTCATGTTTAATGTAATTTTACCCCAGCCTTTTTGCGCGAAAATACGGGTTTACCCCAACTGTTGCTTGGGGGATGATTATCGCTGGAACCTTTTAGTAATTTTCTCTACCCTGTTTACCAAATTTCCTTCCAACTTGATTGGGTTAGTATCGCTATTTGCCTAACCATCGCATTTTTGGGAACTGCTTTTGCCTTTTTCCTTTCGATGAAGGCTGTCTCCTTGGTATCTCCACTGGTAGTTTCTGTTGTCAGTGCCAGTGAACCACTGTCCTCTGCCATTCTCAGTGTCCTCTTCTTGGGTTTGGTCTTGGATCCCTTCTTGCTACTAGCCATGATTCTTATCATCATACCCATGATTTTTCTTTCTGTTGAAAAAGCTAAAGAGGTCAGTTAAACTTCGACTTTTTGATAAGCTAGGGCTTCTATTTTGAAGCCTTTTTTTGAGTAGAATAGTAAGCATTACAAAGAGTGAGGAGACATCTATGACTGCTACAAAAATGAATGCACAAGAAATTATCCAATTTATCGCAAATGCTGAGAAAAAGACAAGCGTAAAAGTGACCTTTGAAGGACAACTTACCGGAGCTATCCCTGCCTCTGTTATCAAGCTTGGAAATGTTCTCTTTGGAGACTGGAAAGATATCGTTCCACTTCTTGAAGGACTAACAGAAAACAAGGACTATGTTGTTGAACAAGACGCTCGCAACTCCGCTGTACCTCTCCTTGACAAACGTACTATTAATGCTCGTATCGAGCCAGGCGCTATCATCCGTGACCAGGTTGAGATTGGTGACAACGCCGTCATCATGATGGGGGCTGTTATCAATATCGGTGCTGAAATCGGTGCTGGTACTATGATTGATATGGGAGCTATTCTGGGTGGACGTGCTATTGTCGGTAAAAATAGTCACGTGGGTGCCGGCGCTGTTCTTGCAGGTGTTATCGAGCCAGCTAGTGCGGAACCTGTTCGTGTCGGTGACAATGTTCTCATCGGTGCTAACGCTGTGGTTATCGAAGGTGTTCAAATCGGTAGCGGTTCTGTTGTTGCAGCAGGGTCTATCGTGATTCAAGATGTTCCAGAAAAATGTTGTGGTAGCTGGCGTTCCAGCTCGTGTTATCAAAAGAAATCGATAGCCAAACCCAACAAAAACAGCGCTAGAGGATGCGCTTCGTACCTTATAGAAGTGAACAGAGGCGGAATTTCCTGCCTCTTTATTGTCTAGTAGAAAGGATCTACCTATGTTAGATTTAATTCAAATTCGACGAGATCTTCACCAAATCCCTGAGATTGGATTAGAAGAATTGAAAACCCAAGCCTACCTCTTAAAAAGTTATTGAGGACTTAATTGCTGGTAAGAATTTTGCCCATGTTCGAACTTGGCAAACAGGTATCTTGGTCTATCTCGAGGGTAGTCAAGCAGAACGCACCATTGGATGGCGGACAGACATCGACGGACTCCCAATCGTTGAACAAACTGGTCTTGCCTTTTGCCTCTCAGCACCCAGGCCGTATGCATGCTTGTGGACATGATTTTCACATGACCATTGCCCTAGGGAAGTCTCGAACGTGCGCTAGAAAGCCAACCTAAAAACAATCTCCTCTTTCTCTTCCAACCTGCCGAGGAAAAACGAAGCAGGTGGTATGCTCATGTATGAAGATGATGCTTTTGGCGACTGGTTGCCTGACCAATTTTACGCCCTTCACGTTCGACCTGACTTAAAAAGTTGGACAGATTGCTACCAATACAAAGCACTTTATTTGCAGGAACTTGCGAGGTCAAGATCAATTTTAAGGGTAAAGGTGGACACGCAGCCTTTCCTCATGAAACAAAGGATGCCTTTGGTTGCAGCGAGCTATTTTGTCACTCAAGTCCAATCAGTCGTCAGCCGTAATGTTAATCCTATCGAGGGAGCGGTTGTAACTTTTGGTGTCTTTCAAGCCGGCACTGCCAACAATGTTATCACTGATAAGGCCTTTTTACATGGAACTATCCGAGCTTTTAACGCATAAGATGAGCCTTCTGGTACAAAAAAACGTGTCAAAAGCCATTGCAGAAAGTGTAGCAGCTGCTTTTTGATATGGATGTGGAAATCGAACTCAAGCAGGGAGGTTACCTTCCAGTCGAAAAACAACCCTGAATTAGCCTGTCAATTGATGACCTTCTTTGATGAGAAAGAAGGAATTGAACTGATCGATATTGAACCTGCTATGACAGGAGAAGACTTTTGGTTATCTTCTCTCAAGGTTCCTGGTGTCATGTTCTGGCTTGGAATTGATAGTCCCTATGCTCTTCACCATCCACAGATGAGTCCTAAAGAAGAAGCTCTGGCAATTGGAGTCGAGGCTGTATCAAGCTTTTTAGCAAAGAAAGTTGCGGAGTAAACAATGAAAAAAGCCCTACGCAAGCAGGTCTTGCAAGAACTCAAATTTCTATCAGCCGAAGAAAAGGGAGTCATGGACGCTTGGTTGACTGAGCAACTACTTCTACATCCCTTCTACAAGGAAGCAAAAATCATCGCCACTTACCTGTCTTTTCCCCATGAATTTCAGACAACTAGACTCATCGAAGAGGCTCAAAAAGATGGGAAGAACATTCTCATTCCCAAGACTTATTCACAGGGGAAAATGGACTTTGTTCTATATGAACCAGAGAAACTCGAAAGAAATTCTTTTGGACTTCTTGAACCTCAAGGAGACTTCACAATCCTTGAACCCTCTCAGATTGACCTGATTCATGTCCCTGGTTTAGCTTTCAATCCTTCAAAAATATAGGGTTGGCTACGGTGGCGGCTACTATGACAGATATTTGAGCAACTTTACTGGCAACTCCATTAGTACACTTTATCCATGTCAGATTCAGGACTTCCATCCTGATCCACACGATATTCCCGTTAAGGAGGTAATCATCTATGAAAGAGATTTTTTGATCGTCGTTATCCTGTCACGAGCTTCTTTCTTCTTGTGACAAGCCTGGTTTTTATACTCATGTTTCTAACCAGCGGTTTTAACTACACAAGTGCAGCCACCTTGTATCAGTTTGGAGCTATTTATCCTCCTGCCATCAAGACCATGCCTGAGCAAGTCTGGCGCTTATTCTCAGCAACCTTTGTGCATATTGGCTTAGAGCACTTTTTTGTCAATATGCTCTCCCTCTACTACCTAGGGCGTCAAATGGAGGACATCTTTGGCTCCAAACAATTTTTCTTTATCTACCTCTTATCAGGTATGATGGGGAATCTCTTTGTCCTAGTTTTTAGCCCTGATGCCATTACCGCTGGTGCTTCAACCGCCCTCTACGGCATGTTTGCATCTATTGTCGTACTTCGGTATGCTACACTCAATCCCTACCTCCAACAGCTTGGTCAATCCTATCTCTCCCTCCTAGTCATCAACCTAGTAGGCAGTGTCTTAATCCCTGGAATCAGCCTTGCTGGACATCTAGGTGGAGCTGTTGGTGGTGCATTACTGGCTATCGTCTTCCCAGTCCGAGGAGAACGAAAAAATTTACACACCAGGCCAACGTGGTATAGCAACCCTAGCCTTTATTGCTTTATCAGCTCTACTACTTTTTATCGGACTATTATAAGAACAAGAAAAACCATTGGAAACTCTCTCAGAGAGCTTTATTTCCAATGGTTTTTTTGAATCTTTATAAAAAGTTGCTTAAAATCCATTATTGTCACTGAGTTCTTTGAACCAGTGGCCTGATTTTTTCAAGCGGCGTTCTTGTGTTTCTAAGTCAAGCTCGACCAAACCATAGCGGTTTTTATAGCTGTTGAGCCATGACCAGCAATCGATAAAGGTCCAGATCAAGTAGCCTTTACAGTTAGCACCGTCTTCGATAGCACGATGGAGTTCAGCCAGATGCCCTTTGACAAAGTCGATTCGGTAATCATCCTGAATCATACCATTCTCACGGAATTTATCTTCACCTTCAACACCCATACCGTTTTCAGTCAACATCCACTCGATATTACCATAGTTTTCCTTGATGTTTTGAGCGATATGGTAAATCCCTTGCTCGTATATTTCCCAACCGCGGTGTGGATTGATTTTACGACCAGGCATGACGTAAGGTTCATAGAAATGCTCAGGCAAGAGTGGGCTGTCAGGATGCTTAGCAAAACGTGGCGCCATGACACGCAAAGGTTGATAGTAGTTGACTCCAAGGAAATCTACTGTGTGCTCACGAATAAGTTCCAACTCCTCAGCTGTAGAATCTGGCAGCAAATTATGCTCAGCTAAAATTTCCACCAATTCTTCTGGATAAGTTCCCAAGACAGATGGATCTAGGAAAGATTGAGCTTGGAATAGATCAGCAATGCGTGCAGCTTTGACATCCGCAGGATGCTGACTACGTGGATAAGCTGGTGTCAAGTTGAGGACAATTCCAATCTTAGAATCAGGCAAAACCTCATGGCAGGCCTTCACCGCAAGAGTGCTGGCCAGTTGAGTGTTATAGGCTACCTGAACCGCTGCTTTGGCATCTACCTTATGAGGATAATGGGCATCATAGAAATAGCCAAACTCAACGGGAACGATAGGCTCATTGAAGGTAATCCACTGATCTACCAAGTCTCCGTAAGTTTCAAAACAGAAACGAGCATATTCTTCGTGAGGCTTTAATGGTCGCTTTGTTTTTCCCAACCATCGCCATCTTCTTGAAGGGCGAAAGGCAGGTCAAAATGATAAAGATTGACTAAGAGACGGATTCCCTTGGCCTTAATAGCTTCAAAGACCTGACGGTAAAAAGCCACACCTTGAGGATTGACTTCTCCACGACCCTGTGGGAAAATACGAGACCACTGGATAGAAGTACGAAAGGCTGTATGACCTGTTTCTAACAAAAGTTCGATATCTTTTTCCCAATTTTCATAGAAGGTCGATGTCTTATCTGGCCCAATCCCATTGTAATAGCGATTTGGATCTACTTGGTACCAATAATCCCAGAGATTATCTCCCTTTCCGTCACCAGGCACTCGCCCTTCTGTCTGTGGCCCAGAAGTTGAGGAACCCCAGACAAAATTCTTTGGAAATTTTAGCATAGCTCTACCTCTTTATTTACTCTTTTTATCTTTATTTTATCTCATTATAGAGAAAAAACAAGGCAAAAACTAGTTACATTTTTGTCTTGTTTTTCTTCTGATTAAAGGTTTTATTTCTTAGTCAAAATTTCAAGAGTTTCAAGTAGGTTGTCTGCATGAACTTCGATAGTATCTCCAGTAGCCTTAATCTTAACTTCTACGATACCGTCAGCTGCTTTTTTACCTACAGTGATACGGATTGGAAGACCAATCAAGTCACTATCGCTGAATTTAACACCGACACGTTCGTTACGGTCATCCGTCAAGACTTCGTAGTCTTTATTTACCAAAGCTTCTTCGATACGATTTGTCAATGAAAGACTTTCTTCATCCTTGACGTTAACTGGAATCAAATGCACATCAAACGGCGCCAATTCTTTAGGGAAGTTGATTCCCCAAGCGTAACGATATTCACCTTTTGGTGTCTTATTTACAAAGAGGCGAGCGTGTTGTTCCATGACTGCTGAAAGGAGACGGCTCACACCGATACCGTAGCATCCCATGATGATTGGCACGGCACGACCGTTTTCGTCCAAGACATCTGCTCCCATACTTGCTGAGTAGCGAGTTCCGAGTTTAAAGATGTGACCAATCTCGATACCACGCGCAAAATTGAGAACACCTTGTCCATCTGGAGAGATTTCACCCTCACGAACTTCACGGATATCGACATACTCAGCAGTGAAGTCACGACCTGGGTTGACACCAGTCAAGTGGTAACCATCTTCGTTAGCACCTACAACAGCATTGCGACTATCTTGCACCTTGCGGTCTGCGATAATCTTGACATTTTCTGGAAGATTGACTGGGCCAAGTGAACCAAAAGTCCGCTCCCAATAATTCTTTCACTTCTGCCTCGGTTGCAGGTTCCAAGAAATCTGCACCAAGGTAGTTTTTCAATTTGACTTCATTGAGTTGATCATTGCCAACGAGTAGGGCAACAACTGGCTCCTCGTCTGCGATATAAACCAAGGTCTTGATTGTTTGCACTTCAGAAACATTTAGGAAGGCTGCTACTTCATCAATCGATTTGACACCTGGTGTTTCCACACGAGCTACTTGATCTTCAGTCACAACACGGTTGCTTTTGTTTTGTAGGCGTTAGTTGCCATTTCCAAGTTAGCTGCATAGCTTGACTCACTTGAGTAGGCAATAGTATCTTCACCAGAAACCATCCATTTAAGCAATTCTGCTTTTAATTTCTTCTTGCACTTCTGCAGGGATTTCATCAAACGACGCAACAGATTTATCCAAGACTACCCAACGATTCAGGTCTGTACGAGCAGGTGTGATGGCCATAAACTCTTGGCTATCCTTACCACCCATGGCTCCACCGTCACCGATGATGGCTTTAAAGTCCAAGCCACTACGAGTGAAAATACGTTCGTAAGCTGTCTTGTATTCATCATAAGTAAGATCTAAACTATCATAGTTAGCGTGGAAGCTATAACCATCTTTCATGATAAATTCACGCGTACGAAGAAGTCCATTACGTGGACGTTTTTCATCACGGTACTTAGGTTGGATTTGGTACAAGTTCAGTGGCAATTGCTTGTAAGACTTGACAGAATCACGGACAATCGCTGTGAAGGTTTCTTCGTGAGTTGGACCCAAGATAAAGTCTGATTTTTCACGATTCTTCAATTTGTACAAGTCTTCACCGTAGGTTTCATAACGGCCAGATTCACGCCAAAGGTCAGCACTGAGAAGGGCTGGAGCCAACATTTCAACAGCACCCATCTTGTCAAACTCTTGACGCATGATGTTCTTGGCTTTTTCGATTACACGGTTAGCAAGTGGCAGGTAAGAATAGACTCCTGCTGATACTTGGCGAACATAACCAGCACGCAACATAAGTGCGTGGCTAATAACTTGAGCATCGCTTGGCATTTCGCGAAGCGTTGGAATAAGCATTTTACTTTGTTTCATATTTTTCCTCTAATTCTTAAAAGAAGGTACGCATGATGTCGTTCCAAGTCACGGCGATCATCAAGACAACCATAATCACAACTCCAACTAGAGTAACATAGGTTTCAATTTCTTGTTTTTAGTGGTTTGCGGCGAATGGCTTCAATGATGTTGAGCACGATTTTACCACCATCTAATGCCGGGATTGGAATCAAGTTGAAAATCCCGATATTGATGGAAATCATAGCCAAGAAGAACAAGACATTCTCAAGACCATTTTTTGCGGCATCACTACTTGCCTTAAAGATGGCAACAGGGCCACCCAGTTTATTTAAGTCTGGTTGGAAAATGAGACTTTTAAGCGCATTCAAGATTCGCAAGGCTGAATCAGCAGCACTGGTAAATCCACCCATAAACATAGACCAGATATCAGACTTGAGACTAGGCTGAACACCTAGAATATAGCGTCCTTGATTCTCCTCCGGTGTCACAGTTATTTTGCTTTTTCAGTCCCATTTTCAGAAATGGTCACATCCAGTACAGGTGTTGTCTTATCCTTGGTCTCTGCATCAACAGCCTGAATCAAATCTGTCCAGTTTGAAATCTCATAATTTCCTACCTTGGTAATCTGGGCTGTGTTTTCAACACCGGCCTTAGCAATCGCGCTATCAGGGATGATACTGAAGTTATTCGTTTGCGTATCACGAACGCCACCATACATGAAAATCAAAAATCCAGAAGACAATGACTCCCAAAATGAAGTTATTCATAGGACCTGCAAAGTTGGTAATCAACACCCCAGACAGTCGCATTTTGATATTGGACGTCCAGCGGAGCGATACGAACTTCTGTTCCATCAGCTTCCACAATAGTCGCATCATGATCCACCGAAAAAGTCTTTTCTTCGTCTAGAACTAAACCTGTGATGAAGAGCTTGTCTTCAAAGTCAAACTGAGTGACCTGCATGGGTAGGGGCTGTTTGATCTAGCTTTTTGCCAGAGGATTGATTCGCTTGACCTTACCATCCTGGTCTAGTGTCAAACTAACAGGTGTTCCGGTCTTAATCTCAGTAGGGATCCTCACTCCAGCCAGCCATACGGACATAGCCACCTAGTGGCAAGAGACGAGTGTATAGGCAGTCCCATCTTTTTCCGATATGAGCAAAGATTTTTCGGTCCCATACCAATGGCAAACTCACGAACCAAAATCCCGGATTTCTTGGCAAAGTAAAAATGCCCGAACTCGTGGACCACCACGATGATTCCAAAAACCAGGATAAACGTTAATAATCCAATCATTTTAGTTTCTGATTCCCTTTCCTTAAAATAAGCCGAATAGGTGCATGATAGGGAAAAAATAGCTAGCATACTGTCAAAACGGTCCAGTACACCACCATGCCCAGGGATAAATTTCCCTGAATCCTTGATTCCAAAGTGGCGTTTCATGGCACTCTCAATCAAATCACCCAACTGTCCTGCCAAACTAAAGAAGATAGCGAAAGCAGTCATTTTTATAAATCCCATAAGGAAGGGCAACCGTACTATCTATTAACATAAAAAAATAGCAGTAGCAAGCATAGCCGCAATGATTCCACCAAAAGCTCCCTCAATGGTTTTTGTTTGGTGAAACTCTCGGAGCCAGTTTTCTCTTACCAAAATTCATCCCTACTAGGTAGGCCCCACTATCGGATGCCCATACGATACAAAGTCCCAAGAGGGCCTTGTCAAAACCAGCAACCCTGAGCATCAACTGAGAGCATTAAAACCAAAGCCAACATAGAAGCTCATAGCAATCAGAAACACTGCATCCTCAATGGTATAGTTCTTGCTGAAAACCGTTGTACCTAGCATGATAAAAATCAAAACACCGTATGCAACAACGTTCCCATCCACAGGTAAAAATGTCAAGTAATTTTCCAAGGGAATAGTCAGAGCAAAGGTCGCTAGTAAGGTTAATAGACCTTCTGGTGTCATCGTACGCAAAGCCCTTCATTCGAAACAACTCATGAACCCCTAGCATAGCAACTAATCCCATGGCAATTTGTAGCCAAAGACCACCTAGCATCAAGAGTGGCATAAAGATAGCCAATGCTACTGAAGCAAAGATGGTTCTCTTTAGTAAATCCTTTTTCATAATTTCTCCTAAACTCCTCCAAATCGACGGTTACGGCGATTGAACTCTGCAATAGCCTCCCTCAAAGCTTGCTCGTCGAAATCCGGCCACAAGACATCTGTGAAATAAAGCTCACTATAAGCAGCTTGCCATGGCAAAAAGTTACTCAAACGAAGCTCGCCACTAGTACGGATGATCAAGTCTGGATCTCGCAAGATCTTTGAGGCAAATGTCCTGTAAATAGATAGTCTCCGATTAAATCCTCATCAATAGCCTCTGAACTCATTTTTCCTTCGGCTACTTCCTCAGCAATCCGTTTAACCGCCTGAGTAATTTCAGCCCGTCCTCCATAATTAAGGGCAAAATTAAGGATCAAGCCAGTATTTAACTTGGTTAACTCTTCTGCTTTTTTGAGGGCTTCAAAAAGTCTCCTTAGGCAAGCGATTAGTCTCACCGATCATTTGGATCTTCATGTTTCTCTCATGCAATTCTGGGACATATTTATCATAAAAACTCAACTGGCAAGTTCATGATAAATTTGACTTCTTGGTCTGGACGAGTCCAGTTTTTCAGTTGAAAAAGGCATAAACAGTCAGGGCCTTAACTCCCATATCACTAGCTGCAATTGCAACTTTTTTTCAAAGCATCCATCCCAGCTTTATGACCAAAGACACGGGGTTGCATCCGTTTTTGGCCCAACGACCATTTCCATCCATGATAACACCGATATGAGACGGTACCATTGTTGGTACTGGGTTTCTATTGGTTTATCTTTTTAAAAAAATCAAACATGCTTGTATTCCTATTCAAAAATCTATCGTTTCATTATACCATATTTTTCACTTTTCTTCTATCATCTTCTCTTATTCTAAGGCGGAATTCAGCATATTTCTAGGGATTACAAGCCTTGCATTTCCCAAAGAAAGTTGATACAATAAACATATAAAGATTAAATCCTTGTTCAAGCACAGGATTTTTTTATTGAAAAGGATTTTATGATGTCAAAGAAACTCCAACGTAAAAAAACAATTAAGAAATAGCCTTCGTCGTTCAGGTGTGTTTTTCAAATGCTGTAAACAAGGTTGTCGAAGAGACAAAAAAAGTCGTTAAACACGCAGAACATGCAGCAAGCGAGGCTGGAAAAAGCTGTCTCTAAGCAAGTAGAAAAAAGCTGTAGAAGCAACTAAAGAGCAAGCCCACAAGGTGACGACTTCTGTTGAAGATTTCGCAGCTAACCTAGGTGGACTTCCACTTGACCGTGCCAAGACTTTCTACGATGAAGGCATCAAGTCTGCTGCTGACTTCAAAAACTGGACAGAAAAAGAGCTCCTTGCCTTGAAAGGAATCGGTCCAGCTACCATCAACAAATTAAAAAGAAAACGGTATTAAGTTCAAGTAATTTTTCTTGTCCCTTGCATTTTCCGTGAAAAAAACTTGTTAAAATAAAAGCCATTAGAGGTGTTTTTGAATCCCACATTTTACAGAAAGTGGCGGTGCTGAGAAGTCCACAAATGTGCCAAAACTAGTTGCTAGTGAGTTGAAATTAAAAAAATAATATAAATCTTTTTGTTTCCTTTTTAGGACTAGGCAGCGAGTTGCAGGCTGTACTCAAGTACGCCAAGACGAGCTAACGACGTCATAAAAGAGAAACAAGAAGATTAAAGTTGCGGGCATCTGCCCGAAATTGGGTGGTACCGCGGATAAACACATTCGTCCCTGTCAGATTGATGGCAGGGGCGTTTTTTTAGAAAGCGAGGAGAAAGATGACAAGAGCAGAGTTGCCAGAACGAATCGAAACGGAGCGTCTCTTTTTACGAGTCCGTACCGTGGCTGATTCCGAGGATATCTTTGACTACGCTAGTCGTCCAGAAGTCGCCTACCCAGCAGGCTTTCCACCCGTCAAGACCTTTGGAAGATGAGATTTATTATCTAGAGCATATCCTTCCTGAGCGTAATCAAAAGGACAATCTCCCAGCTGGTTATGGGATTGTGGTCAAAGGGACTGATAAAGTTATTGATCTGTTGATTTCAACCATCGCCACGAAGACGATGTGCTGGAGATTGGCTATACCTTGCACCCAGACTATTGGGGACGAGGTTATGTTCCCGAAGCAGCACGTGCCTTTGATTGATCTGGCTTTTTAGAGAACTGAGCCTTCACAAGATTGAGCTGTCTTGTTTTGGGTTACAACCTTCAAAGTCAACGAGTCGCTGAGAAAACTTGGCTTTACCCTTGAAGCTCGCATCCGAGATCGCAAAGATGCTCAAGGCAAGCGCTGTGACAGACTGATATATGGGTTGCTGAAGAGTGAGTGGGAGGTGGATTGATGCATGTTTTTATCATTGGAGCTCCAGCTTCAGGGAAAATGACCATTGGTCAGGAACTTTCGAAACTCACCGGTGCGACTCTCTTTTTCAACCATCAACCAATTGATTTTGCACTCGAAATCTATCAAGATTTTACAGAGGAAATGTGGGAATTTGTTCGTGGAATTAACTTTTCTTTTCTTGGAACAAGCGCCAGGAATCATCGGTCGGTGATTTTAACAGGCGTAATTGACTTTTCAAATCAATACCAACTGATGTATTTGAAGAATATTCAAGATTTGTTAAATGAGTATCATCAAGAGATTCTTTTTGTTGAATTAGAAACGTCTCTGGAGGAGCGGTTACGTCGAAATCGAACGGAGAATCGATTAAAGTACAAACCCTTGAAACGGTATTTTGAGGTATCTGAAAGAGATATTTTAGAGACTGATAAAACGAATCAACTTAATTCTCAAAAGCAACCGAGTGGTCTTCACCACTACCTTAAAATTGATAATACGAATCTGTCTGCAGAAGAAGTTGCAAAGCAGATTCAAGAAAAAATGAAAACAATAGAGAAAGGACAAACACATGTCTAAAGAACTTTCACCTAAATACAATCCAGCCGAGGTTGAGGCTGGTCGTTACCAAAAATGGCTTGACGCAGATGTTTTCAAGCCTTCAGGCGATCAAAAGGCTAAGCCTTATTCAATCGTGATTCCACCACCAAACGTAACTGGTAAACTCCACCTTGGTCACGCTTGGGATACGACTTTGCAGGATATCATCATCCGTCAAAAACGCATGCAAGGTTTTGATACGCTTTGGCTTCCTGGTATGGACCACGCTGGGATTGCGACTCAGGCTAAGGTTGAGGAGCGCTTGCGTGGTGAGGGCATTAGCGTTATGACCTCGGTCGTGAAAAAAATTCCTTGACAAAGTCTGGGAATGGAAAGACGAATATGCCACTACCATCAAGGAACAATGGGGCAAGATGGGGCTCTCTGTAGACTACTCTCGTGAGCGTTTCACTCTTGACGAAGGTTTGTCAAAAGCTGTTCGCAAGGTCTTTGTGGACCTTTACAAGAAAGGTTGGATCTACCGTGGTGAGTTTATCATCAACTGGGACCCAGCAGCTCGTACAGCCCTTTCTGATATCGAGGTTATCCACAAGGATGTGGAAGGTGCCTTCTACCACATGAACTACATGCTGGAAGATGGCTCACGCGCCCTTGAGGTTGCGACAACTCGTCCTGAGACAATGTTTGGGGACGTTGCGGTTGCAGTCAATCCAGAAGACCCACGCTACAAGGACTTGATCGGTAAAAACGTCATCCTTCCAATCGCTAATAAACTCATCCCAATCGTTGGAGACGAGCACGCAGATCCTGAGTTTGGTACTGGTGTCGTAAAAATCACGCCTGCCCACGATCCAAACGACTTCTTGGTTGGTCAACGTCACAATCTGCCACAAGTCAACGTCATGAACGACGACGGAACCATGAATGACTTGGCCTTTGAATTTGAAGGCATGGACCGTTTTGAAGCTCGTAAGGCAGTCGTTGCTAAGTTGGAAGAAATCGGTGCCCTCGTTAAAATCGAAAAACGTGTCCACAGTGTTGGTCACTCAGAGCGTACAGGTGTTGTGGTTGAGCCACGCTTGTCTACGCAATGGTTCGTGAAGATGGACCAATTGGCTAAGAATGCCATTGCCAACCAAGACACAGACGATAAGGTAGAATTCTACCCACCTCGTTTCAACGATACCTTCCTCCAATGGATGGAAAATGTCCACGACTGGGTCATCTCTCGTCAGCTCTGGTGGGGTCACCAAATCCCTGCTTGGTACAATGCTGAAGGTAAAATGTACGTCGGTGAAGAAGCTCCAGAAGGTGACGGATGGACTCAGGACGAAGACGTCTTGGATACTTGGTTCAGTTCTGCCCTTTGGCCATTCTCAACCATGGGCTGGCCTGATGTCGACTCAGAAGACTTCAAACGTTACTTCCCAACTTCAACCTTGGTTACAGGTTACGACATCATCTTCTTCTGGGTGTCTCGTATGATCTTCCAATCCTTGGAATTCACTGGTCGTCAGCCATTCCAAAACGTCCTTATCCACGGTCTTATTCGTGACGAGCAAGGACGCAAGATGTCGAAATCTCTTGGAAACGGGATTGACCCAATGGATGTCATCGAGAAATACGGTGCCGATGCCCTTCGTTGGTTCCTTTCAAACGGTTCTGCACCAGGTCAAGACGTGCGCTTCTCTTACGAGAAAATGGATGCTTCATGGAACTTCATTAACAAGATCTGGAACATCTCTCGCTACATCCTCATGAACAATGAAGGATTGACCCTTGAGCAAGCAACTGCTAATGTGGAAAAAGTTGTTAACAAGGAAGCTGGAAATGTCACTGACCGCTGGATTCTCCACAACCTCAATGAAACCATCGGAAAAGTCACTGAAAACTTTGATAAGTTTGAGTTTGGTGTGGCTGGTCACATCCTCTACAACTTCATCTGGGACGAGTTTGCGGACTGGTACGTTGAGTTGACCAAGGAAGTCCTTTATAGCGATAACGAAGAAGAGAAAGTCATCACACGTTCTGTTCTCCTTTACACTTTGGACAAGATCCTTCGTCTCCTTCACCCAATCATGCCATTCGTGACAGAGGAAATCTTTGGACAAATCTCAGAAGGCTCTATCGTGACAGCAGAATACCCAACTGTCAACCCAGCCTTTGAAGACCTTGCTGCTCACACTGGTGTCGAAAGCCTCAAAGACTTGATCCGTGCTGTTCGTAATGCGCGTGCGGAAGTAAACGTAGCACCAAGCAAGCCAATCACCATCCTTGTTAAGACAAGCGATAGCGACTTGGAAGCCTTCTTTAACAGCAATGTCAACTACATCAAACGCTTCACAAATCCAGAACACTTGGAAATCGCATCAACCATCCCTGCACCTGAACTCGCTATGTCAAGCGTCATCACAGGAGCAGAAATCTACTTGCCACTCGCAGACCTCCTCAATGTCGAAGAAGAACTGGCTCGTCTCGACAAGGAACTGGCTAAATGGCAAAAAGAACTGGATATGGTCGGTAAGAAAGCTCTCTAACGAACGCTTCGTAGCCAACGCCAAACCAGAAGTCGTCCAAAAAGAACGCGACAAACAAGCCGACTACCAAGCTAAATATGACGCGACCGTAGCGCGTATTGATGAGATGAAGAAGTTGGTTAAAATAAACACAGAAACACGGTGAATAACCGTGTTTTTTTGGTATAATGAAATCAATATCTATTGATGGAGAAAGTTATGTCTAAACACCCTCATTATGAATTGTTAAATTTAATTGGCTATGGTCTTGCCAAGTTTGATAAGCTATTTATAAAAGAGTTTCAATGCTCTAGTAAATCCGAGTTTTATCGTTATATAGTTTCTTTAGGAATCGCAGAAACAACTGGGGTAGTTAAAAATAGAATGGATTTATTCGACCCTTATTTTGAAAACAATCGAAAAGGTTGGTGGCAAAAAGCTGAAGTTTACCGTTTTCGTAAAGATTTAATTGACATGATGTTTGGGAATGAAGATGTTCACAGTTATGCAGAAATCGTTAAAATGTTACTTGCAAGTGAAGGGAAGAAAACAGGGTATAGCAGTCATTGAAAAGCCAATAGTCCGAACTAAATTCAAACGTCTACAAGAAACTGGAATGGAAGCAGAAAATTACTTTATACTCCATTTTGATAAAGAAGAAAAATTTCAAGGTGGACAATTAACCGATGCCCGCCTTTATGGTGATGGATATGATTTCCAAGTAGATGTTCAAGAACATTCTTACCTTGCTGAAGTTAAAGGGGTATTCGAAAACCTAAGGGGACGTATTCGTTTGACTGCCAGAGAATTTGAGAAAGCAAAAGAGTTTCAATCAGATTTTATTTTATCCTTGGTCACTAACCTGGATGATATTCCAAAGTTAGTATTAATCGATAATCCATTGAATCATTTTTGAATTTAAAAAAAGAGTATCATAAAGAATGAAGTTATAGAATACAGAAGTCTTGAAGATTTATATTAGTTCCCTTAACTTTTTCCAGTTGAAGGAACGAGAAGTCTTGACAGGTCAACGACTTAATGAACTGGAAATCAACGGCATTCGATTGACCAAATTTAAAAATGGTGAAATCGGCATCGAATTTATCTGGATTGATACCGAAAAATCCACCAAGCGATGCCATCGGCTGGGTAGTAAAGAAATAAAAAGTCCGCTGTTTTTGTGTTTTACAGATTTTTCTTGACAAGTTTTCTTTGTTATGGTATCCTTTTTATGCAACAAGTGTTGCGTAACAAATGTTGCGCGAAAGGAGTCTTATGCCACCAAAGGTTAAATTTAGTAAAGAGGCTATGATTGGGACAGCTTTACAATTGGTGAGAGAAGAGGGCATGGCTAGTTTGACGGCTCGAGCATTAGCGGAGCAACTGGGTGCCACACCGAGAGTGATTTTTGGGCAATTTGCCAATATGGCCGAGTTACAAGCAGAGGTTATTGTTGCTGCGGAGATGGTCGTGGTGGAGTATATTCGCAAGGCCTTAGAAGATGAAAAGCCTTTCCGATCTGTCGGGGTTGCTTATATCCTTTTCGCCTCAAAAGAGCCTCAACTCTTTCAATTGCTTTTCCAAAATCCTAGCAAAGATCCGATTCGTCGCTTTCAAGATTTTCTTCCCATGAAGGATCATAGTTACCAATTGGTTCTGGATTCGATTGTCTCAGACTATCCTTTGACTGTAGAGGAGGCTAGTCGATTGTACCAGCATCTATTTATCTACTCACACGGGATGGCCTCTATGGTTGCTTCTGGTATTTATCAGTTCAGCATGGAAGAAGTGATTGGTTTATTGACAGAAGTTTGTCAATCTCTCATCAAAGAAATGGTAGGAAAGAAATGATTCAACTAGAAAATGTTCACAAAAGTTACGGCCAAACTAAGGTCTTAAAAGGGATTGATTTGCAGATTCAAGACCAGGATGATGTGGTTATCCTAGGCCCTTCTGGATCAGGAAAGTCCACTCTCTTAAACGTATTATCCGGATTAGAAAAGGTAGATGAGGGGCAGATTCTCATTCAAGGACAGGATTTGTCTCAACTCACGGATGCTCAATTGACAGCCTTTAGACGTGAGAAGATTGCCTTTATTTTTCAGCAGTATTATTTATTACCGAATCTCACGGTTAGACAGAATGTTAAGATGGGAGCTGATCTGGCAAGCAATCATGATTTTTTGAAGATCATCGAGGATTTGGGTCTTGGCGATAAGCTGGACAAGTATCCAAGTGAATTGTCTGGTGGAGAACAGCAGAGAGTCTCCATTGCTCGTGCCCTGGCCAAAAAGCCAGATATCCTCTTTTTAGATGAGCCGACGGGGGCCCTGGATGAAGAAACAGGGCGCAAGATTCTCGACTATATCTGGAAGTTGAAGGAAAAGTTGGGCTTTACCCTCATCATGGTGACACACAACCAAAATATTGCGGATATGGCCAGAACCATCATTCGTGTCAATAGTGGCAAGATTACCCAAGTTGTGACCAATGACCAGCCACAGACAGCTTATGAGATTGGATGGTAAGCCATGTTTTCAGTAAAAGATATTCGAAAATTAGTTGTCGTCAGTATCATTGGGGCTTGTGCAGTCTTTGTGGCCAATCTCTTCTTGAATTTTTATCTGGATATCGAGCAGTTGGAGATTTCTAAAACCAATCCCATGATTCAGACCTACTATGATGCCCAGGTTTCGCTATCTTGGATGGTGGCCATGGTCAGTGGGGTTGTCTTGTCCTTGACGTCGGTTCTTCTCATGTGTTTTTTTATATCAAACAATTTGTCGATGATCACAAGGAACAATTAGGAATTTTAAAGGCTTTGGGTTACAGTAATGGCCAGTTGGCGAAACGATTTTGGGCTTTTGGACTCAGTTTTGGAGTTGGAGCACTTCTTGGCTATTTCGCTTCTTTTCTTATGATGGGTCATTTTTATGACTTTCGCAATGAGAAGGGGATTCTGCCAGAAATTACTATTCATTTTCACTGGCATCTCTTGATCGCTTTAGTGATACTGCCAACGACTTTCTTTATGGTTCTTGCGATTGGCTATGCTAGAAGACAACTACAAACGCCGGCCCTTCGCTTATTGAAAAAATCCCCAAGTCCAATTAAGGTCAAAAGGAGAAAAAGGGCTCCTAAGAAAGAAAAATCCTTCCTAAAAGAGCTGTCTTCGTCGCTGATTTGGGGGAGAAAATCGATCTTGTTTTTTGTGGTCTTTGGCTCCATGTGTTTCGCGGCCATGGTTCAATTGTCTTTTGGGCTAAGGGACTACACAGATGACATCATCCAAACCATGATGATTATGATTGGTTTGATCCTTTCTTTCTCGATCCTCTTTTTGTCATTGGGGATCGTCGTCTCAGAAAGTCGTGAAACCTTGGCCTTGATGAAGGCTTTTGGCTACACCGATCGTGAATGCCAAAGTCATATCCTCTCTCCCTATCGTTTCTGGGCCTATCTAGGATTTGTTCTTGGGACGGCTTATCAGTACGGCATCATGGAAATCTTGATTGGTGTGATCAAAGATACGGTTCCTGAAAAGATTGAGCATCACTTTGATGGGAATGTTTTCTTCTGGACTTTTGATCGGTTTTTGCTGTGGTTTATGAAAGTCTCTTTTATCTATCCAACAGAAAACTCCAAAAACAAACCATCAAAGAAGTGCTCTTAGCTGAATAAATAGAAAAGGTTGGCTTACCCAGCCTTTTTCTTTATATGGCTTTCACTCCGTTAGGTGCGAGACGGACTAATAGTCACATAACACAAAAAAATCTCTTAGATTCATTTCTAAGAGATTTTTACTATCTCTCCCTCACAACCAGCCTTCTTCTTCGGCAGTTTTGGCTGCTTCGGTTCGGTTGCTGGCGCCTAGTTTGGAGAGGATATTGGTCATGTAATTACGGACAGTGCCGTTTGAGAGGTAGAGCTTGTCCGCAATTTCTTGGTTGGAGAGCCCTTGGGCTACTTCATGTAGAACAGCGACTTCTTGCTCGGTCAAGGGATTGGGGTGGGTCATCATGACTTCCATCAGCTCTGGAGAATATTCCTTGCGTCCCTCTAACACCGTATGCAGGGTTTGCATGAGTTCGGCGATGCTTCGCTCCTTCAAGACATAGGCGTCGACTCCTGCTTTGACCGCTCGTTCAAAATAGCCTGGACGTTTAAAGGTTGTAACGATAACCACCTTGGTTTCAGGTACTTCTTGTTTGATCCACTCGAGTGCTTCTAGTCCCGTCTTAACTGGCATTTCGACGTCAAGGATGGCAATATCTACTGCTTCTTTCCCCAAAACCTCGATAGCCTCGGCTCCATTTTTTGCCTGCAAGACAGCCTCCACATCTGGTTGAAAGCTCAAGAGTTGACACATGGCATCTCTAAGCATACTTTGATCTTCTGCGACTAATACTTTCATCTACTTTCTCTCCTTATAAGGCAGATGCACGCGCACTTCTGTTGGATCTTTCAAACTGACCAGTTCTACTTGACCTGAGAAGGCTGTAGCACGATCTCGGACTGTGTGAAGTTCATTTCCTTTTACAATTGCAAAACCTTTCCCGTCATCTCTAACTGTCAGGACCAACTCCTGATCTGTACGTTCAAGTTTTAGATAGGCTTTTTCAGCTTTGGCATGCTTGATGATATTGGTCGCCAGTTCTAACAAAATCATAGCAGCCGTCGACTCTACATCCTGGGTCAAACTAGCCTTGTCCAATTGATTATCAACCTCAACCTCAATCCCAGCAATTTCCAGCATCTTCTTAACAGTCTCAAGCTCTGAAGCTAGGGTCCGTGATTTCAGATTTTCCACGATAGTTCGCACTTCATTCATGGAATCCTTGCTGATCTGGTGAATTTCTTTTAATTCCTTTTCCACCTGTGGATAAGCCTCCATCTGAAATAGCTGCAAGGCTAAATCTGTCTTGACACTCAGCATAGCAAAGGTATGTCCCAAGCTATCATGCAAATCCTGACCGATACGACTGCGTTCATTTTCAGCAAGCAATAGATTTATCTGGGCATTTTGCTTAGCCTGAGCTTCTTTCAAATCCTCCACAATACGAATCCGAACCAAGCCAAATGTCATTAAATCGACAAAAAGCAAGAATTACAAGTAAATAGAATAGAAACTCAACTTCGATTCTCTGAAAAAATCAAAAAGTTGGCCCACAACAAGGACTTGAGCAAGAAGAAAAGTCCAGACATGTAAAGACTTTAAACCACCTAAGCTGAAATGATAACTTAAGAGATTGGATAGGAAAAAGAAAAACCAGATATAATTAACAGTAACAAAGGCAGTATTCCCAACTACATAAGTCAGCATGATCCCCCAGAAAAGCCAAGATAGGCGCTGGCTCTTAGTTGTTAAAATACCCAAATACGCAACTACAAATAGAATATCAATCAATAAATGCCAGGCAGAAAGCCACCCAGTCACTACAGGTAGGATGGGGAAAATCATAAAAATTAAACTGGCCCAAAACATATAATGTATGCTTTTCAGTCTTTCAAGCATTAAGCATTCTCCTTATGACCTTGAAGGTAAATGGTCAAACCAAACAAAACTGCTGAAAAAACAAGTAGATAAACTGTAGCTGATAAATTGATACCACCCTCGTTTAAAAAGGTCTTGATCAATTCCATCAACTGATAGCTTGGTAGACGCTTCCCGATTGCTTGCATCCAGTCTGGAAATAAGGAGACAGGCATCCAGAGTCCGCCTAAAACAGCCAAGCCAAAGTAAAGAAGATTGCCCACGACAGACATCAGCTGACTGGACGGTAAGAGAGTCAGGGTTAAGCCAAGGGCTACAAAGGCAACACTTCCTACTATCAGCAAGAGTGCAGCCCCAATCCAGTTTCCAAGAGACATATCCACACCTCTTACAAAATGCCCAACTGAGAAAACAACCAGAATTGAGACCAAATAATCAACCAGCATACTTGTTATCTTTGATAGATAATATTCTACCATATTTACAGGGCTATGACGTAATATTTTCTGCCAGTTGTTGATCTTGTCGGTATGTAAAACAACTGGAAATGAAAAGATAGCTGTCGACATCATAGAAAAGGCTGTCATGGAGATGAGGTAGTCGCGCATAAAATTAGCCGGTCCACCTGGTGTTTCCTGGTACATGCCTGAAAAGAATAAATAGAAGGCTGTCGGCATCCCTACTGATAATAAATAATAGACTAGTTGCCGTTTGGTCAATAGAAATTCTATTTTATTTAATGCGATCCATCGTTTCATCTTAGTCATCTCCCTTCTGTGTTTCTTCAAAGATTGTATCTAGCAAACTACGGTTATTAACTTCGATTTCTTGTATGCTACATCCTGCTTGCACTAACAGTTGCCAAAAAGCATCCGCTTCGCGTGTGACTACTTGTAGAGCATCTTGTTTTTGTGACCAGTTTTCAACCAAGTTAGACTGCTCAACAATTTCCTTGTATGCCAGAGGAAGGATAAAGTGCTTTTCAATCTCCTCACTGCGCATGGCTAGAGGTGTTGTATCGCGAATCAACTCTCCCTTATTCAAGACCAAGATTCGGTCCGCTGTATGCTCTACCTCTTCGATGTAATGGGACGAATAGAGAATGGTGACTCCCTGCGCTTTTAGGTCTTGAACAATTTCCCAAAAACGTTGACGGGTTGAAGTATCCATGGCCGCAGTTGGCTCATCTAAAAAGACTAGCTTTGGTCGGCCAATCAAGGTCAAGACAAAAGAGAAGAGACGCTTTTGCCCACCTGACAATTTTTCTGCAAACTGGTCTTTTTGTTGCTGGTCAAACTGCAATAGTTGATCGATTTCCTGATTGCTCAAGGGATTTGGGTAAATGCTTTGAAAGAAAGCAATCAACTCTTTGACCTTTAATTTCTGAACGATGACATTTTCTTGAGGGAGATAGGATCTAGTGTAGTCTAACTTAGAACTCGTTACTGGTAAGCCTTGTATAGATACTTGACCGCTAGTAACCAGTTTATCTCCCAATAAACAGTCCAGTAGCGTGGTCTTCCCAGCACCATTTGGACCAATCAAGGCAATGCATTCGCCTTCAGCTACCTCAAAGGAAATATCCTTCAATATAGCCTTGCCCTTGATGTTTTTATTTAGGCTTTCTACCTTAATCATGTTCATGATATTCTCCTTTCAGCCACTCCTTTCCCATCGGAAAGGCGATAAAAATCATAAATCCTAATCCCCAGGCACCACGGATGGCTTGGTAAAGGATAGCTTGATCAAACCAACCTGTAAACATTTCTACCAACCATACCACTAGTGATAGTCCAACAAAAAGATAGAGAATCGCTTTTTTCATTTTTCAAACTCCTTTTTCACATCTGAGACCAATTTCAAACCTTCTCGAATCAACCAAGACATGATTCCAAAGCTTGCAAATAACTCCCAAGGAAAATGATAAAAGCCTTCATCCAATCCTGAAAACATGAGATAAGTCATGACTCCTGCTGCTACTAAACTCATTGCGACAATTACTTTATCTTTCATTTTTTCTTCCTCCATTTGATACATCTAGTATAATTCTTTAAAGGTAGAATCACTAGAAGCTTCTGTCATGAAGAGATATGACAAATGTCATAAAAAGAAAGTTGATTTCTCAACTTTCTTTTTCTATTATTTAATCTTTATTCACACTGAAAAGATATGGATAAACCGGTTGTTGTCCTTGGTGGATCTCTACTTCGACATCTTCGAATTCTTCTGCGATTTCTTGAGCAATTTGGTTAGCCAATTCTTCGCTTCCATCTTCACCGATATAGAAAGTCACGATTTCACTGTCTTCATCCAACATATGTTTCAAGGTTTCAGTCAGGGTTTGGTGCATGTCAGGGTTTGATACGAGGATCTTACCATCTACCATACCAAGATTATCATTTTCGTGAATTTCCAAGCCGTCAATCGTTGTGTCACGAACAGCTGTTGTTACGCTACCGCTGACCACATCACCAAGAGCTGCAGTCATACGTTCTTTATTCTCTTCGATAGTCTTGCTTGGGTCAAATGCCAGAAGGCTAGTCAATCCTTGAGGAAGGGTACGAGCTTCTACCACTACTGCTGGTTGTTCCAATACCTCTGCGGCAGATTGAGCTGCCATAAAGATATTTTTGTTGTTTGGCAAGAAGATGATGTTGCGAGCATTGACTTTCTCAACAGCCTTGATAAAGTCTTCTGTCGAAGGGTTCATGGTTTGGCCACCTTCGATGACATAGTCCACACCTTGAGCACGGAAGATGTCTGCCAATCCTTGTCCAGCTACTACTGCAATAAGGGCATATTCTTTTTCTTCAGCTGGCTTGCTGACTTTAGCTTCTTTTTCTACTTGTGCTTCGTGTTGGTTACGCATGTTATCGACTTTAACCTTGACCAAGCTACCATATTTGAGACCTTCTTGCATAACAAGACCTGGATCTTCTGTATGGACGTGAACTTTAACGATTTCATCATCGTTAACAACAGAGTAATGAGTCCCCAAGGTCATTCAAGTAGTTGCGGAATTCATCGTAGTTAAACTCTTTAGCATAAGTTGGACCTTGCTTAAGGGCAACCATGATTTCCGTACAGTAACCAAAGGTAATGTCTTCTGTTGCCACATGTCCAGCTACAGATTTGTGGTGTTCTGCATTGATCATCTCACCCATATTCGCTGGAGTCGCTACAAAGTCTTCAGACGCACTGTATTCACTCAGTAAGAGCTGAAAGGAATCCTTCATAGATGAAGACCAAACCTTGACCACCTGAGTCCACAACTCCAACTTCCTTCAATACTGGAAGCATTTCTGGAGTTTTAGCAAGGGCTGCTTTAGCTCCTTCCAAGGCTGCACGCATCACTTCAACTGCATCATCTGTCTGTTCTGCTTTTTTCTTAGCACCGATAGCAGCTCCACGTGATACAGTCAAGATTGTTCCTTCAACAGGTTTCATAACAGCCTTATAAGCTACTTCAACACCAGATTGGAAGGCAAGAGCTAGGTCTTTTCCTGTTAACTCTTCTTTTGTCTTGATAGCTTGTGAAAATCCACGGAAAAAGCTGGAAGTGATAACTCAGAGTTCCCACGCGCACCCATCAAAAGACCTTTAGCCAAGATACTTGCAGCCTCACCAACAGTTGAAGCTGGTTTGTCTGCTACTTCTTTAGCACCATTTTCGATAGTCATTCCCATGTTTGTTCCTGTATCTCCGTCTGGAACTGGGAAGACGTTTAATGAATTGACATATTCGGCTTGCTTTATTTAATCGAGTAGAAGCAGCCTGGACCATTTCTTGAAATAAGCTTGTAGTAATATTTGACACGATTATTCTCCTGCAACTTTGATATTTTGAATGAAGACATTCACAGTCTGAGCAGTGATTCCAAGTTGATTTTCCAAACTAAAACGTACACGCTCTTGGATGTTTTTGATACTTCGCTGATTTTTGTTCCGTAGCTCAAGACGGTGTATACATCAACTGCAATGCTACCATCTTCAGCCGCTTTAACAACTACACCTTTAGAATAGTTTTCCTTACCAAGAAGGGCTTGGAAATTATCTTTGAGGGCTTTTTTACTAGCCATACCGACCACACCAAAAATCTCAGTTGTTGCACCGCCTACGACAGTTGCAATCACTTCATCTGTTAGTTCGATTTGACCATCTTTTGTATTAATTTTTACAGTCATCTTTTTACCTCAACTAGTTGATACTCTATTTTATCATATTTCAGCCCAACTGTAAAAGCAGAATGATGTATCATCGGATATTTGCTTGGTTTTTCAAATGATTTCAACTATCAAATAAAAACAAAAAAAGACCCTGTAGGTCTTTTTCATGTTTATTAAACGCGTTCTACTTTTCCTGATTTCAAAGCACGAGCTGAAGCCCAAACTTTTTTAGGTTTACCATCGATAAGAACAGTAACTTTTTGAAGGTTTGGTTTTACGGCACGTTTTGTTTGGTTCATCGCGTGTGAACGGTTGTTTCCTGATACAGTCTTACGACCTGTAAAGTAACATACTTTAGCCATTGTGTTTTCCTCCTATTAGATCTAATATAGCGGATGTGCTAGCACCACATACCGTACTATGTTATCACACTTTCTCCATTTTGGCAAGGGAATTGGAAGATTTTTTTATTTAACGTAAACAACTTCTAATTTCCCAAAAGCAACGTCTCCACGGATAATCAGGGTCTTACTTGTAGGAGCTACTGAAGCATCTGCCTTGGCTGCACCACAAAAAGTTTCTACCTTCAGATCGACTCTCCAGTGTTGGGGCAAATATATAACTGCATTCCCAAATCCGACTTCTATCTTTAAGGTTGCGGTATCACCTAACATCTCTGCATTATCATAATAGATCTTGGCATTTCCGAAACCGACTTCAAACTCGTCTTCTACCAATTCTTGATCTTGCTTGTAGAAAGTCCCGCTACCAAATGCAACTTCCTTATCTGTAAGGATGGTCTTTTCACCATCATACCACCATTTTTTCCCATTCCAAGTTCTGTTAGAATGAGTGAGTGCACTGACACCCATTACGATTAATATACTAGCCCAAAACAAAGACTGATTGGGAATCGGTAGAATAGCATAGACATGATTAGCAATCAATACGGGCTACTAGAGGCTATCAAAGGAGTGCTGACTGTGATAATGACGACGAAGAAGGACGTCAACGGATTTGATAGGCAAAAAAATCCAATACCAATCAAGGGCCAAATCTGCCCTCCAAATGAAGGAATTCCAAAATTCCCCTGTAATAATACTAAAGCTGCCAATACTAGCAACACAATACCAAATGCTTTCTTTTTCATGTTCTTACCTCATGTTTCTTAGATTTTCTTTTAGGAGGGATTGGTAGTGCCGTGACACGTGAACCTCCTTGTGGGTCTGATAAAAGGAAATAGTTCCTGTCCCTGAGAAGGACTTGTCCACCGAGTAGATCTGCCGAAGATTGGCAATGGTCGACTTGGATACCCGACTGAAATAGCGAGGCAGGATGGACTCTAGCTCATAAAGTTTGAGTCGAACCTCGTAGGCTTCTTTCTGGGTATGGGCGTAAATCTTGTTGCCTTCCGTCTCAAAGAAGAGAATTTCTGCCAAGTCTAAGTAGTACTCACCCGTCCCCTTGTAAAAGATCAACCTAGGAGCCTTGGTTTCTTGCAAGAGTCGTTGCAAGTCAGCTATTTCATCTGTCAGGGCTGCAGCCTTGATGACAATCTCTGTCTCAGTTAATTCACTATCAATCTCGATTCGTAACTTCATCCTATCTCCTTTCTGCATCTACTATACCAAAGGCTCAGAAGACTTTACAAGGGCAAAAAAGCAAGTGGTCACTTTTGACCCGTAAGTGGTTACGAGGCCAAGCCCACTTGCTTTGCTTCTTACAAAATAAAGAAAAGAATTCCCAAGAGGAGGCCACAGGCGTAGCCAACTAAAACATCCTTGGGATAATGAACGCCACCCAAGACTCGCACAAGACCGAGAAAAGCTGATGAGACCAATAAAACCAACCCCACAGGCAGATTTGCATGCAAGCAAGCCATGGAAATAATGGTCGCTGAAAAGACATGACGGCTGGGCATTGAATTTCCAGAGCTGTCCTTGTCTAGTAGCGGGACAATTTCCCCAAGTTTCATAGGGACGTGGGTTGATTGATCCACTTACGAACTAGCGTCAATAGGACAAAGCCTAAAGCTGGAACTAAAATATAGGCAGAAAGTTCTTTACCAACCCCTTTACTTACAAAGTTTGTTCCCAACAAGGTCAAGTAAGCCAAGGGCATCAGAACTGTCATCATGCGATTAAAGACTCGCATCAGTTGCAATAGTTGTGGATGTCGAAGAAGACTTGATTTCCTCTTCTCGTACCACTCTTGATAGTTTTTCATCTGTTTTCTCGTTGTTTCTAGATTTTACACAAGAAGCCTGACAGAACGAGTCTGCTAGCATCTCCTACTCTAGTATAGTGCAGAAAAAGAAGGCCGTCAAGCCTTCTTTTGATTTATTCTTCTGCTTGGTCTTCTGTAAATTGACTATTGTAGAGGTCTGCATAGAAACCACCTTGAGCCATGAGTTCTTCATGATTTCCTTGCTCGATGATGTTTCCTTCTTTCATGACCAGAATCAAGTCAGCATTGCGGATCGTTGACAAGCGGTGGGCGATGACAAAGGATGTGCGTCCCTCCATCAAACGGTCCATAGCCTTTTGAATCAACTCCTCCGTACGAGTATCGACTGAGGATGTTGCTTCGTCCAGAATCAAGAGCGGAGCATCCTTGAGCAGAGCACGAGCAATGGTCAAGAGTTGTTTCTGTCCGACTGACAAGGTCACTGTATCATCCAAAACAGTATCGTATCCATCAGGTAAGGTTGTGATGAAGTGGTGGATTCCTACTGCTTTGGCAGCTTCAATCACTTCTTCATCACTGATACCTGTTTGATTGTAGATGAGATTGTCTCGAATGGTTCCTTCAAAGAGCCAGGTATCCTGCAAGACCATTGAAAAGGCATCGTGTACTTCTGAGCGCTTCATAGCCTTGGTATCCACACCATCAATGCGAATACTTCCCTTATCAATCTCATAGAATTTCATCAAGAGGTTAACAATGGTCGTCTTCCCAGCACCAGTTGGTCCGACAATCGCGACCTTTTGACCTGCATGAGCTGTCGCAGAAAGTCATGAATGATCGTTCGCTCCGGTGTGTAGCCAAATGAAACTCTGTCAAAGACCACTTCACCCTTCATGTTGGTCAATTGTCTTTCCTTATGAGATTCATCTTCCATTTCCTCTTCACCTAGAAATTCGAAGACACGAGTCATGGCTGCACTAGCTTGTTGTAAGCTGGTAATTCCTTGGGCAATCTGTGACAAGGGTTGCGAGAAGGTTCGAACATAAACCATGAAGGCTACAATAATCCCGATACTGATATACCCTTCAAGAGCCAAGGCAGCACCGACGATAATGACTAGAACATAACTAAAGTTGCCTACAAAGACCATGGCAGGCATCATAATTCCAGAGATAAACTGAGATTTCCAGATGCTATCATGTAGATTCTGATTCAAGCCTGCAAATGTATCTTTTGTTGGTTCCACAGCATTATAGCTGGTCACCACATTGTGGCCAGAGTACATTTCTTCCACATAGCCATTTACAGCTGCTAGGTTATTTTGTTGAGCTTTAAAGTAGCCCTGCGACTTGGCCATAATTACGGAAACCGCCGTAAATCCAACAAGGGTTGAAACAACGGTTACCAGTGCCAAAATCCAGTTCATACCAAACATAGTAATCAAAACAGCAATCAGTAAAAAGCTAGCTGAAAGAACTGTCCCAAGGCTTTGGTTAAGAGACTGAGCTGCTGTATCAACGTCATTAGTCACACGAGAAAGGGTGTCCCCTTGAGAATGACGGTCAAAATAAGCAAGTGGCAAGCGATTGATTTTCTCAGCAATAGCTGTCCGCAAACGTTTTGAGAAATGTTGGATACTAGTTGAAAAAATGTAGGCTTGCGTATAGTTCAGGATAATCCCAATCACATAGAGGATAACCAAAAAGCTAGCAATACTTGAGACAGCCTCTAGGTCAATCTCTGTCATTAACCCATCTGAAATCAAATTGGTAATTTCTTTTATCTTAGTTGGTCCATAAACCGTGATAATACTTGAACATATAGCCGCCACAACTGCGATTAGTAGGGGAAGTTGGAGACCTGCTAGAAAAGGTCTACACTGTTTCCATAAGGACATTTTCTTATTTTCCATGTTCCAATTCCTCCTTCGATAGTTGTGAGTAGGCAATTTCTTGGTAAACTTCATTGCTTGCAAGAAGTTCCTTGTGGGTGCCTTGTCCCACGACTTTACCCCTGATCCAAGACTAAGATCAGGTCTGCATCCATAATGGTTGAAATGCGTTGGGCAACGATTAACTTGGTCATGGATTGTGTTTTTTCGGCTAATACTTGACGCAAGATACGATCTGTCTTGTAGTCCAAGGCTGAGAATGAATCATCAAAAATGAGAATCTCTGGTTTACGAGCCAAGGCGCGTGCAATGGCCAGACGTTGTCTCTGTCCACCTGAGAAGTTGGTCCCGCCTTGAGCTACTTCTGAGTCAAGACCGGCTTCCTTATCCTCTATAAAGTTTTTAGATTGAGCCAATTCCAAAGCTTGCCACATGGCCGTTTCACTTAGTGGTGTTTCTTGACTCTTACCAAAGTCGAGATTGCCCTTAACATCTCCAGAAAAGAGCACAGCTTTTTGAGGGATATAGCCAACTTTATTACGCAAATCTTCTAAGTCATAATTCTGAACATTGACGCCGTCTACTAGAATTTCTCCATCTGACACATCATAAAAACGGGGTAAGAGGTTAACTAGAGTAGATTTACCAGAACCAGTTGAACCGATAAAGGCAATGGTTTGCCCTGCTTCTGCCTTGAAGCTGACGTGTCCCACAACTGCTTCTGAGTTTTTAGAGTAGCGGAAGGTTACGTCGCGGTATTCCACTTGACCAATTACAGAAGAGTTTGCTGTCTGTGGGTGACTAGGATTTTCAATAGTGGAATGAAGATCCAAGACTTGATTGATACGTCCTGCAGAAGCCAAGGTACGAGGAAGAACGATAAAGAGTGCACCCATGAGTAAGAAGCCCATTACCACTTGCATAGCATAGGACATGAAGACCACCATATCGCTAAAGAGGGGTAGACGCTCTGTCAAGCTAGCGTCGTTGATAAGATAAGCACCAATCCAGTAAATGGCAAGGACCAAGCCGCTAGAAATCGCCATCATAATAGGATTCATAATGGCCATTAAGCGACTGACAAAGAGATTGAGTCGTGTGACTTCATCATTGGCTTCTTCAAATTTCTTATCTTGGTAATCCTCAGCATTGTAAGCACGAACAACCCGAATCCCAGTCAAACTTTCACGGGTGATGCTATTGAGTTTATCTGTCAATTTTTGAATGACAGATTGTTTCGGAAGGCCAAAGTCATCAAGACAGTTGTCATCAGAACATTGACAATGACTGCCACCACTACTGCCCAAATCCAGTACTCAGACTTCCCAACGATTTTCCCAATAGCCCAGATAGCCATGATAGGACCACGAGTGACCACTTGGAGTCCCATGGTAAAGAGCATCTGAATCTGCGTGATATCATTGGTCGTCCGAGTCAATAGACTGGGATTGAGAAACGTTTAATTTCTGTCTGGGAGTAATCCAAAACACGATTAAAAATATCGCTTCGTAGATGAGCCGTATAGGATGCTGCAACTCGAGCCGCAAAAATCCAACCGCTACAGACGACATAAAGGCCAAGTAGACATAATCTCATCATCTTAGTAGCTGGTGACCAAAGGTCTCCCAACTCCGTACCTGGCGTTCCGAGTAATTCTGTTATTTTTGAAACGTAAGTCGGTACTTCTAACTCTAGATAGACCGAGCAACAGGTAAAGAGAACAGTTATTAGAATCATGCCCCACTCTTTTCCTGTGATACGCTTAGCGAGTTTCTTCATTCTTATCTCCTATTTTTCTACATTTGCTTGTAGTTTTCCCATGACTTCTTCAAAGATAAGGAGATTCTCTTCAGAAATACCATCAAGTAAACTACGGTCAATTCGATCAAAAAAAGACTTAACTTGCTTCATTTGAGAGCGTGATTTTTCGGTCAAATGAACAAATTTCGCCCGTTTATCACTTGGACTCACCTCCAACTCTACCAAACCATTTTGCACCATACGCTTGACCAAATTACTAGCAACTGACTTGGTAATATTGAGTTCTTGTTCAATATCCTTGATGAGTGTTAATTCTTGTTCATGCTCACGACGTTCTAAAAAACGAATGACCTGCCCTTGCGGTCCCCCCATAAATTCAATACCACAACGTTTGGCTTCCTTTTGTACCATCAGATGTAACTGGTGACCAAAACGTTTAAAGACCAACATCGGTTTATCCATGCTTTCTCCCTTCTAAGTGAAAATAGTTCTCTTGGGAACTATTAAGTTTTCTATGGGAACTATTTTATCATTTTCAGAAAAGATGTCAAGAAAAAAGTTTTCATGAGAACTATCTGCTAATCATTGACAATAGTGGATAATTTCTCTATAATAAGCCTAACTTATCATGTAAAGCGAAATTTTCGCACTAGAATCGGGAGAATTTTTGATGAAACAAGAGAATCAGCAAATCTTAGGAATTCTTGCTATCATCTTTTGGGACCATCGCCCTTCTTGGGTCTTGGATACCAATTATCAACTATCTGTCATTAATTATTGCTGTCCCTACTTTAATATTGGGAATTATCGGGATTGCCCTCAGTCCTCAAAAAACAAAAAAATCTTAGCTATTCTCGGAACCTCCTTTGCCCTTATTGCAATTATCGTTTCCGTAATAACTCAATTCCTTTTTCTCGAATATCTTAAACGACTGGGTAACTAAATATAGCCACACCCTATAGAGAAGAGATTCCTTTATTTTGAAGGAGAACAGGGTGGCAACCTACCAGACACTAGTATCGATGAATACCAAGATGAGGACGATATTGAAGAAGACCATACGTTTTACTTGGACTCAGGACCAGTTTGATGCCTTAGTCGAGGGTGACCTTTCCAACAGAGGCCAAGGTGGAGCAATTACCAGGATGTTATTAATAAACATGGAATTCCAGACTCTGTTACAGACTCAAATAACGGTGATTATCAAACTAAAAAGAATTTCCTACATTTCCTTTGGTTCAGAAAGCAAAGCCAGTCATTTTAACCTTTGCAAAACAGGAAAATGGGCAGTTTCTTCTAATCCATAAATTTTCAATCGGCTTTAGATCAAGAGCAACAAAAGAACTCAGATATGACCATTTAAATATAATAAAAAAGCGAACAGCATCAAAAACTGTTCGCTTTTTATTAAAATCCATCAACGTTAGTATAGATTTTTTTGTACGTCTTCGTCGTCTTCAAGTACGCTGTATAGTTTTTCGAATGTTTCAAATCTTCACCTGATAACTCAACCTCTGATTGAGGAATCATCTCAAGTTCTGTTACTTGGAATTCTTCGATACCAGATTCACGCAAAGCCACAATAGCTTTGTGAAGGTCAGTTGGAGCTGTGTAAACAGTGATGGTTCCTTCTTCTGCTTCTACATCGTCCACGTCTACATCTGCTTCAAGCAAAAGCTCAAAGATGGCATCTGCATCATCACCTTCAAATACGATAACACCCTTATTGTCAAAGAGGTAAGAAACTGAACCTGAAGCTCCCATATTTCCACCATTTTTACCAAAGGCTGCACGGACATTAGCTGCTGTACGGTTAACATTTGAAGTCAAAGTATCGACGATTAGCATAGAACCATTTGGTCCAAAACCTTCGTAACGTCCTTCTGTAAAGGTTTCGTCTGTGTTTCCTTTTGCTTTATCGATTGCTTTATCGATAACGTGCTTTGGTACTTGCGCTTGTTTCGCACGGTCGATAACGAATTTCAAAGCTGAGTTTGATTCTGGATCCGGATCGCCTTTTTGCTGCTACATAGATTTCTACACCAAATTTTTGCATATACTTTAGAGTTAGCTCCATCTTTAGCCGTTTTCTTGGCTACAATATTGGCCCATTTACGTCCCATTAGGAATCTCCTTTTATTCACATTTTTAATCTTTTTATTATAACACAAGTCTATCTGATTTTCACTAGAGGAAATGGATTTTCTTTTCTATAGAAACTAGGCTGACTTTAGTCGCCAAGATTTTTCTTCCTTCTACTATCAAAGGATAACGGAAAATCGAGAAGTAGAGTTGGATGGTCATAGCAAGCCAAGTCAAGGGGCTCACATATAATGACCCTAGATAGCTGCCCAAGGAATAATCCAGGCAACAAATATAATTTTCCAAATAGCTCGATAAAGCTCGATACCATGGGTAAAGAGCTTTTTGACCCTAGTCCTTGCATGCAATTTCGATAGATCAAAAAGGAGACTCAAAAACGGATAAAAAGTAGAACTAAGTCGTAGATACAAGGTCCCATTTTTCAGCAAGTAAGGATCTGTCGAGCTTGCGATAAAGGAAACTAAGCTAGGACTGGCAAAAAATAGAAATACACAGACAAAAGCAGCCCAGGACATGCTCAATAAACTACTAATTTTTAGACCTTGGACAATCCGATCTGGCCTTTTAGCTCCAAAAGTTTTGAGAAGTGAAGGTTGTTATTGCTGAAGAAATAGCAGTCATAGGTAAAAGGGCAAAAGCCATAATGCGTCGAGCTGCAGTCTGGGCACTGATAATAATCGCTCCAAAAAGTATTGACAGATGACTGTAAAATGACACTACCAATGGACACAATAGAGCCCATCAAGCCCATGGCTAAAACCTTGTTCTAACAGATCTACGTACAAGGCCTTGTCCCACTTGAAGTCCTTAAGGCTAGGAAACAAGTTCTGGAATACTCCTACGGATATAGTAAAAACAAAGAATGGCTGACAAACCTTGCGAGATGATTGTAGCAAGACCAGCAGACTGAACACCCAGCTGCAATTGAGTAATGAAAATACAAATCTAGAGCCACATTTATGACCGCAGAAAGATTAAAAATCCAAGAGCAGCTAGACTATCTCCAACAGATCGTAATAAGCCTGCAAAAAGATTGTATGCAAAACTAACACCTACACAGCTAACAATCATGGAAATATAGTCATAAGATTGAGGTAGAATTTCTGCAGGGTGTATCCAGATATTGTAGAAGAGGATAAAGACCAAAAAGCCCAGCAACATCACGACAGCACTTAACAGAGCTCCCAAAATCCAAGTTGTTGCAACCGCTTCCTTGATCTTAGTAAAGTTACGGGCTCCCATAATAACGGGCAATCACAACCCCCATCCCATTTCCAACCCCCAGAGGCAAAACCAATAATCAAGTCAAAAATTGCTGTTGTTGCTCCAACAGCCGCCAAGGATTCTTGTCCCAGAAAAACGACCTACAATCAAGATGTCAGCAGTGTTATAGAGCTGCTGAAATATGTTAGATAGGAGAATCGGAAAGAGCGAAACTGATGAGTGATGGAAGGATAGGACCATGAATTAGGTCCACAGTTGATTTTTCTTCATAGAGCTATTATATCAGCTTTCTATAAGTGTAACAAGACGAAATAAAAAGCTTTGATTACCATGAAAACGCTTGTCGGATAAGAGCTATTTTGATATAATCATGACTGAAAAGGAGTTTGTGTATGAGCTTAGCTTAACCAGCAAATTAATTACAGATGTCTTTCCAGACCTTGAAAAAGGTTAGAAAATTAAATATTGAAGCCTTCCCGAAGAAGAGCGGGTTCCCTTAGACGAATTTCTACGTTATCAAGATAGTGATGATGCCCACTTTTTGCTTTCTATAATGAAGAGGAATTTGTTGGCTTTTGCCTTTTTGCCATCTCCAATCAAAAAGCTTTCTATATCAGCTTTTTCGCCATCATGCCTCATTTGCGTAGCCATGGTTATGGAAAAGAAATTATTGAAAAGTTGACTGACTTTTACCAACGTACCATGATTCTTGAAGTGGAAAGACTGGATGAAGACTGTGATAACCTAGCACAGAGAAAAGCCCGAATGGAATTCTATAAGCAAAATGGTTTCAAAACAGCTAATGCTTTTTAGAGTACGAGGCCCTGAGTTTTGAAATCCTCTACCGTGGTGACCACTTCGATGAGGAAGCCTATCGTAATATCTTTCAAAAATTGCAAGACGAGAATTACTTCGACTTCCACATCGAATACCGACGTTTCAGTGACCACTAAAAATAGAAAGCTAGTGAGTCTTATACCTATTTGCTAAAAAGCCTTCTCTGAGAAAAACTTAAAAAACTGTATGTAATCTAGACGAATTACATACAGTTTTTATTTTCATATAGAAATATACTCTATTGATTCACTCGAGCTTAAGCTTCTGTTTCTGCTTCAGGCATAATAACCCATAGAATGATATAAGCAAGCACTCCCTGAACCACCCTAACAAAGTGAAGAGGATCCAAAGTGCACGAACCAGAGTAGGGTCAATATCAAAATAGTCGGCAAGACCTGCACAAACACCTGCAATTTTTATCTTGAACATTACGAACTAAACGTTTTTTTCCATTATATATAATCTCCTTATATTTTGTTTACATTTAATTTTTAACATCAAATTATTTTTCAATATGACTATGCTCTAAAAATTCTAATATAAACGTTTTTAGGCCTAGAAAATCTAGATAGTTATCCTTCATATCTTAAGAATAGAAAAAGCGGAGAGTTTCTCCACTTTTACTTTTTAATCTTCAATTTCGATTTCAAGAGCGTCGCCCAAATCAAGTGTTACTTCTTGGTTAGAATCTGCATCAGCTGCTGCACTTGCTTTAGAACCTTCTTCCTCTTCAATTAAACCATATTGAACACGAACTTGGTGATCAATCTCGTCAAAGATTTCTGGGTGATCCGCCAAGTATTTCTTAGCATTCTCAGAACCTTGTCCGATTTTTCACCCTTGTATAGAGTACTCAAGCACCTGCTTTTTGATAATATCCAAATCACTAGCAATCTTCAAGAGTTCGCCAGTTCTAGAAATCCCTTCACCATACATGATTTCAACAAGAGCTTCTTTGAACGGTGGAGCCACCTTGTTTTTCACAACTTTAATCTTAGTTTCTTTACCAACGTTCGTATCTTTTTGATCACCAGTTCCCTTGATTTGTGTACTTCCACGCACATCCAAACGGACTGAAGCATAGAATTTAAGGGCACGTCCACCAGGAGTTGTTTCTGGATTTCCAAACATAACCCCTACTTTTTCACGCAACTGGTTGATGAAGATAGCAATTGTCTTTGTCTTGTTGATAGAGGCACCGAGTTTACGCATAGCTTGGCTCATCATACGAGCTTGAAGACCAACGTGGCTATCTCCGATATCTCCATCGATTTCCGCACGAGGAACAAGGGCTGCAACTGAGTCAATAACCACAAGGTCAACTGCACCTGAATCGATCAATTTTCCTGCAATTTCAAGACCTTGCTCACCTGAGTCTGGTTGTGACAAGAGCAATTCGTCAATGTTAACCCCAAGAGCTGCTGCATAGGCCGGGTCAAGAGCGTGTTCCGCATCGATAAAGGCTGCAATTCCACCTTCTTTTTGTGCTTGCGCTACAGCGTGAAGGGCTACTGTTGTCTTACCTGATGATTCTGGACCATAGATTTCAATGATACGTCCCTTAGGATAACCACCTGAACCGAGTGCAATATCAAGTGCCAAAGAGCCTGAACTCATCACTTGCACTTTTTGCTCTGCACGCTCACCCAAGCGCATGATTGAGCCCTTACCGAAGTCTTTTTCAATCAATTTAAGAGCATCGTTCAAAGCTTTTTTTCACGGTCGGCACCAAATTTTTGCCAATTTCGTCTAATTTCTTTGTTGGTTTTTCGCCATTTTATTCTCCTATATTCTAACGATCTTTAGACCTGTTTCTATTATATCAAAAGTCACTCACTTAATAAAAGCCTTGCGAACCAAGTTGAAGGCATGCATGACCGCAATTTTACGAACATCTGCTCGACTTCGACCCTGCAATATTGACCTTTATAACTTCCGTTCCCTGAAGCCTGAGCCAATGCGATAAAGACAGTGCCTGATGGATGACCTTCTAAACTCTCAGGTCCAGCCACTCCTGTCAAACTAATCCCAAAAGTCCGACTGCGTTTTAATCCGCGCCTGCTCTGCCATTTTTCAGCAGTAAAAGCCGACACCACCCCATGCTCTTCCAACTCATGAGCTGGAATTTCCAGCATCTTAGCTTTTTCTTCAAGGCTATAAGTCACAAAACCGCCCTTAAAGATGGTTGAGGCTCCTGAAAAAGTCTGCCAAAGTTGCTTGAAAAAGCCCTGCTGTCAAACTTTCCGCCGCTGTGATGGTTTTTCTTTTGTTTTCTCAACTTCTCAACAACTACACTAGCTAGACTCGCTTCCTCACCATAACCATAGCAAATATCCTTTAAAGCAACACCTTCAAAAGATTCCCTGCTCTAATATTGTTTTCTCAAGATAATCAAAAGCTTGATTGGCTTCTGCTTGACCCCTAGCCTTGGTGGATAAACGCAAGGTAACCTCCCCAGTTTTTGCATAGGGTGCCAAGGTTGGATCCGTTTGTTGTTCGATTAAATCTGCTAAGATAGTGACTAGCTGACTCTCCTATCCCAAAGAATCGAAGTACCCTTGAGTATAACTTTAGCACCTGTCGTCAATCTTGGCAACAACTCATTTTAGAACCATAGGTTTCAATTCACTAGGTGGTCCAGGGAGAACAACATAGGTAACTCCTTCCACCCTCAATCATACCACCAACTGCAAGACCAGTTTTCATTTGGTAACGGAGTTGAGCCTCGGATGATCTGCGCTTGACGCTCATTATTTGGAGTCCGGGCATAATCAGGTCTCTGGGCAAAGAAAAGATCCAGTTTTTCTTGAGCCTCACTATCAAAAACTAGGTCGCGTTCCAGAAATTTAGCCAGTGTCTGTTTGGTCAAATCATCCTCTGTTGGCCCTAATCCTCCTGTCAAAACAATGAGTTGGCTGCGGTTTTTAGCAATCTCTAGCAGAGATAAAAGTCGAGTCTCATTATCTCCTACAGCAGTTTGAAAATAGACATCTACACCAATTTCTGCTAGCTTTTCAGATAAAAAAATTGCGAATTGGTATTGACAATCTGACCTGTTAAAAATCTCTGTTCCCACAGCTATAATTTCTGCTTTCATTTTTTTCCTCCTACTTACCTATTCGGATTTCTTTTGAAAAATCGCAGGATAATTCCTACGATTTGATGAATAGTCTCCTATTATTCTAACTCTTCTACTGCAACACTAGTAGATTGAGGCAACTGACCCTGACCATAAAGATTCTCATACAAGACTACGTTAGTCTCCAAATTCGTAACCTCTGGTTGCCCGAGCGAACGGCGTAAAAGATTTTTGCATCTCTAACATATGCTCAGATGTCACGATTTGGTAAGATGTCCCTTGAAGCATTGCATCTTCTCCACGCAATTGTTGAGGCTCAATATTTTTAAATGAATCTTGATAACCCATTAACTGAGGAATTGTTGTAGTCGTTATCTCGATATTTGTCTGCATATTATCACTAAGTGCTTTCAAAATGTCTTGGTAATGACTAATACTATTTAAACTAATAATCTTTTCAACAACCTTCTGAATTACTTCACGTTGACGTTTTTTTGACGGCCATAGTCCCCTTCAGGATCTTGATAGCGCATCCGTGAATAAACGAGAGCCTCTTCACCGTTTAAAGTCTGCTCCCCAACTCCAATAGAGATTGTATTAAAGGGTTCTTGGTCTTGAATAGAAATTGGGAAACCAAGAGTGTTATTGACAGTAACACCACCAACAGCATCAACCATTCTTTGAAGACCATGCATATTAACCATGACATAGCGGTCGATGTGAATATTCATCATTTTTTCAATAGTAGAAATCGCTAGTTCTGCCCCACCGTTTGCATATGCAGCATTTAGCTTAGCCTCAATAACACTACCATCTGCTTGCTGGATTTGCGTAAGAATATCACGCTCCAGACTCATCATGATAGTTTTTTTGGTCTTAGGATTCACCGTTACCAAAAATCATAGAGTCACTGTTTCCTGCCCATGGATCTGTACGTTCAACGTTTCCCGTATCTACACCCATCAGTAAAATCGTCAGAGGTTCAGTTGCCTCAATAACCTTTGTTTCTTCACCAATTTTTTTATAAGTTTTTGCTAAAGTCTGTGTACTTTGCTGGTAGATTGTGTAAGCATATGTACCCAGACCTAGCGTGGTTACTAGAACCAAACCTAAAAAACATGCCAATTATACCATACTCTTATTAATCTATCAGTTTACCCATTAGGTAAACATCTAGAAACTCTCCTCTCTCTATACAAGCACCGCGTTCCTGTAACCCTTCTGTGATAAAGCCCATTTTTCATATAAATGGATAGCTGCAAGATTGCGTTTCTGAACCGTCAATTGCAAGCGACGGATGACACCGCTAGTTTTAGCCCATTCAATAGCTTCTTCCATCAAGATACTACTAAGTCCAGAGCCCCAAAAAGGTTTTTGATGCCTAAGAAAATATCTCCGATATGTCGAACTCTTGGACGTTGGTCTGCGGTTACGTTGATAATTCCTGCTAATTCATCATTTAAAAAGCTAGCAAAGTTATCTGATTTTCAGACTGAGCCTGTTTATCGATGAAAAATTTGCATCTCAGACTCCGCCATGGAAATCCCATTTTCATCCAAACTAGTAAAATTAGACTCTTGCCCAATTTGATCTAAAAGGGCTAGTGACTTCCGAAGCATCTGAAATTTCTGCTTCACGAATTAATAAATCATACTCCATTCGTAAGCCTCTTCAAAAGTTCTGTCGCTCGTTGACCATGAGCATGAAAGACAACTTCACGGGCCCTCACCATCTTTAAGAATTTCTAATCCCAGATAGTCGGCTGGAAGAGCCTCACCCTAATAGGTGTCCCCACTCAATAACCGTCACACCTGAACCAAAAAGAAATTCATCCAGGTCAATCGAGTCAGCATCCCCTTCGATGCGGTAAACATCCAAGTGATACAGGGGTAAACGCCCTTCATACTCTCTAACAATGGTGTAAGTAGGACTCTTAATCATTTGATCAATGTCTAAACCCTTGGCCAAACCCTTTGTGAATGTTGTTTTCCCCGCACCTAATTCTCCAGTCAAAATCAAAACATCATTTTTTTCTAGTAGAGTACCTAATTTTTCCCCAAAGGCTACGAGCTCATCTTCATTTTTGTGTACATGTAACCATTATACCAAAAAGTTTTTTTCCATTGTGACATTTCTATCAATAAAAAAAGGAGGAGAATCCTCCTGCCTTTTTGAAAAATTAATCTTTAGTTTAGAGCCATGCTGATGTAGTTCAAGATAAACAAAGCATCTAAAATCCAAATCATAGCATGAATATCTTTCACTTCACCTTTAACAAGTTTTGTCAAAGTATAAGTCAAGAAACCAATCGCAATCCCTTTGGGTAATTGAGTAACTGAATCCCATGAAGATTGATGTGAAGAAAGCTGGAACTGCTGCTGACATATCATCCCAAGGAATGTTTTTCAAGTTAGAGAGCATCATAATTCCGACGATAATCAAAATTGGTGCTGTCGCAGCTGAAGGAACAATCGCTAGAAGTGGGCTAAAGAAACTTGATAAGGCAAAACAGATAGCAACTACTAAAGCTGTCAAACCGGTACGTCCACCAGCACCGATACCAGCTGCTGATTCGATATATGTCGTAACGTTTGAAGTACCTGCAATGGCTCCAACAGAAGTCGCCACCAAGTCAGAGTAGAGAGCCTTGTCCAACTTGTTTGACTCATGGTTTTTCACCACTTGTTGCAATGATCCCAACTTTTTCACCTGTACCGATAAGGGTACCGATGGTATCAAAAAAATATCTGTCAATGAGAAAGCCAAAATAGCCATCAAGGTTTCTGGTAAACGTGAAGTATTTGAAATCAGAGAACCCAAACCTTCTGAACCAAGGGCTGCACCAAATAAAGTTCCTAGGTCGTTAACTGCTGCTGAAAGATTGTTGCTAGCAAAAATCGATTCCTGACAAATTAACAAGACCAACCGCAATAGCAAGGACTGTCGTTGTTAAGATAGAAAGGATGATCCCACCCTTAATACCTCTGACAACAAAGAAAATAGTAATAGCAAGACCTGCCAGAGCCACTAGGACAGCTGGATTGTTGAAATCTACCAAACCAGGAACCGCTGCTGAATTGGCTGTAATAGCTGCTTGCGCCTTATCTGCACCTTCACCCGCCACTGTATAAGTACCTGGGTCAATTGAGAATTTCAAGAAACCAGCATTCTTAATACCAACATAGGCAAGGAAAATACCAATACCAGCTGAAATTGCTGAACGAAGTGTTCCAGGAATTGAGTCAATAATCATTTTGCGAACATTGGTTAATGTAATGATAAGAGAAATAATTCCACAGATAAAGACCATGCCAAGAGCTTCTTGCCACTTATAACCCATACCAAATACAACTGTAAAGGTAAAGAAGGCATTGAGACCCATACCTGGAGCTTGAGCATATGGTAAGTTTGCATAGAAAGCCATCATTAAAGTTCCGACAACAGAACCAATAATCGTAGCAAGGAATACACCCTGAACTGGCATTCCAGTTTGTGAAAGCATTTGAGGGTTTACAAAGAGAATATAACTCATTGCAAAGAAAGTCGTTAAACCAGCAAGCACTTCTGTTCGGACGTCAGTCCCGTGCTCTTTAGTTTAAATAGTTTGTCCATTTTTAATCTCCTTTTGTCATTTTACGAACAATGTAACCATTATATCATCTATCATTCAGTTTTTCAATATGTTTTTAAAAAATTTGAAAATTCTTAGTAATTGTTGTTCCGACTAGTCCCGCTTCTAATCAGCTTTTCTCTCATCTTTTTGATATAATAGGAAGCATCTTATCTGAAACTAGATTGGGGAGGAACTTATGACTAAAAATTATCGCTGTTGACCCTAGACGGCACCTTACTCAATGGAGAAAGTAAACTATCTGATTTTTACCAAAGATACTATTAAACAAATCTCTAAAAAGGGGCACCATGTCATCATTGCAACAGGCCGCCCTTACCGTATGGCCAAAGACTTTTACCATCAACTGGAATTAGAAACACCTATGATTAACTTCAACGGCTCCCTCACCCACCTACCTGGCAAGGTTTTGGGAACATGAAAAGTGCCTGACCGTTGATAAAAAAATATCTTTAGATATGGTCGCGCGAAAAAGAGGAGATCGAGGCAGACTTTATTGCTGGTGAATACCGAAAAAGTTCTACATTACAGCACCAAACCATGAAATTGCTGATCCTAGACTATTTGGGGTAGAAAACTTCCATCCCGAGAATCAATTCAATTCCGACTTGGTCACCAAGGATCCCAACTGTATTTTTATTGCAGACTAGAGCAAGCGACAAGTATGCTCTAGCAGAAGAAATGAACAGGTTTTACCAATACCAACTTAATATTAATACCTGGGGTGGTCCTTTAAACATCCTTGAATGTACACCTAAAGGTGTTCACAAAGCCTTTGCCCTCGAATATCTACTCAAGGTTATGAATAGGGACAAACAGGACTTGATTGCCTTTGGAGATGAGCACAATGATACAGAGATGCTTTCTTTCGCAGGTAAAGGCTATGCCATGAAAAACGCCAATCCAGCCCTACTCTCTTTTGCAGATGACCAATTACCACTAACCAACGAGGAAGATGGCGTTGCTCACTTTTTACGCGAGCGATTCCTTTAATAATTGTAGCAGTCTCATACCTCTCTTGTAGAAAATTCTACAAGAAAGGTATGGGGCTTTTCCTTGTCCAAGAATAAAAAAAGGAACTTGTCCCAGCCTTATCTAGGCGCAAGTTCCTACATTTTCTATTTCTTTAAAACAATACGATCAGAAATTTCACGATCCATATCATCAATGATCATTTGATTGCCATCAGCTACATAAATTTTGATGTCATCTCCAATAAAGACTCTCTGGTTTTCGGGTTCGAAAGTGACCTTTTTAATTTCCTGATCACCATCAGGCTCTACTTCCGTCCATGTTCCAGTATTACCAGTAACAACGAGAGTAATGCTATCTCCCTCATCTTGCCCTTTATAGGTTCCATCAATGTTAGTTACTGAACTAGCCGTCGAACTAGAAATAGTCGTTTCCGCTTGCTGACCAGTTGTTACTTCCGTACTGGTGCTTGCTTGAGTTGAAGGAGCTGCCTGCTCTTTTGGCGAACATGCAACTAAGAGACTAAGACTTGCCAAAGAAGCAAGAGAAAGTGTGAATTTTTTTAGTGACATCATGTCTCCTTTCTTTTAGTGGCTTAAAATCAGAATAACCCTGCCGAGCTACCACACCGTTACTATAACAAATAAAGACAGGAGGGTCAATCAAATGAATCTAGGGCCATAAGACAAGCGCGAACCTCAGATATAAAAGTAGAGAGATCCTGTCACAAATAGCAAGTCTTTCTCTTGTGCAGAAGCTTCAAAAGTATCTATAAAGCCTTGGTAAGAAGTAACCATTCTATAACCACTCAAGTCTTGCTCTTCCAAGGAGCCCTGATAGTCAAAACTCGTAACATAGAGAGCTACATCAGGTAAATGCTCAGTTAAATAAGCCAGCATACCACTATAATCTTTCCGCTTTAGCGCACCAAATAGAATTTGAGGCTGATACCCTTGCTGGATTTTTCTTGGATAAATTCAACCAAAACGCTCTAGAGCTGGTAAATTATGAGCGCCATCTAGATAAATATGCTTGGTGACAGCCTCTAAGCGCCCTGCCCATTTGGTCGCTTGTAAGGCGTGTCGAACTGCTTCTTGATCTACTTTCTCGTTTCTTTGTACCATAAATAGTAGAAAAACCTGCAAGGCAAGAGCTACATTTTCCTCCTGATAGGCTCCCTCTAATCCCAATATTAGGTGGTTAAAGTCAGCTAGAGAAGAATAGAAGTTCCCATTTCGGAAAGAAAAATCTTTATTAGCTTGGTAGAAACTTACACCCAAATTAGTAGCAGTTTTTTGACAAACGAGTTGGGCTTCCGGTGCTAAATTTGCAATCACAGCTGATTTCCCGGGCTTAAAAATTCCTGATTTCTGTTCAGCAATTGCTGCTAAACTATCTCCCAAGGTCTCCTGATGATCAAGGCCGATTGATGTGATGACTGCAATCTCTCCAGTTACCACGTTGGTTGTGTCTAACAGTCCCCCAATCCCGACTTCCAGCAAAACCAGATCCACTTCCTGCTCTTTAAAAATGAAGTAAGGCAATTAGAGTTAACAACTCAAAGAAGGACAGTTGGTCATGAGTTTGCAACAGAGTTTTTCCATGACTTTGATTTGGTCAACCAAGCGGATAAAATCTTTATCAGCAATTGGTTGACCATTGATGCAGATGCGGTCATGGATGCTGACAATGTGGGGAGAAGTAAAAGGTGCCAACCTTTTTGCCATGAGAAACAAAGAGTTCCTCATAAAGGCAATGGTCGACCCCTTGCCATTAGTCCCTGTGACATGGATTATAGGATAAGATTGTTCAGGATTTCCTAGTAAATTTACAGCTTCTTGTATCCGTCCCAAACCAGATCTAAAGTTCAATCCAATCCGACTATGAAGCCATTTTTCTACTTCAAACATGCTTGTCTCCTTAATAAAAAGGCGGTGGGACAGAAATCAATTGACGAAGTCTCGATTTCGTAGTCCCAGTCTCGCGAGGCTTCAACAATTCATTTGATTGTTGAAGGTTGCGGATGGAAAAATGAAATTTTTCACCAAAAAGTCCAATCAACTATCGCGTCAAAATTTGATGGCTAATAAAAACGAGGCCGGGATTTTTATCCCAACCTCTTACCTAATTAGCTAATCCCTAGCTATATTTTCTTTCAATATAAACTAAAAACGTCCCCGGATGTTCCAACTCTTTCTAGTTTCTAGGAGTTGGGCTAAAAACGTTCCCCGGTCTCACCAGTTCTCTCTTATTTCAAGGAACTGGGCTGATACAGTCTACCAGACTGTCACTCCTCCATAAAGCTGTTGAAGACTTCTTCAATCATGTTCCACTCATCTTCTGAATCTTCTGGGATTGGTTGCAATTCGCCTTCTGTTCCATCTTCATTTTCAATAAATGAGTATGCTTGGATTTCCACTTGTCCATCTTCGTCTTCTTCTGCATTAACTGGTACTAGAAGAACATAGTTTTTACCAAACTCTTCTTTGCCATCAATTGTTAAAAGAATTTCAAACAAGGTTTCATTTCCCTGCTCATCTACAAGTGTAATTAATTCACGTTCTTCGTGATCGTGGTTGTGATTGTGTGACATATTATCTCCTCTGTCTTAAAAATTTTCTATCTAAATAATTTTTGTAAAAATTAACTGAGCTGCTAATTTATCAATAACTTTTTTTACGCTTATTGCGACTAATATCCGCTTGCTCAATCAACATACGTTCTGCAGCGACCGTAGTCAAGCGCTCATCTTGGTAGTCTACCGGTAAACCAAAGAGATCTACCAACTTTTCACCATATGCCTGACTAGCTTCCACCCGCGGTCCACTAGTGTTGTTCATGTTTTTTTGCAAACCAACAACAAAAGCACTCCACCTTATAGCTATCAACCAATTCCTTGATTCGATCAAAGCCAAACTGACCTTGATCTTCATTGATTTGGATGATTTCAAGTCCCTGAGCCGTAAAACCTAGTGGATCACTAATCGCTACTCCTACTGTTTTTGAACCAACGTCCAATCCCATAATTCTCATAGATTATAGATCGACTCCTTGTCCCTTAAGGTAGTAGCGAACCAATTCTTCAACGATTTCATCTCGCTCATACTTACGAATCTGATTACGCGCATTGTTATAACGAGGAACGTAAGCTGGGTCTCCACTGAGAACATAGCCTACAATCTGATTAATCGGGTTATAGCCCTTTTCGTTCAGAGAAGCATAGACATCTGTCAATGTTTCGCTGATTTCTTTTTATTGGAATCATCCAATTTAAAACGTACGGTTTCTTCAGTAAATCCCATTCTAACACCCTCTTTCCTTAGAATACTACCATTATAGCACATTCACAGTCGTTCTTCAAATAACACTGTCTGATTCTACTGATTTTCTGCGATCTGCCTATTGAACAGTTGCCCCATTCGCAACTCTGCTTTCAATGTATTCTTCAGGTTCATTTTTCAAAAGATTCTCTAAGTCAACATTCTTTATAAACTCCGTTTCGCTAGCTTTCTTGATATCCATAACTTGGAAATCATAGCTAGTTTTTGTCTCCATTTCAGATTCATTTAGGAGGCTAGTTTCAATTGTAAAAACCTGTTATCTTTCTAGCTTCTTGAACTGTTTCATCCTTATCTTCAGCTTCTTTTTAAAAGCTTTTTTTGGTTTCTTCTAAACCTTGCTCAGTAATAAACTGCTTTAGATCATCTGTGACTGGACGTTTCTGAATAATAGTTAAACTCAAAAATTGCTTACCTTTGTATGTAACTATTTGGGTCTGTTGATTTCCATTTTCATCAACAGGCAAAATAATAGTCTTGGTAACCACTGTATTATTAGTTGCATTTTTCTAGGATGGGTAAGGTTGCTTGAAGAGCTTCTTGCGTACTCTCAGTCGTAGACTCTGTAGACTCTTTTTGTCCACACCCCACCAACATAAACAAAGCAATGAGCATTCCGATTACTAACTTTTTTTCATAAATCTTCACCTTTTTAAATTGATACATATTAGAGAAGGCTAGGAGTTATTCCCAGCCTTGATGTTTTATAGTGCAGCACGCAAACGTGCTTCAGCATTTTCTACATTTCGTACAGATCGCGGCAAGAAAGCTCGAATATCATCTTCTTTATAGCCAACTTGCAAACGTTTCTCATCTACTAGAATTGGACTTTTTAGGATACGTGGTGTCTCCATGATTAAGGTGAGCACCTCATTGACACTCAAATCTTCGATGTCAACACTCTAGGGGCTTTAGCATAGCGATTTTTGATGATACGATGCTAGCAATTCCATTATCTGTCTTAGTTAAAAATATCAAGTAGTTCTTCTCATGAAATTCCTTCTTTTCCAAGGTTTTGTTCCTTATAAGTTAACTGGTGGGCATTGAGCCAGGTTTTAGCTTTTTTACAGCTAGTACAACTTGAGACTGTATAAATTTTGATCATGTACCTACCCCTTTCGCTACATGTTTCTATCAGTATAATCTATTATACCATAAATAACATCGGACTTGCGACCTATTTTTTTGAAAAAATTAGCTTTTTGAGATTTTTCGAACTTTTTTTCTTGACAAATTACGAACTATAACCATTCTTTATATTTCTTTATATAAAAATTCTTGATTGTTGTGACACTTATCATATACAAGAAAAATAATGAGGGCTAGGAATAAGAAGTAAGGAATTCCCAATGGTGCTAAGCGAAGGACGCCAGCTAATGCTCCATAAGGCAGACTAGTTACGAAAATTGCGGCAACCATGGTTGTCAAGATTACAAGCCAAGCTGGTCTGCTTTGTACAAAAGGAACTTTTGCCGTACGAAGCATATGGATAACCATAGTTTGAGACCACATAGATTCAATGAACCATCCTGTTTGGAATAAGATAATAAACTGAAGGGCAGATTCAGAACCATGAACATAATGATAGCCTGTCACCAAAGGAACAATGATAAAGTATAGGAAGATAAAGGTCAAAATGTCAAAGATAGATGAGATTGGACCCATCCAAACCATAAATCGCGTAATGGATTTTGCTTCCCATGTATGGGGTTGTTTTAGGAAGTCTTGATCCACATTATCAAATGGCAGTGCCACACAAGATAAATCGTAGACTAGGTTTAGGACAATGAGATGAACAGGAGCCATTGGTAAAAATGGCAAGAAGATACTTGCAACCAATAGTGAGAAGATATTCCCGAAGTTTGAACTAACCGTCATCTTAATATACTTGGTCATGTTGGCATAGACCTTACGACCTTCAACGATGCCAGTTTCAAGAACCATGAGATCTTTATCTAGTAAAATAACATCTGCTGTTTCCTTAGCGATATCTACTGCTGTATCAACGGAAATTCCTACATCAGCCACTTTCATTGACGGAGCATCGTTGATTCCATCTCCCATGTAACCAACAGCATGACCATTTCTCTTTAACTGTAGAATGATGCGGGCTTTTTGATCAGGTGACAATTTAGCAAATACTGTTACACTTTCAACCGCTTCTGCCAATTCTTGGTCAGTCATTTTATCGATATCAGCTCCCAAAAGGATGTGTTCAACATCCAAACCAACCTTTTCACAGATGGCTTGGGTTACTTTTTCATTATCCCCAGTTAAAATTTTTGTTCTGACACCATGCTCAAGTAAAGCTTGGATAGCGGGTGCTGCAGATGGTTTTGGTGGATCCAAGAAGGCAAGGTAACCCGTAAGGATCATATCACTTTCATCAGTCACAGCATAGGCATAATCTTCACGTAGACCTGACTTGTAACCAACACCTAATACACGCAAACCTTGACGATTTAATTGACCAACTTCTGCCAGTACTTCTTGGCGAATACCTTCCGTAATAGGGATTATTTCTCCACGATATTCCACATGTGTCGAAATGGTCAACATTTCTTCCAAAGGCGCACTTTGGTCACCATACTAACAACATTGCTATCATCTTTGACGATAACACTCATACGTCTACGTTCAAAATCAAATGGTAGTTCGTCGATTTTTTTGGAAGCTGGTGTCTAGATTTTGTAGGATAACATGTTCCTTGGCTTCTTTTTCAGTTCTACTGATGATGGCACGGTCCATCAAGTTCTTCAAACCTGTTTGAAAATGTGAATTTAGATAAGCTCTTCTTAAGACCGCCATATCCAAATCACCATGGATATCCA
>BNJV01001127.1_pt1 | contig 63548 bp, 113 predicted proteins | sample 8540591 | NCBI WGS metagenome assembly BNJV01 (sample SAMD00202457, study PRJDB9452) | human saliva metagenome | host: Homo sapiens | reverse complement strand
CGAAGGCATCGTCTGCAACGGGCTTGCACCGATCATCCTCCAGCGGTTACGGTCATCTTGAGCCGCGAGCAAAACGTGAAAGGACCTATGAAGGTCACGCCCGCAGTCACGGTTATCTCGAAATGCGATCGCGGTCGCCTCGAGAAACGACGGGGATGGTCTCGCTCCACCCCCTCCCGCCACCACCGCGTACGAGGTCAGTCAACCGCATACGGGCTTATTAGTTCTCCCTTTCTTTCGTTTCCTCCTACGTGCCCCGCCGAGGTGATGACTCGCTCGTGCTCGTACTCCGGAAACTCTCGTTTCTTCGACGGGCTGAGACAAATTCGTCCTTACGGCTGTCACGGCCTCTGCCAGTCAGCCCAACGCGACGGCCTTCGACATTTCGGCCTTCGACGCCACCCCCGTAGGAGTGCGCCCGACAACCCATGGACGCGCCCCTCGTGTTTGTCCGCAGACGTCCCCGCGCGAAACGTTCCCATCCCGGTTGGGCGGTCGCTCGCCCACTGGTGGCCATTCCGTTCCATGCAGGCCGATACCCCCTGTTGCGAACCTGCACTATTGGTTGAGCATTTGCGCTCAGGCTTCCGTCGTCGCGCGAAGTCACGCTTCCAGTACCGGCAGCCCCTGCCCTGCCAGTTGCTTCGCGGGCACCGCCAGCCTGCCGGAAGCACGAGGTCCCATACCACGGGAATTGACTCCCTTTATAGCACTGACCCCTTGGTATTGCCTCTCGCCACGTTGCCTCGACCCTGGACCCCGTTTTCCCCGCGCTCGCACTGCCCGAAGTTCCCATATGCCGGCCGTGCGCGGGCGCCACCCGGCCGCCCCGGCAGCGAAGACCGTGTCCTGGCCGAACGGCCCGTGGTGGCGCCCGAGCGATGCCGTTGCGCGCGGAAGCGGGAGCCGCAGCCCGCGAGCGCGTCGATCGCTCACGTTTGACAATCCCGATCCCTCGAGGCGGGGCCGCGTCGGCTGACGCCGTGCGATCCCGGAGGCCTCCCTGGCGGAAACGTTTTGAGCCGGCATCGACGACGTTTTCCGCACGGCGGTGGTGGACCACGCACAATTCCAGAACTGCGCGTTCCCGTTGCCGGCACTCGTGGCAGCGATTGATTTACCGCGCAACGACAGAAGCCGATGCGCCGGACCGCACCGCTTGATACGCCTTATATCCGGCCGAGCCGCCCACCCGCCATCGCCGCCGCGGTCTCGACCGTGTGTGGACGGCTGGAGACTGCAAAATCGAGGGCCGAACCGGTGGCACCCGCATCACTGCCAGCACCGTGGTGGGGTGTAGTGCGAGGCTTGCAGCGATAGATTGCCAGGCCTCACCAGCGTTCGACAGCGCGCGAGCTCACTGGCTGCCCACCCTATCGATGGACGTATCAGAGCTGCTGGCACTCCACTCCGTCACAGACCGCCTCCGGAGCCCGGCGGGGGCGTACTGGGAGTCGCCGCCCGATTCACCGCCACGATTCACCGCGCTCCAGCCGGTATCTCGCGAACGATTGGCATCGTCCCGCGGCGGGAACAGCCGTTGTCGCCACCACGGTTATAGCCATCGTCACCGGACGAATGCTCATCCTCCCTTCTCAAACGTTGCTGGCTTACTTTCACGGAACGGCAATTCACCAATGGCGGCTTCGGCCTCTTCGCGCAAAGTCGTCAGGACGGTGGTCGCCTGCTGTTCAGTTCCTTGTACGCTGATTTCGCTCAATGCGGCTTCCACGCAGGCCGTCGGTGCCCATTCCGGTCGCCAGCGCGTTGGCGTACGCCTCAGTGGCATCGACCAGAGATTTCTGCAGTTCGATATTTTTCGCTTGAGCCTTGCGTCCAGCGTCGAAACTCTGCCACGAACTTTAATGAGTCTCCAGTCCGCCGATTATCACATTTTTGCTCAAGCTCATCCAAGTCGGCCATTGCCGCATCAGCGGTTGCTTTAAGCCCGAGACCCAGATTCGTCGCCACGGACGTGAGTCAGATCTACTACAATGTCGAGTTCATTCTTGAGTTTCGCCCAAAAGCTCGATTCGTCTCGTCGGTGACCCTGGGGATTCCCACTGGCCAATTCCACGAAGTTTCTCAACGTTAGGAGTCTCCATGCTTATTTCCCTCCCTCATCGTCCGCAGTTTTCTTTTGCCTGTAGATCGGCCACCCATTCCGAGGGACGTATACGAAAACTGGTCGGTCAAACCGGCCAACTCTTCCCATATACGTTATCCGCTGTTACGGCGATCGACATCATCGAAATCCGTGACCGCCTTCTTGAGATTGAGAACGACGTTCTTATATCGCAAAGATATTTCCCCCAGCTGTCAGATTCACCGTTATGGCGATGCTCGTAAAGGCGGATCAGATTGCCTCAGTTCGACTTAGCTCCGACCAGACTTCACCCGAGACTGGTGACACTGCAGTGAAACGTCTTCGTGGCTTTCTGAAAAGCTTGTCACCGGCCGATTGCAACACCTTCAACTGCCGCATCAGAAATGTCTTTATCGAGGATCGACAATCCCACGGGACCATCTTCTGTCCGCTATCACTACTTACCTCTCACTTTCACCCTGTCGATTCGAGACTACACGGGTCAGAACCCCAGCATCGAAGTGAATCGAGCCACCGGCGGAGCACTTTTTCCCTCGAAACCATCGCTATCGACATGTCTTCAGACTATCGTCGGCACCAAAAAGATCTTCCACCCACCAGAAAAGAAAATTAGGTGCAGCTCTCCCCAGAATCAGAAACTATGAAAGCAAAATTTATCAATAGCAATATTTAGATACAGTTAAATGGCGAAAAGCCAAAAATCGATTAGATGAATCCCAAAACATTTAAAAGTAAAGGACCCTTTCATTGCTGCAGGCGCAAGCCCATGAAAAGGGACGTTTCCAACCCGGTCGGCGGTAGATCCGCAGAGCCCGCCAACCGGCCGTTTTTCTATCTACTTCTATTGGCCCCGGTATCGCAATCAGCCGCAGTTGAGGAATCCTGGGCTGCGAGGGCATCGGTGTCACCGGAAATGGCCGGGCCCAAATCCTTGGCCATCTGCTTGCCCAGCTCCACACCCCACTGGTCGTAGGAATCGATGCCCCAAACGGCGCCCTGCACGAAGGTGATGTGTTCGTAGAGAGCGATGAGCTGGCCGAGGACGGACGGCGTGAGCTCGGGGGCCATAATCGACGTCGTCGGCTTTATTTCCGGGGAAGACGCGCGCGGTCACGATCGTTTCGGGAGTGCCTTCGGCGCGAACTTCCTCGGCCGTCTTCCCGAAGGCAAGAGCCTTGGTCTGGGCGAAGAAGTTGCCGAGGAACAGCTCGTGCTGGTCCGTGCCGTCCTCGTCAACGAGCGGGTGGTGCGGAGTGGCGAAGGCGATAAAATCTGCCGGGATCAGCTGAGTTCCCTGATGAATAAGCTGGTAGAAGGCGTGCTGCCCGTTGGTTCCGACTGCACCCCAGAACACCTCGCCCGTTCCGTGGTCACGTCGCTGCCGTCCCAACGAACGCTTGCCGTTCGACTCCATCGTCAGCTGCTGCAACATGGGCGGGGAAGCGATGGAGTGCTGGGAGTATAACACGGCATGGGTCGCGGCCCCGAAGAAATTGGCCACTACACATTGAGCAGCCCCATGAGGAAGAGGAACATTCTGGGCGGCGAGCCTGCGCAAAGTGCTCGTCGATCGCCCTGAAGCCACCAGAAATCGGCGAAATTCTCCGGACCCTATAGCGATGGCCAGCGACGTGCGGCCGAGTCCACCCGAATAGCGTCCGCCTACAGTTCAGAATCCGTAAGCGTTCGCCGGATCGATGCCGAATTCAGCGACTTTTCGAGGTTCGTGGAGACGGCGACGAAATGCTGGAACGGCGCCTTTCGTCTCGACCGCCGCGCTCGGCAAGGCCGCTGAGCAACCAGGATCTGCATGCTCTCGCATTGGTGAGAGTCTCCAGAGTGGTGAAAGTCTTCCAGACGATGATGAACAGCGTCGTCTCCGGATCGACGCCGCGAAGCTTCTCCCCGCGTCGGCGGGGTCGATGGAGATGAAGCGGCACTCCAGCCCGTCTTTGACATACGGCAGAGCGCCTCATAGGCCATGACCGGACCGAGGTCCGAGCCGCCGATGCCAATGTTCACAACAGTGCGATCGACGCTGCTGCCCCCGTCCACTCGCCCGGGCGCACACGCCTCGCGAGATCGTGAGACCCTTTGGAGGATGTCGTGAACATCGGCGACCACGTCCTGGCCATCGACCGTCAGCCTCGTCGGTTGCAGGCCTGCGCAGCGCAGTATGGAGAACCCGCGCGGTCTTCGGTGACGTTGATGTGTTCGCCCGCGTACGTGGCGTCGCGACGCGCGGCCACGCCGTCTCCTCCGCAAGTTCAAGCAGAGCCGCGAGATTTCCTCGTCCAGATGGTCCTTCGACAGGTCGACGAGAGGTCGGCGGCACGGCGGGAGTAGCCTCGGCGCGCTGCGGGTCTTCGGCGAATGCGCGCCCGAAATCAGGGACGTGCGCGGAGGCAATCCGGGCAAGCTCGCCCATGCCTCCGTTTGGGTCGGATCGACGGGTGCGTTCACGTTTCGTTCCTTCGTTGGCCCCTCTTGCCCGGCGAACCGCGCTCAGGAAGGTCCTTGTTCTTGGGCCCATCTTGCACGTTCCTCCGGGCTTTCAGCTCTGCCTCGGGCTCCTAAAGGTCGGCCTCGGCTGCCTGGGCAGGCGTCAGCACCGCGACAGTGCGCGCGGGGAATCGTGACGGTTCCCGTCGCGCGATCCCATGCGGTGGCCCGACGACGTCGTCGGAGCCCTTCGCCTGCACCTCGGAGAGCTCGTAGGCTTTGCCCTCCATTCCTCGATCTTCTCGGTTATCGGCTTGGGCGAGGCTGAAAAGCGGCCAACACGCCGTCGAGCCTTCCGTCGCCAGTCCCTTGCCTTCGTGTCGTCGTGCTCATGACCAAAAAGGCCGGAGTCATGAGGGGCCCGAGTTCAGGAAGAGACCTTCTCCCGGATGGAGCGGCGTCTCCAAGCGTGAACAGGGGGTGTCGCGCGCAGCAGAGCAGGTCGAGCGCCTGGGAGTGGGCCGCGGCGATGTCCCGCCCTGTTCGGTTTGTTCGCCGGATTGGACATAGTGGGCTCATCGCCTTCCAACGGACCGGTTGTCCCTGGCGGGAGGCAGGCCCACGCCGAGTTGGACTCTTCGACCAGTCGACGGCGTTAGACAGTCGCCCAGAGTTGTAGGAGTTGCGGTCCATGGACTTCGAACGCAGAAGGTCGGTTCAGCGTGCCAGAACACCGGAGACTGGCCGAGGGTCGCCGCAGCCAAAGACAGGGTGTTCATCCGCACCCGGTCGGACATGCGCGAGCCTCCGGGCATCTTCCACATGTTGAGGTCGAAGAGAGTCTCGTTGTCGTGGGCGTCGACGTAGTTGACAGTCCTCCGGCTGGGTCCACGCCGGCCGCCTGGCCGTTGAAGTGAGATCTCGCTCCCCTTCTTGAAGGTTCCGTCCGCGGCATGTGTTTCGATGGAGCCGATGTTTCCGGCCAGCCCGACGCGGATGACGTCGGTGTACGACCGCAGCATGTCGGCGTCACCGCCCGCCACTCGTGGGATCGGTGAACAGGCCGTTTCCGAAACCCTGCGTGTCGTTCTTCCCGTCGGACTGGGGAGCCGTGGACGGCGTCGCGCAACCTGTCGTTGAACGCCCCTATCCCCCGTTCCGCCGAGGGTCCCTTGCACCGACGGCGCGATCGCGAGCCGTCGGCCGTGGTTCCGAAAGACCAGCCCTCCCGTACGGGTACATCCGAGAGCCGTCCACGCCGTCCTCTGTCCAACGTCAGCGAGTCTGAGCTCGGCGCGGATTCGCTTCATCGTGTCAACAGAATTGAACTCCATGAGGTCGAAGCGGAATCCGTCCACCTTGCAGGCTTTCGCCCAGGTCAAAAAGCGAGTTGACCATGAGCTCCTCGGCCATGGCGTGCTCGTGGCGAATTCTCCGCAGCAGGGCGTCGTGAGCGTCTGGCCCTCGTATCCCGCAGGCGGTGGTAGTAGCCGGGGACGATCTTCTCGAACACCGATTTTTCGTCCTGCCCGTGGGCATACGTGTGGTGTAGACGACGTCCTGGACCGCTTGGTACCCGGCGGCGTGGAGATTGCCGACCATGTCGCGGTATTCCACCGTTCGCTCGCCCCGTACTGTTTGACCGCGTAAGGCCCTCGGGTCGTGTAATGGAAAGGGTCGTACCCCCAGTTGCAGGCGTCGGTGTCCGCCACCTCGCCGACGGCGGCCTGCTGTTCCTGCGACGTCGCCCGGAATCGGGCACGTCGACCGTCGCCTACGCCGCGCGGCTCTCGGGGACCGAGCCGAAAGTCGTAGGTGGGCAGAAGATGTATCGTGTTCATCCGCGCGGGCGAGCTCGCGAAGATAGGCCATGCCGTGGGGTCCTGACAGAGAACGCGCTGTGGGTTCCGCGCAGCCGCTCGGGGACGGTTGCGTCCGTGGCCGAGAAATCGCGCGTGCATCCTCGAGGATCGACCTTTCGGCCTGGTTCGAGATGGCGGGCGCGGCATTCGCCCTCCACGACTCGGGCTGGTACCTCGGGTCGTCCAAATCAGCACAACCGAGCGCTTTTGAATCGGTGGTCAGCCCCACCGAGTTGGGGTCGGTGACGAGATTGTGCGCCACGGTATCCGCCAGGCTCTGTTGAGAGGCGTCCTCCTTCGTGACAGACGTCTGAGGTATGTAAACCTCGACGTCGTAGACGTAGGACCTGTCGCCCCACGAGGCGTCTCCCTCGATCGTCCACGACCCGTCGGACTGCCGTTCCATGGGATGCTCCTCGTACGCGGCGACGTCGCCGTTCGCGTATAGGCGGAGGGCGACGGACTTCGCCGTCGGCGCCCACAGCGAGAGGGTGGGCACGCCGCCGTCGAAAGACACCCGTGCCTGCGGCGCTTGGCAGCGGCAGCGTAGAGAAAGTCAAGCACGCGGGCGGTTTGAGGGAGGAGAAAGGCAATCGGCGCGCCGTCGGCGCCCACTCCATGACGGCCGTTTGGCCCTTGAGGATCTCGGCGACGTCGATCTTCCCGGAAAGGCCGCAGAGCCGTGTGGTCCCTTCACGTCAGGCGTGTAGTGAAGCCGTGATGTAGGTCGCGCCGCTTCTGATCCTCCGTCAGGCCGCCGCCCTTGACGACGAGCTCGACGGAGCCGTCGGCGCCCGTGACGTTCGCGCCCGTGCGCTTCATTCCTCCGCGCGCGGCATAGTAGAGGCGGTAGGCCGCCCCCTCCCGCTCGGCCACGCTATCGTCTCATCGTCCAGCCACAGACCCATGGCTTGTCCCTCGCCCTTGACGGGCCCGTCCGTTGTGTCCATCGTTCATGCGCGATTCGTTGGTTTTCATGGAACGCATACAGTTTACCTTGTTGCGGCCAGGGAAACACGCGATGTCGAACAGGCCCCTCGCTTCGTCAGCGGAGGCCTGTCGTCCGAGGCGGCGAGCTTGCCGAAGGGAGGTCGGCGTCTCCGTCATTCGCGAGGAGGCTCACGCGGTCAGCGGCGCAGCCTCGGCATCCGCACGCCGTCCTGCCCACGCGCTTGCGGGGCCGCCTTTCCGCCCGCTCACTCGCGCCTCACTTGCGCGCATGCCGGGCTGCCCGCCCGACGGACTGGTCGACTCCCACGGAGCCGAATCCCGAATCGACTGTCGTCCTTCCTTCGCGTCAGCCGAGACCGCGCGGTATTCCACGAGGTTCCGTCGGGAATATCGGTGACGTCGTGGAAGACCCGCGGCTTAGGCCCGGTAGCCGTCCGAGGACTTTCCGCGGGGCTTCCCGCGATCCCTGTAGGAGAAGGTCGTTTCCGCCCACCTGTTGGCGCCGAGGTCGGCTGAGACCGGAACGAGCGACTGGTGACGTCCTGGCCGGCGAGCGTCGACGTCGTCCGAACGAGAGCCTGGCCCTGAATCCGGCGTGACCTCAATCGAACCGATCCCTTCGCCAGCTTCTTGTCGGCCTTGTAGACGACCGCCGAGAGGGGCGGAACCTGACGGTCACCTCGCCGTTCCGGGCAGACCTCACCGACCCCGAAGCTCCGTACAGCGCCTTGGCAGGCCGACTTCGGAGTCATCGTCTTGAACCTCGCCTTGGCGGGCGCGGTCGATGTGTTGACGGCCACCACATACTCGGACTTTGCTTCCTGTCCACTCGGGCGAATGCGTACACCGGGGAGTCGTCGGAGCGGTACAGCTCGATCTGAGCCCCGTTCTCGGAGCCCGGGGTGGGCGTGGCGAAAGCTTCGCGACGAGGCGATCTCCTTGTATATCGGCGCCGACGTCGAATAGCGATCGCTTCGACCCCATCTGCGTGCCGTCGGCCAGAGGCTGGTTGACATACTCGGCCGTCTTCGAGGCGAACATCGACTGGCGGGAGTCCTGGTCGCCTCCCGTGCCCATGAAGCCCTGCTCGTCGCCGTAGTAGACGACGGGCTGGCCGCGCATGAGGAACATCATCTTGTGGGCGAGGATCGTGCGGGCCTGCGGGTGTCGCCTCTGCCCGCCCCGCGATCATGAAGGAGGCCCTGCCCATGTCGTGATTGCCGAGGAAGGTCGGCTGGTCGGCCGCGCCGGATGTTTCGGCGTCGTGAGCTAGTCGTCCGTGGCGAAGAAGTCTCCGACGGACTTGCTCGGCTTGCCCGCCGCGTAGCCTGTCACCGCCTCCTGGAAGCCGAAGTCGAGGGTCGCCCCGAGGCCTGTTCGCACGTGTGAGGGCGCACGCGCCGTGGCCGCGCCGTCGTAGACCTCGCCGAAGGTGAAGAACTTGGGGTTGGACTTCTTCGCGTGGTCGTTGATCTCTTTCGCCCACTTCTTCCAGAACTCGAAATCCACGTGCTTGACCGTGTCGATCCTGAGATCCGTCGATCCCGAAATCCATCCATTTCTTGTAGACGTCTGCAAAGATGCGAACCGTCTTGGGGTTTTCCGTCATGACGTCGTCGAGCCCACAGAGTCTCCGTAGGTGACCGATTCGCCGTTCCACGTCGAATCACCGCGGTTGATGGTAGAGGGTGACGTCGTTGAGCTCGTCGGGGACGACCTTGCCCGTCCGTTTGGGAACGTAGGGGACGACGTCTGCGCCGACATCTCGGGGAACGTGCTGACCTTCGACGGATCGAAGGGCGTGCCCGACGCGTCTTTGTACGGCGATTGCGCCTTCGTGACGTGCAGGGCCCGACCCTCCCTGTTGGCCTTCGTAGGGAGATGAGGTCCGCCGTGTGGTTGACGATGATGTCGAAATACACTTCATTCCTCGCGCATGGGCGTCCCGAACGAGGCTGGGCGAGCTCCTCGTTCGTGCCCAGATGCGGGTCGATCTGGGTGAAATCGGTGATCCAGTATCCGTGGTATCCGGCCGAAACGTTTGCGCCCGAGCCCTGCACCGGCCGGTTTTTGAACGACGGTGTGAGCCAGATCGCCGTCGTGCCCAAGCCTTGATGTAGTCGAGCTTCGAGCGCAGGCCCGCGATGTCGCCTCCCTGATAGAAGCCCTTGTGAGTCGGGTCGAAGCCGGAGGCCATGCGGTCGGAGCCGTAGCCTCCCGTGTCATTGGAGGGGTCGCCGTTGGCGAAGCGGTCGGTCATGACGAAGTAGAAGCTCTCGCCGTTGCCCCTCTTGCCGGGAGCTTTGACGAGCCTTCCGTCCTCGGGCGAGAACCCGCCCTTCGTGGGGATCAGACGCCGACCTTGTGCGTCCTCGGATCGAAGCGGAAAGTCACCTTGGTTCTTCCCGCCACGAAATCGGCATGTTCGCCGAGCCGTTGCCCCACAGATTGTCCATGGAATGCCCGCCGACGATCTTGTACTCGTACTTCCGGCCGGAAGAATCGCCTTGTATTCGTACACTCCCCGCGAGTTGCGGGTCATCTCAGTCTGGGTGCGCTTCTCGTCCCAGTCGCGGCAGCCCGAAACCTCATTTTGCGGGCTCCCGACGACGGCGAAGCGAATCGGCCGCAGACGCTGGAATCGATACGAGCGCGCTGGCCGCCAGCGCGCTGAGCTCCTGCAAAAGAGACCCCTGTCCTCGTGCACGGAAAATCTTGCGTTTCATTGCCCATCCTTCCCGTTCGGCCCGCACCGCCTCTGTGCTCGAGAAAACCAAACTTAGCAAATCGTAGACAGTGGCGGACGCCACTCAAGAGGGAAAAGAGTGAAAATTCAACAGTTTGGGCGACGGGTGCGTGTCCGCCCGTCACGTCCAAGCGTGTATCACCTGAGAAACCGCGTCGCTTGAAACGCGTCGCTTGAAAATTACCGCTAGAAAACCGCGTCGCTCGGAAAGTTCGCCGTTCGAAGACCGCTTTGCTCGAAATTCGCCGTTCGAAGGCCGTGTCACTCGAAGGACGCCGTGCCGCCGTCTCTTTGCCCGACCGGCGGTCGCTATCGTCGGCGAGTTCGTGTCTCCACTTGGCGAAGTCCACTTCCTCGGCGATGTCGCCCCGAAGCTCCTCAAGGCGCGAAATGAAATCCTCCTGTCTCTTCTCCACGGCCTTCGCCGCCGCTTCTGCAGCTTCGTCCAGGTTCGTGCCCGGAAAGGCTGTCGGGAATCGCCACGCAATGCCTCCCACCATCTGGTCTTTCGTCTCGCGAAGCCCTTCGATGTCCTCACCGAGGCTCGAAAGGAGGGCGTCAGTTCGCCCTGACCCTCTGCCCGACCGGGATTGAGCGCACCGTCGCCGTCTTCTCCGCTGACATTATCGGCGCTGAGCCCGCGGTTGTCCGCTTGGCGGCTCTCCGCCTCTCCGCCGACCTCGCGCGCGCCGAACTCCGGCCTTCGGGATCTCCGAAAGTCCGGATTGTCGGGCCTCGGGTTCGCATTCTCAGCCATGGCTCTCCCCTTCGTTGAGTTTCAGGCGGCGTCCGCTACGTGCAGAGCAATCGACGTCGGCTGTCGACTGACGTCGTTATTTTGCGTCCTCACAGTACCCTCACGCCCCGCAGCCGTCAGTCACCGACGTCGTCCCGGGCAGCGTTGCGGGCAACGGCGCAGCTCGGCGGGAATCCCGCCGACGTCACGCACGATCAGCAGGCCTCTCCGCCGCAAGCGCCCCCGCCGACCGCGGATGCCTGCAGAGGTCAAATCGCCGCGCTGGAAGAGTTCCGCAACTGAGTTTCGGCATTTGACCCAAAGATCCAACGAATTTCTGGGTCCTGCGGCTCTGCATTCGCCCGGAAAAACGTCAACAATGGGGTGGACGCCGAGCCGGCCAATCGGCGAAAACCGCCAGAAGCGCACAGAAGGTCACCATGGACCAGCCAACGACGGGCGAGCCGAGAAGATCGCCGTCCTCACCTCGGGCGGCGACGCCCAGGAATGAACGCCGTCGTGCGGGCGGTCGTGCACAGCCCTCCACGAGGGCGCCGTGCCCACGCGGTCATGAGGGATGGAAGGGCGCCGTCGAAGGAGGAGCCTCATACGCGAGATGACGTGGTCGGACGTCTCCGATCCTCAACGAGGCGGAACCGCCATTGGGACGGCGCGATGCGACGCCTTTCGGGAAGCGCGACGGCATGCGCGCGGGCCGTCAGGAACCTGGTGGCCAAGGGGAATCGACCGGGTGGTGGCCGTCGGCGGCGACGGCTCGCTCACGAGCGCCGACGAGCTTCGGGCGCAATGGTCCGGTCTCTCGACGGAGCTGGTCGAGCGGGGCGAGATCACGCGCGAGCAGGCGGACGCCCATCCGCGCCTGCACCCTGCCGGCGTCGTCGGGTCGATCGACAACGACCTGGTCGGAAGCGACAGACCGTGGGGAACCGGATTCCGCCCTTCACCGGATCGTTGAGGCGATCGACGCGATTTTCCTCGACGGCGGCCTCGCACCAACGCACCTTCGTCATCGAAGTGATGGGAAGACGATGCGGCTATCTGGCGCTCATGAGCGCCATAGCCGGCGGCTGCGACCACGTCGTTCATTCCAGGCTCCCGCCAGAAGAGGGCTGGGAGGGCCGAATGGCGAGAAACTGCGCGAAGCAGAGCCGCCGGGCGCAGGGACTCGATCATCGTCGTGGCCGAGGCGCGCAGGACCGCCGAGGCAATCCCATCACGGCGAAGATGGTTCAGGAAGTCATTGAGGATCGCCTCGGCGAGGATGTGCGGATCACGTCCCTGGGCCACGTTCAGCGGGGCGGCACGCCGTCGGCCTACGACCGGTGGATGTCGACGATCCTCAGCTACACCGCGGCCCTCGGACGATCCGCGCCGGGGCGGAGGATGAGCCGTGCATCATCGGTACGCGACGCAACCGCGTGGTGCGCCTTCCACTCATGGAGGCGATCTCGAAGACCAGACCCGTCAAGGGATATCTTACCTCGGGCGACTACGGGGCTGCGGTCGATTCACGAGGTCCGGGATTCCGGGAAATGCTCGACGTCTTCGAGACAATGTCCCTGCCCGTCGAAAGCCATCGAGGCCATGTGACGATGCCAGACGGCCGGTCTCCGCGCGTGGCCGTCGTGCACGCCGGAGGCCTCGCACGGCATGGATCCGGCCGCCGGCCACCGTGCGCCTCGGGTTGGACCGAGGTTCACAATGCTCAGGGGTCAACGGCGCTTTCCCGGATCTTTAGAGGCGATATCCGCGAGCTGACGTGGGCGGATGTCGATTCGTGGGCGGGATCGGGCGGCGCGCACCTGGGAACGCACCGGTCGGTTCCCGCCGTCGATCAGTACTATGCCTTGGGGCGGGAGATCGAGAAGAGCCAAATCGACGCCCTCGTGATCATTGGGGGTTTCACCGGCTACCTTGCCGCTTGGCATATGGTTCGCGAGAAGGATCGCTATCCGGCCTTTGATTTGCCCATCGTTTGCGTTCCTGCTTCGATCGACAACAACCTGCCCGGTTCGGAGCTGTCCATTTAGGGGTCATTACGGCGCTCAACAACAACGCCGAAGTGATCGACCGCATCAAGCAGTCCGCGGCGGCCAACCATCGGTGCTTCGTGGCCGAGGCAATGGGGCGCCGATGCGGGTATCCTCCTCATGTCCGGCATTGTCACGGGCGCCGAGCAGGTCTATCTTTCGGAAAACGGCATATCTCTGTCACAGTTAAGCGAGGACGCCGCGCGCATCGTCGAGGCATTCGAGGACGGACGCGATCTCTACCTCATCATCGCCAACGAAGAGGCCTCTGAGGTACTACACGACGGATATGCTCACCAGGATCTTCGAAGCCGAAAGCCGAGGCCTGTACGACGTACGTCCCGCGGTTCTCGGTCACATGCAACAGGGCGGCAATCCCTCACCTTTCGACCGAACTCTGGCCGTGCGCCTGGCCCAACCATGCCGTGGCCGAACTGGCCGCGCAATTCGAGAAAGGCAAGCATGAAGCGATTTTTGTGGGCTTGACCGACGGCGACATCAAAGTGCAGCGGCTAATGCACATGGACGAACTTATCGATCTCAAAACTAGGCTTCCCATCGATCCGTGGTGGCGTGGCCTTGAGGAAATCCTCTACACGGTGGCGGATAAAAACTTCGACAAGAAGCTCGATATGCCCGCGATCTACCAGGCGGAACTATGGCTGGCTGCTCCCTCGGCGTCGTCGGCTTTACTCGCTCGCAACCAGGCAATCGCTCGGCCTGCGGCTCTTGACCCAGAAGGATGCGCCCGTCCCAGCGGACCCTCATCGCCCACCCGGGGGCATGCGCCCCCAGTTCGTTGACGACATACCCGCCGATCGTGTCGAGATGGCCCCTCGGGAAGTTCGCTGCCGAAGACTTTCACGATTTCAGCCCGGCCGGCCAGGCCGTCAATGTCGCGCGAATCTCCGCGTTTGATGGCTACGGGCGTTTCCTGATCGTATTCGTCCCGTATCTCGCCGACGAACTCTTCGACGACATCTTCGAGCGTGATGATGCCGTCGGTTCCACCCGTATTCGTCCACGACCACCGCGAGATGGGCGTGCTTACTGCGCATCTCCTTCAGGGCGTCCATGACGGGTTTGCCCGTCAGGGAAGAAGAGGATTTCACGGACGAGGTCGCCGATGGTTCTCACATTGGAGGCTGGGTTGATGAGGTCGCGTATGTGAATAAAGCCGACGACGTCGTCGTCGGAGGTCCCATCAGCGAACGGGGTAACGCGAGTGCTCCAGTTCGAAACCTCCCTTTGTGCCTCCTCTATGGCGGGTGTTTGCCGAAAAGAACTCGACTTCCGTGCGCGGGGTCGTGATCTGCTCAACGGTCCCTGTCCCGACCGACAGCATGTCGACAACCATTTCACGCCTCGTCCTCGCCAATCGTGTCCTGGCTGGCGACGAAAGCGCGAAGTTCGGCCACGCCCATCGTGTCCCTTTTGCTCGCGTGGATTCCTGCCCATCAGGCGGAGCACCACGTTCGTAGAAACGCCAAGAAACCAAAATGACCGGGCGAAGGAGGAACGTGATGACCGAGAGCGGACGGGGCAACCACTCGGGCTATCGCCTCGGCGAGACTGAAGAGCGATTCGCTTGGGGACGAGCTCGCCACACGATGGACAGGTAGGCAATCGCAACCGTCACGAAAAATGAAAGCGACCGTTTGAGCTGCAGACGCGCCCAATCCCCAATCGCGCAGAACGGGGGCCAGAACGGAGCGATTTCGGAAGCTCCGAAAGAAGCGGAAAAAGAAACCGGCAATCGTCACGCCAACCTGAACCGCTGAGAGAAAAGCGGTTGGAATCCGCAGTCAGGCGGGCAACGGATCGGCCTGCAGCACTCTTCTTCGCCATTTCGTCGACCTGGGTTTCGCGAAGGGAAACGAGCGCCATTTCCGACGCCGAAAAAGATCCCTCCGATAAGTGTAAAGAGAAAACAAAGAGAATGTCTTTGACGAGTGGATCCACATTCCTATTGTCACCCACGCGCGCCACCAACCACGCCGTGGCACGACAAATGAGTAAGTAATCACCACCGGGCAAATAGTGAGCAAGCCGAAAAGGAATCGACCGGTCTCCCCTCCACGCCAAATCGATCAGCCCCGCCTGTGGGAAGCCGCTGAACCGCTTATAGAAGGCAGATGAGCCGCTCGCGATAAACTTAAGGACACCGCGTTTCGCTTCGAGGGTCACCCCGGTACTATCATTTCCACAGCACATTTGGACTTATGCAAGGAGGCACATGTCATCGCTCTCGCAGACATCCGTGGCATCAGAGGACGCGAAAGTGCGCGAACTGACTATCCGCGGAATTATCCTTGGCGGAGTCATCACGCTCGTTTTCACGGCCGCAAACGTATATATGGGTCTGAAGGCAGGGCAACTTTCGCCACGTCTATCCCGGCCGCTGTCAGTTTCCATGGCGATCATCAACCGTTTTAAGAACCATTCGATCGCCGAGAACAACATTGTCCAGACGATCGCCTCGGCCGCCGGAACGTTGTCAGCGGTGATCTTCGTCCTCCCCGGGCTCGTGATGATCGGCTGGTGGCAAGGCTTCCCTACTGGACGACGAGTCGCCGTTTAAAGCCATCGGCGGCATCTTTGGGCGTCATGTACTGATTCCACTGCGTCGAGCGCTCGTGACGACGTCGGATCTGCCCTATCCCGAAGGAATCGCCGCGGCCGAGGTTCTCAAGGTCGGCGACTCGGAGAAGGGGTCGTCCCGCAACCGCTGCGGCATGAAAGCGATCATCGTCGGAGGCCCTCGCCTCGGCGGGGTACGCCTTGCTGACCAATCAGTGGCCGCCGCGGAAGTCACCGCGGTCATCAAGGCTGGGCCCTTTGGCACATGGATCGGTGCAGGGGCGAGCATGGGCTTGCTCGGTGTCGGCCACCTTGTCGGGTTGAGCGTGGGAATCTCAATGATCGTCGGCATCCTGCTGTCTTTTCGGCATTCTTTGCCGATCCTCGTATAGGGGCGATGACGCCGCCATGGCCTCTGAGAAAGCCATCGAAGTCTCTCACCGGCGAGGTGCGGTTCATCGGCGCCGGAGTTATCGCGGTCGCCTCCGTGTGGACCCTCATCAAAATCCTCAGCCGATCGTCGTCGGAATTACGAAGCGGCGGTCGCCTGCAGGAAAACGTCAGGCGGGCAAGAAAGGTCGAACTGACGGAGCGCGACATTCCGATCCAGATTGTCGGCGCAACGATCGCACTGCTCATGCTTCCGATCAGATTCCTCCTGGCCGATTTTCATCAACGGAACAGCCATTCACAATTCGATGCACCCTCATGATTATCTCGGTGGCATTCATCTTCATCATCGGCCTCGTCGTCGCAGCAGTTTGCGGATATACGGCCGGGGCTCATCGGATCCTCGAATTCGCCGATCTCGGGAGTGGGAATCCTGGTTTGCTCATCGGCGCTGTTAGTATCAAGCTTGCCTACGGCACCGCGGACGGTTCGGAAACAAAAGCGCTCATCGCCTTCACGCTTTTCACCGCAACCATCGTCTTCGGCATCTCGACGATTTCCAACGACAACCTGCAAGACCTCAAAACCGGTCAACCTCGTAGGAGCGACGCCGTGAAGCAGCAGGTCGCGCTCGTCATCGGCGTACTCTTTCGGATCGGTGGTTATCGCCCGTCCTGAGCCCTGCTGCAGAGCACTTTCGGCTTCGCTGGAACTCCGGGCGCCAAAGACGGCGGGCTCAACGCGCCACAGGCTTCGATCATCTCCTCCCTGGCTAGGGGAATCTTCGACAACTCACTCAACTGGACGTATATCGGTTGGGGCGCGGCCATCGGAGTTGTAATCATCGTCATCGACGAAAATTCCTGCGCCAGCACGAAGAACAAGCTCAAGCTTCCGCTCCCTTGCGGTGGGAATGGGCATGTACCTCATGCCCACGACAACCCTGACGATCGCCCTCGGCGCCGTGCTTGGCATGCTCTATGACAAATGGGCCGAACGATCCGGCGGCGACGTCGAAGGAAGAAGCGCATGGGGGTTCTCATGAGCACCGATGATCGATGGGCGAATCGCTTTTCAGTCGTCTACGCAGGAATCGTCGGATTGTCGGGCATGGACGCACCTTTGGCAATCGTCGGGGATGGATTCACAACGCCGGCGAAGCTCATCGGAACGGTGGTATTTGCCGCCGCGGCTACCCTTCTCACAAATACGCCCGAGTGCTGGCCACCAGGATCCGTGTCCCGGCGTTTTGCCGGGACCCCACGCATCGGAATCATGGCTCTTCTATGGAATCAAGGCCCTTCTATGGCCGTCCGCTGCGATTTTTCTTCGCTCATAGGCGATGAGAAGAATGGCGAGCCATATCGGCATGATGATTGCGCGGCTCCGATAGTCAGGATTGAAGGCCATGAGGATGAAGACGCCTACTAAGCGAAATGAGGGCGATCTTATTCGACTATTCCACCCGGAAGTTTGAAGGCCAAACCGACTGCGCCAGAACCAATGTGCTGGAATGCTCCCGTGCGTCAGCAAGATCATGACCCATGAAATGATAGAGGCGCCGAGCGCCGTCGACATGAGGATCGGGAAAATGCTGCATCCGGGAGGAAATAGATGACGGCCACGGACACCGCCGTCACTCACGAGGAAAAAGAGGACCCCCACATGGGAATGCGCGGGTGACAGACTGACATGAACGCCGTCGGTGCATTCGCTTGGCGGGCCAACGACGGAGAACGCGGCCATCTCGAGTACAGACCGGAGTTGTAGACGGACAGCGCGGCGGTCAACACCACGAGATTGGGATGTGCGCCGCAGCCTCGATGCCCACTGAATCGAAGATCTGAACAAAGGGGCTGAGCTCACATCGATTTTCTTCCAGGGCACCACCGCCATGACGATCGCCAAAGCGCTGATGTAAAAGATGAGAATGCGGTAGACCACCTGATTGACCGCTTTGGGGATAGACCGTTTGGGATCGTCGGCCTCCCCGCCGTTATCCCAATGAGCTCAATCCCGCCAAAAAGAAAAACATGACGAAAACCAGGAGGCTAACAGGCCCCCAAGATGCTTGGGAAGAAACCGTCGCTGAGTAGATGGTCAAAAGATGGATCGGGCAGGTTCGGATTGGAGTTGACTCCCGCCACGATCACGTAGACGCCCAAAATAATCATGCCGACTACGGCTGACACTTTGATCGCCGAGAACCAGAATTCGAATTCGCCGAACGCCCTGACTCCCACCAAATTGATGGCTGTGATGATGAGTAATACGACGGCCGCGGTTGCCCACGCCGGCACTGACGGAAACCAGTATTGACGGGCATGATGCCGACTACCGTCAGTTCGGCCATCGCCACAGCAACGTAATTAAACCAATAGTTCCAGCCGGCCACAAACCCCGCCTGAGGGCTCCAATAATCGCTGGCATAACGGCTGAAAGAGCCCGAACTCGGCCGATGGACCGACATTTCCCCCATCGCCCGCACCACAAAGAAAATGATGATTCCGCCTAGCATATACGCCAGAAGAATCGACGGGCCGGCAAGCTTGATTCCCGACGCCGAACCGTAAAACAAACCCGTGCCAATAGCACCGCCAAAGGCGATCATCTGAATATGGCGCTGGTCAGCCCCTCGCGAAGGCCATCGGCGTCTTTCTTGGCGACGACGTCGCCGAGCTCGCCCTCGTTCCCGACACTTGACGGCGATTCTTCGCTCCCCGCACCGTAACGATTCCTGCGGACGCCGGCTCGAATCCTTGCCGCCGCGGCCACTTGCGCTTGTGGGATCACTCATTGGTCTTCACCCTCGCGTGTCACCGGGCTATCAGCCCAGCCGCCCGCACTGGAACGTCGGACCCCATCGGTGACGCGGACACCGGGTCACCGACCCTCGGAACGGCGTTGGACTAACAGACTTCGCGGACGGCACCGGACCAACGGATCTCGTCGCCGCTGCTGGGCCGCGTAAGCGATAAATAGAATTGCCAAACCATATCGGAAGAATGATGACCGCCGTTCGATAATCGGGACTGAAAGCCATGAGCGTGAGGAGGCCCGCAAGCCACACGAGAACAATCGAGTTTGTAGTCTTCCCACCGGGGAGCTTGAATGAAAGCTCCGCCTCGTTGTGGGGGCCGATGACCTTCCTAGCTTCCTTTGGGTGATCAAAATGATCACCCATGCGAGATCCCGAGGCTAATGTCGTCGAAATGACGATCGTGAAAGCTGTTTCCGGCAGGAAGTAGATGATCGCGACCGCAGCGGCCGTCACAGCCGAGGAGAAGAGCACCGACAAACCGGAATCCCACGGCGAGACAGCCTGGTGAACGCCTTTGGCGCGTTGCGCCCTGCCGCGCAAGCGAATGAGCATGCGCCCGTTTGAATAGAGACCGGAGTTGTAGACGGACAGCGCGGCGGTCAACACCACGAAATTAAGGATGTGCGCCGCAGCCTGGATGCCCTACCGAATCGAAGATCTGAACAAAGGCTGAGCTTGCTGTTGATCGCGTCCCACGGCACCACGGGCCATGATGACGAATAGAGCACTGATGTAAAAGATGAGAAATGTGAGACCACCTGATTGATCGCTTTGGGGATAGACCGTTTGGGATCGTCGGCCTCCTGCCGTTATCCCGATGAGCTCAATCCCGCCAAAAAGAAAACATGACGAAGACGAAGGAAAGCAGAAACCGTCCAACCCTCCCGGAAAGAAGCCGCCATGATCAACAAGGTGCGAAAAAGAAGGGCGGGTAGGTGCGGGTTGGAGTCGACCCCGCCACGATCACGTAGACGCCCAAAACAATCATGCCGACGACGGCTATGACCTTGATGATGGCAAACCAGAATTCGAATTCGCCGAATGCTCTCACCCTGATGAGGTTAACCGCGGTGATGGCCAGAGCACCACGGCCGCGGTTGCCCACGCCGGCTCGACGGAACCAGTATTGATGTATGTGCCGACCACCGTCAGTTCGGCCATCGCCACAGCAACGTAATTAAACCAATAGTTCCAGCCGGCGACAACCCCGCCCGAGGGCTCCAATAATCGTTGGCATACACGGCTGAAAGAGCCCGAACTCGGCCGATGGACCGACATTTCCATCGCCCGCACCACAAAGAAAATGGAGAGCGCCACACAACGCGTAGGCAACGAGAATCGACGGGCCGGCAAGTTTGATTCCCGACGCCGACCCGTAAAACAAAACCCTGTGCCAATAGCCCCACCCAGAGCGATCATCTGGATGTGCCGATTGGTCAACGCCCGGCGGAGCTCACCCGGCCGGGCCCGAGCTTCGTGGCTCAATCGAGTCTGGGCCCGCTTGCTTTGGAACGGGTCTGGACCCGGGGCTCGGCCGAGTCTGAACCTCGTTTGGCGCTATCGGTATCGTTCATCGATTTCTCCATAGAATCGCTGCGAATTTTACGCGCTAATCGATCGATTCGCACTTTTTCGCGGATAGATGGGACGCCGCCCGAATGGCGGTCAGGCGAGCCAAGGGCAATCCATCCGCGAGGAGGGTTCCCCAAGGAAAAGCCTTTAACTCTGGGAATCGTCGACTTCGAAAGCCAGTTTCGCCCGATCGGTGGAGACTACCCGGGCCCCGGAAACGCTCTGGACCCGAGGGCTTCCGATGACCACCGCACTTTGGGTTTCACGCCCCTCGCGCCGCCCCTGACGACCAGAGGGCCACGACGGAGGAATTGAGACCGCCCCTACAATGAGTATGGTCACAAGCATGAAGATTACCGCACTGGAAGTCATCGTGCGCCCCTACCCTCGAATCGTTCTGCCGATCGCCAACGGGAGATGCAACGCGATCGCCTTCCGACGCTTCGGCTTGATCGTCAACCAAAGTCCCTGCCTGCCCGCCGTCAGCCGAAGCTTTTTCTGCGCTGCTGCCCGCTGACCCGCGCAGGCCCGATCGCGGCTCGTCGACGTTGAGCGAAAGGGGTTCAAAGTCATCGACCGGTGTGCGCCATCGAATCAAGGTCAAAATGAGCGCACTGAAGAACACCACAGCCACAGATCCCCAACCGAAGACGTTCTCGAAACCCCTCGTATAGGATTTCGCGTCATATTGATTGCGAATGTACCTGATGATGCCGCTGATGAGCACGTAGCTGAGGAAGACGGGAAACCACGACTCCCACGAGCCACCGCCACCATGCCCCGACGAAGTTTCCCGACCCGAGACGAAATTCAAATGTCGCTGGAGCTGCCTGAGATTACGCACACCGTAGCAGGTGATAAGGCACACCAGCACGGCAGAGGCGACCACGCCGATCGCGTTGATATAGGCATCAACAACGTCAGGGAGTATATCCCCGACTTTGTGCCGAAAACCATAGTGAGACAACAGCAGCGGGGATCCCGACGACCATGGACGAAGCGGCGGGCTTGAGATCGAATTTCTCGGCAATGCCCGCGGCGACGACTCTGCACGAGGGAAATGAGCGACGTGATTCCCGCAAAGGTCAACGAGAGGAAGAAAAGGACGCCGAAGATTGCACCGCTCGGCATCTGGGAAAATGACCGTGGGAAAAGTGATGAAGGAAAGCTTGATGCCTTGCAGGTCTTTGAGCTCGGCAACTGATATGTGCTGCTGCGCGGCCATGAAACCGAGCGTGGCAAACACGCCGAAACCCGCCAGTACCTCGAAAGAAGAATTCGCGAAGGAGGCAACCAGGCCGGTTCCCACCAAATTCGAGCGACGCCTAAGATAGCTGGCATAGGTCAGCATGATGCCGAAAGCGACGGACAGCGAGTAGAAGATCTGCGTGAAAGCCGCAAGCCACACTTTCGGGTCTTTCAACGCAGAAAAATCTCGGTGTCCAAAGGGCGTTGAGGCCCCTCGGTGGCTCCGGGAAGCGTGAGGGCGCGCACCACCAGGGCAGCAAAGAGAATAACCAGGAGTGGCAGGAATATCTTATTCGCCACTTCGATGCCGCGCGAGACGCCCCGGCCGATGGCTACGAGAACGACAATCCACACGACGGCAAGTGGAAGTGCGACGTTCCACACGGGAGCGAGCGAATAATGAGCAGTCGGCGCAGCCTCGATAAAATTGTTGAAGTAGTTGGCTGAATTGCTTCCCTTTACCCCAGGCCACGTTCATGGAGTAGAAGACGTAGCGCAACGACCACGCAATGATGACCGCATAATAGGTCATGATGACGAAGCACAGCAGAACCTGCCACCATCCGAGGAATTCCAATTTCTTCGAGATTCTTCGGAACACAGCTGGTGGGCTGCCGCGAAAACGATGGCCGAGTGCGTAGTCGAGGAAAAGGATGGGAATTCCCGCGGCGATAAGAGCGACGACGTAGGGGATCATGAATGCCCCGCCGCCGTTGTTATAGGCAACCCTGGAAAACGCCAGATATTTCCGAGGCCGATGGCCGAACCGATGGCGGCTATGAGAAACCCTTTAACTGGCTCCCCATTGCTCGCGCCCCGATGCGCCGAAAGTGCACCGATCGTCGCGCTGCTTCCGTTGCGCCGCGGCTTTGGGTACGCACAGTACTCACCGTGGCTCCCTTCTTCCCTTCGATTTCGCGAAGATAGCCTAAAATCGCCATGCATCGCGCTAGACCGGACAACGCTACGCTAAGAAATCTCTAGCGTCAATGGCCATTTCACGATTCGAAACGATTCGATGCGGCACAGGCTAACGTCAGCTGACTCGAATGTGACATCGAAGCTATCCTCGGCGACCCTCGGCTATACGCAGGCGACCGACAATTGTGGCACATATCTCCAATCGTTTCTCTCGGAGGAAGCTAGAGCCCGAGAGAACTAAAGGATCCGAGAAGGATCAGCGTCGGCCCTCGCCGACGATTCCCATTCCTCCGGGAAAACGACCTCGCCTTTCCCGGGGAAAACGGCCTTCGCCTTTGCGCCCTCATCCTGAGCATCCACTTTTTCTCCGTAGGGCAGAGGAATACCCGGTCCGCTCGGGTACTGAGCAATTTCACCGTAGGATGACATGCCGAAAACTGTGGCTTCCGGATCTTCCTGTTGTTGAGCATCCCTGCTGAACTGGTTGCTGAGACTGCATCGGTTGCGGCATAGGCTGCCCAGGGACGGCACCGGCAGCCGGCATGTGAGAAGGCCGCTGTTGAGCGAAAGCGTCTGACTCATACCCACGAATCCCAAGCACGGTGGCATCGGGATCGGGACCATTGGCAACAGCATCCGATCCTCCTGGACCGAAGCTCGAGTGCGCTGGATCGACGCCAGCCCCGTTCCACCGGTGAAAAAGGTTTCGTCCCCATCGCCTTCCGCAAGAGCGGCGGGGATTGCGGGCACCGCCGATAACCTCCGGCTTGGGGATGCCCACTGTTCTGAGAGTAGCCGGAAGGCTGCTGCGGAAGGTCAGAAGCCTGCGGGTATCCGGCGGCCTGCGGATAGCCGCCAGCCTGCGGGTAACCGACTGTTTGGGGTTTCCCGGCGCGCCTTGAGGGTGTCCACCGGGCTGATTACCCGCCCGCATACCGAAAATAGTCGGATCATCGTCGGGAGCACCGACGGCGGAAGCCTGCGGGGCGGCAGGTTCACGAGGAGGTTCCGGCCTACGGAAATGCGGATCTAGCGAATAGCCCGAATCGGCATCCGAGGGCTGCCCGTATCCGCCATCCAAAGGCTGCTCGTACCCGCCATCCGAAGGACGCCTCACTTTCCTCTCCCACTGTTGCTTGTATCCGGCCGCCCCGAACGTCGGCTGAAAGGCGGATTGTTGCGGCGAGTCCCCGGGAACATTCGCCTCGTAAGGCGGGGCCCACGGAGCTTGCGAGCCAGCCCCTGAGGCTGGGAGCTGCCCGCCCGGATAAGCTTGTTGACCTTGTGCCCCTGGGGCGAGTATCGGAGGAAATCGTCCTGGCCCCTGAAGATAGCCTCCTTGGGCTCGAGGCGGAGAATGGGCTGTACGGCTGGTATGGACTTTGGTCGGGGTACGTGCTGATCACCCCGGGAACGTCGCCGACAAATTCCCTCAATTCCTCGGGAGAAGGCCAACGTTGGAACTGGTCGAAAAAAGCGAAGCGAGAACTTATCGGCAAGACGCTAAAGAACGCCCCGCCAATGTGGAATATGGTTCCTTGCGAATCCCTCATCTTCACCATGGGCCCTTTAGCCTGGTGGACCATTTCTTTCCACACTATGTCCGTAATCTGATTCTCTTGCTCGCCTCCTAAAGGCCCTCTGAAAGAGACGCTCGGGGTCAATCGCATACCAAAACCTGACATAGGTGAGAGAGAGTAATCCGACAAGCGCGAACACCAGCCAAAGGCTATCCCGGCAATGCGGTATTGAGGTTCGCTGAAGAACGCCCTGATGATTGCTGTCAGACCCAAAAAGATATCACCAGCCCGGTCCACATCACGAACTTTGGCATCAAGATTCTCTCGGGATGCTTGCTGACTACGATTGACCTTCTGTGCGGCCGGACTCAATCAATTGGCCGGAGATTTTCTTCCGATTTGCCTTCGAAATTTTGAGCCAGCAGACTCATATGATCCTTCTTTCCTTTCGTCGATGCATCGTCGTGATCGCTAGATGCCACGACCGCTAGGGCGCAGTGGAACGAGTTTCCTGAGATACAGATATGTTGACGCTCTTTGCTTGCTCCCGGAGCGGCCATCACGATGTCGGGGCCATCATAGGCCAGCTCCCAGGGTGACGGAGGGGGTTGCGCCCCATGCCGAGAGATACCACAGGCCAAGTGCGAGCATTACTCCCACGATTGCGTCAATTCGCCGACGTCGCACTCGTGGCAGGCTTCCCTCGGGAAGGAAAACCCTGCCCAGGGCGTGGCAGAGGACGAGAACCGCTAACAGTCGGCAGCCCACCACGCTGCCCCATACAAACGACGCCGCAGCGATGGCGATTAAGCAGATGAAAATCGCCGCGTAGACGACATCTTTCGGCACCCTCACATCTCGCGAAGGCTCTTTGTCACCCATGCCTACACTCTAACCTGCACTGTCGTTTTCTCAAATGTTCTTAGATGGGCACATGACCTCACATACCGGCAAGAGCCGGTGATGACCAACCGCTGTCGTGGACGATGAAAGAAGCCCGTGCGCATTGGCGACAAGTCCGCAGGAAGAAATAGCCGTAACCGCTCGAGGTTATCCATCTCACCCGAGCCCGTGTATTTGGACGCTTTTCGCCGCACGCGTACACTCACTTCACAACACGCCGCGAACGACGTCGGCGCCAAAGCGGACGTCGTCGCCACAACTACAGTGAGGAAGTCGACGATGGGTTCCGGCCCCATAAAGCACAGCGACGACAACCGTCTGCAGCGCAGACTGCACAGCCGTCACCTGACGATGATCGCAATTGGCGGGGCGATTGGAACAGGTCTGTTCCTGCCCGGGCAAGACGATTTCCAGGCGGGGCTCGGCGGCGCCATCGTCGCCTACGGCCTCATCGGCCTGATGGTATATCTGCTCATGCAATCCCTCGGCGAAATGTCCACATATCTTCCCGTGGCGGGCTCCTTCGGCGAATACGGCACCCGGTTCATCAGCCCAAGCTTCGGATTCGCGGCTGGATGGAACTTTTGGTTCAACTGGGCGATCACCGTGGCTCGCAGAGCTCGCCGCACTCGTCATGAAGTTCTGGTTCCCGGACACCCCGGGGTGGATGTGGTCGGCGATCTTTTCTGACGCTCTTGGTGCTTCTCAACGCACTTTCGGCCAGAGCTACGGCGAGGGCGAGTTCTGGTTCGCACTCATCAAGGTCGTAACCGTGGTCATTTTCCTCGTCCCCGAGCGTTCTCATCATCGCTGGGATCCTCGGCGGAAGGCCCCCGGTTTGGAAAAACTGGACGAAGGGCAAGGCCCCGTTCGTCGACGGCGGTCTTGGCATTCTCGCCATTTTCATGGTGGCAGGTTTCTCCTTCCAGGGCACGGAGCTTTGTGGCGGTGGCCGCAGGCGAAACCGAGAACCCCGAGAAAACAGTTCCTCAGGCCATTCGAACGATTTTCTGGAGAATCCTTCTCTTCTACATCGGAACCATTCTGGTCATCGGTTCCTCGTCTCCTACACGGGACCCGAATCTTCTGCGCAACGAAGAAACGGATGTCGCCTATTCTCCTTCTTTACATTGGTGTTCGACCGGGCGGGTATCGCGCGGCTGCTTCCGTCATCAACGCCGTCATTCTCACGTCGATCCTCTCGGCCGGAAACTCCGGCCTCTACGCCTCCACCCGCATGCTCTACGCCCTTTCGCGTCGAGGAAACGCCCCTCTTTCCTCGGGCGGACGAACTCGCGAGGCGTGCCGGTGCCGGCCCTCGCGGTCACAACGGCCATCGGCGCGGCTTGCTTCATCTTCTTCGCTTATCGGCGACGGCGCAGCCTACACGTGGCTCGTCAACGCTTCGGGGTTGGCTGGATTCATCACCCTGATGGGCGTGGCGTGGTCGCATTACAAATTCCGAAAGGGCCTTCCTCGCGCAAGGGCATTCTTTGGAAGAGCTGCCCTATCGGGCCAAGTGGTACCCGGCGGGTCCGTTGCTGGCGATGTCCATGTGCGCGATCGTCATCGTCGGTCAGAGCTACGAGGCCTTTGATGACACGGGCGCCGTAGACCTTATGGCGCTCTTGTCCTCCTACGTCGGCCTGCCGCTTTTCCCTTAGCGTTTGGGGCATTCACAAACCAGTCACGCGATCCCCAAGCTGTCGTCCACTGGAAGCGGATCTCGCGCGAATGCACACCGATCATGCGGACAGGGAATCTGCCGTCTAGAGTCCAAGCGCAGCTCGCTGCGCGGCATCCCCATTCGAAGCCTGCCATCTGCCCCTTTCCCAATCCTGCCGTGCGGCATCCCTTTTAGCATTGTTGCCATGAACATCGACCGCATCGGAATCGTCGGAACGGGACTGGCGGGCTTGCGCGTGGCGGCCGAGCTTCGCGAAGCTGGATTCAGCAGGGGCGCTGACCGCTTGGAACGCCGAAGGCTGCCCGCCCTACGACCGTCCGCCCCTTTCCAAGAATCTGCTGGATGCACCTCTGCGTCCGCTCGCGAGACGAAGGGTTCGGCGATCTGGCCGACCTGGACGTCGACGTCGTGCCCGCCCCGCTGAACATATGCGTCCGGAAGGCGAAGGATGGTTCATTGACGGGTTTGACGTCGACGTCGCCGTCATCGCTTCGGGAAGCAGGGCCGTGTACGAGCATCCCCGGGGCGCTCACCCTCTATACGGTCGACAACTCCTCCGTATTGCTGACTCCCTCGCTAATGGGGGCACGTGTGGACATCGTCGGAGCAGGATGGGTCGGAACTGAGCTGGCTTCCATTGCGAGCGATATTTGCGAGGTTCACCTGTGGGAATCCTCACCCCACGTTCTTGGGCGAACGTTCGACGGTGCAGTCGACGATCTGTGGATTAGCTGGATCGCAGACGCCGGAGTTGTCCTCCACCTGGGTCAAAACCTGGCCTGGCAACACGCGGACGGGCACTGCAGTAGCCGAATCCGCGCTCGTCCAAGCCACGGGCTCCGTACCTGTTTTCCCCACGACTCGGGCTCGAGGTGGACATCAGCCCAAGGGTGCGCTGGTCATGAGACATGCACACCCGAGTGCTTCACAACGGTCGCCCGGTCAGCGGTTTGTACGCCGTAGGAGACTGCGCGGACGCCACCACGACCTTTGGCCCGAGAAACGGCGGGCACTGGATGAAAGCCTCTGGCCGACGGAGCCTTCACAGCGGCGGCCATATTCGGAGGCACACCCCCTCGGTTCCTCGCCCCCTGAGGTCTTCTCCACGCAGTTCGGCAAAAATATAGGCTTCGTCGGGGCGATTCCCGGGTGTGGCCTTACGGGGCACCCGGAGAAACGGATGTTGAACGCATCGACACCGCCGAAGGTGTCGCCATCAACTGGTCCAAAGAAGGAAAGCTCATCGCCTTGCTCGCCGTCGACTCTCCCCGCGAGCTGGCTTGCGCTCGAAAATCGCTGAGGATCAAACTGTGACCCCGGTCTCCACATAGGGTATTTTAGAAGGGTCGCACGAAGGAGCGTGAATATGCCTACTGATCTCACCGGACCGAACGGCGGATTCGACGTCGTGCAAACCCACACGGACCACGCGAGGCGCGTCGATCCAAACCTCGGCGATGAGGGAGCTCGACAGACTGATTTCCGCCCATAAAAAGCTCTCACGGGAAGCCAACGGCGGAACTTCCCTCGCGGTGGAGGGAACGACGATCCTATGCGTGACCGAGGACATCCCTTCCTGGTGGACTCTGATTTCCATAGCGGTCAAGTCAGCCGGCTACGCCGTCACTCGGCTGCTTCACCCGGTGATCAACGGCGAGTCGTGGATTGCGGTTGACGTCGCTCCGAAACCCGACGCCGCTCTGGTCGATTCTCTCGCCACGGTCGTGGACGACGTCCACGATAGTCGCCGATTGGGCTCCGATGACGGATATCGCGCAAGGCGGCCGCAACCCTTTTCGGGATCCGACCGCGAGACCCTCGAGTGGATAGCGAACGGATCATTCACGATCCTCGGGGCCTTCGACGGCGAACAATCCTTCGGATTGGCTGCGAAGTACCCGGAGTTGCGCAAGCAGCTCGAACACTTAGCCACGACCTCGCTGCGCCACGCCGCAAGCCGTCACTCGAAGCCGACCCTCATCCACACAAAATCGAGCTACCGTTCGAACATCCACCGCAACGCTTACATTGACGTTTTCGCCACGGGTTCAACGATCATCTTCGGCCTTATGACCGCCAATACCTACGCTTCTTCCGTTTTGGCGACGCCTTTGGCGGCTTCACGCGCCAATGCGGTGCTGGAAGCTCGGGCCTTCCACGCGACTCGCATTCGGGCAAGGATCTTCTCCCAGATTCTCGAAAGCTATCCCCGCGACATTCTCATGCTTCTGAGCCCTCGAGGATCTGCTCGCGGATGTCTCGCGCATCTCTCGGTCGCAAACAACGACGATCGTGCACAGCGGCATCTTCCCGGGTGCTGTGGCGTGCCTGGTGGTCACCCCGCGCGAGCGCTTCACCGCACAATCCCATGCCCGAATAGCCGAGCTCGTCGAGCAGACCTTTGCAAGCTCGGACATCGACACGCAGCTTGACGTCAGTTCCGGGGCCACTGGCCTATATGAGCTACATCGTGTGCGGAGGCAAGAGCGACGTCGATGAGGAAGATTTCGCGCGCACGGTGACCCGCGCAATCTTGGACTGGGATGAAAGCTTCCTCGTCGCCGCAAAGTCGGGGGCCACTGGTCTTTCTCTCGTGCCGGCCTCCTACAAAACCGAGTACTCGCCCGAAACCGGGGCGCGCGACGCAGCCAGGCTTGCGGCGCTCGAACCCGGCGGATTCGAGCTCGAGCTCTACGCGCCCGACGATTCGCCCGCTGCTCGCCGCCTTAAGATCTTTTGTGCGTGAAGAGGTTTCGCTTACCGGTATCTTGCCTATCTTCTCGAATTTCGACCTCGTCGTCACCGACGAGCGCCCTACGCCTTCGGCGACTCCAAGATGTTCGACTTCGGCTTGCAAGCGAAAAGCGGCGAACTCTGGACAGACGCCGACCAACGCTTCATTGACGCCGTATCGAACGTATGGCGGGGCGAAATCGAATCGGATTCTCTCAACGCCCTCGTGCTTTCAGCCGGGCTCACAGGGGCACAGGTGACGATACTCAGAGCGATCGTTGGTTACCTTCGCCAAGGCGGCCTGCCGTTCTCACGAACTTACTTGCGCAAATCGCTCGTGAAAAATCCTCCGTTGGCAAAGGCCTTCGTCGAGTACTTTGAGGCGAGGTTCCAGCCCGAGCCGAAGCCGATCCCAGACGCTTCACGAGGGCGTGGTCGAACGGATTGAACAGGCCACGTCTCTCGATGATGAAAGGATCGCCAGCGCTGTCCTCGCCGTCATCGATGCAACCGTGCGCACGAATGCGTACGAAGCCCGGAGCAACGTCCTTGGCTTTAAAACTAGAGCCCTCCCGGGTGAGTTTTCTTCCCGAGCCCCGTCCGTTGTTCGAGGTGTGGGTGTACGCCCCAGCGTGGAGGGTGCGCACTTGCGGTTTGGTTTGGTGGCTCGCGGGGGCTGCGGTGGTCGGATCGCCGCGAAGATTTCCGCACCGAGGTGTTGGGGCTGGTCAAGGCGCAGATGGTCAAAAACGCGGTTATCGTCCCGACCGGGGCGAAGGGCGGTTTTTCGCAAAGCGTCTGCCCGATCCAAGCATCAATCGTGACGCCTGGCTCAATGAGGGGATCGCAGCCTACCGGATCTTTATCAGCGGATTGTTGGATATCACGGACAACCTCGTCGACGGGTGTGTTGTGCCAGCCCAGGGGACAGTTCGTCATGATGGCGATGACACGTATCTGGTGGTTGCAGCCGATAAGGGAACGGCGACCTTCTCCGATATCGCGAATTCTTTGGCCCACGATTACGGGTTCTGGCTTGATGACGCCTTCGCTTCGCGGGTCGGCCGGGTTCGATCACAAGAAGATGGGAATCACCGCTCGAGGGGCCTGGGAATCTGTCAAACACCATTTCCGTGAACTGGGCATCGATACTCAACGCCAAGATTTCACCGTTGTGGGCATCGGGGATATGTCCGGTGACGTCTTCGGCAATGGCATGCTGCTGTCTGAGCACATTCGCCTGGTCGGGGGCCTTCGACCATCGCTCGGTTTCTTGGACCCGAATCCGACCCGGCCGTTTCTTTCGCCGAACGTCGACGCCTGTTCAATCTGCCGCGGTCCTCGTGGGCTGATTACGAGGCCTCACTGATCTCTGCGGGGGCCGGGGTATGGCCCCGAACGGCCAAATCCATTCCAATCTCGCCGCAAGTACGCGACAGGCTCGGAATCGACCCGGACGTGCAGGCGTTGACTCCCGCCGAGGTTATCAGGACCTTGCTGAGCGCTCCGGTCGATCTGTTGTTCAACGGCGGCATCGGCACCTACGTCCATCCGGCACCCAGACCAACGAGCAAATCGGCGATCCGTCCAATAACGCCATTCGCGTCAATGGGGCCGATCTTCGGTGCAAGGTCGTCGGCGAAGGCGGCAACCTCGGCTTGTCTCAACTCGGGCGCATTGAGGCCGCTTTGGCAGGCATCAAGCTCAACACCGACGCGATCGACAACTCCGCCGGCGTTGATACCTCCGACCACGAAGTCAACATCAAAATCCTCTTCGCCCCACTCGTGGCTTCCGGCGAACTGTCGTTGACCGAACGCGACAAGCTCCTGGAGGAGATGACCGAACAAGTCGCCGCCCACGTCCTGCGTGACAACTACGAGCAAAATATCCTTCTCAGCAATGCGCGAGCCCTGGCACCGGTCATGGTCCACGAACACTTCGTCTCATGCACTACCTCGAAGACCATGCCGACCTCGACCGTACCCTGAATTCTTGCCCAGCGACATCGAATTGCTCGAACGTCTCCAGGCACACGGGCAAGGCCTGACGTCTCCCGAACTTGCTGTTCTCGTCGCCTACGCGAAGATCGCTCTCAAGAAGGATCTCATCACGACGTCGATTCCCGACCAAGCCTGGTTCTCTCGGGAACTTCACGCCTACTTCCCGCCGCACATCGTTGACACGTACGGTGACAGACTGGCCGCCCATCCCCTGGCCCGTCAAATCATCACCAACGCGATCGCCAACTCGGTTGTCAACCACGGCGGCCCAACTTTCCTTCTTCGTGCCATCGAAGACACCCAAGCTCCAATCGAGGACATCGTCCGCGCTCGCTGCCACCCAGGAAATCCTCGACCTCTCTGGAATCGTCGGCGCCATCGAAACCCTCGACAACAAAAATACCCACCCACACGCAAACCCATCTCTACCACACCCTCACACGCACACTCGACACCACCATCCGATGGCTTATCCAAGCTCCTTCGGCTTCCATCGAGCAAACCGTCGAACGATTCGCCGCCCTCGGCTCCTGGATCGGCCGCCTTGACGACTTTTTGAACGCGGCAGACGCCTCCGGGCGAGCCGAGGAGATCAAGACCCTTCTTGCCGAGGGAATACCCGATGATCTAGCCGCAATCTCGGTCGATCTGCCCAGAGCGACCACACTCATGAACGCCATCGACACCGCGGCACGCCTGACGAGAACCCCGATGAAGTCCTACGCATTTCTGCTCGATCTGTACGAACGCTTCTCCATCGACGAGCTCGTTCAGCTCAATGCCAACCTTCCGGCTACCAATGCGTGGACCGCGACGGCGCAATCGGCAACCGAAGCCGACCTCCATGCGACAGCGGTGGAGCTAACCGAGCGCGTGCTCGCGGACACCGAACCGGCACGGATCGAGTCGGTGTATGGCTGGCCGAACATCCGGCTTCCGAACGAACGCTGGCGGCAACCAAAGAGTTGGTTAAAACGCAGGAGGCCCCTCTCGCCTCGCTCGTTGTCGCTCTTCGCTCGATGCGGGCCCTCGCAAAAGCTAACAAAAAGCTAAATGCCGGCACGCTGGCCGCATAGTTACACGCTGGCCCACAGTTACACACTGTTCTGATCCACAACTAAACGGTCGAGGCTCGTCTCAAAGCTAAACACTGATTGCCGGTTGCAGCAAGGGCTCCTAGCACTTTCGAAGGGTGTGAAAGTGCTAGAGCCTTTTGGACGCGACGTTTTTGCACGCGACCACAACGTTCCAAACCGACAGCCAAAGGCCGTGGCTTCGGATCACATCACTTTCGCATTCGATCCGAATGCCACGGCCTTCGAGGTCTTTCCCGTCAGGGGCCTGCCTTTAGATCACTCCGTCAAGGAGCTTCGTCGGATTCCCAAAACGGTGGTTCGTGGCCGAAACCGCTTGCTCGCGCACGAAGGGGAAGCACCTGACACGGCCGCAGCCGGTGATCGGCTCGGCATAGATCCCAACGTCCACGCTTCCGCCCACGGCTTCTGCGAGCGCCCGCGGATCGGAATCGATGAGGCGGTATCGCACCCCGTCAGCCGAATCGGCACGTGTAGCGGCATAGGCAAGGAAATCTCATCCGATTCGAGTACGACGTCGGCCCCTCTCGATTCAAGGAAATCGACGGTCTGCCTGGGCAAAGACACGGATGTGGAAACCTGGGCCGGGCTCCTATCGCCAGCGCGCCCCGCCGCGACGGCGAGGATGTCGCCGCCGCCCCCGCCGGATTGCCGAATGACGACCTCGGGGAAGGGAACATAGCGCAGGATGTTCTTTTCGACGCCGAGCCCGCTCGGATCGTCCGGCTGGAAGTGCCCGCTCAGAGCCTTGTCCATTCCCTCGATGATGGCGAGGAATCGATCCTGATCGACGTCGTCCATCGTTTCGGCTATCACCCGGGCCCCACGCAGGGCTTTCGTTGGATACTTGCGCGCGGCTGAGATCTTTGTGCGCCCACTGACATGGCCAAGGCCGATGAGGTAGTTCGGCCCCACGGCCTTGGTTCCGGCGCCACCGAGGACCGCTTCCATCCTCCGAAAGGTTGATGGCGCACGATCGCACCCGTGATGCCGCGATTGACGTAGACGTTTCCGGCGTGAACCCGATCGAGCCACACGGCGATCTCTTCGAATCGAGCGAACAGGCCGGCTGTGAGTCCGAAATCGACGGCGTTTTGCCTAGCGATCGCTCGTCAGAGACTCTGCCCTCAGGACGCCCAGGATCGGGCCAGCACTCGGTCAGATGGTATTCGCTCATGGGCATGACGCCCGCGCGCACACCCGGACCCCACAGCTTCTCGTCGATCTTGCGAGGCTTGACAACCCACGTCTCCCCTGGCCCTAGCTCGGTCAAACCTTTGCAAGAGCTTGCCGTGCGGAGCTTCAGACCATCGGCCCCATCTGAGCCGACAGGTCGTGAGGATGTCCGAGCTTAAGCGAGCGAACGGCATCCACGAGCTGACGTTGGAATCGCTTGGAGAAGCCGATCGAGCCCACAAGAATGACGAGCGAAGCGGCCGAGCACTTCTGGCCGGCGTGGCCGAAAGCCGAATAGACGATGTCTTTGACCGCCAAATCGATATCCGCGTTGGGGGTGACGATAATGGCGTTCTTCCCGGATGTCTCGGCGAACAAACGGAGGTCGGGACGCCAGGACCGGAACATCCGCGCTGTCTCGATGGATCCCGTGGAGGATCGTCTGATCGCACTCCTCAACCAGCGTCTTCCCGTAAGAGGACTTGTCCACGCTCATAGGGCCAACACGTCGCGCGGAACTCCCGCCTCCCACATGAGCTTTGGCGAGGTATGCTCCCGTGCGGCGAGTCAACTTGGCGGGCTTGTAGACCACACCCGAACCGCTTGCGAGGGCGGCCAGCACCCGCCGGCGGGGATCGCGATGGGGAAGTTCCACGGCGGCGTTACGAGGGTCGTGCTCACAGGCACGTACGCGGCGCCTTCCAAAGAGTCGAGCTCTTCTGCCAGATCGGCATAGTAGAGCGCAAAATCGATGGCCTCGGAAATCTCGATATCACCCTGATCGATGGCCTTCCCGCTTCGTTGCCGGCCACTTCGATGAGTTCGGCGCGGTGATCTCGAGAGCCTGAGCAACGGCCCGAGCGACCTTTGCCCGTTCTTACCCGTTCGCTCAGCCCAACCTTTGGCGGCCTTCGCCACAGACTCCACGATAGCGTGGGCTTCCTTTTCGGAACCGATCATGTTCTCGGCGACAACGTCCATCCCCAACTGAGTGTCCGGGATGCGCGAGGCGATTTTCTCCGCCCATTCGATGTTCGCGCGCAAAGCTGGGTCGGTGTCGCGGGTGTTGTCGAAGTGCTCCGGAACGGGTGTCGATTCGAAGCGATTCTGCTTGCGGCGCGGCCCGTATTTCAGACCCGGGACGAGTTCCGCCGCATAGCGGAAACGCTGTTCCTCCGTGGCAAAAGTGTCGGCTTTCTCCAGATCGAAGACGTTCGACATGAAGTTCTCCGGCGTCGCATTCTCTTCGAGGCGGCGCACGAGGTAAGCCACAGCCACGTCGTATTCCTCGGGGCGGACGACGGGCACGTAGTACAGGAGCGGTCCAACCGTGTCGCGTACGGCGTGGGATTGCGGGCGTCGCCATTCCCCGCGAGCATTTCGTAGTCCACGCCCGATGCGATGCCGCGCTCGCGCACAAGTTCGTACCCGTAAGCCATCGTGAAGAGATTCATTCCGGCGACGCCGATGTTGACGGCGTCAACCCTCGGGCGTTAACGCCGCATTTCGAGGCAGGCGAGGTAGTTGGCGTCGGTTTCGCTCTTGCTGGCCTGGACCGTCACTCCAGCCGTGCATCGTCGCGTCGACTCTTTCCATAGAAAGGTTGGCAACCCTAACGATGCGAACCTGATTGGAGCGCCTCCCTTTGGCGCGGCGATCCAACGCCCATTCCGTGAGCTCGTTGAGTCGCTCCAAGGCGTCGGAAGATAAGCCTGGGCACGATGCCCGCACGGTACCTGAGGAATTCCTCGCGGCCCAGAAGACGCTTTGAAGACGTCGATGGTCAGGTCGAGGTCCTTTGTACCTCCATGTCCAGGTTGATGAACGTGTTGGAGGAAGCGGCAAGCCTGTAGAGGGGAAGCAGCTGACGGCTTCGATCGACCGCCGCGGCGTGGCCGATGCGTGAGGGCCGATGACCGCGGAAACCTTTGAGCGAAACGTAATCGACGTCGTCCCTTTTGATGAGATCGGCGGTTGCTCCATTCGGTGGGCGGCCTCCTGTCCCCGAGAACAGCCTCCCAAAAAGGTTGAGGTTGAGGCGCGAACCGTCGGCCCGCAGCTTCGCGATGGCCGGACCGAGCTTATCGGGGGTCACGTCAAGGATGAGATCGCCGACGAGCAAGGCGAATACGCGGCGCGCGGCAACCGAGGCGAGGGACGGAACGAGAGGGGCAATCCTTCCGCCTATGTTCGCCGGCGCAGCCAAATAGGGCGGCGGGGAATCGGAATCACGCTTCGACAGATGCTTGAGGTTGCGAGCCGCCACGCTATGATCCTCCGGGCGGATGACCCGTCCACAAAATTCACCGTGTAGTCGAGGCCGCCCCTCGTGATCAAGAACCTGAGACAGAAGCTTTTTGCGGCCCGCGCAGTCGGGTAGGCCTGCGCATCCTCATTCCATTGACGAGCTCGCCACAGCGCGATCAATGATAACGGGGTCAATCGTCATTCTCGGATCCTTCCTTCTTCAACGTCGATTTGGTTTTTAGTGTAAGGGATTTCTGCGACTCTTCCCGTCAAAAATCGGGAAGCAAAATCAGCGGGGGCCGGGCGAACCGCCGTTGAAACCGATTCGCAACCGATCTCCATCGTCCCCGTTCATCCCACAAAAGCGCGGAAAATACGCGGGAAACCAACCGCTGGACGGAGTTTCTACGATCCTGCGCACTCTTGGCAACCGCTCTTGTAATCAGTAGTTCGTAGTTCTGGCCGCACGGCCAGAACTACGCCCAACCAACGATCTTCTGTACAAGAGGCGCCCGTCAATGCGAAAAGTGGCGGGCCCCGTGAGGTACATCGTGACGCCGGCCTCGGCGGGCCGCATCAATGACCTCCGTATCGCGAACCGATCCTCCGGGCTGGACCACGGCCCTCACCCCGGCATCCAGAAGAATCTGAAGCCCGTCGGCGAACGGAAAGAAAGCGTCCGAGGCCGCGACGGAACCCGACGCCTTCGCCCGCCCGTTCAACCGCCAAACGGCACGAATCGACTCTGTTGACCTGCCCCATGCCGATCCCGACGGTGGCTCGCGCGTGAGCCAAGAGAATCGCGTTGGACTTTACCGCACGGACCGCGCGCCAGGCGAATGCAAGGTCGAGCATCGTGGCTTCGTCCGCCGGTTCCCCGGAGACCAAACGCCACGCGTCAGGGACATCGCCTCGGCGTCGATTCGGTCGCGTTCTGGACCAGCACTCCCCGATATCGGCCGGATCTCACGGTCTATCTCGATCGGGTCGACCTTGGAGAATCCGTAGATTCTTCTTTTTCTTGAGAATCTCGAGAGCGTCGGCGCTAAACGAAGGAGCGGCGACGGCCTCGGTGAAGATCGGAGCGATCTGCTCCGCCATAGGCGCATCGACCTGTCTGTTGGCGGCAATCACGCCCCCGTAAGCGGAAAGTGGATCGCAGGCATGCGCCGCCGAATGGGCCCCCGCGATGGATTTCGGCCACGGCCACTCCGCATGGATTGGCGTGTTTGACGACCGCCACGGCTGGCTCGGCATGATCATAGGCCGCGCGCACGGCGGCATCGACGTCCTGGTAGTTGTTATAGCTCATCTCCTTGCCGCCGAGCTGAACCGCTCCGGCGACGCCGCCTTCACCACCAGAATAGAGCGCGGCCGCCTGATGCGGGTTCTCGCCGTAGCGCAGATCGGCCACTACAGCAGCCGAAAAGCTCGCGACCGGCGTCGGCTCGGCTCCTTCGGTTCGCCTTCTCCGCCATTTCGGCCTTTTCTCCCGCCCGCGTCTCCGCCGTTTCGGCCTCTTCTCCCGGCCGTCGGAGACCGGCATTCTCGGCTTCGACAACCCGGGAATTCGCAGCGTCGGCAAGGCCGGCATCCTCCCCATCGACAGAATTGCCATCCACCGGGCGACATCGGCGTCGTACTGCGGTATGAGCAAAAAGCTCGCGGCGAGGGCAGCGCGTTCGCGGGCGTCGAAGCCGCCTTTCCGCACAGCTCACTCACGAGTGCGAGTCCGCAGGATCGGTCACGACGGCCACATTCGCGTGGTTTTTCGCCGCCCCCTCGAACCATGGACGGGCCTCGATATCGATTTTCGATGCATTCGTCGTCATCCGCCCCGGAGGCGACCGTCTGGGAAAACGGGTAAAGGTTGACGACGACGAGATCCACTCCCTCGATCCGAGTTCAGCCAGCTCACGACGGTGCCCTCTCGCAGCGCCTATCGGCGAGAATTCCGGCGTGAATGGCAGGATGGAGCGCTTTTCACTCTGCCGTCCAGGCACTCGGGAAACGATGTCACGTCGGAGGCATCGGTCACGGGAACGCCCGCCGCTCGAATAATCGATGCGGTGGAAACCCGTCGAGACGATCTGGCAGCCGACGTCGTCAAGTGCTTTTGCGAGCTCCTCGACACCGGTTTTGTCAAAAACGGAAATTATTGCGCGGCGAATGGGAATTGGCATGTTTCTCCTCGTTTACGGCGCCCAGGCGTGCGACGCCGAGACTCCGCTCCCCGATGGTCAGTCCCATCCAACGCCAGTCGCCGACGCCTTTCATGGTAGCGTCCGAATGCCTCGCGCGTCCTGGCGGCCCGCCAGACGGTCACTCTCGGTCACTCAGAAAGTCCGAGAAGGTGAGGAAAGGCGTCCAAATCGCCGAATGACGTGACGGTGAGCGTTACTTTGTTGAAAAGCAGAAGAACCGTAACGCATCCGCAGAATATCGACAGGAGCACGATGCCCGTGCGAGCAAGGACTCCCAGGCCGCTCTGCGTCCTTCCCATCGGAGACGAGGGCCGTATACGACCGCGCAGACTATGCACGCCACAGTCATGGCGAAGCTGACAAAGATGGTTCCGCCCCCGGTTATCGCGAACATCAGCCTCTCCCATTCCACTTGAGGGCGGCCGGAAGTTCTTTGCGCCACACTCCCCAATTGTGTCCGCCGATCGGCTGAAGTAGCGAAGTGATCCCTGACGGTCGGCGTCGATATCTTTTGAGGTTTTCTCACGAAGGCCACCGATTTCGGGTCGCCTTTCTGGAACCGGTGACGTAAAATCGTTGGGGCCAATACTTTTGCTTAGCTAAGCAGACTGACACGCTGAATTCCTGCTGACCCGGAGGCGACGCACCGAGCAGGCGTCCGGTCTCCGGCTGAGTCATAGCCGGAGAAGGAAACGATTTTTCGAGAACGTTTGAGGGTGCGTCAGGCCTAAAACGGCCGCGCAGTATGCGCCGTAGGACGCCCCTGCAATGGTCCACCCCACCCGGGTTTTTCGCCGTATTGGGGAAATTATGCCGAGCATCCCCACGATGTCGTGAGTCACCCAAGAACCGACGGCCGGGCGACCTTTGATGTCGATGCAATCGGGAGACGACGCGTCAACTTTCAGGGACGGCACCGCGAGAATCGTATTCGGATGCTTCTTCATGGCCACTTGGAGATTGAGCTGGGTTGGAACCTTGTAGGGGTTGCCCGGATAGCCGTGCAACATGAGCATGACTTTATAAATCTTGCCGTCTTTTGGCGAATAATTCGGAGGCGTCCACACCCACACGGGCAAATTGACCCCGGATACCGGACCTTTGAATTTTGTTTTGTGAGGCTCCGTTGGAATCCTTCTTAAACTTGGCCCTCCAGACGCGGTCACCGGCGTAGTCGGGCAACTCGGGATCCCCATCTTCCGCAGGAGGAATGGGCCGACGCATCGGGCGCGTCGAACCGCTTCCCGTTTCCATGATGAACAGACCGGGAACATCACGCCACCTCGCGACATACCCAAGGGTTCTATTCATCTGAACCCCGTGGCTGCAATCGCACACATGATGGCCGCCACCATGGCGGTCGAAGCCTGAACGCGAGTCTTACGAGTCGGCTTGCGCCCTATGAGCCATACCGCGGCAGCGGCGCTGACGATGGTGAAGAGGACAAAAAGGAGGAGCGTGAGGAGTTTTATCTGGACCGAGCACCGATCCCTGCCTTTCTGCCGTCTACCCACCAGCCCTCGCGAGCCATCTGTCCTATAAGTTCGACGAGTTGAGCGCGTTCGACCGTTTTAATCCTTTCTAGCAGGGGTTTCCTCGGAATCTGCCTCAAGAACGGGGCATGTTGTCTCGTCCGAGGATTGCACCGGTATCCATTCCAGGATCCACGACGAAAAAGGGTTGCCCCCTGTGACCTTCACACCTGTAGGCCAGAGCATCAGCCGGCCCGTGCATTCCGGGAGAAACGAAGGAAGAAGAGCGTTGTGAGTATTGACAACCCGCTGCGGAAACGACGAGAGGAATTCGGGGCCGACGAGCTTGAGGAATCCCGCCAGAACAACGATGTCGGGATCGTATGCGGCGACGTCGTCGCGCAAACCGGCGTCCCATTCCCGGCGCGAGGAATGCTCGGAAAGCACGCGTACGAAAGTCGGTAGTCCCCGCCTCTCGGGGCGGCGTCGATCCCCCTATTCCATGGCGATCCGCACCCACCGCGACTATCTGTGCGCCGTAGGTCGGGGTCGGCGCAGGCTCCATAGAGCCTGCATATTGGATCCTTTTTCCCGATACAAGCACCACGAGGCGAGCGGGATCGTGCCTGCTATTCACTCGATAAATCTATCGTTCAGCAGGTTGGCCCGCCAGCTCAACGGACGGAGGGTCACGAAATCGCGACGCTTTTCTCTTTCGAATGTCAACGTGTCAACGGTTTTGCGGCGGCCGCCTTCCCCGGAAAACGGGGCGGGAGGAGAATCCTTTCATCACTGTCCGTTCACCCTCCCTCTGGCTCTTCAGCATTTTTCACGGGGCTTGCGGTCACGGGAACGCAATTCTTGGATCGCACGAGGCCCGACCAGTCCAAGAATGCACGGAATTCCCTAGTGTCAAAGCGAAATCTAGAGCAAGCGCCAACGGCGAGGGCCGACGTCGGCCATGCGCCCCGGGCCGATGCCTCCCGAGGAAAGGAAACTCGCGGCGCCTCCAACGACGACGATCGCGGCAAAGCACGCGGCTCCGGTGAGGGACGCCTCACGCAGGCTCGAATAGCGTCGCGATTTCCACACGAACCAACCGAAGGCGAGGAATGCCACAGTAATGGGAAGCCACGTCATTCGCACATCCGGCCCGGGCAGCGCCCCTGAAAACCGGAATGGCCGGGAGCTGAAGGCTTTTTCACGCCAAGTGCCGAGAAACTCGTACCCTGGCCGATGGAGAAACCCGCCCCCAGCATGTAGGAGGCGCCCCACACCAGGAGATTCGGAAGATAGGCGAGCTGCACAAGCGTCAACATGAGAGTGCCCATCACACCCCTGGACGTAGTATCCATTGATCGTCGCGATCGTGCTTCTGCCCAAGACCGCGAGCCAAGAACCCGGCCGCAATGACGGCCAGCGCACGCCACGCGGGAATCAGCTCTGCTGCGGAACGCTCGACAACATCCCACGCGCGCCCTTGTGGACGGAAGAGCTTCCAGTGGGCGCGGGCCATCGCTGCCGTCGTGACAACCGCGGCGCCGAATGCTCCGACAAAGCGCCCGGCTCCGGGGAGCGCCGTCACCCCCGTCACCAGGGTGAAAAGGAAGGATGAAGCTGCCGCAGAACCTGCCTGCGCCCACGAATCGACGCCGAACTTGAGGAAGGAGCGATAGAGGAACCACCAAATGAGGAGTGTGACGCTCAGCGGCATGAGGGTTATGCTCGCCTCGCCCACATCGACCGACCCTCCAGTGGAAAGCAGAAGGATCGACGTTCCTGCCCTGGCGGCGTCATGCCAGTCGACGTGGCTTAGCGTGGGGGACGACACGGTCGCGGCGTAGGCGAAAACCGCGAACGCTGTGACCAATATCCACGCGACAGCCAGCACCTTGACGGGCGTCCACGCGGCTGCGACGCATTGCTCCGTTCCTCTTTATTCATCAGGCCAATGGTCGCATTCTGCGTTGCGAAAAGCCGGGCACACGCCGATGCTGCTCGCTCAAATTCTGTAAGACAAATCGACGTCATGCGTGTATCCTGGGATCGCACACGATACTCATTCCAGCGGCGCGATGGCGCGCCAAAGAAAGGGACTGCAATGCAGATCGGGATCTTCGAGACGGCGGAGGAAGCCTCAGTGGCGGCGGCGCGCGTCGTCGTCGATCTTTTCGCCCGCACACCGGGCGCAACTCTCGGCGTAGCCACCGGTTCCACGCCGGAAGGCCTCTACTCGCAGTTGAGGACGGCTCATTCCAACGGATTGTTCACCCTGGAAAACTCTTCGGCTTTCGCCCTCGACGAATACGTGGGGATCGCAGAAGACCACCCGAACGATGACCGCAACGTGCTGCGGCGAGAACTCGTCGGCCCTGAACAATTTAGGGGCTGACCGAAGCCGGCCTGCACACTCCCGATGGCTCCGCAGACCGCCCGAGTCTCGCGGCCGAGCAGTACGAGGCGTCCATAGCCGCAGCCGGAGGCGTGGATGTGCAAATCTTGGGCATCGGGGCCAACGGGCATATCGGTTTCAACGAGCCCGGCGGCTCGCTGGTCTCACAGACCCGCGTTGAAGTCTTATCCGGCCGAACACGCACCGACAACGCCCGGTTTTTCGGCGGAAATCCAATGCTCGTTCCCTCCCGCTGCATCACTCAGGGCCTAGGCACAATCATGCGAGCCCGTTCGTTGCTTTTGCTGGCCTTCGGTCCGAATAAAGGCCGAGGCGGTTCGCCAGCTCGTCGAAGGGCCGATCAGCGCCAAGTGGCCCGCCACAATCGCCCAAATGCACCCCAATCTCAACGTCTTCGTCGACGCCGCAGCCGCGGAAGGCCTTGAGTACGCCGATTTGTACCGCGAGCGCTGGAGCCTGGCATGATCTTCTCGGGAACCGTGTATGACGGCCACGGAAGAAGAGTCGGCGGAGGGCTGGTCCTTGAAGCAGGGGAACTCGTCGACGTCTTGCCCGAAGGGTATGCGGGCAATGCCGACGTTTCAGGCGCCTATATCACCCGGGGCTCGTCGATATCCACTGTCACGGTGGCGGAGGCGCTTCTTTTTCCCGACGATACCGACCCGCAGGCGATACGTGCGGCGATCGAGGCACATCGAGCCGCGGGAACGACGGCGCTTCTCGCTTCGCTGGTGTCCATGGTCGATCCCCTGCCCGCCATCAGAGCGCTCGTGCCTTTCTGCGAAAACAGGGGACCTCGCCGGAATCCACATGGAGGGGCCGTACGTCTCTCCACATACGGGCCGAGTGCCCAAAACCCCGCGGCGATTCGCGGGGCGGACCCCGAGGAACTGACTATGTGGCTCGAAGAGGCGAAGGGCTTCGTCAAAACGATGACGATTGCCCCCGAGACCGACAATGCGCTCGAAGCCGCACGCATACTTTTTAGACCACGGGGCCAAACCGTCATGGGGGCCATACGGCGACGGATGGGCGAACTGCCGCTCGAGTTCTTCAAGCCACAGCCGATTACGCGGCCAAGATTGGTTTCAAAGGAGTGCCGCAGACGGCTACACATTTGTTCAATGCCATGCCCAATCGACCATCGCGAACCGGGCCCCGTCAGGAGTTCCCTGGCTGCGGCATCGGCTGGGGCACACGATAGTAGAAACCATCGGTGACGGCGTGCACATTGAGCCGGTCCTGGTTGAGGACGTGCACGGGCTACGTCGGGCAGAATGCAGCTTTTCGTCACCGACGCCATCGCGGCGGCCGGAATGCCGGAGGGCCGCTATAGGCTCGGGGGCTCGACGTCGACGTTCGAGCCGGAGCCGCACGCTTAGCCGGAAAGGACACGATCGCCGGAGGATGTTCCCGCCTGAGCGACCAACTCGCGCTTTCGCCTCGCGCGGTGTTCTCCCAATCGAGCGCATCGTGCGCGCCTGCGTCGCTACTCCCTGCCAGAGCGGCCTCCATCGAGGACGACGCCGGCGTGACACTCGATTTCAAACCGCGAACCCGGCCTAATTTCGTCGTCTTCGATCGCCGTTTCTCGCCCGTGCGCGTCGTCCGGGACGGAGCATAAGGCCCACAAGGGAAAAATCGCGCCAGAAAAAGCCAGAAAAAGGAGCATCGCGCCAGAAAACCGGAGGTCGCGTTTTCGCCTGTCCTCAAGCGTCGTGAATCTTGGGCGGCGCGGCCACCGGCCTTGCTGGACGGGCGCGGTCGCGTCTTCTCAGATCGTGTGGATCTTGGCCTCGGGATGCTTGTCTATCCACGCCTTGACGAAAGGACACGTGGGGCGAACCGAGTAGCGCCCACCGATGTCGGACATCGCATAGGCGACAATCGCGCTGCCCACTCCTTGCCTCCGTGTTCGCTATGACCTCGGTGTGAGGGAATTCCGCAACGTCGCCGTCGATCCCATACTCGGCAAACCCGGCTAGTGCCTCACCTTCCCAGGCCTCGTACCGAGAGGGCTTCTTCATTCTTGACGATTCGAATATTGGACACACCAAGATTCTAAAGAGAATCCGAAGCTTCTCCGAGCGACGGGCTTCGGGATTGTCTTGGGCAGAGCCATTCGGCATTGGGAAAGCCCCGCGTGACGCAGACGTAAAGCCACATCACGCGGGCTCATCTCGCGCTATCCGCGAACGGTTTTTGACAGGGGCCGCGAAAGCGCCAGGCTCATCACACCCCCAGGATTTCGCGGGCAATCGCAGCGGTTTGACTGGGCGTCTTGCCTACGCGCACTCCCACGGCTTCAAGTGCCTCTTTCTTTTGCCGCGGCCGTTCCGGACGAGCCGGAAACGATCGCTCCGGCATGCCCCATCGTTTTGCCTTCGGGCGCGGTGAACCCGGCGACGTAGGCGACCACCGGCTTCTTCACGTGTTCTGAAATATAAGCCGCAGCGCGTTCCTCGGCGTCGCCGCCGATCTCTCGATCATGACGATGAGTTCGGTCGCTGGGTCTTCTTCAAAAGGCTTTGATGGCATCTATGTGGGTGGTGCCAATGACGGGGTCGCCGCCGATGCCGATGCACGTCGTGAAACCGAGGTCGGCCAGCTCGTACATGAGCTGGTACGTGAGGGTACCGGATTTCGACACAAGACCGACGCGGCCCGGCCCGGTGATATCCGGAGGGGTGATTCCAACATTCGATTGTCCGGGCGATATGATCCCCGGGCAGTTCGGACCGATGAGCCTGACACCACGCTCGGCTGCATAGGGTGAAGAATTCCGTCGCATCCTTGACGGGCACTCCTCGGTGATGATAACCACCAGATCAAGTCCGGCATCGACCTGCTCTTTGACGGCACCCAGCGTATGCGCGGGAGGAACAAAGATGACCGAGACGTTCGCTCCCGTGGCCTCTTTTCGCCTCGGCAACGGACCCGAAAAACTGGAACGGAAACGGTTCCTCCTGGCGATCGTCAGCCCCGGGGCCAATGGGAACGACGTCGAATTCAACGGATGTCCCCGCCTTTCGCGGGGTTGACTCCGCCGACTACATTCGTTCCTGCGCCAAGCATGCGACGCTGTGTTTGCGCCCCTCCGATCCGGTCTGCCTTGAACGACGACTTTGGAATCGCTATCGAGGAATATGGACATTGCAGCTGCTCCTTAAACTTCGCGTCTTACTTGGCGGCGAGCTGGCGGCCGCGGCCGCTGCTCCATCCATCGTGTCGACGAGCGTGATGAGAGGATGATTCGCTTCGGCGAGAATCGCACGGCCTTCAGCCACCGCATTGCCGTCGAGGCGTCGCGACGATCGGTTTTGTCGCGCCGTCGCCGAGTATCTCGAGTGCGGCGACTATTCTTTGGCGACTTCGTCGCAGGCCGTGATTCCCCCGAAGACGTTGACGAACACCGAACGCACATCCGGGTCGCCGAGAATGACGTCAAGGCCGTTGGACATGACGCTTTCGCGTCCGCGCCGCCTCCGATGTCTAGAAGTTGGCGGGCCCCCATCCTGTATTCTCCCCGCATACGCGACGACATCGAGCGTGGACATGACCAATCCCGCACCGTTTCCGATGACGCCCACCCTGGCCGTCGAGCTTGACGTAGTTGAGGCCGAGAGCTGCTTTGGCTTCGAGCGGATCTTCCGCGGCCTTGTCGACGAAGTTCTCATGTTTTGGGTGCCGGAAACGCGCATTGTCGTCAAGCGTGACTTTTTCCGTCGAGAGCGATGATCTCGCCTTGCTCGGTCAACACGAGCGGATTGACCCCTACAAGCGTGGCGTCTTCTTTCGCGTACACGTCCCACAGCTTGAGCAGAACGGGAACCACTTTCTTTCCGGTTTCGGCGTCGAAACCGGCAGCTTCGACGATTTCGCGAGCTTTCGCCTCGTCGATTCCCACGCTCGTCGACGGCGACCTTGGCGAGAGCCTCCGGGCGTTCTTTTTGGCCAATGTCTCGATATCCATTCCCCCTCGATCGAACACATGGCGAGGTACCTGCGCTCCGATCTGTCGAGCAGCACGGAGAAATAGAATTCGCGCGCGATATCAGCGTTCTGAGGCTACGAGGACGCGCCGCACCTCGTGTCCTTTGATGTCCATTCCCAGAATTTCCTCGGCTTTGCCTCGCGCCTCTTCGGGGCTGCGGGCAAGTTTCACGCCTCCGGCTTTGCCGCGACCGCCGGTTTTTGACCTGGGCTTTGACAACGACGAGGTCGCTGCCCAGTTTACGCGCGGCATCCTCGGCAGCTTCTGGGGTTGATGCAACGATCCCGCCAACACCGGCACCTCATGTGCCTTGAATAGTTCGCGGGCCTGGTACTCATAGAGATCCACGTACTGTCCTTCCGACGTCTTCGTTTCCAGACGTGATCAAGTTTAGACGAGAGCTCCAGCGCCTTCGAGCGACTTTGCGGATCTCCGCCCATTCCATCTCATTGAGCCCCGTCCGCCGACGGTTGTCATCGACACGTGGGTAATATTACCCATAGTTACATCTTCAACTACTTCATTGAACTCCTTTAAATTTGGCTGGTGCTTACGGCAAAAAGCCCGCAATCGAGGGCGAATATCAAGGAAAAGGAGCGAGGAGTGCGCACCAGGCAAGCGAAAGGCAAATGCGTGGAAATCACGGGAGCCAAACATGAGGTGGGTGCGGACCAGATGTTCTTCTCCACGACCGATGAACGAGGAATCATAGACCACCTCGAATAAGATTTTTCGTTGAGCTTTTCGCGCTATGACCGCGAAGAGCTGATCGGCGCACCCCACAATGTCATCCGCCATCCGGCGATGCCTCGAGGGGCATTCCACCCATGTGGGGCCACGATCAAAGCCGGGTTGCCTTTCGCCGCCTATGTGCGAAATCTGGCCTCCGACGGCAGTGAATACGACGTTCGTTACGGTCACGCCGCTCGAAGGGGGCGGCTATCTATCGGTCCGAATACGCCCTGCAGTGCGACGAACTCTTCGAAACAGCCTCGACGTCTACGAAGAGGCTGCAAACTTCGAAAAATGAACTAGCTTCAAACGGGCTCAGCAGGAGGCAAGTCGCTTCGGAAGGGGCAACGAAGATCGCCGAGCTCCTGCAAGCCGCCGGGACCTTCCTACGAAGACCTTCAAAACACCGCGCTTCCCGCAGAGGTCGCAAAAACGCGAGGCACTGCCCGGCGATTTCCCCGACCGTCCCCAGGCAAGCGGCGCCTTTGCCCGCATGCTCTCCGACGTTAAGACGATAGCCGAAGAACTCGATGCATGGATGGCAGGCAGGATGCACTCGCCGACCTTTCTTCGGCGCTTCGCGCAACGGGCGACGGCTCACGCCGGGAAGTCAGCAGCGAAACGCTTTCACCGACATTCTCGATCGCAGCGACTCCCGCCTGGCAAAAATCGCTCGACTCCTCGACACCTGGGAGCAGATGCAAGAGATCGTGCGAGATCCCACCGGAAAGCTTGTCGAGGCGCTCGCAGCTCTTGACAAGATCAGCGCGCAAACTCGATTCAGAGTGGCTTTGGCACGTCTACACACGACCATGATGGCAAAGTTCATCGCAGAGTTGATTGACGGCGGCACCGACGCAGACGTCTCGGCGGACGCCATCGAGACACTCGGAGGAGCATTGCGGAAGGAACTGACAGAGATGGAGCACATGGCTTCCACTCACGCAGAGCTTGCCGCGCAAACCGCGGACCACATCGTCAAAACATCGAGTCTTCTCGCACTTCCGCGCCAGGTACTTATGCTCGAACGGCAACTCGAATCCGAGCGCCTTCCGGAAGACCAGAGCTCCCTCGCCAGCGCCGTTTCGAATCGTATCGACGCGATCGGCGAACGCCTTGAAGAACTCGATCGTCTTGCCACACGCTGTCGGTTTCGACACTGCGATCGATTCGTCCAGGCTCAAAACTCTGATCGACGAGCGCCGAACTGCAGCTCCAAAAGATCGCCTGAGGGCTTCTCCGCTTTCTGGCGCAGCTTGAAATGTGGCCACAGCTCACCCGCTTGGCCACAGTTTCCTCGCTTGGCCACAGCTCACCCCATTTTTCGGCTGCGATAACACAGATTTCATCACGCCTTGCTACATTGCCAATTCCATTAGCTTAATGGCTATGTCTATTAGCTATATTTTCTGTGACCGGCGGAAGAGTCTGCGTCGAAACGGAAGGAAACGGGCCCCTCATCGTCTGCTCGCCCGCCATGGGCGACACTCGCGATGCCTTTCGCCCCATTCTCGTCTCTTCTGGCCGAGGCGGGTTTCGCGTCGCGAGGGCGGATTTACGCGGTCACGGCGATTCATCGACGGATTTTGCAACCTATGGAGACGAAGCTACGGCGAAAGATTTACTCGCTGTCATCGAGAAATTCGGTGGTGGGCCGGCCATTCTCGCGGGCGCATCGATGTCGGCCGCGGCAGCGGTCATCGCAGCGGGAATGGAACCCGCAAAGGTATCCGGGCCCGTCTTGCTTGGCCCTTTCTTCGCGGCACATCAACACCGCTCCAGCGCTTGGGATTTCGGCCGCCTCGCCCCGTCCGTGGGGTCCGGCGCTCTGGCGGCTCTACTCAGCAGCTCTGGCCTGGCTCGGCGATCACGCATCACAACGTGCTTCGCATCTTTCCTCGACCCTCAAACGCAGCGCCATTGGGCCGCCTCCGAAGACCACTCGGACTGATCACTCCGTCGTCTCCCCCTGGTCGATCACGTGAAGGCTCCAGCCCTCATCGTCATGGGCGACAAGGATCCCGATTGGAAGGATCCGCTCGCGGAGGCGACGTGGGCAGCCTCGCGTTTCACACAATCCGAGGTCTTGGCTATCAAGGGATCCGTCACGCGCCAATGCTCGAATTTCCTGACGCCGTAGCGCAAAGCGTGATCTCATTCGCCAATCGAATCGGTTTCGTGAGCGCCCATGCCTAGGGCCGGACTAGACGCAGAATCCATCGCACGCGAAGCCGCACGCATCGTCGACGCCGAAGGTTTGGGCGAACTTTCGCTGTCGCGCTTGGCGCGTTTGTTTGGCGTCGCCTCTCCCAGCCTTTACAAACACGTCAATGGGTTCGACGACCTCATCACCCGCGTCACCGCTTTGAGAGCCAATGAGCTTGCGGACGCCCTCACGGAAGCCTCCGTGGGCCTTTCGGGCAGGCAAGCCCTGGAATCCATAGCGAGAGCCTATCGGTCCTTCGCCCACGAGCATCCCGGAACTTGTACGCTGATTCAAAGGTCTCCGGCCCGGCACAGTCCCCCGCAAAAACAAGGAGGACGTCGACACGACGCGCATCACACAGTCGAGACGGGCAAAACTCGACCGATAGGCGAACAAAAACGAAAACTTACGCAAAAAGCCAGCGCAAACGGATTTCGCCGAAATGACGATGACAACAACCGACACAACGCTGCTGATAGAATCGTTCGCATCGTGAGTGCGGTGCCTGGGCATGTCCTATGACATATCTGAGGATTCTCTGGTGGATGCGGTGAGACTCGTCCGCAGCACCCTTCACGGATTCGTGGATTTGGAACCGAACGGAGGATTTGGACCAGCGATCGGTGGACGCGAGCTTCTCCGTTGCCGTCGCTCTGCTTGACGAATCCTTGGCCCACCTTTCGCAATTGAATCTCCACTCCTAAAAACATGAAAGCCGCCCTCTAACGTGAGGGCGGCTTTCCTGACTCGATTTCAGCGATCGGTACGTCTACGACAACATTTCGAAAAACACGAGATATGTCCCGACAAATCGAAGGCCAAAGTCAGTCAGATGACGAGTTTTTATCAAACGTTAAGCTCAGCCAGATGCCCAGCTCAATCAGATGATGGCGATCGTCACCAGACGTCAAGCTTGAAAAGCCGATCGATCGGGGTCTGGACGGCCGCGCGAGCCCTGGTGACGGGCTTTCGCAGGCGCATCGTAAAAAGCACAGGCACTTGGCCGTGTCCTCACGAACATACGTACGCAGGAACGAAACCCGCACCTCGGCGTACGTGTAGGCGCATTCGCCTTCTTCCGCGCAAGGTACTGGTCCATCGTGATCCGCGAGGAATATCCCATTCGCAAGATACCGGCGAGACTTCAGCTGCTTTGATGTCGTCAAGCTCGGCGCCCACCAACCGGACCGTCCGCCAGTCACTTCGGCTACATCTTCTACCGCCTTGACCACGGGCGAAGCGAAACGCGGCGAATCAGCTTCGACGATAACGAAAAACAATCCGATGATCGGATGTCACCTGCGTCTCGATAAGTTCACCGCCACTCGAACCGACCGCGGCAACGACCTTTTCGATGAGTTCGCTGACGGAGTCCTTCGTGGCCTCGGCAGGTTTGAGTTCACCTAGTACTAGCGACAACGTGCGCCTTCCTTCATCATGCCCTATGCGGGCACTTCCGATATTCGAAACTTACTGGACCGTCGGCGTCAGGTGTCCACCGCACGCCAAAACTATCACCGAAAGAACGCTCCCGAAAATTTCACCCCTGCACCCAAGATACGCCCACGATACGGGTCATTCTGGCCTCGAGTTCGCTATGCGTGGATATTTCGAAGCATCGGATATTCATGGATCGCGACACTGACCTCACCTGGTCAACGAGCGCACGATTGCGGCTATGACTTTGCTTTTTCTCCCTGTCTCGTTCCGCAATACGACCGCACGCAATCGTTTGTGGCTTGCTCCGATGTGCACTGTATTCGCTGCCCGCGAAGACGGGCGCTCAACCGACTGGCAATCCCCAGCATTATGGCGCTCGCGCCGTCGGTGGATTCGGCACGATCCTCGTCGAAGCGACGGCCGTGACGCCCGAAGGACGCATCTCGGCGCGCGACTCGGCCTGTGGGATCGACGAGCAAACGAAAGATCTTCCAGGGGTGGTCGACGTCGTCCACGCCGAAGGCGCCCTCGCGGGCGTTCAGTTGGCGCATGCCGGGCGCAGGAGCACGTCGCCCGCACTCAAAGGCTACGCCCAAGCCTTTGATGGCACGCAGGACGATGAATCTCCTGGCACCCAGCCCGATTGCGACTCCGGGGCTCGACAAGCCTGCCGAGCTGGGACGCCGCGGGAATCGACAGGCTCGTCGGAAGCATCTCGCGCAGGCTGCTCGCCGAGCGGTTGAGGCCGGGCGTAGACGTCGTCGAGGTCCACGGCGCACACGGATATCTAATTCACCAGTTCCTCTCCCCCTGTCGAATACGCGCACGGACGAATACGGTGGCGATGAGGAGAATCGCGGCGGTTCCTCATACGCGCCGTCGACGCCGTCTGCTGAGCGGAAATCGGTGACAGGGTAAAGCTTCCGTGCGCCTATCCGCAAACGATTGGGACACTGAGGGAGGGATAACCTCGGACATCACATGCCGCACTGCGGAAGCCTCGTCGCCCGCGGACCGACGTCTCCATGATTTCGTCGGAGGCTCGTTGCCCGCCACAATCCGGTAGGCGGCCACTAATCCTGCCGTTTGCCGCCGACGTCAAGCGCGCCGTAGCGGAAGCGACGCAGAGTCGTAGGGTGGGTCTCATTTCGAATAGCGCACAGGCTGAGCAGGCCCTCATAACAGATCAGTGCGATGCGATTGCGGTTGGGCGAGCGGCATTGGTCGATCCTACACGCCATTGCGCTGGGCAGACCAACTTGGAGTCGAAGACTCACCGCCGCCCGCACAATACTGGCGCGGAATCTGAAATGAGAGTTTGCCGACCGTTTTGCAAAACTGGAAGGTTTGAGCCTGTGTCCGTCGACGCCCGTTTCTGACGACGGATACAGGCTCGCAACTGCAAAACTGATGAAATAATAAGGAGAACACCCATGTCACAAGAGAACCCAGTCACGCCCGAAACTCCCAGCCGTGGGCACGCCTGCCGATTCCCCAGCTCACCTCGATCGTCAAGGCCTACCATCGCGCTTGGACCGGCGGCGACGTCGAAGCAGCTCATGGCGCTCGTCGCCGACGACGTCACCTGCCGCGGTCCCGGAGTCGATCTTCACGGCAGCGAGTATGAGCGTTTCATTGGATCTTTCGCACCGCGGCTGACGGGACCTCGCGGACATTGCGAGTTTCGCAGACGAAAATCGAGTCGCGCTGTTCTACTACCCCTCAGACCGCCGTACCGATGTCGCACCCGCAGCCGAATGTTTCACCGTCGAGGGGGAAAGATCGTCGACAATGTGCTGATTTTCGACCGACTTTCCTTCGCCCCTCCCGCAGATAGCATAGTCCCTGCAGGACGGTTCCAAGACAACGGGTCCAAAAACGCCGCGTCTAAGAAGAAGGCTGGGCAAAAGAGACCTCCCGCCTGCGCGGCCTTCTAGCCGACGAGCCCGTGGTCCGCAGGTCTCGATGTTCGGCGGCAGGGCTTTTGCGGTTAACGAGAAAAATGGCGGGTCCATGCGTCCAAGGACGGAGATCTTCAGTCCGCATTGACTGCCGCCGACGATGCGAAATTCGAGCGACGTCCCTGGGCCTCACCCGCCGAGATCAGTCCGGGACGAGCCATGGGAGCGGGTTGATCTGCGTGTCTAGCGGCGTCTCGCCGCCGACGACGAACAATTGCGTTTATGGCTCGACGCTGCCTTGTTTGCACAACCGTGCTCTCACAGACAAACGCGGAAGGAAGAACCCTAGGCCTGCGGAAAGAAACTCTAGGCCTGTGGAAAGACGCGGCAGAGACACGGGCAGACGGAGATACGGGCACAGAGCGAGCTCTCCAGAGGGCAGGCACGGCAAGCAGACAGGCGAGAAAGCGGCAGGCCTCAGATCTCTTTTTCCAGGTGCGAAGCGCAGCCAGGCGCTCGGTTTGGCTGTTGGAGAAGGTCACTCTGGCTGTTGTGTTGCGCCCGGCCCCTTCAAAGGCAGTGATCTTGCCGTGGCCAAAACTCTGTGGGCAACCGCGTCTCCGACGGCCAAGCCGTAGGTATCTGAACTGACGATCCGGCATTCGGCCCGACCCCGCCGAAGTTCGAAGATCCTTCCGCCGCATCGGAGCCCGATGCTTCGCCGGCAGCCGTTGAGGCGTCTGCGCGCCTCGACCGGTCCGCAGCGTCTTGTGCCGCCTCGCGCGTTTCCCGCTTTTCTGACTTGCCGCATCGACGCCGAGTTTTCCCGGCACGAAGCCTTTGCTGGAGCTAACAACGGGGCTGTCGTCGTGAACTCGTCGCCATAGCCTCCCGAAGCCTCCGATCGACGCCGTGCGCCGCCCCCACTGCCCGGACCACACTCCCGTTCGGCGCAAGACGTCAGCACTCGACCTGATCGCCTCCAATCGATGCGAGAGAAGGAATTTCCTCACAAAGCGCGAGGGAGGAAACCTGGGGGCGCCCCACGAGGAGGCGGGCGGCGGCCCTTGTAATGTAAAGCCGCTGGCGCGCCCGCGTCACCGCCACATAGGCGAGGCGCCGTTCTTCGGCCAGTTCGGCGGGGTCGATGAGTGATCGCATATGCGGAAACGTCCCGTCTTCGAGCCCGTGACGAAGACGACCGGGAACCCAAGCCCTTCGCTGTGTGAACGGTCATGAGCGTTACCTCGCCCCTCGTCGCCGTCGGCGAGCTGATCGGCGTCGGAGACAAGCGAGACCTGGTCGAGCCAATCCGCGAGTGTCGCCTCGGGCGTCTTTCCTTGCGAAAGTCCACGGCAGCGGAATGGAGCCCGCAAGATTCTCCAAACGGGATTCATCCTGCGGATCTTCGCTCGAGCGAAGCATGTCGAGATAGCCCGACCTCCATCACGAAGTCGAGGATGGCATCGGGCGCCTCCCGCCTTCTGCCATCTCGCGTCCACGCTGGAGCATGCCCACAGCCGGTCATCGTGACCGCTGCCTTCTTCCCTATCCCCGAAACCGGACCGCGTTCGGGGTGAGGTTCGGCGACGTCGGAAAGCGCCGCCCGAAAGATACATCCCAGCGCGCGCGTGCATGGCGACGGCTCTTCAGATTTCGCTAAGCCCCTCTCTGGCATGGCGTGAGGATGCGGCGAATGGAAACGTCGTCGCCGTTGGCGATCGCGTGCGAGATAAGCGAGCGCATCCTTGATTTCGCGTCGCTCGTAGAAACGCGTTCCCCCTATGACCCTGTAGGGGATCCCCGATCGGACGAACATGTCCTCAACGGCCCGCGACTGAGCATTCGTCCGGTAGAATACCGCGACATCGCCGTACGAAATCGGCGTCGTCGCGCAGCCTGTCGATTTCCGGACACGACGAATGCGGCTTTCGTCAGCCTCCAGAATCCGCGACGTAGCCGACGATCTTCTCGCCGTCGCCGCGATCGGTCCACAGGCGCTTGGGACGGCGCCCGCTGTTGTTGGCGATGATGCCATTGGCGGCCGAGAGACTCGACTGGGTCGAACGATAGTTCTGCTCGAGAAGGATCGTGCGCGCCTCGGGAAAGTCCTTCTCGAAGTCCTCAATGTTGCGAATGGTCGCGCCTCGGAAGGCATATGATCGACTGATCGGCGTCTCCCACCACCGTCAACTCCCCGTGAACCGCGTCGTCGACCGTGCCGGTGAGCACACGGACCAATTCGTACTGCGCGGGATTGATGTCCTGATATTCGTCGACGAGGATGTGGCGGAAACGTCGTCATAGTGGTCGGGCAATATCCGGATCGAGTGCAGCACAAGGACGGTGGATGAGCGATGGATCGTCGAAGTCCATGGCGTTGGCTCGCGTGAGGCGCCTTTGGTAAGCCGCGCAAGCATGGGCAAGCACCTGGGAATCCTGATCATTGGCATCAGGGCCTCGGCCCGTTCGGGGCTGACGAGGTCGTTCTTCAGGTCGGAGACTCGGCGGGAGAGACTTTTGGGCGGGTGGGCTCTGACGTCGATGTTCTCCCTCGCGACACACGAGCTTCATGAGGCGCTGGGAATCCTGCGCATCGTAAATGGTGAATGTGGAACGCATGCCCAAAAGCTGGCGTGCTCGAGCGCAGGATTCGAACGCAGGCCGAATGAAACGTCGAAAACTCACATCGCTCGGATCGCACCCGCGCCCAGCGTGATCTCGAGCCTTCACGCACTTTCCCTGGCGGCTTTGTTTGTAAAGGTGATCGCGAGGATCTGCCCGGCAGTGGCGCGCCCAGGAAGCTATGAGATACCCGATGCGGGATGTGAGAACACGAGTCTTTCCCTGACCCCGCACCGGCGACCACGAGCAACGGAGCGCCCGAGTGAGTCACCGCTTCCAGCTGTTGCGGATTGAGGCCCGCGGTGATGGCTCCCAAGCACGAATCAGGTTCGGCGCCAGATCTCAATTCACGCGAAGCAGAATCCGATTTGCCAGGAAAACCATCTAGGTCCTTTGATCCGAATCTCTTTCATAGGCGCTTCCACATGAAGCCCTTCGCCCGCATTTTCCGAGCTGGCTGTTCTCGCGCGAAGGCGCGCCATCGTGGCGAGGTGGCGGCGTCGCGTCCGCCCGAAGAAGAACTGTTGCATAACCCCTCGCCTACGTCAGAACGTCGACCGAATGCTGAAGCGCAACTTCCACACTTTCAAACCGAACATTTTTACGATATAATTCAGTTTGTAAATTATGTAATAAAACCACAAACAACCAGAAAAAGGTACAAAGAACCAAACAAGCTGAAAACACCTCCGACAAGTCGCCAATAAATCAAACGGACTGCCGGCAACCAATCAACTCGCAAACAATACAAAACGAGCACGAAAAGGAGCATTCATGGCAACCGGGAAAACTGCATTGGTCGTCATCGACATGTAAAAGGCCGTGCTCGAAGCGTCGGCTCAGCGAAGAAATCGTCGCCAACGTCGCTGCATTGGTGAGAAAAGCGCGAGCGGAAGGCATCCGGTCGTCTGATTCAGCACGAAAGCGAGGGAATTTCGCAACACCCCGGGATGGCAGTACTGTCGACGAGCTTGTTCCCGCGCCGAAGAACCGCTCGTTCCCAAAGACGTATGCCGACGCCGCTTCGCCGAAACCGAACCCAAAGGCATTCTCGAAGGCCCGGCGCAAAGCACTTTATCTCTGCGGCGCAATGACCGACGGTGTATCCGCTCCACCCTTTTCGGCGGAGTCTACCGAGGCTATGACGTGACGCTCGTGGCGGACGCGCACACAACCGCAGACAGGGACAAATTCGGATACACAGCCGATCAAGCCGTCGCCATGGTCAATATGATGGCAAACTATACGGTTCTGCCCGAAGCGCACCCGATGTCACGACGACGGCGAGTTTCCTGACAGAGCACCACCGCCTGACACGCGGCCAACCCGGCATGCGGATACCTGGCACTCAGCCACCCGGTATGCGGATGCCCTGGCACTCAGCCACTCCGGCACCGGCTAATCCGATGCGGATCCACGGCAGCCACCATCGGAAAGCGGCTGCCGTGGATCGCTTTTTGAGCGTGAGTTTCCTACCCGTCGTCAGTCTTCGACTCCGACTGACGACATTCGACGCTTTGATGACCGCGTAGGCTTCGACGCCTCTTCAAAGTCCGAGTTCATCGATCGACGCGTTCGTAATCGACGAGGTGATGACTATTGAGGGAGCCACCTCAATCTTCACGACGCCGTTGACAGCGCCTTTCTCGACCGAAACGACGGTTCCTTTGATCTGATTGCGTGCCGAAAGCTTCATATTTCTCCTATCGCGAAGAAGGATAGAGTTTGGCTGCTATAGAGCTCGTTCTTCTATACAATTTACGGAAAACGCGCACAAACAACGGCTGGCGCCTCGTGAGCGTCGGTGTACTGGACATGCGGATCGGAGCTCACCTGTGGAAAAGCTCGATAACCGGCAGATCAGTAGACTACCAGCCCGTGTGAGCGGAATATTCCACGTGTACGTCGATCAGCTCCTCGTCCGGGGGCTGCGTGTCATTCAGCTCGTATTTCAAGCCCAGCGTCTTCCACTTATCTCGTCCCATCTGGTGGAAGGACCTCGACCCGCTGACGTTCGGCCACTTTTCGACAATCTCAGCAACTGCTTCTGACGTTCTCTTCCGAATCCGTCAATCCGGGGAAACAAGCACGAAGCGAATCCACGTTTCGATGCCGCGTTCGACCAATCGGTCGCCGAAATCGATTGTCGGTTGAAGGTCGCCGCTCGTGACCTTCTTGTACAGCTCGGGTATTCCAGACTTGACGTCCAAGAGCACAAGGTCGATGTCGTCCATCATCGACTCGGTGACGTTCCGCCCGAGAAAATGCCCTGATGTCCACACACGTGTGGACACCCAGTGCTTTTGGCGCCCGCTAAGAGCTTTTGCGACGAATCTAGGCTGCATCATCGCTTCGCCGCCGGAAATCGTGATGCTCCGCCCGAAGAGAGTTGAGGGTTTTGCGATAACGTTTGATGCGTTTGAGAAGATCGATCGACTTCCACAGGCTCGCCGTCGGCATCTGGAAAGTGTCGGGATTGTGGCAGTAAAAGGCATCTCAGCCCACAGCCGCCAAAAGACTCGTCACGTGATCCCCGGACCGTCGACTGGCGGTCACGAGCTCTCACGAGCGAGGGAACCAAGAGTTCTCACGCATCCGGCGCAACCTATCGGCATGCTCCAGATCGGACATCTCGATGAGACCGGCTGTAGCCATTACCTTTAACGCGGGCCGCCGGGGCCAGGAAACTCTGGTCCCGGCAGCGCTCGCACTAGCGAGTTCAGAACGGCACTCACTTGCCGGCGTGGAACGTACGCGAGAGCACGTCAAGCTGCTGCTCGCGTGTCAGGCGGACGAAATTGACGGCGTAACCGGAGACGCGAACCGTCAGGTTCGGGTATTTTCGGGTGCCCATCGCGTCTTCGAGGGTGTCGCGATTAGCACAGTGATGTTAGTGCGGTACAGGGCCGGCAATGCCGCCCTGGCTTCCCCGCGCCGCCTTCATGGAAGCCAGTCGCTCGTCGTAAGTCTTGGTCGCCATGTTTCGGCTCCTTCTTTGTTGTTTTCTCGGGATTGGTGCTCCCGAATGATGTGCTTCTTTTGGTCTGAAAAGAAATGTCGGTTAGGAGAGGAAGGAATCTCGGAATGAAACCGCCGTCGAGAACCTCCAGACGAGGTTCCCGACCTGCTCGTCCTGTCGCGGCCGAGCCCGGACGGGTGATTGTATTGGTCAGGAGATGCCGTCGAGCGCATCCTCGTAATCGAGCTTTGCCGACGGAGGCAAGAGGCCAGCATGCCGTGAGTGTCAGCCCCGTTCTCGGGTTAGCTCCGGCTGAACGGCGTGCCTTTTGCGATGGCCCGACGGAGTCTTCCCGTCGCCTTGCCGTAGACGACATTCGACGTGATGGTTAGAACCGACTCGCGTCGGAATGGCGTCGCGGTAAAGCGGAATCGCCTTGATCTTGTCCATGACCGTGTGGACCACCGTCGCGGCGATGTCGTCGGCTCGGTCGTCGTCGTTGCCGTAACGGGGGAAATCGCCTTCCGTCTCGTAATCGACGATATGGGCGGTCTCGTCGCGAATCGGGGTGACCTTCGCGTACTTGATGGCCGAAAGCGAGTCGGCGACGACGGGAGAGCCCCGCAATACGCCGCATCCATTGTGCGCACGATGTCAGACTCGTGCAGAGCCATTTCGATCGACTCGTAGGCGTAGCGATCGTGGCAGTAGTGGATGATGTTGAGAGCCTCGACGTACGTACCGACGACCCAGTCGAGCATTTCCTCGTACTTGCGCCACACGTCATCGAATTCGAGCGGACCGTCACCCTGACGGGAGTGAACCCTCGACAATCTGCTTGCCTGACATTTCGTCACGGCCACCGTTAATCGCATACAGTAGAGCCTTTGGCGCATTGACTCGCGCGAAAAGCTGCATCTGCTTGCCGACCCTCATCGGAGACGACGCAGCAGGCGATGGCGGCGTCGTCGCCCCAGCGATCGCGGATTTGGGGATCGGACTCGTACTGGATCGACGACGTCTCGATGGAAATCGCGGCGCAGAAATCCTTGTACCCGTCGGGAAGCGCGGGATCCCAGAAGATCGTAATGTTCGGCTCGCGCAGGGCCGAGATTCCTCAGCGTTTGAGCAGGCGAAAGCCGTCTCGTCACGAGCGTACGTCCATCCTCGCCAAAGCCCGCGTCGGACCAGGTAGCCCAATAAGGATCGCCCGAGAAAATTTGATCGTAGTCGATGGTGCGGAGGAAGCGGACGATGCGAAGTTTGATGACAATGGCGTCGATCATCTCTGGGCATCAGTTCTGCACTGAGCCCGCCTTGAGGTCACGCTCAAAAATAGATGTCGAGGGAGTTGCGCGCCAATGGACATTGCGGCGCGCCTTGGCTCTTGACGGAGGCCAGGTAGGCGAAAATAGTCCATTGAACGGCTCTTTTGGCGTTCTTTGGGTCGGAAATGTCGAAGCCATAAAGCCGCCGCCATAGCCTTAAGCTTCTTGAGGGCTTTGATCTGTTTCGGCGTGTCCTCGCGGTAACGGCCCCAGTGCTCAGAGAAGGGCGCATCCGCACAGAGTCTTTCGCGGCCTGCTTCTGCTCAATGAGGTGATCCACGCCGTAGAGAGCCACGCGGCGGTAATCGCCGATGATACGGCCGCGGCCGTAGGCGTCCGCAGCCCGTGATGACGTGCGAGGAGCGCGCTGCGCGAATGCGGGAGTGAAAATGTCGAAGACAGCGTCATTGTGCGTCTTGCGGTACCTGGTGAAGATCTTCTTGACCTCGGGATCGGGTCTCTCTCGCCCTGCCTCCCTTGATAGCCGTTTCGACCATGCGCCACCCGCCGTTCGGCATCATTGCGCGCTTGAGCGGCACATCGGTTTGGAGGCCGACGCAGACGTCGTCGTCCTCGCTGATATACCCTGCGGGAATGCGTCGATATCGGCGGGGATTTTTCGTGTCGACGTCGTAGACGCGACGTTTGCGCTCTTCGGACAGGTACTCCTTCCGAGGGTGTTCCACACACGAAGAGTCTTCTCGGTTGGGCCTGCAAGGAAGCGACGCGTCGCCTTCATACGGGGTGTAATTCTTCTGGATAAAATCGCGACATCGATGGTCTCGGTCCAATTCCTGGGACGAAACCCTTCCATGCCTCGGTGTCGACAACGGCGTCGCTTCCCATAATCCTCTTCTTCTCTTGGTTGGAGTCCAGCGGATACTTCAATTTGTCCTTCGAACAGCGATATCACCCACTCGGCTACGGCGCCCTTGTCCACACGGACGCACGAAAGGCCACTCTTTCCGCACCACCAGCGAAACACAGGCGTTGTGACTTTTGTCCAATTTGACACAAGACTTTAGTCCCTATTACTTTTGTGGCGCCCATGGCGGCCCTGCCCTCCACCTCGGAAAAACGTCCCAACCGAACAAAACGAACTATTTTCCGCCGATCTCCCACCTGGAAAGATCCGCTCTCATAGCAGAAATCCTGAACTTCCAGTGTCGAAGAACCGCTTCCATGCGGGAAGATTCATGACTTCCGACATGGAAAGCCCGCGCTCGAATGACACGGGCGCTCTACGTCGCGCCTAAAACGGCGAAGTCAGGCAGCGGGCCAGAATTAGGCGTTTTTCACCTTTTCCCCAATCAACCTCGAACTTCGCCAAGCCTTCTGTCGATGAGCGGATGTTTGACGCATTTTTCAACGCAGCGAAGGGCACCGTTGCAATATCAGCTCCTGATGAGCAGCTGTGACGTGGAAGGGTGCGGATGGAAGCGGCGATAATCTCGCATTCATGGCCGAAATCGTGGTTGTGAATGCAGCGCACGATGTTTTTAAGACTCGCGATTCCATTCGATCCTGCAGTCGTCGACCCGACCAACAAACGGCTGATATAACGAGCCCCAGCTCTGGCAGCCAGAAGAGCTTGTGGTGCGGAGAACACAAGCGTCATATTCACTGCAATATGTTCTGCACAGAGTTTTCGTCGCAGCCAGACTTCGGTACCAATGGCAGCTTGACGACGATATTGGGGGCCAATCCCAAGAGCCGCCCACCCTCTTCAACCATTTCGCGGGCCGACGTCGCTGTCGACTCGGCCGAAACGGGCAAGCTCGCAAATCCGCAGATTCTCACCATGTGCCGCTCGAGTCGGACATTTCCCGCCGGTCTTCGCATACAGACTGGGATTAGTGGTCACGCCTGAAAGCGCACCAGCTCATCGCTTCTGGATCTCGTCCAGGTCCGCGGTGTCATCTAAAAGAACTTCATTCGAATTCTCGCCTTCCTCGGCCCTCGCCGCACGACCGATATCGCAAATGCACGGCCGTCGTGTATTGCATAGCAAACCAAGGGACGTACCCGAAGTTAACCGAGCCATCTTCTCAACATGATGCCCCCAGCTTTTAACGCCAAAAACCGCGACGTTTCCTACGGGAATAGTCTCCTGACGCTACAGACGGAGAAACTCTACGCTTTCACACTCGCAGTAGCCTCTCACCAAACCTTGATGGTGCGCGAGTAGACGACGGCGCCCATCTTGCTCACAACGTGCGCCTGAACAACAACACGACCAGTGCACGTACTGGTCGTGCAAAGACTCGCAAGCGTATCGGGGACCTCGACCGCGACGTCTGAGGTAATCCACACTGTCGCATCATCCCTCCTTTAAAGCGCCTTCGGCGTGCGCATAGAACAGTGTCGCGGTTCCTCGGTTCCACTCCTCGCTGAGGAAGGGCAAGCAGAGAACGCTTGCACGAAACCCCTGCTCACTCAAGGATTCCGCCTTATCGAAGGAAGAGAATCAACCGCAGGCAAAAATCCACATTATTTCTCACTCTGACGACTGAAGAGACCCCAAAGCAATTACCTTTCATTTGACTATGGAAACCCGCTTCAACCTTAATTTAGCGTACCCCAAAAGAAAACTCACGGCGTCTGATCAGTCGGTCACATCTCAAAGCTTCAGGCGCACCGTGCGGTACAGCAAGTACACCGTCATCACGGTGGCAGCTGCAGATCCATGCAGCTGAGACATGAGACTCGCTCTGCCAAGGCGGCCGGTATCAATTCGATTGCGCAATTCGAGAAGAGAGACGGCGCTCTTGAGATGATTGCCGTATTTCCCACGTCCCATTACGCCACTGTGAACCAGAACACCTAACGAGGACCGAGCACAAAACTGGCTGGCAAAATAAAAAGAGGCACGAAGCGCCATCTGCTGCTCGCGCCTCTTCGTCACTCCCCATTCAATCGTGCTGCCCGGAGGTTTAGACGTGCAATCGAGCACCACCCTATTGACCTCCGGGAACGGAATTCGTGATGCCAGGTGGAGATCCGCGCCCGCAGAATCGTCAGGCAGGAAGGCGCGTCCAATCGGCCGTCATCGCATCTTCCGAGGAAACTGGCCGCAAACGATCTGGATGGCCGTGTAGGTTCGCCCATCTCCTGGACGCCCACGGAACGCACGTCGCCAACGAGCACCGGGCACCGCCAGATCTCCTCATATCTAGCCGGCGGCGGTGAGCTCTTTCACGCACGATGGGGTCCGCTGCCCTCAACACGCTCCAAGCGCTCACGTCGTAACCTCCCTGACGATGCGAATTTGCAAGGCCTGGGCAGGGCTGGCAGCGCAACGATCTTTGACGAACTCCACAGTTCGCGCTTTGACCCAACCGCGCGCACTCGTCCTGAAGCGCATGCAGAGGCTCGATCAGCTCGAAGGCCATATCTTTCTGGGGAGTCCGCCTCACATTATGGTGACTCTTGATATTCGCGGGCCCCTCGCCGCCTCCCCGATTCGACGACGTCAGGACAAAGGGTCTGAACGAGGAACTTGACCGCCACCTTCGGCTCCAATCCTCGGTGATCACCCGCTCTTGTGCGGTCTCAAACGAACGGATCGGCTCGCGTCCGATGATCTTGCGGTTTGGTTTCGGGATCGGCAACCCCTGCCAGCGCATCAAGAAAACGCTCTGGATTCGTCGACAGTGACGACCCGGATCATACCCGCCGCGTAGTCGCGTTCGACCTGCTCACGCTCGCCAGACCGGCTCGTAGTAGACCATGGTCGATGAAGAAACAGGTGAGTTGATCGCCTACGGCGGCGTAGATTGACGGGCGGCGGCCGGCACGACGGGTCGACGCCTCGAAAAGAGAGCACACACATCGCACCGGGGCATCACCGATGCGGGCTCGTATCTCGCGAACCTGTTTCCTTAACGACAATGTTCCGGCGTCCACGCCGGCTCCGAGCCCCGCCCCTTCGTGGGGAAATTTCCTCCAAAGCGGCCCTGCCCGAAAGCGGTGTGACCGACTCGATGCCATCAAACTGAAAGCCAGGCGTTACGTTCGCGGTTTTCCGAAGAGGCTGCCACGTCTGAGAGAGGTAGCTGCAGCGACCTGGAAACCGCGAGCGGCCTCCACCGCGTCTTCCGTGGCTCATCCTTGCACACTTCGATCGGAAGATGATTGCCGGCAAAGCAGCAAGAGCCCGCCGCAAAAGCATTCGCATCGGTGTGTCCATACTGCCAGCGCGTCGTTCGCTACCGTGCCGCCGAGGGCTTGGGCCATCGCCTTGAAACCCGTAGCAGATACCGGGATCGGAACGCCAGCGTCGAAAATCGAAGAGATCGAGTTGCCAGCTTCGCCAGACTTGGGCAGGCCCTCCCGAAAAGATGATCCAGCGGCCGGATCTTTGGCGGGCGCATTTCGTCGACGCCTTAACCGCGTGGGAACAATTTCGGAGTAGACCTTGCCTCGCGCACGCGTCGCATGGTGCCGGTTACTGCGCGCGCCGAAATCGACAACGAGGACCGCGA
>BNJV01001842.1_pt1 | contig 63660 bp, 75 predicted proteins | sample 8540591 | NCBI WGS metagenome assembly BNJV01 (sample SAMD00202457, study PRJDB9452) | human saliva metagenome | host: Homo sapiens | reverse complement strand
AATATATCAGAGGTAGAATCAAAAAGGACTCAGAGAGGCATGATTTCTGAGTCCTCTGTAGTTTAATTTATTTTCTCTTTTTGTTCTTCTTACTCTTGTAAGGATTGTTTTTCGCAGGCTTCTTGTTTTGATAGCTGCTTTTATCAGGCCCCTGGAAGAAGTTCAGGAATCCTGTTGGATTTGCACCTTTTCTCTGCGCATCTCTTTCCATCTCTTCCCTATTAATATTAGGGCCTGCACGGAAGTAGAGGAATAGTCCAGATATAAGACCTGTAAATATCCCGATGCGTACGTATTCTAAACCCTGTGAATTTGTAAAATACGAATAAGAATATTACGAGTGAGCCTATAAAGAATGCTAGCCGAGTTTTTCTCGAAGCGCCTTGTGTATGCGACGGGAGAAATCCTCAAACTTTTGGGTGACTTCGCCTCTATCGCTGTAAGGACAAAGATGGTGAAAAATACACCCATAAAAAAGTGCGAGTACTAAGATAATAGCTCTGAGTATAAACATAAGCGTTCTCCTAAAGAATAATAACTATAGATTGAATAACGGGAACGCTGAACGCGTTCCCGCCTTATTGCGCAAGCATATACTGATTAGTGAACCTCAAAAGAAGTTTTTAAATATTTTTAATCTTGTATCCTACTATTTAGCAGCTTTTCTTTGCTGCTTTTGCAGCCTTATCTGCTAGATAGTATTTTCAGGAGTGTTGAAGAACCTCGTCCTGAGCCTTCTTTACCTGTGGAACCATTAGAACTACAGCAATCATATTTGGAATGATGATGAGTCCTAGGAACGCATCTGTTAGTGAGTATAGTACGCCTAGATCGATTCCTAGTCCACCTACTACAGTTGCTATGATGTAAACCCAAACCCAGATTTTGCTGAATCCGATACCAAATAGGAACTCTGCCTGTCTCTGTCCGTAGAATGTAACAACGATGATTGTTGAAAGTACGAATAGGAATACGCATATAGCTACAAAGTAGTTAGCAAATGTTGGGTTGAAGTTCTTGCTGAATGCAGCCTGTGCTAGAGCACCTGCATCGATTCCCTTTTTCTGTCCAAACGCCTGAAACCAAAAACTGCTAGAGCTGTTACTGTGCAAACGATGATTGTATCAACAGTAACTTCGAATACGCCCTGAGTCCCTGTCTTACAGGGTGATCTACGTTAGCAGCAGCGTGTCCCTGAGGAGCAGTACCCATACCAGCTTCGTTTGAGTAGCATCCACGAGCAAATCCCCATCTTAGTGCAGCACCTAGAGATGCTCCTGCGAATCCACCGAAAGCAGCTCTCCCTGTGAATGCTGATCCGAAGATTTCTGCAAATGCGTTAGGAATCAGTTAAAGTTCTTAACGATGATTACTAAAGCACCTAGCATGTAAACGATAGCCATCACTGGAACGAGCTTATCGCAAAACATCACCGATTCTCTTTACGCCACCTATGCAAACGATGATTGTAATAATTGCTACAGCGATAGCAATTGGAAGTTCAGGAATTCCAAGAGCTACCCCTGCTTTGTTACAGATGCAGCCTGTGAAGCAATTGATGGAATAAGTTCTATCATAAGTCCGAAAGCGTAAAATGTTCCGAAGAAGATACCGATTTTTCTTTGCAATACCGCTCTTACCGAGACCTCTGCAGTAGTAGTAGGACCACCAACAAAATCGCCAGCTTCGTTCTTTTCTCTGTACATTAGACCGAGGGTTACCTCAGTGTACTTTGTAGCCATTCCGATGAATGCCATAACCCAAATCCGAATACTGCACCAGGACCACCAAGAGCAATAGCTACTGGAACACCAACGATGTTTGAAGCACCGATTGATGATGCTAGAGCTGTACAAGCAGCGGCAAATGGTGATACGCCATCATCTCGTCTCTGGCTTTAGCAAACATTTTACCAAATGTCTGTGAGCAGATATAGCCGAAATGACGGAACTGCAGGAATCCTACTCTGATTGTTACATAAAGACCTACCGCATCCAAGCAAAATTAGGATTGGAATTCCCCAAAACCAGTTACCAAAGGCAATTAAAGCATTGATTATAAACATATGCTTCTCCTTTCTTAATAAGTAAATGTTGATATAACTTGCGCATAGTGTATTTCATCTGTGGTTAAGCCATGTGTTTTTCTTCACCACAGAAAAATCTAAATTAATTTTCTTCTATAAACCTCTTCACCTGCAAGGTAGGTATGTTCAACCTTGATATCAGCTATATCATCCTCAGGAATCTCAAAGATATTGCGGTCAATAACGACCATATCGGCGAATTTTCCTATCTCTAGCGTTCCGAGGTAGTCCTCTTGACCAGTTCCATAAGGAACATTCTTAGTAAACATGCATAGCGCATCGTATACAGAAATCTTTTCCTCTGGGATGATAGCCAGCTTCGGATATCCTTCTGAGATCCTTGCGGTAACGGCTGCGTAGATTCCATGCCACGGAGAAAAGCTCTCGACAGGGCAATCTGAGCCGCCTAAAAAGTCTTAGTCCTTTTTCTATAAGTCTTCCACTGATAGCTGTGTGCTGCTCTTCGCTCTACTCTCTCCTCAATCCAGTGGAGGTCGTAGCCAGGAAGATTGGCTGAATATCAACTATTATGGGAAGCTTGCTCATACGCTCAATCAAATCCAGGGATTTGCCATCTGCGCATGAATAATTCTGAACGGATCTCGATTTGCCTGCTCTTCCTCTGTCATTCCATGCTCTCTGCTCTTTACAAGGGCATATTCGACACCAGTTAGAACACAGTCAAGTCCTTTGTCTCCGATGCAGTGGACCGCTGGTTTGAAGTCCCATCTCATATGCAGTGAGCATCTTTTCGTTTAGCTCTTCCTGAGTCTGAACGAGAAGTCCGTCAGTATCAGCAGCATCGCTGTAAGGTTCAAAAGCGGCTGAGCGAGAACCGAGTGAACCGTCAGAAAAATCTTATATCCACCATATCTAACCTTGAGGTATGGATCTTCCATTTCTCTCTTGGTCAGATATGGCTTGTTACTACTATGTGTCGAGGTAGATGCTAACTCTGAGAGGAGTTTTTCCTTCGTGGTCGAGTTTTAGGTAGTCATCAAAGCTTTCCGTGTACTCCAAATATCGGCTGCATATGTATGAATTGCAGTGAGTCCGACTGAAGAGGCTTCTGCCAAGGCTCTATCCATGAGCTCGGTTTTTACCTCTGGAATCTTTGTTGGATCAGGATTAGGTCATCAAAGATCTTCGTCGCCTGTTCTCTAAGATTCCGTTTGGATGACCATCTGCTTCGAGTTCGACAACGCCACCATCACCGAAGTCATAGCCGTTTCCGATACCAGCTTTTATCGAGGGCAAGGGTGTTTTGCAACTCCCGTATGCAGGCAAACTCTCTTTATAAGTATAGGATGCGCTTTGCTTGCTTCATCGAGCCAGTGTCTTGTAGGGATCTCGATCCTCGCAGTCATTCCATTTTGACTGGTCAAAGTTATTTCCTCTAATCCACTCGCCCTCTGGCGTTTCTGCCGCCTTCGCCTTGAGTCGCTCTAGGGCTTCTGCCTTTGATTTAGCTCCGCCAAGATCCACTGTCGTGAAGGTCGGCAGTAGGCGAAGAAGTGTAGGTGAGCATCGCCAAGTCCAGGAAGCATTACCTTGCCGCCAAGGTCGATGACTTCATCTGCATCAAAGTTAGCTTGCGCGCTATTATTATCACCGATGAAGGCGATTTTTACCATCTTTGATAGCTAGGGGCTTCATAGCATGAGCCCTCTGCCTCCATCGAATAGATTTTTCCGTTTGTAAAAAGTTTGTCTGCGTGAGCTCTCATTTTGATCTCCTCAAAATTTTTTGGTTTATCCTATTTTAGTAGGTTAAGTATTGTCTGATAAACTAGCTCAGGTGTGTACTGAATGTGAATCTTGTCTCGATTCTCTCTGTGTACTGTGAGCATCCTTTCCTACAGTTCCGATATCTACTACTGGTAGGTCTAGAACCTGCATATCAGCTAGTGGAAGTGAGTAAATCTTGCCTTCGCCGTAACCAGGTGTGTTTAGCTCGAATCTCTCAATTACTGCTGGATCCTAAGGAGCTGCACCATAGCTTAGGTCTGAAATGCAAGGTAGGAACTTCTTGCTGATTAGCTGATAATCGAATGCTGGATCAGCCTTAACGCTTGCAACTGCACCGTTTACTGCATCGATAAGAGCCTTGCCCTTTGCTGTGCTATCATCAACATGGATGTGTGGATAGTAAGGTGGTGTGAAGTAAACTACTAGGATAGGGTCCTTATCTGACCATAGGGTCGTGAACAGAAGTCAACAATCTTAAGTGACTTATCTCTAACGTCAATAGTAGTATCCTTCTTTAGCTCTTCTATATATGCTGCAACCTTTACGTCTAGCTCGTCTCCAAGCTCAGCCTTTACAGCCTTGTATAGCTCGTCGTATGTGAAAGTTCTTGCAACCCATGGCTGCTTTCTGAACTCTCTGCCTACCATGTCGCAGTACATAGCATATCTTTCGTTTAGTGTGTCAACAACCTGCTGGAAGCACTCGTGGCCTGCGTTCTTCATCTTTGTTAGAACCTGGTCAGGTGTTGAGTCGTGAGTTGCGTAGTTGAGCATCAAAAACAGCTTTGTTAGCAATCTGTACAGAGTACTCTGTCTTGAGGTCTCTCTGCTTAAGTGTGATAGAGGAAGTGTTACTCCAGTCAACTGTATCGCTGAACTCAGGATTTAGGTTGATTCTCTGTGTTAGCTGCGATGCAATCGGTTAGGGTCAAGTCCGTCAAATGACTCACCTACGTGAGTTTCCTTACCGACGATGTAGAATGTAGGCATGATTTTACCAACAGTTCCTACATAGATGTACTTCATTGGGTCGCCTGGGTATGCAGGTGCCATGTAGTCTGTATCTATCATAGCTATGTAGTCATAGCCCTTTTTCCTTCTTGAGGTTAACAAGGTGAGGAACAAAGTTAAGCATTCCGCCTGAGTTTCCTTCTTCGTCGCAAACTGCAGCGTAGATTAGGTTTCCTTCAAAGTTTGCTAGGTCCTTGCTGATTTCTTCCATAATAGCGATGATGATAGCATCACCAGACTTCATATCAAAGAGTCCACGACCGAACATGTACTTTCCGGACTCAAGATCTTCTCTTACTTCCTCAGGAAGCTTTTAGCTCGCGGAATCTCTCAATTAGCTCTGCTGGCTGAGTTGAGTACTCCTTAAGTGGGCCGTAGTCGGAAATACCAACTGTATCAAAGTGTCCGATGAGAACGATAGTCTTATCGGAAGGCTTCTTCTCGCCGTTAAGCTCTGCAACAACAATCTTTCTGCTGATTAAATCGTCCTTAAGGTCGATGTAGTAAAAGCTTCTCAGGGTTCTTCTTATAGTAATCGATCTCGCTCATGGTGTCGTAGATCTTTTCCGCCATAACGATTTCACCCTCTGTGTCGACAACGCTCTGCACTGAAGTAAAAGTCGATGGACATTCCTCAATACGCTTTCTTACATATTCGTTCATTTTTTCCTCCCATTGTTTAAATGCATATATTCAAGAGCCCCTAATTTGACTCTTAAAAACAATATCTTACTGGCAAGCACTAGCCTGCCCAAACGCCGATTGGCTTATTATGTCAAAGCGAGCTCTAGTTCTCCCAAGCAAACTCGATAACTCTCTGAATCATCTCCGGCATAACCTCGAAGAGGCTGCGTTTATTAACGCGCTCCGACCACTGGTGATATTCTCTGCCGATAGGTCCGTATAGGGATAGAAGGCACCGAGATTTCTTTGATCGCCTCAAAGTCAAGGCTGTATGCGCTTCCCCACATAGGGTAGTTAGCTGTTATCTCATCAAAGTCTAGGTCTGGAATTGATGTATAGCTGTTATCGGAGATTCCAGTGAAGTAGTGCTCCGATGTCAAAGCTTGTCCAAACTTCTCCTCTGAAAGCTTCTTAGCAAACTCGAAAACCTTGCTTCCGTAGCCCTCGCGACCTTCAATCTGGTCACTGTGAGTTGCAGGATAATATGGTGGAGCCATACCTATCAAAACGACTGGCTGCTTTATGTCCGCATAGCTCAAAAGTTTATCCATAAGGTAGATGGTAGCATCTGGATAACTCTTTCCTTGGCAACCATATCCCTAGCCCTGATCGTAGAGCTTATTGTAGAACTCGTCAAAGGCAGCGCCATCCTTTTCGCGTAGTTTATCGCATAGCTCAGAAACCGTGTAGACGCAGTTTGGATAGTAGATTTTCTCCTTGGTCTCAAAGCGGTTGTGCTTCTTGAACTCCTGATACTGAGCATTAAGCTTATTAACCTCTTCATCAAAAACCTCAACGCAAATTTTCTTTAGCTTTGCAAGTGTCTCAGAAATTGTTGTCTTGAAGCTCAGCACTGTCATGTATCCGCTTGAGCGGAACGGCAGGGAAACATCGTAGGTCTCTTTGATATCTCTCATATATTGCCAGTTTAGCGGCATTGAGGACTCATCCTTATAGACGTCGACAAACTCTAGGCTACCAGCCGTCCTTTGGTATATTCCGGCTAGCATATTAAGTGATGACATACCGTTATAGCAGTGACCGATGTGAGCAACAGCTCCCTGAGTCATAATAACTGGCATGGTCTTTCCGATTGAACCTAGCGAGAGAACCTGTGCAGGTCCATCCTCAGATGCTGGTTCTGGATCTATCAAAAGCTTAAAGTTCAGTGAATACTTATTCTTAAGCTCCAGATACTTTGGCATTATTGCTCTCATTCCTGCTGAGTAGCATTCTTCGTCTGCGACTGCAGAGAAGAGGTAGGAGCCTTCTAGCTTGCCTTCTTGGGCGAGCTTTGCATATTTCTCTAGGGAGAACCATGGCGATTGCAATACCGCCCTTTCATATCAGCTGCTCCGCGACCCCAAAGCCATTCGCCTGACTCAAGGTCTTTTCTCTGAACCTCGTTCAAATCCTTAGTAGCAAGCTTAGTCTCTAGCTCAGGGCCTAGTGTGAATGCAAGCGGCTCTGCATCGCCGTAAACTTCTGTAGAAACTACATCTATATGCCCTGAAAGAATTACGGTATTTGGGCTTTTACCTAAAACAAGTGCGTATGGGACCGTGCGTCCAAAGGGATCGTTTGGTATCTCATATGCACCGCATAGCTCAGGATGCTCCTGGAAATAGGGTATCTGTTTAATAAAATCATTGACATATACAGAGGCCGATGGCTCTTTTGGCGTGCTACTTATACTTTCGCAAGCGACGAGCTTAGTTAAGACCTCTAGAATTCTGTCTTTCATATAAATCATCTCCTTTTATCTATTGTATGCATTATAGCATAGATGAGACTAACTAATTCACCTTGTTTCTCATTATTCAAAACGCATAGTATTCAAACTATTAATATGAAGTAAGTATACATATATTTTAATCATTATTTGCATACTTTTATCATCTAAAGTGTTGAAATGCTGAAAGATTAGAAAAACTCTATCATCTATACATAAAAAGAAAAAAATATAAAATAATGCTTGCATAATTATAAATAACAATGTATAATTACCCTATGATAAAAAAATTCTATTTAAGGAATAAGTATAAATTACTTGAGAGGGGAAAACGAAATGAAAGGAAAGAATTTACTTAAGAAAACAGTAGTGCTTACAGTCGCTCTAGCAATGGTGGTCGGAGTAACAGCATGTGGACAAAAGAAGAATTATGATAACAAGGATAAGAAAACCTATGTTGTTGGTACGGAGCCGACCTTTGCACCATTTGATACAACAGATGCAGATGGAAAACATCGTAGGCTTTTGATATGGACCTTATGAAGGCAATTGGAAAGCGATCAGGGCTTTGATGTTGAGTTTAAGTCATTTGGCTTTGATGCTCTTATCCCATCAGTAAACGCTAAGAACTGTGATGTTATCGCAGCTGGTATGACTGCAAACGAAGATCGTGTTAAAAAGGTTGATTTCTCAAATACATACTATGACAGCGGAAATGCAGTTCTAGTAAAATCAGACAACACAACTATCAAGGGAATCGATGACCTTACTCCAGATATGACTGTTGCAGTTCAGATTGGTACAACAGGGTGCTGATAAGGCAAATGAGCTTAAGGAACAGGGCAAAAATCAAAGATGTTAAGGTTAACGACGGCGTAGATACATGTCTTCTTCAGGTTAAAAACGGCGACGTAGATGCTTTGATTATCGATAAGCCAGTTGCAGACCGTGCAGTTAAGGCAAACAAGGCATTCAAGACGGTTGGAGAGACTCTAGACGCTGAGTCATACGCTTTTGCAGTAGCAAAGGGCGACAAAGAGCTTCTCAAAAAAATCAATAAGGGTCTTGAAAACATCAAAAAGGATGGAACATACGAGAAGCTATACAAGAAGTGGTTTGAGGGAAAATAAGTATGGGTTTATATGTTGAGGGCTTTCTAGTTGCGCTGAAAGGCTTGCCAATAACGCTTAGTGTGAGTTTCTTTGCACTAGTTATAGGCGTACTTCTTGGACTAGTACTGGCGCTGATGAGGACTTCGGAAAAAAAGCCCTTAAAGGTAATTTCCGGAATATATATTGAGATTGTAAGGGGAACTCCACTGATAGTTCAGGCTCTAGTTTTAGCATACGGAATACCATACTTTCTACAGCAACACAATGTAGATTTCAAGTGGAGCGTGCTTCTAATTCCAGCTTTTATAGTTTGCGGCTTAAACAGTGCTGCATATATGGCTGAGGTTATTCGTGGAGGAATACAGGCTGTTGATAAGGGGTCAGCGTGAAGCGGCTCTATCAATTGGAATGACAAAGGCTCAAGTAAACAGACTAATTGTGCTTCCACAGGCCTTAAGGATAGTTATACCTTCGTTTGGTAACGAGTTTGTAACCATGATTAAGGAGACTGCAGTGCTTTCCTATGTTGGTGTCATAGAGATTCTAAGGAGTGCACAGCTGTGGAATGCTTCAACTTACAACACTTTTGAGGCGTATATAGGCGTTGCGCTAGTATACCTTTTGATGACAATTCCGCTATCAAAGCTGGTTGGTGCATTAGAAAACAATTGGAAGAAAATGTGAGGCAGATTAGATGATTGAGGTAAAAATTTAACTAAAAGTTTTGGCGGTGCAATGGCCGTAGATGACGTTAGCTTCTCCGTTCAGGAGGGCAAGGTCACCTCTATTATCGGCTCGTCGGCTCTGGAAAAGCACGACGCTTCGCTGCATAAATGGGTTTGGAAAAAGGATTACTGGGGAAATATACATCGATGGTGAGCTTGTCACAGAAAATAACCTCAGAGCTGTTAGGACTAAGACCGCCATGGTTTTTCAAAACTTCAACCTGTTCAATAATTTGACGGTGCTAAAGAATATCACAGCAGCACCTATTAATGTCAAAGGAATGAGCAAGGTGGAAGCAAATAAGAAAGGCGATGAAGCTTCTTCAAATCGTGGGACTTGCGGACAAGAAGGATGCTTATCCTAAAGAGTCTGTCAGGAGGTCAAAAAGCAGAGGGTTGCCATAGCGCGCGGCTAGCGATGGAACCGGAGATTATTCTCTTTGATGAGCCAACATCTGCGCTTGACCCAGAGATGGTAGGGAGAGGTTTTAGATGTAATGAAAAAGCTCGCTTCCTCTGGAATGACTATGCTTATCGTTACACATGAGATGGGCTTTTGCTCGTGAGATTTCTGATCAGGTTATATTTATGACCGATGGAAAAATCGTCGAGGAAGGAACTGCAGAGCAGATCTTTACAAATCCCACAAAACGAGAGAACAAAGGCCTTCGTTTCAAGCTTTTAAAAGTAAATCCAACTTCAGAAGACGACTTGGGATGCAAATCCCGGTCGTTTTTAGTATGGGGAAATGGAAAGTTTGCCACAAATGGCTTTTGATTCTAGTATAATATATGGGTAGTTAGTAAAAATCTGCTTGGTGCGAGCGTGAGGGGACTTTGTATCGCGCTCTACAGCACCTTGCAAAAATCAATAGAGAAAAGGATTTATATGGATATTATTGTAAAACTTACCGAGGAATTCGGTGTCAAGAAGGTACAGATTGAGCAGGCGGTTAAGCTGATTGATGAGGGTAACACGGTGCCTTTTATTGCAAGATACCGAAAGGATGTTACGGAGGACTAAATGATGAGCAGCTTCGTGCCATCGACGAAAAGGCTCAGATACCTAAGAGGACTAGAGGAGCGTAAACAGGAGGTTCTTCGCAATATTGAGGAGCAAGGGTAAGCTTACAGATGAGCTGAAAGGCAGAGATTGAGAAAGCTGAGATTCTGCAGAGGGTTGAGGGATCTGTATAAGCCTTTTAAGCAAAAGAAGACCACGAGAGCAGGAAAGGCCAAGGCTAAGGGGCTTGAGCCACTTGCGATATAATTTATATGCAGCAGAATAAGAGCGGTGATGTGCTAAAGGTAGCTGAACCCTTTTGTTGATCCGAGAAGGAAGTCGAGACAGCAGAAGATGCTATTCAGGGAGCTTGCGATATCATAGCTGAGATGATTGCAGATAATGCCGATTTGATTAGCGAGGGTTCGTGACAGATACTATAAGCATGGGACTTATAGAGACCGAAGGGCAGTCGATGCTGAGGAGAAGACCGTCTATGATATGTACTATGGTAAGCATGAGGCAATATGCAAGATTCCAAACCATAGAGTTCTTGCAGTAAACCGTGGTGAGAAGGAGGGAAAGCTCAAGGTTAAGGTGAGCATAGATGCAGACTCTATACTCCGTTTGCTCGAGAAGGAGGTAATCAGGCAGGATTCTATCTTTAAGCCATTACTTATCGAGACTATAGAAGACGCATATAAGAGATTGATTGCGCTGTCTGTAGAGCGAGAGATGAGAAATCTTTTGACCGAAAGAGCAGAAGCTGAGGCAATTAAGGTCTTTGCAGGTAACACCGAAAAGCTTTTATGGTTCCGCCAGTTCGTGGCAAGAGAATTATCAGTATAGATCCAGGATTTAGAACGGGCTGCAAGGTTGCGGTAATCGACGAGACCGGAAAGCTTCTTGCTTACACGACAATCTATCCTACTGAGCCTAAGTGCGATGTTGCAGGAACTGAGAGAACGCTCAAGAAAATCATTGATAAATACAAGATAGATGTAATCGTAATAGGAAACGGAACAGCTTCTAGAGAAACTGAGGAAGTAGTTGCAAACTTCCCTAAAGAAGAACAGCTATCAGATTCAGTACACTATTAGTTAACGAAGGCGGAGCCTCAGTATATTCAGCATCAAAGCTCGCAAGCGAGGAATATCCTGACCTTGATGTGACGACAAGAGGCGCGATGTCACTTGGAAGAAGGCTTCAGGATCCGCTCGCAGAGCTGGTTAAGATAGACCCTAAGCACATAGGCGTAGGTCAGTACCAGCACGATATGAACCAGAAGAACCTGAGCGAAGCGCTTGGTGCAGTAGTCGAGGATTGCGTTAACAGAGTTGGAGTTGACCTAAACACAGCATCGCCATCACTTCTTTCCTATGTTGCAGGAATCAGCAGCAGCGTGGCAAAGAACATCGTTGCATATAGAGAAGAAAACGGCAAGTTTACAGACAGAAAGCAGCTTCTTAAGGTTGCAAAGCTCGGGCCTAAGGCATATGAGCAGTGTGCAGGCTTCCTTCGCATTAGCGATGGAAAAGAGGTGCTTGATTCAACATCAGTGCACCCTGAGTCGTATGAGGTTAGCAGAATTTTGATGAAGAAAATCGGCATCTCCGAAAGCGACATTAAGGGCGGAGTGCAGGTTATAGACGATAAGATCAAGTCAGCATACCCTGCCAAGACCGAGAAGGAGAGTGTGCGCAAGATGGCTGAAGACATTGGAATAGGTGAGTTTACAGTCAAGGATATCATTGCTGAGCTTCGTAAGCCAGGCAGAGACCCTAGAGAAGATGCACCACCAGTTGTTTTTCAGAAATGATGTTAGAAGCTTCGAGGACCTAAAGGAAGGCATGGAGATGAGCGGCACTGTACGTAATGTCGTAGACTTTGGCGCTTTTGTTGATATCGGTGTTAAGAATGATGGTCTCGTACATGTATCGCAATTAAGCGATAAGTTTGTAAAACACCCGATGGACGTCGTTTCTGTTGGTGATACAGTTAAGGTTCGTATAATTGGAATAGACAAGGAGAGAGGCAAGGTTTCTCTCACAATGAAACTATAATTTTTAGTCTTTGATCTAAGGAGAGGATATGCTAAATATCTATCGAAGCAGAGAATCGCTTGATAAGGAAAAGCTTTATATACGGAAAGATAAAGGAGTCTCGGAAGGAGACTCTAGTTATCGTTCCTGACCAGTACACTCTAGTTGCCGAGCAGCAGGCCATGAGCCGCATGGGATACTGATGTTCTTCTAGATGTTGAGATAAGTGCAATTTTCCAAGTTTCGGTAGCAATGTGCTCGAAGAGACTGGGCAGAAGTCCGCACACTATATCGATGAGTACGGAAGATACATGCTTTTTATATAAGATTCTCTCGGAGCAGAAGGATAGGCTAGAGGTATTTGGCGGAGTTGTCCAAAAAGCAAGGATTTTTAGAGTCCATTAATGACTTTTATATCAAAAGGCAAAGCAGGCAAACCTAGACATACAGACTGTAATAGACTCTATGGACGATGAAGCTTCTGAAGTCGATGAGCTGACTGAGGAGAAAAGCTATCTGATATCAAGCTAATATTTGACGAATACGAGGACAGTATTAGGGATAAATATACGGATGCAGAAGACCTTCTAAGACTCTATACAGCTGGGATAGATATGGCTGAGAGCCTAAAGAGAAAGACCGTTTGGATTTATGGTTTTGATAGCTTTACAAACCGAAACCTGGAGATGCTTGCTGCTATAATCAGGCAGGCTGAGGAGGTCAATATATTCTTCACCTACGATGAGCACTGTAAGGATGAGGAAATCTTTGAGATAACTGGGAATATGAGCGATAGGCTCATAGAGCTTTGCAAGGAATCTAATGTCGAGTTTAAGGTTCATAATCTCGGCAAGGGCAGCCCTTACGCAAAGCTTTGCGAGCGCGCACCAGGGATTAAGGCTATAGAGAAGTCACTATTTTCACCGTTTAATGAAGAGGGTGCAGATGCTAGCGGCATAAAGATTGTCAGAGCCAATAATATCTACAGTGAGGCTGAATCTGCAGCTTCATTTGTTCTCGATTTGCTCGAGGAGAAGAGGCTTAGATATAAGGATATTGTTGTAATTTGTAATGAAACAAAGCGTGCAGAGGTTCTCAAGCGAGTATTTCAGGAGTACGGGATAGGAATATTTACAGACAAAAAGAGAGCTATTGCATCATCGCCGATAGCGGTCTTTGTAGTATCTTTGATAGAGGCTGTAAGCAGTAGCATGAGAACGCTAGATGTTTTCAGAGTTATAAAGACAGGCTTTATTGGAATAGATGAAGAGGATGTTGACTTCATAGAAAACTATGCCATAAAGTACAAAGTGCGTGGAAATCAGTGGTTTTCACCGTTTACAAAGGGAGTCTTTGAATATGGGGATGAGGGCCTTGCAAGGCTGAATGAAATTAGAGAACAAATTTCAGTCGTCTTTGATGGCTTTAAGAAGCTATATAAGAGCAGTAAGACAAACAAGGAGTTCATCGAGTCGTATGTGGACTTTTTGATAAATAAAGCGGATATTGGCTCTCGCATAGATGAGCTTGTGGAAAATTTAAGCTCGAATTCCATGCAGAGCAAGGCAGATGAAACTACACAAATCTGGCCTATGTTAATTTCTGCATTTGAGCAGATTATTGAGCTCATGGGTGATGAGAGATTCAGTGGTAAGACCTTTGCGTCTATTTTGACAGCAGGCTTACTACAGATGGAGGTAGGTGTCGTACCTCCTGTTTCAGATGAAATTTTGCTCGGAACTATGCAGAGAACACGGTGTGGCGATGTTAAGGCCATGCTGATATTTGGAGCAAACGAAGGTATCTTGCCTTTAGAGGCAAACGAGAGCCAGCTTTTTAGCGATAGTGAGCTTAAGCACATAACTTGTGTTGCAGAGATAAAAAACAGCAGCGAGGATGTGCGTCAGATGGAGGAAACACTCGCAATCTACAGGAATTTCTCCAAGCCTGAGGAATATCTTTGGGTCGGCTACTCTATGGCAGACACCGATGGTGCAGAGATAAGAAGGTCAGAAATCGTAGAACGCCTATTAACGATGTTCCTAGAAATTAGGGAAGAAGAGGACGTTGTCTCGAGTGGAAAAGCTCGTTTCGATACTCGGTGGAAAGACAAATACAGTAAGGCATTTTACGGAAGCGCTGAAGGACTTTAAGTACGAAGGAAAGATTGATAGTAGATGGAGTCTTGTTTCGGAATGGCTAAAGCAAAATGAAGAAGAGCTATATAAGCGTATCGAAGAAGGGATCTTGAATTTGAGAATGTGCAGAGCAAGCTTTCCTGCTGAGATTGTAGAAAGACTATATAGCGAGCGCAGAAATGATGAGATTACGAGCTTTGATGTAGCAGGTGCCAGCTACTCAGCTCAGTCCCTTCTCGCATAGAAAAAAATTCAGCAAGTGTCCGTTTTCTCGCATTTTGTTAGCTATGGTCTAAGACCCGAGGAAAGGCGGGAATTTGCAGTATCTGCTCGCGAAATCGGAGACCTATACCACGAGACGATAATGCATGTAACAAAGCACCTAAGTGACGAGGACTGCTGGCAGGCGATAGGAAATAGCGAGCTCAGGGACCTTGTATATAACTACATAGAGGCTGTGTCTCACAAGTATAGAGAAGGCATCTTTGAGAACTCAAATCGCGAAAAATACTGGCTAGAGAGAGCGAAAACCGCTTGCTTTGAGGTATGCAAGCAGCTTGTTGAGCAAGCTAGAGTCGGAAAGATAGAAAAAAGCTACTACGAGGAACGCTTCGGCAGGCGTGGACAGTTTCCGCCAATTGAGGTTGAGACTGAGGCTGGCAAGGTGTTTATAGAGGGTAAGATAGACCGAGTGGATCTTCTTCCTGGAAACCGTGTAAAGATTATAGACTATAAGACGGGGAGCGAGAGCTTTGATAAGACTGAGGCGAGAACAGGGATATAGACTTCAGCTAATGCTTTACCTTGCAGCTGCGCAGGGCAATAGCAGAAAGCCTGCAGGAGTATTCTATTTTTTAATATCAGATCCTAAGATAGATGTTAGCGAGCAGAGGCTTTCAGGGATTACAGAGATGATATCAAAGGAGCTCAAGGGTGAGTTTAAGCTCAAGGAATTCTCGTCGATGAACCAGAGGTTATCAAGAACATAGCAGGTGAGTTTGAGGAAAGCTCCGAAGTCATTGCGCTATCAAAGAAGAAGGACGGAGAATTCAGGAAGACAGAAGCTCTTTTGAGTGAAGCTGAATTTGAGGAGCTACAGGGGCAGGTTAAGGCTGTAACTGATAAGCTATGCGAGGATTTGGTAGGTGGAAATATCGACATAAGGCCGAAGAAATCCGGAGAAGAGATTCCTTGTACATATTGTGAATATCGTGGAATTTGTAGATTCGATTTAGCATTTGACGGATGCTCGTATGATGTAGTAAAATAATTAAGGTAATGTGGCAAATCGCTAATTTCTCAACGGCTTGCCATATTCCTTTTATACGCTTCCGTGGCTCAGTTGGTAGAGCAGCGCATTCGTAACGCGCAGGTCAGCGGTTCGATCCCGCTCGGGAGCTCAGAAGAAAAAGCCTTGCATACCTATTCAGGCGTGCAAGGCTTTAGTGCTTGCTAGATGAAATCTAAACAGGAGAAGGTAAATGGAAATAAAGGAAATAAGAACGCTTACGGGACTTTCACAAGCGAACTTTGGAAAGAAGTACAATATTCCAGTGAGAACTATTCAGGATTGGGAAACAGAGAAAAAGAAATCCACCAGCTTACGTTGTTGAGCTACTAGAATTTAGGGTCAGATACGACATCGAGCAAGAACAAATATAGCATTAATATAAAACGGCTGAGTGCAGTGAAGAATCCTTGCATTCAGCCGTTTGTTTTTAGTATTGGGAACTTTCTCCAATGAGAGAAATATTAATTATAAAGTTGCATTGGCTATAAGTATATCAAACTTGCGAACATCGCAGTTTTTACTAAGTTTAACCTTGACATGACCAGCCTTTGTCCAAAGCTCAACTTCTGCACTTAAATCTAATAGTTTGCCTGCGTTTTCAGTAGACCACATCACAATCGAGGAGTATGGCAAAGAGTAAATCTCGATTTTTCTTACCAGTTAGTCCTTGCGCATCTTTAACGATGAGTCTCTTGCTTGTAAATACTGCAACATCTCTAATGGTTTTGTATGCAGCAACTGCAGTTTCTCCATTAACGAGCATATCGCTTACGTCTCCAGGGATAGGGGCATTCTGATATGAATGTCCATGTTAGTGATTGTGTTAATTCTGTTGCCATTTATTTTTCCTTTCTTTAAAAAAATATAACTTAGAACTTGGTTATAAGCTCATAACATCGCCAAAATACCCTTTTTAAAAAGCAAGGCTAATTATATTATATTTAAAATAGAGAATCAACAAATAAATTAAACTAGATTGAATTTTTGATGTTAAAAAAACCTTGCATACCTATTCAAGCGTGCAAGGCTTTAGTACTTTTTGATTTAGAAGCAGTTCTTTAAATTATCTGCGTCTGGTTCTTCTTTTTGTTAGTAGTCCTGTGATTGTAAAAGTTGGAAATGAGATACGGTCAATATTGAAATAAAAAGAGGGTAGCACGAGCCCCAACCTTAAAGGGTCAGGGGACTACCCTCTAAAAACCTATGTTTTATATTTAAATAATACACTATTGCTTTCAAAAAGTCAAAAACTATGGTGAAAGTCATCTAACGGTTAAGATATTGGATTGTGACTCAAGTATGCCAGTTCGACTCTGGCCCACACGGACAAGATATCGTTTGCAGTGCCATATCGACACTCTTACGGGCTTGGAATACCGTCCACCGAAAAGAATATCCCGTCAGAATAGTGATTTGTAAAAGCAAAACTGAGGTAGAATAAGAGTGAGTTTTATACAAGAAAACCTAAGGAGTTTAGAAATATGTATATTAATGAATATGAGTTGGCATATGATATAGCATTAAAAGGCTCACAAGGGACAAAAAAAGATAAAGGCGGAGAAGATTACTTTAAGCATCCACTCGCTGTGTCAAACAAGTTGTCTGGGGAAAAAGATAAAATCGTTGCATTATTACATGATGTTATAGAGGATACGGATGTCACTGTGAACGATTTGAGAGAAGCAGGATTCTCAGATGAAGTTGTTTTAGCTGTATCAGTAATTACAAAGAAGGCCGATGAAGATTACGAGGAATATCTGAATAGAGTAAAACAAAATCCCATTGCCTTAAGAGTAAAGATAGCGGATATGGAGCATAATTCCGATATAAGTAGAATAAAAAAATCCAACAGAAAAAGATTTGAAACGATTAGAAAAATATAGGATTAGATTAAAGGAACTCAGAGAGACTTTAGAGACAGGTAAATAAAGGTGTAACATGGACAAAAAAGCAAAGAAAATATTATTTAACAGATATTGGGCCAGCGGGTGGAAGCCGCAAAATGAGATATACACATCGCCAGAGGACTTTGCTTATGCAAAGGAAAAAGGTCTTATGTTTGATCCTATTACAATATCACATAACGATTGCATCAAAAGAATCGTTAAGCTAGCAAATACGATTAGTATGGAGAAAGTCGTGAAAGCCTTTTTATGTAGCCTGTCTACAAGGAGGCTTGACTGGCGAGTGCAGCAGCATCCTACTATCTTGCAAAGCTTTTTAAAGAACACAAGTATACCCCTGTTGAGTCTGGGACGTTTTCTCGAAAAATGGGAAAGTGACGCGTGTGAGTTATACTTGCAGGGTTTGTCGTGATGTCAAATACGGGGTCATTGGGCAAGAAAAAAATATAAATGAAGACCTTAACATCCTAAATTTCGAAAGGATAAAATGGGGTGGTGTTCGTCAAGGAAACTTAGTGTATATTCTTTTTGATCTAGAACGATTTGCTGAAGAGGACATTCCGAACCAACAGCAGAAGACGTTGAAATTCTAAAGGCCATACTCGATGCTGTATCAAGCTGTGAGTCTAATGACCATCCGGGCGCGCTTAGAAATAAGCTTGCAGAAGTTTCTATTCTGAAAGGCAAATAAAGATGAGAGAAGCGTCATAATAGAGATATTAGCATGCATAGGAATCCTTGCTTCTAAGTCATATGACAGGGACGAACCATCAAAGCACGACTGGACATATGCAACCTACTGGCGTGAGAAGATGGATACAACAAGGAATTAGTAGAAAAATATTTTTGGAAATTACCTAAAATAAGGGCTATAGGACAAAAAGTGTGTGTAAAAACCGACATAACAGTTGATATTTCAATAGTTATGTCGGTTTAATCTTCCATTGCTTAAGTCTGATAGTTAGTTATCGTCCCAATTATAATCCTCATCTAATTGCGTGTCTTCGTTTTCATAGGGATCGTTCGTTTCGGTTTCATTTTGCGTGCCTTTGTTTTCGAGGATATTGTTAATTTGAGTATCTCCATAGTTATCATAGGAGGTTGATATCTTATATAGAGAACCGAAGGAAACCAATAAACTAATAACAATTGACACGATAACAATTGTAATCCAAATATAGAGGATGGTGGTAACTGTCTTTAATTTTTTATCAATATTGCGTTGATGTATTACGGTTTCAACGAGCAAGTTGCGTATATCGGCATTTTCTAAATAATCATCACCGGAATCAAGACTGTTTGCTCTATTATATTTTTCTGGGTTTTGAGAGACTGATTTAATAATATCTGAAATGTGTGCAGCATCCGTAGGTGTATTAAAGTAAAAGCTTCGAGTTACTCCGTTATGGGATAGAGTTAGCTCTGTACCAGACCACTTAATATCTGTAAGGTTGGCATAGCTAAGGTTTTCTGAACTAGAAGCACAGGATAAATTGCCAAATTCCCATTCGTTTCCAAGCGTATCTTTTGCAATTATGATGTTATTCGCATACATATAGAATCACCTCTCTAAAAATAAAAAGTTACTAAATCGACTCTTAATCTTATCTATATTCCAAATAGTACAATAATTAATCTCAAAGGTCAATCCCTAGAGTAACTACATCTAAGCTATTTTGATTCCTTATAGAATTTTTCCCTGCCACAATGTTTTATGATGCAATAAATATGTTATAATTCCTATTCGGAGGGTAATCAATATGTGTAGAGGAGGCAGTATGATACAGAACGAGAAAAAAAACCATATTTTGATGCTGCTTCGCAAATTACAGACAGATCGAACTCTCGAAAAAGGCTGAGTTTGTTGAGCCTCATTAAGAATAGGGCGCTGATAGAGGACGAGCTTTTTCAGATATCGAAGGAGATACATGTAGAAAACTTCCACCGCAAGGTGTATGTGCGAGGGCTCATAGAGATATCAAGCTATTGCGGAAACGACTGCTACTACTGTGGCATCCGAAGGTCAAATCGCAATGCGAAGAGGTATAGACTTAGCGCAGACGAAATCTATGAACAGGTTAGATTTGGGACCAAGCTAGGGTTTAAGAGCTTTGTTTTACAGGGCGGTGAGGATCCTGGATTTTCAGATAAGACTCTGATAGAGGTAATCAAAGAAATTAAGAGGATTAACCCGCAGACTGCGATAACGCTTTCGGTTGGAGAGAAATCCCTTTTGAGACGCTCAAGGCGTATAAAGGAGGCAGGGTGCAGACAGATTCCTTCTTAGACATGAGACGAGGGAACAAGGAGCACTACTACAAGCTACATCCAAGCGATATGGATCAGGACTTCAGATTGCATATGCTAGAGGACCTAAAGAAGCTAGGATTTCAGACGGGTTCTGGCATCATGGTTGGAAGTCCGCATCAGACGGAGGAAAACCTCGCAGAAGATCTTTTGTTTTTGCGAAAGCTAAATCCAGAAATGATAGGCATAGGGCCATTTGTTCCAGCTAGCGGAACGCCATTTGAGAACGAGGCGAGCGGATCAGCTGAGCTTACGGTCTTTATTTTGGCGATTTTGAGGGTAATGTTTCCACATGCAAATCTTCCAGCGACTACTTCGCTTGCAACGCTATCAAAGACGGCTCGAGACAGAGCGATAGAGGTTGCAGCAAACGTGTATATGCCAAACCTAACACCGACATATAGACGAAGAGAATACAATTTATATAATGATAAAGCTTGTTTTGAGGTTGAGGCGGCAGAAAACCTGAAGCAGCTAGGGTAAAATATTTGAAAGCATCGGCTCAGAGCTGGTGATGGACAGGGGTGACTATAGTGAATGAAATAAAGAATGAAAAAAAGCCATAAAATACGATGTAAAGAGCAGTAAGGCGGAGGAATTTATTAACGACGCTGAGATTCTGGCATCGATAGAATATGGAAGAGAAAATAAGGATAATATTGAGCTTCAGAGAGAGTTCTTGGAGAAAGCTAGGAACCTGAAGGGGCTTACACATAGAGAAGCATCTGTACTTCTACATAGTGAAAACGAAGAAATAATAGCTGAGATGAAGCAGATTGCCAGAGATATAAAAACTCGATTCTACGGAAATCGTATCGTGCTGTTCGCACCGCTTTACCTATCAAATTACTGTGTAAACGGATGCGTATACTGTCCATACCATGCTAAGAATAAGAACATACCTAGACTTAAGCTGACACAGGATGAGATTCGTGCAGAGGTTATCGCACTTCAGGATATGGGACATAAGAGAATCGCGCTTGAGCTTGGCGAGGATCCGATAAACAATCCACTAGAGTACGTTATTGAAAGCATCAAAACCATCTATGATACAAAGCACAGAAACGGCTCAATTAGAAGAGTAAATGTAAACATCGCAGCAACTGATGTTGAAAGCTACCGCAAGCTAAAGGAAGTAGGCATCGGTACATATATCCTATTCCAGGAAACATATAACAAGGAAAACTACGAGCGTCAGCATCCGACAGGACCAAAGGCGAACTACGCTTACCATACAGAGGCTATGGATAGAGCCATGGACGGCGGTATAGATGATGTAGGACTTGGAGTTCTATACGGACTAGAGAGCTATCACTATGAACTTGTAGGACTTTTTGATGCACGCAGAGCACCTAGAGGCAAAGTATGGCGTTGGACCACATACGATTTCAATGCCAAGAATTTGTCCAGCAGATGACATCGATACAAATGAGTTTACAAATGCACTTGACGATGAGATTTTCGAGAAGCTAATTGCACTAATAAGAATTTTCAGTTCCTTACACAGGAATGATTATATCGACAAGAGAAGGTGTCGAAAATGAGACGTAAGGCTTTGGAGCTTGGCATTAGTCAGATTTCGGAGATCAAAGACTGCTGTCGGAGGCTATATCAAAGATATAGAGGAAGAATCCGCACAATTTGATATTTCAGATACAAGGCCGCTTGATGACGTTATAGACTGGCTACTTGAGCTAGGACATGTTCCAAGCTTCTGCACAGCCTGCTATAGAGAAGGAAGAACTGGAGACAGGTTCATGAGCCTTCTAAAGAGTGGACAGATAGTAAACTGCTGTCATCCGAACGCTTTGATAACCCTAAAGGAATACATCGAAGACTACGGTGACGAAGAGATAAAGGCAAAGGGAAATCAGGTTATCGAAGAATCTATGAAGAGCATAACAAACCCTGTTGTTATTGAAAAGACAAGGAAGTTCCTAAAGAAGATTGAAGATGGAGAAAGAGATTTTAGATTTTAAGGGCGAAGGTGTTGCAAAGGCAAACCGCGTCCACATAGGAATATTCGGAGATACTAACTCCGGAAAATCAACACTTCTGAACCTTCTCAGCGGTCAAAGCGTGTCGCTGGTCTCAGAGGTCAGAGGAACCACCACAGACCCAGTATATAAACCGATGGAAATTCAGGGCGTTGGAGCATCGACGCTCATAGATACGGCTGGTTTTGAGGATGATAGTGAGCTCGGAGCACAGAGAATGCAGCGCACGAGCAAGGTTTTAGATGAGTGCGACATATATATCTACGTTGAGAGGGGCGAAAAAAACAAGAGACTTCTCTCGGCTCTAATGGCAAGAAAAAAGCCTTTAATCAAGGTTTTTAATGGTTCGCAATTAGGCGATGCGTCAGCGAATACAGAGCTAGCAGAGGGATACATAGCATTTGATAAGGATGCCGTGCTAGATGCAATAAGAGAGGCAGCAAAAGATGTCAGTGGAGATAGACCTCTGCTAGAGGGACTTCTTTCTGGGGGCGAATCTGTTTTGCTCGTAATGCCACAGGATATTCAGGCACCAAAGGGAAGACTTATTCTTCCGCAGGTGCAGACAATGAGGGCGCTTCTCGATTTGGGCTGCAGTATTACATCTTGTAAGACTGAAGACATGAAGAGAACTTTAGAGCTTCTAAAGAATCCTCCAGCTCTCATAATCACGGACTCCCAGGTGTTTGCAGAGGTTTATGCGCTAAAGCCTGAAGAATCGAATATCACGTCATTTTCCATTTTGATGGCAAGATCAAAAGGAGATATCGAGGAGCTAGTCAAGGGTGCTGCCGCAATTGACGCCCTAATGAGAATTCAAAGGGTTTTGATTTCGGAGGCCTGTACGCATGCGCCGCTCGAAGAGGACATAGGCAGGGTGAAGATTCCTGCTTTGCTGAGAAAGAAATACGGTAATATGAGCATAGATTTTTCGAGGGGACTGGACTTTCCTGAAGAACTGGATTACGACCTCATAATCATGTGTGGAAGCTGTATGTTCAATAGAGCTCATGTTTTGAGCCGCATAGAAAAGGCAAGGGCTAAAGGAGTTCCAGTTACGAACTACGGCGTGACGATTTCCAAACTAAAGGCATTATCGACAAGGTCGAGCTTTGATGGATGGAATCAGAGAATGTTCAAATCTGCAAGAAATCGCCTGTCTAGGTTTGAAAGTTTGACGATTTTGTGATAAAATACTTAGGGTATGAATTCAACTAACATTTGATGGGAGGAATCAAAGTGAATATTTTTGATAAGTTAATCGACAAGCTAAAGGAAACACCTCGCACAATCGATAAGCCTCAGACGGACCAGACAAGAGAGTTATGGATGCAGCAGAGAAGCTAACAAAGCAGAACATCCTAAAGGTTATCCTAGTAGGAACTCAGGATGAATTTGATGAGGCAGCAAAGGCTCACGGATACGACCTTTCAGGTTGTGAAATCCTAGATCCTAAGAACTATGCAGAGATGGATGCAATGGTTGCTACTATGGTAGAGCTTCGTAAGGGTAAGCTTTCAGAGGATGAAGCTCGTGAAATGCTAAGCCACGGAAACTACTTTGGAACTATGCTAGTTAAGATGGGTAAGGCAGATTGCCTTCTCGGAGGAGCTACATATTCAACTGCTGACACTGTAAGACCAGCTCTTCAGCTAGTTAAGACAAAGCCAGGTGCACACCTTGTAAGCTCATGCTTTATCATGGTTCGCGGAGATGAGCGCCTAGCTATGGGTGACTGTGCAATCAACATCGATTATCAGGATACAGTTGATAAGGAAGGCAATGTAACATATACAGCAGCAGAGAAGCTAGCTGAGGTTGCAGTTGAAACAGCAAGAACTGCTCAGATCTTTGACATCGACCCTAAGGTTGCAATCCTAAGCTTCTCAACAAAGGGCTCAGGAAAGGGCGGCACTGTTAAGCTTTCACACGACGCTACAATCAAGGCTCAGGAAATGGCTCCAGAGCTAGCTATCGACGGTGAGCTACAGTTTGACGCAGCAGTATCACCAGTTGTTGCAGAGACAAAGTGCAAGGGATCAAAGGTTGCAGGTCAGGCTAACACATTCATTTTCCCTTCAATCGAAGCAGGAAACATCGGCTACAAGATTGCTCAGAGACTTGGCGGATTCGACGCATATGGACCAATTCTTCAGGGTCTAAATGCTCCTATCAACGACCTATCACGTGGTTGCAATGCAGAGGAAATCTACACAATGTCAATCATCACAGCAGCACTAGCATAGGCTGAATGTATTGTAAAATCAAAACGCTACCGAAAGGTAGCGTTTTTTGGTGCATAAACTTGGTATTTTATTATCTTTTTGTATCTTTATTGTTATTTCGTAGTGCATGCAATATAGCCATTCCATCGGTAACCTTAACATCATCAATTCCTAAAACAAGCTGGGTATTTCATTGGAATAAGTGTAAAAAATAGTGTCAACAAATTGTAATTGCGCATCCAAACAATAGCATCATTTGAAACATATCCAAGTGGGTGTCTTTGTAAAATAAATAATAGAATAAGCAATATTGCTGTAAATATTGGTCCGCCTGCAGATATTAATAACTGTTCTTTTTGGTTTTTAGTTCATGCTCAAATAAAAAAACGCACCACCAATAGGAATCGCATGATATCTTAGACGCTTAGTGCAAAAAAGCTCTTTTCCTGTACCAATTTGAATAATCCAGTCATTAGATTTAATTGTAATTTTATATCCTGATAAAATGCCCAAGTTCATGAAAAAGAATTGAAAACATTGAAAAACAGATACAAGATAGCGGTGCTCATAAGTATTTCAATAAATAGCATTTTAGTTCCTCAACTTTCAAATAAGATATGCATTTTTCAATGCTTTGAATGTCTTATTGTCTGTTTAGCTAAACCTAGTAAAATCATTCTACCTGATATTATACCATAGCTACATAAAAACTTGATTTTTTTCTGAATATATGGGATATTATCAAGTTAGATAGGTGGTGGTTCTATGAGTAGGAAGAAGAAAATCGAGTACGTACTAATATTTATTGCCGGTTTTTATTGTAGGGATGTCAATAAGATATCTATTCTAATAACTATTTTAAATAGTGTATAGAAAGGCGGTACATCAATGAATACTTCTAAAAAAATTAATGAACAAATTTATGATTACACTGGTGTTATATTTTCTTTGATACTCATATGGGACATTTTTAAAACATCAGGAGGATTTGGCAACTGAAAAATTTTCTTGCGAGTACTATGATGCCTATACTTATTGCAAGAGAACTGATTATAATGCGTAAAAGTGCAATAGATAGACCTCTATTGATTTGCACTTTGATACTAAATCTGATATTGCTAATACCAGCTTTTATAATGAATTACATGATTCCTCTTTATAAAATGGATGAGTACATGTACATAAATAAGACAATCGCGATAATACTGATAGTAACACTGCCAATTAGCTTTGGAGTATTATATAGTCAAAAGAAAGCCAAGTAATATTCTTATTGCGATAAATTGCAGGACCATTGCTTTTGTTATAATAAATCCCACCGATTGGATGTTTGTCATGCAAAGTGGGATTTTTGATTCTAAGATGCTTTGATGAACTAGTATAATCAAATAAATTAAAAAGGATGGAAAGATATGGAGTCAATTCAGCTAAGAGAATTACACAGAAACACAGCAGAATATGCGGGCAAGGAAGTTACGGTTAGAGGTTGGGTAAGAACTAATCGAAATTCCAATAAATTTGGGTTTATCGAGCTGAATGATGGTAGTTTTTTCACACCTGTTCAGATAGTTTAGCGAGTCAGATAAGCTTTGCTAATTTTTGATGAGATAGGCAAGGTTAAGGTTTCAGCTGCGCTTTGCGTAAGAGGGAAAGCTAGAGCTTACTCCGGATGCGAAGCAACCGTTTGAGATTAAGGCTGAGGAGGTTTTGATTGAGGCAGACACTGATGCGGATTATCCACTTCAGAAGAAGCGCCATTCAGTAGAGTTTTTGCGTGAGATTGCTCACCCTAAGACCAAGAAGCAACCTGTTCTCAGCGGTTTTCCGTGTTAGATCAATCTGCGGCTTATGCTATTCATAAGTTCTTTCAGGATCAGAACTTCGTTTATACTCACACACCAATTATCACAGGTAGTGATGCTGAGGGTGCTGGCGAGATGTTCCAGATTACAACGCTTGATTTAGATAATATTCCAAGAACTGAAGAGGGTCAGATAGATTATAGCCAGGATTTCTTCGGAAAGCACACAGGTCTTACAGTAAGCGGACAGCTTGAGGGTGAGGCTTATGCTATGGCTTTCAGAAACATCTACACATTTGGACCTACATTCCGTGCTGAGAATTCAAACACAGCAAGACATGCTTCAGAGTTTTGGATGATAGAGCCTGAGATTGCTTTTGCTGATCTTGAGGATAACATGCAGCTTGCAGAGGCTATGGTTAAGTACATAATCAACTATGTGCTTGAGCATGCACCTGAGGAGATGGAGTTCTTTAACAATTTTGTTGATAAGGGACTGCTAGAGCGTCTACATGGCATTGTTTCATCAGACTTTGGCAGGGTTACATACACTGAGGCTGTTGAGCTTCTTCAGAAGTCAGGCAAGGAGTTCCAGTATCCTGTAGAGTGGGGAATTGACCTTCAGACAGAGCACGAGCGTTATTTGACAGAGGAGATTTTCAAGAAGCCGTTGTTTGTAACAGATTATCCTAAGGATATCAAGGCGTTCTATATGAGAGTAAACGACGACAACAAGACTGTTGCTGCTTGCGACCTTCTCGTTCCGGTGTTGGTGAAATCATCGGCGGAAGCCAGAGAGAAGAGCGTATCGATGTTCTGATAGTAGAATGGAGGCTATGGGCCTTGATGCTGAGGATTACGGCTGGTACCTAGACCTTCGTCAAGTACGGTGGTGTTAAGCATGCCGGCTACGGACTTGGATTTGAGAGAATGGTAATGTATCTCACAGGTGTAAGCAACATCAGAGACGTAATTCCCATTCCCAAGAACTCCAAAGAGTGCAGAGTTCTAGAGGAAGTAGACTCAGAGAAAAATATATGAATTTATAGCTGCTTTCATCAAAAGCTAGATTGATGGCTTTGGTAGGGGCAGTTTTTATTTTCTACATGCTTTTAACTTGAATTTTGGGGTTACATTTTTGATTTTCAAATGTAATATAATTAGGAATCATATTATTACCTTTGAGCGGTCGGTTCAGACCGTGTATTTCCAGACGAGTTTTGATTAGTTTAATATATGCGATGAGTTTGTGTCAGAAAGGGAGGCGTAAGCCTAGGTTTTGATTTATGGCAAAGAGTAAAATTTTGATTGAAAGCGAAGCAATCGAGGAAAAGCTTAGTGAAGAAGAGAGTGCTCCTGCACCGAAGAAGAGGGGGAGACCGCGCAAGGTCAAGCCTGAGGAGCTTGATGAGAAGCCTGCTGTAGAGGCTGAGGAGACTGCTTCCAAGGAAGGTAGTAGCGATTCTTTGGATGCTATTGAGCCGAAAATTGATGATATAGAGGCTTCCGATGCAGATGCCGAGCAAAAGCTTACAGCAAAGGAAATACGCGATTCTAGGCCAAGACCTGAGGTTTGCGGTATACTTGAAATTGCTGAGGACGGCTTTGGATTTTTGAGATTTCATAACTTCCTGACTAGCGACAAGGATATTTATGCTTTCACCCGACTCAGATTAGAAGATTTCAATCTGAAAGACGGGCGATAAAGTGTGCGGAATTTCAAGACTGCCAAATGACGGAGAGAGATTCGGTGCTCTGCTCTTTATGTTAAGACTAGTAAACGATGAAGAGCCTGGAATTGCCATAAAGAGGCCGGATTTTGAGGATTTGACACTATATTCCCTCAGGAGAGACTCACGCTTGAGAGAACATCAAAGGACCTTTCCATGAGACTTATCGACCTGATTTCCCTATCGGAAAGGGTCAGAGAGGACTTATTGTCGCACCGCCAGAGGCTGGTAAGACAACGCTTCTAAAGAGAATCGCAAACAGCATAGAGCAAAAATCACCCTGACGTTGAGCTAATCGTGTTCTTAGTTGATGAAAGACCTGAGGAAGTAACGGATATGAAACGTTCGCTTAGCAGCGGCGAGGTAATATATTCTACTTTTGATGAGAGACCCTCAGCATCATGTCAAGGTTGCTGAGATGGTTCTCGCTAGAGCTAAGAGACTTGCTGAGCACAAGAAGGACGTAGTAATTTTGCTGGATAGTATCACTAGACTTGCAAGAGCTTACAACTTAGTTGAGCCAACTTCAGGAAGAACACTCTCAGGTGGTCTTGATCCTAGTGCGCTTTACAAGCCTAAGAAGTTCTTTGGAGCTGCTCGCAATGTTGAGGAGGGTGGAAGCATCACAATACTTGCAACAGCTCTTGTTGAAACAGGTTCTAGAATGGATGATGTTATATACGAGGAATTCAAGGGTACAGGTAATATGGAGCTACATCTTGATCGTAAGCTTTCCGAGAAGAGAATCTTCCCTGCCTTTGATCTCAATAGGTCCGGCACAAGACGTGAAGATCTTTTGATGACTCAGGCTGAGCTTGAGGCAATTTGGACTATGAGAAGAGCTCTATCAAATGTAAATCCGCATGAGGTTTCGGAGATTATCATAGATAATCTTGCAAATACAACAAACAACAAGAACTTCATTCAGGTTATTAAGAAGATCCTAGGACAGGACCAGAAGAAGTACATATAAAGGGGATTTAATGATTTAAGCAAGATTTTTTTGAAGGATGCTTGCCCTACTTCTATTGGAGGACAGGCGGTAATGGGAGGCGTGATGATGCGCGGAACTGATCGCATGGCGATTGCGATGCGTGTTCCTGACGGCAGAATTCACATAAAGACTCAGCCGATAAAGCCTATCGGACGCTGGGCCAAGATTCCTATTGTCCGCGGAGTGGTTTCGTTTTTAGCTCCATGGTCATAGGCATGAAGACTTTAATATATTCAGCTGATGTGCTTGAAGCATACACTGATGGACGAGGAAGGCGAAGAGCTGCTGAAGAGGCAAAAGCCTGGTAAACTGAGTCATGGCTAGTTAAGCACTTTGGAGAAAAGGCTATCTGGAATCTGATGATTTATCGTCTCGGTTTTGATAGCAATCGCTGTGAGCGTGCTTGCTGTCGCTATTTCCAACCGTGGTCGTAAAACTTGCTCGGTAAGGTGACAAAGAATCATATTTTGCTCAACCTCGCTGAGGGACTTTTGAGAATTTTGATGTTCATAGGCTATATTCTTTTTGATCGGTAAGATGGAGGACATTCGCGTAACATTTCCAGTATCGCAGTTCGGAGCACAAGACGATTCACTGCTTTTGAGAATGGGCTGGGCTTACACCTGAGAACGCGCAGAGTTTTTACACATCATCCACGCTGTGGAACGAGCTTTTTGATGTTTGTTATGGTGATAAGTTTGATCTTGTTCTCTATGCTGGGATGGCCGAATCTGCTGATGAGAATATTGTCGAGAATCGTTTTGATACCGGTTGTTGCAGGGCTTTCATATGAGGGTGCTCAAGTGGGCAGGAAGAAGCGATGGAACGCTTGTTAAGATGATGAGCATGCCAGGAATTCTCCTTCAGAAGCTGACAACAAAGGAGCCGACAAACTGAGCAGCTAGAGGTTGCAATAGCTTCGATGAAGGCAGTTCTAGTACCAAAGGAAACACCTTATATTGAGGGAATTTGTGACAAGGACGCAAATTTGATTGAGGAAAGACATATAGAGCGAGAAGGAAACAAGGAATGAGTCTATTAGTCAAAGAAATGTTAACCATGGGTGAAAAGCAGCTCATGGACAGCGATATCGCAGATGCCACGCGCGATTGCAAAATTCTATACTGTTACATGATGGACATTCCATTTTCAAAAATCATCCTAGAATATCAGGAAGTACTTCAGGATAGACTTTTGCGATAAGTATTTTGAGCTGATTGATAGACGAAGCAAGGAGAGCCTGTTCAATACATCATGGGAAGTCAGGAATTCATGGGCCTTGAGTTCATAGTGAACGAAAACGTGCTAATTCCAAGGCAGGATACGGAGACACTCGTTGAGGATGCGCTAGAGATAATAAATACGGGAACTCTTCGCGGAGAAGACATGGATGTAAAGCGTAAGGAATGGGATATACTTGATCTTTGTACAGGCAGTGGTGCTATAGGTGTTTCGCTAGCTAGAATTGCTAACAAGGTTAATGTAACTTGCTCTGATATCAGTGAAGGGGCAATCAAAGTAGCCAAGGAGAACGCGCAAAAGCACGGTGTTGCAAAATCCGTGAAGTTTGAGCAGGGCGATCTTTTCAAGCCTTTTTCAAAGCACTTCCGCAAGCAGAAGTTTGACATGATTATCTCTAACCCTCCGTACATCAAGTCTTCAATAATCCCAACTCTGCAGAAAGAGGTCTGTGAACACGAGCCACTTTCCGCACTTGATGGTGGAGAAAGTGGACTTGATTTCTATGAGAGAATTGTGAGTGGAGTAGGTAGTCACCTGCGAAAGAGCGGTGTTTTTACTGCTCGAGATAGGTCGCTGACCAGGGCGAAGCGGTAAGTGGACTTCTATCTAGAAATGGAGAATTTACTTCGATAAGAGTGCTCAAGGATCTAGCAAATAGAGATAGAATTGTCTTTGCTAAGAAGTCGAAGTAGTAGTAATGGCGGATTGGAGGTTAAAATGCAATATATACCTGTAATTGTTTTTGCTATAATACTGATTATAATTGCCTTTTTTCTTAAAAGAGGCAAAGGACTTTGGTTATTAGCAGGGTTTAACACTATGTCAGTCGAAGAACGAAATGTCTATGATATGGAGAAAATAGGTAGATTTATTAGTAAAACTCTTACAGGAATGGCTCTTTGTTTATTAGCATTTTGATTTTGGGTTGTATATTAATAATATAATCGCTATCGTATTTCCATGGGTTGTTTTTGGAGGTATTGTTATTTACTCTTGTATATATAAATAGTGATAAATTCAAAAATAATATAAATAAATATCTGTTTAAAAATCCTATGAGACAAAGCCTTACTAAAAACAAATAGATAATAATTTTACAATTGTTATCTTGCACAGCCCTTATTGCTGTGATACAATAATAGAGCTGTAATATCAGTAAATATATGCACGGGGAGACCTGAGCAGGAAAGAGGTACAAGCATGAAGGAAGGAATCCATCCTGATTATGTGGAATGTAAAGTAACTTGCGCATGCGGAAACACATTTGTAACTAAGTCTACTAAGCCCAGAGGCTAAGACTGAAGTTTGCTCAGCGTGCCATCCGTTCTTTACAGGTCAGCAGAAGTTCATCAACCGTGGTGGACGTGTTGAGAAGTTCAAGAACAAGTACAAGATCGACTAATTTGACCTATACACATAGAAACGAAGCTCTCCATTTGGGAGAGCTTTTTCATCGGTTTAAGTTTTGTGATTAAATGACAAAGTGATTGCAAAAATTATCGAGAAAAATGATATTATCTGTATATTAATATAAACAACTTAATATTTGTTTAGGGTGCTAGTAAGAAATCTCACCTTTGATACATATAAATCAAAGGCTTGAGCAATTCTAGTGAAAAGGGAAACAGTGTAAATCCTAGTGCGAACTCGTCACTGTAAACGGTTAAAACACAGATGCCACTGCATCCAAGGATGTGGGAAGGCGTGATAATATATGCCGTGAGCCAGGAGACCCTGCCTAGACTGTAAGATGACCGCCACGAGTAATTGGTGTCTTGGATTTTATGAGTTTGACTGATAATTTTGCGGGATACTTTTGCTTATGGCGAGGTATCCCTATTTAGTTGTTTCGCTTTTTGTACAATAGGAGGAATGTATGAAGAAATTATTATCTGTAGTAGTTATGCAGTTCTCTCAATGTCAATGCTTTTGACAGGATGCGGAGAGAAGAAGGACAGCGGAAATGCAAAAGCTTCAAGCGATAAGGAAATTTTTGGTTGTTAGCTTTGGTACAAGCTACAGCAACAGCAGACACGTGACAATCGGTGCGATTGAAGATGCAATCAGAGAAGCTTACCCACTGATTATCAGGTACGCAGAGCGTTCACTGCTCAGATCATAATCGACAAGCTCAAGAAGGAAGAGAATATCGAGATTGACACTGTAAAGCAGGCACTTGATAGAGCTGTTGCAAATGGAGTTAAGACTCTAGTTGTTCAGCCTACACACCTTATGAACGGTCTTGAGTATAACGATCTTAAGAAGGAACTTGACAAGTACAAGGATAAGTTCGATAAGATTGCTCTTGGCAAGCCACTTCTAACAAGCGATGAAGACTTCAAGCAGGTTATCGCAGCAATCACAAACGATACTAAGGAATACCTTGATGGAGAGACAGCAATCTGCTTCATGGGCCACGGAACAGAAGCTGATTCAAACAAGGTTTATGCAACACTTCAGGAGAAACTAAAGGCAGCTGGTTACAATGATTACTTCGTAGGAACAGTAGAGGCTAAACCTTCAGTTGACGATCTTATCGCACAGGTAAAGGAAAGCGGAAAATACAAGAGAGTTATCCTTCAGCCACTTATGGTAGTTGCAGGCGACCACGCAAACAACGATATGGCTGGCGATGGGGAAGATAGCTGGGTATCAAAGTTCAAGGCAGCAGGATTTGAAGTTAAAGCTCAGTTCTAAGAGGACTAGGACAGAATTATGACATCCAGAAAATCTATCTAGAGCATTTAAAGGCAGCTATCGATTCACTCAAATAAGATGAATTCGAAAAAATTTAGGCAAGAATTTTAAAGGAGAGCAAATGAAGAAACTAGTAATTTTCTTACTTACTCTCTGCGTTGTAACAGCCGGTGTTCTCGAAACATCGGCTGTTCTTTTTAAGAACGACGTATACGCAGAGACAAAGTCGACTAGCGACCAGGTCGCACAGGACAGCGAAAAAGGAGCTAGAACAGACGTATCAAATCCGGATTTAAAGGAGCTTACGGGAAAAGACATCAAAGATGGAACATATGACATCGAAGTTGAAAGCGATTCATCAATGTTTAGATATCATAAAAAGCAAAGCTCACTGTAAAAGATGGCAAGATGACTGCTGTTTTGACACTTAATGGAAAGGGATATCTAAGACTTTTCATGGGAACAGGAGAAGAAGCTGTTAAGGCTGACGAGTCAAAGTACGCAGAGTTTAAAATCGTAGACGATAAGTATACCTACGAGGTTTCAGTGGATAAGCTAAACGCACCTGTAGATTGCACAAGCTTCAGCAAAAGAAAGCAGAAATGGTATGACCACCAGATAGTTTTCCTTGCAGACACACTACCTGAGGGAGCAGTAAAAAAGGACTACACTGTTGTAATTCTATGCGCAGTGGTAGGGAGTTGTTTTGGTAGCTGGTATAATCATTGGACTAGGACGTACAAAAAGGAAAAAATCTGCTAGATAAAAGCATACTAGGGTATAATATTAGAGCGAGCAAAGGCTTGCATAAACAGAAAAAGCTAGGCATGGAGGATTCTCATGGGATTTGAACACTACCTGCGTTCAGGAAATCAAAAATTGCGATGTGGGTACACAACAGGTACCTGTGCGGCACTTGCTGCAACGGGAGCTACTATTTTGATGCTCAGTGGCAAGGCGCCTGAAACTGTCGGACTCATGACAGGAAAGGGTATACGCGTTGATGTTCCACTAGCAGATTTTGGAACAGGTGAGGACGATGCTTGGAGCTGCATCATCAAGGATGCAGGAGACGATGCCGATGTAACAGACGGAATAAGACTGTATGCGACGGTATCAAAGATAGACAAGAAAGAGATTGAAATTGACGGCGGAGAGGGCGTAGGAAGAGTAACAAAGCCTGGGCTAGACCAGCCTGTTGGCAATGCTGCAATAAACAGTACGCCTCGCCGTATGATCAAAGAGGCAGTAGAAAGCGTATGCGAGGACTACGGCTACGAGGGAGGAATTAGAGTTATAATCTCGGTGCCTGAAGGCATTGAGGCAGCTAAGAGAACCTTTAACTCCATGATAGGAGTAGAGGGAGGAATATCTATCCTAGGAACATCTGGAATAGTTGAGCCGATGAGCATGCAAGCTCTGGTTGCAACAATTGAGGTGACGATGAGACAGGCTGCTGTAGAATCTAAGGACCTGATTTTGATACCAGGAAAACTACGGCGAAAGCTTTGTTGCAAACGAGCACGTGGAAACCCTATGGAATACCTAGCGTTAAGTTTTTCCAACTTCCTAGGGGAGGCACTTGATATGGCGGTTGCAGAGGGCTTTGAGAGAGTTCTTCTCATAGGGCATGATCGGAAAAATGGTCAAGGTTGCAGGTTCAATCACGAATACGCACTCAAGGAGTGCAGATTGCCGTAAGGAAATTTTCTGTGCGCATACGATAATGTGTGGCGGAAGCTGAGAGCTTGGGTAGAGAGATAATGAAAGGCGGCAACGACAGATGCTTGTATAGAGATTCTCGACAAGGAAAATATGAGAGAAAAAGTGATGGAGAGCATAGTTTCATCCATTCAGAAGGTTCTCAATAGAAGAGTCAAAGATGAGCTAAAAATAGGGGGTTTTGTACTTTTCTCAAATGAATACGGACTCTAGATGTAAGGAAGGGGCTAAGGAGATTATTGACGAGTGGAATAGCGAGGAAGCTAACATTAAACTCGAATACTAGAATTTGATTGGTTGCTACATAGATGTTTGCTGAATACTGCAAGGCTGCAGGGTAAATGGGTATACTTTATGATATATGGGAATTAAGGAGGAATTTCATGGTTAATTTCGTAGGAGCAGGTCCTGGTGGAGAGGATCTAATAACGCTGAGAGGCGCGAGGCTACTTGGCGAGGCTGACTGTATAATATATGCCGGAAGCTTGGTAAATCCAGCTTTGCTAAAAATGGCAAAAGAGGGCTGTGAGATTTATGACAGTGCAAAGATGACACTCGAAGAGGTTATAGACGTAATAAAAGCGTGTAGAAATGCAGGGAAGAATGACTGTTAGACTTCACACAGGTGACCCTTGTCTTTACGGTGCAATACGCGAGCAGATGGATTTGCTCGATGAGCTTCAGATTTCATACGAGTATACACCGGGAGTTTCAAGCTTTTGTGGAGCAGCGGCAGCAATAAATGCTGAGTATACGCTTCCAGATGTAACTCAGACGGTTATCATTACAAGAATGGAAGGACGTACACCTGTTCCTGAGAAGGAAAAAATGCATCTTCTAGCACAGGCTGGAGCAACGATGGTAATATTCCTATCATCATCGCTTCTAGATAAGGTTCAGGAGGAACTACTCAAAGGGTGCATATACTGAGGACACACCTGCGGCTATCGTCTACAAGGCTACATGGCCAGAGGAGAGAAGCTATAGATGTACAGTAGGAACTCTTGCTCAGACAGCAAAGGAGAACGGTGTAACAAAGACAGCACTTATCATGGTAGGTGACTTCCTAGGAGATGAGTACAAGCGCAGCCTGCTATACCATCCAGGGTTCACAACAGAGTATCGTGAGGCAAGCAAGTGAAGAGGGTTTTTTTAATCTCTTTTACGGACAATGGGCAGTCGCTTGCAGAAAAGATTGCTAGTGGACTCAAATCAAAAGGGGATGGAGTGCTCAGGCTTTGAGGTGGAAAACCGCTTTCCCTTTTCAGATTTTGCAAGCAAGGGCTTTAAGGTGGATGCTTGATATTTGTTGGAGTCATGGGCATTGCCATAAGAGCGATAGCTCCCCATGTGGCTATGCAAGGTCAAAGATCCCGCAGTGGTTGTAATAGATGAGAAAGGAAACAATGCAATTTCTGTTCTCTCTGGACATCTAGGTGGTGGAAACGAGCTGACGCATCTGGTTGCTGAAATAGCTGGAGCAAATCCAGTAATAACAACGGCTACCGATGTTCAAGGCGTGTTTGCGATTGACCTTGGACAAAGAAGAATAATTGCAAGATTTTTGAGGTCTGATAGAATCGTAGTTATATCATCGGCACTGCTTGCTGGCGAAAAAGTTGATTTTGTAAGCGATTATGAGATAGCAGGACAGGTACCAAAGAATGTGGAGCTTAAAATTTTGAGTGGTCAAAACGATAGCGAGATGGAGAACAACAAAGGTGAAGCTGGCTTTGATGAGAGGCCTAATGTGCTCGTAAGTATAGATAAATCAAAGATAGAGAGGGCGAATGAAAAGTGCCTTGTTGCAGTACCGCAGATTGCCTATTTAGGAGTTGGGTGCAGGAGAGGAACTCCTGAGACTGCGATAGAGGAATGCTTTGAGGAATTCATGAGCAAGTCGGATATATCACCTGATGCAATTTGTCTTGTTTGTAGTATAGACCTAAAGAAGGATGAGGAGGGGACTTATCAGCTTTTGCAAGAAGCATGGGCTAGAATTTAAGACTTTCTCAGCTGATGAGCTATCTGCAGTAGAAGGGGAATTTTCTGGGTCAGACTTTGTTCGCAAGATAACAGGAGTAGATAATGTCTGTGAGAGGAAGCGCACTTGCGGCTCTGGCGGAGTAATTGTAAATAGGAAAATGGCGAAAAATGGCGTGACTATGGCGATCGCTACGGCGCCACTTGATTTAGATTGGAGATTGTAAAATGACAAAAGTTTATGCGGTTGGATTAGGACCGGGTGGAAAAGAAATGATGACTGAAGAGGCTATTCATGCTATTGAAAAGTCCGATGTTATCTGTGATATACGGTGTATGTAGACCTTATAACTTCAATGTTTCCAGAGAAGGAGACATTTCACTACACCTGATGAAGAAGGAGATTGACCGTTGCAATGGGCGCTGAAACAGCTCAGTCAGGAAAGACTGTTGCCATGGTTTGCAGTGGGAGATTCGGTGTTTATGGAATGGCTGGCCTTTTGCTACAGCTACTTCATCAGCTATTCAGGATGTTGGAAAGTCGAGGTAGTCCAGGAATTACAGCAGCAATTTCAGGAGCAGCGGTTCTTGGAGCACCAGTGGGACACGATTTCTGCGTTATTTCACTCTTCAGACCTTTTGACACCATGGGACTTGATTGTGAAGAGACTAGAGCTTGCGGCAGAGGAGACTTCATCTACATGCCTATAACCCCTGGATCAAAGAAGCGTATAGAGCATCTTACAACGGCTTGCAATATCATGCTCAAGCACAGAAGCTGAAGACACAGTTTGTAGGCTGGGTTAAGAACATCGGCAGAGAGGGTGAAGAGCACAGAATCTGCACACCCAAGGAGCTTGATAATGAGCCTATTGATATGTTTTACAACAGTGTTTATCTGATCATCACAGACAAAGCTTGTAGATGGTAAGATGGTAACACCAAGAGGATATGAAAAAGCATGAAGATATGTTTGTTTAGCGGTACTTCCGATGGTCGTGAGATGTCAAAAAGACTTGCAGGAAATCGGAATAGATGTAAGTGTTTATGTGGCTACTGAATATGGCGGCGAGGAGCAGGCGAGACTGAAGGCATAGAGGTTAGCGTAGGACGCAAAACCGAGGAAGAAATGCGTGAGCTAATGCTGGAGCACGATCTTTGCATAGATGCTACCCATCCTGTATGCAGTTCATTGCTACGGAAAACATTCGCTTGCTTGTGAGGCTGCAGGAATTCCATATTATAGGCTCAAAAGAAAAGAGACTGGTATGGACGAATCAAACTATATAATCAGTGTAAAACCACTGAGGAAGCCATTGATTGGCTCAGTGAAAAGAGGGCAGAATCATGCTCACTACAGGCTCAAAGGACCTTCTACAATACATGGTTTTTGGGTCCTGAAAGCACCCTAGGAGTGCTTCAACAGGCGACAGCATAAGGCTCTGTAAGAGGAGCTGAGATTCCTCATCGCAATATCATAGCGGTACGAGGACCTTTTGTTGAGTCGCTTAATATCGCTTTGATAGAGCAGTTTGACATCGATTATGTGGTTACAAAGAATAGCTGGCAGGGCAGGGAGGCTTTGATGAAAAGCTGACTGCAGCTGAAAATGCTAAAGGTTCCTATTCTTGTAATCGAAAGCCAAAGGGAAGAGGGACTTTCGCGCGGATGAGCTTTTGAGCTTTGCAGGAGGATGAAATGAAGATTTATCTTATAGGCATGGGCTGTGGCACTAGCAAAGGCAGCCACGGCTGTAGCCTTGGATGCGCTGAAAATGCAGATTTGATTATAGAGCATCAAGGCTTTTTAGAGGACCTGGTGATGAGTTTGAGGCTCGCAAGGTACCAGCACTCCTAGCAAAGGAAATTGCGCAGGTCATAGACGCTGAAGGTGACGAAAAGCTAAAAAGCGTAGCCATTGCATGCAGTGCGAGATTCAGGTTTTCTATTCGGGATGCCGAAGCCTGCTCCTCTCCTTGAGGGAAAGGGTGCAGAGGTTCAGGTTCTTCCAGAATTTCAAGTGTTCAGATGCTCTGCAAGACTTCAGAGACCTCAGCATGATTGGAATTTGTTCTCAGCTCATGGAGTCGATTGCAGTGCAGTAACAGCTTTGCTGGAAGGGAAAGCCGGCTTACTTTTTGACGGGCGGCGCGCCAAAAGCCAAAAGAACCTTTGCATGGAGCTTACAGAGGCTGGTCTTGGAGATCATGAAAGTCACAATAGCTGAAAGACTCTCATAGCGATGAGCATATTTGGCACGGAAAAGCTTCTGATTTTTGTCGATCGGGGACTTTGATACACTCGCGGTTGTACTCTGCGAAAAGCTTGAAATTAAGCCAAGACGTACATCGGAGTTTGACGATGAGTCATTTACAAGGGGCAAGGTTCCTATGACAAAGCAGGAGGTTCGCTCGTAATTCTATCAAAGCTAGGCATCAAGAGGGAGAAACCGATTTGGGATATCGGAGCTGGAACTGGAAGCGCTATCAGTTGAAATGGCACGCCGCTGCAAAGTGAGGGCGGCGTTTACGCCATCGAATGCGTGCCCGAAGGGGCTGTGAGCTAATTGATATTAACAGAAAAAGCTAGGGTGCATGGAATCTCAAGGTTGGTTTGAGGGCAGGCACCAGAGGCTCTAGAGGGACTACCAGCACCAGATGCGGTGTTTATCGGTGGAACAAGAGGCAATATGAGATCCTATTTTGGAATTCATAAAGGAGAAGAATAGCGAGCGAGAATCTGTATCTCGGCTATTGCTATTGAAAGTCTTGGAGAGGCGACTACAGAGCTTGCAAGGCTTAGGGCTATGATGTGAGCATCAGTCAGGTAAGCTTTAGCAATGATAAGCCAGTAGGAAAAGCTTCACATGATGATAGGTGGAAACCCTATATTTATAGTCATGGGAACTCCCGTGAGATAGGAGTAATTTATGATAGAGTGTCTGTATAACTGCAGTGATCCTCAGGGTAGCGGAAAGACCAGCGTCGTTGTTGGCCTTCTTCGCTATTGAAAAGAAGGACTATAATGTCGGTTCCTTCAAATGCGACCGCACTCATATGATCCGATGTTTCCATCGCGCGGTTATGGATGTGGAATCGCATACCTAGATTTGTTCCTCGCCCTCTGCTGACAGAGTAAGGGGAGTTTTATCAAAGGTGCATAGCGCAGGCAAGACTGCCGAATCTGCGAGGGCGCAATGGGCTATTTTGATGGTCTGGCGGAATCACGGACGAAGTGCGCTGGAAGGTCGCTGATACCTTGATTTACCTGTAATTGCAGTCATTGATGCAAAGGGGGCAAGTCTTTCAATCGCGTCCAAATCCTAGATTAAAGTCGCTCAGACAGCCTCACCACATAGTTGGAGTCATACTGAATAAAGTGCTCTAAAATGCTTTATCAAAGACTTAAGCCTGTGCTTGAAGCCGAAACTGGAGTTAAGCTCCTAGGCTGCCTTCCCTATGTTGAAGGTGCTGAGTTTTCGAGCATGCATCTCAGGCCTTTATACAGCAGGTGAAATTTCAGATTTAAATCAAAGAATAGAAAAAGATAGCAGAAGCGCTCGAGGATAGCTTTGATTTTTGAGTCCTTTGAGGAGCCATGTGATAGGGACGAGAAGGATAGTGATGATAGCTCGGTAGCTTGAGTCAGGTGATATAGAAAAGTTGCAGACCATGCGCTGATGGTGGAGGATTGGCCACTAGTGGACTGGGGCAGCAAAAGCTCATGCCAAAACGAAAGATTGCCGTTGCGCGCGATGATGCCTTCTGTTTCCTCTACGAAGAAACCCTAGATACTCTGAAAGAACGGGGCGCTGAACTTATGTCTTCAGCCCTTTAGCACGACTAGAAGCTTCCCTGAAGGCACAAGCGGACTCATATCTTCCCAGGAGATATCCGCAGATCTTTGCTGGTGAACTTTTCATCAAATGAAGATATGCTAGAAGACATTAAATCTCGCAATAGAATCCGGTCTTCCAACGGTTGCTGAGTGGTAGGGCTTCCTATACCTTGCTGAGGCGCTTGAAGATGAAAATGGAGATATATACGAGCAGGTTGGAATATTTAAAGGGGCTGCGAGCTAACAAGGGAGAAGCTCGTTCGCTTTGGATACTCGCTCCTGAGTCAAGAGGAGGATAGCCTCCTGTTCGAAACAGGAGAAGAGGTTCCGATGCACGAATTCCATCTATTGGGACGCGCTAGATCCAGGCTCTGATCTACTGGCTACAAAGCCGCTTGGTGGCAGGAGCTATCGCTGTGCGTTTGCGACTGATACGTTTACGCAGGGTTTCCGCACCTTTACTTGGCGGGAAAGCCCTAGGCTTTGCAGCTCGTTTTGTTGAGAAGGCGGCTGCCTTTGGAAGAAGGGACAAAGTGATTTTTACTGGTATTTTAGGTCAGTGCCGTTCTGCTTTGATTTGCTGCTTTGGTGACCCATCTTGGCTGCCGCACCCTGTCGTTTGTAATCATTGGCAAGCTGATAGATAAGCTGGAGGCATGGCTGCGTAAGAGGATTGATGAAAAGGAGCTAAGCGATAGAGAATAGGCAGAAGGGCTTTGAGAAGGGCCGGTAAGATTCTGACTGCGACCGTGGTATTATCAACGCTGATATTTACTTCAGCAATAAGCGTGCTAGCATGGCTCAGTAAGTCCTGGCTATTTCATGCAGTTCAGGTGTTTTTGGGGATTTTCAGAGCCTTGCTATCAAAGGGCTCGTATCCGAAAGCAAAAAATGTTTATAGGTGCTTAACAGGTAAGGATAGCAAAACGAGAAAAGAAACCTGAAGAAGAGACCCTGCATGGTATCAAAAAGATTTGACGCTACAGGGCTTTGAATCAAAAGCAGGATAGGCTTGTTGCGGCTCGAAAGGCCGTTGGCAGGATAGTTGGAAGAGATACAAGTGAGCTCACAGATGAGGGTGTAACAAAGGCTACTGCTGAAACTGTTGCCGAAAATTTCGCCGATGGCGTCCTAGCGCCACTTCTATCTCGCCATAGGCGGGGCCCTCTTGCTTAACTACAAGGCTGTCAACACAATGGACAGCATGCCAGGATACAAGAACGAAAAATATATTGATGGGCAGAGCCCTCCGCAAAACTTGGATGATTTTTGCAGGGCTTTAGCGCCAGCGCGGCTGGCGGCTCTGTTTTTGTCGCCGCCGCCGCATTAACCGGTCGCGACTCAAATCAACTTACCGAATCTGGAGGCGCGACTGCTTTCAATCACGCCAGCCCGAACTCGGCCCAGACCGAGGCGGCGTGCTACGGCACGAGGCATTCGCCTTGCGGGCCTGCGTACTATTTTCGGCGAATACTACGACAAAGCCGTATATAGGCGATGCGACTAGAGAGATGAAGCTGAGGATATTTTGAGGGCGACATGCTGATGATTGCCGCATCGCTTGCGCAACGGCTTGCTTTGTTGGAATACATTTGCTGGATTCCGCCACTGTGAGGTAATCATGGCACGTATTTTGCGCCATGAACATTCGGACGCACGGTTTGGAAACCGACACCTCATATTTCAAACACAGGTGGCAACGATACTATGCGAAAATGCAACTTTTGCAAGCTTTGGCGCAGCACATCAGAAATATTGAACTAAGGACATTTGAATGAGAACGACAGATTTGTAGTAGAAGAGGTAAACAGGAGAGAAAAAGAAGCCGGAGCGGCTCGTTCACGGAGGTGACTGGGCAGGCTTTGAGGAGAGATTCGGATACGAGCCTCTCGACTTCTCTGTAAATGTGAGTCCTCTTGGGACTTACAGAAGGGATAAAACAGCAGTCATAAAGACGCTTGAAACAGCAGACAGACATCAGATCCACTTTGCAGAAGACTTCGAAAGGCGATTGCAGAGCGTGAGCATGTCGAAGAGGGAAGCTGCCTTTTGCGGAAATGGGGCAGATGACCTGATTTTTAGACTTGCAGCAGCTGTAAAAGCCACGCAAGGCTTTGATTACTGCACCAACATTTTGCTGAATACAGGGGGCAGCTATGGAACTGCAGGGCACTGAGATAGGAGTTTGAGCTAAAAGGAGATAGATGGATTCTCTCTGACGGAGGAATTTGTGAGGCATATAAAAAGCCGATACAGAAATTGTTTTCATCTCGCAGCCGAACAATCCAACAGGTGTAACAACGCTGAGGAATTTGCTTAAGAAAGTTTTAGAAAGGCAGCAGAGGTGGGAGCGCTTCTCGTAATCGACGAATGCTTCAAATGACTTCCTAGATGAGCCTGAGAAACACTCTCATGAGGAAATGCTATGCATTTTGATAATCTTATACTAAGGTCCTTTACAAAACTATGAGATGGCGGGAATTAGACTGGGATACTGCCTTTGCATATGATGAAAATCTCCTGAAAGAAAAAGATGAGTGGTCAGGAATGGTCAGTTTCAGCCTATGCTGAGAATGCAGGACTTGCAGCGCTAAGAGAAGTAGGATATGTATCAGAACTTAGAAGGCTTTTGTAAAATCCGAAAGGAAAGAGTCGTAAGAGAGCTTGGTGACATGGGGAGATTGGACAGGGTCTATGGCGAGGCAGACTATCTTTTGTTTCACGCTAGGAAGGACTTGCAGACGAGCTTGAGACTAGAGGGATTTTGCTTTAGAAGATGTAAATTACAGTGGTTTGGGACCCATGGCTGGTTTAGGCTAGGGCTCAAGACACTGAGGGATAACAACACATGTTGCTAAAGGCGATGAAGGAGGTGACTATAGTGAGGGTAAAGCTAAATGTATAATGGTTCATGGGGCACGATGTCAGGTGCAGGAAAAGAGCTTGCTTTGTGCAGCGCTTTGCAGGGATTTTTAAAGCAGGACAGTTTACAAGGTTGCCCTGTTCAAAAGTCAAAACGTCGAGCACTTACTAGCTATGTTACCAGAAATGGCATGGAGATGGGACGCGCTCAGGTCATGCAGGCGGAAGCGGCTGGAATTGAACCGGATGTGCGCATGAGATCCCGTTTTTCCAGAACCGTCAAGCGACATCGGAAGTCAGGTAATCATGCTTGGCAGGTGCGTGGTCAGATGACTGCGACTAGTCATTACGAGTACAAGAATTGCTCATGCCAGAGGTCATGAAGGCTACAATGAGCTTGCTGGGGAAAACGATCATCATCGTAATCGAGGGGAGCTGGAGTCGGCAGAAATAAACCTTAGGAAAACGACATCGTAAAACATGAGAGATGGCTGAGGCTGCAGCAGGAGCACTTCAGTGCTTCTTGCAGGAGATATGAGATAGGGGCGGCGTATTCGCACAGCTTTATGGAGACGGTTAAGCTTTTGACCGAGGATGAGCAAAAGAGAATTGCAGGCCCTCATCGTAAATAAGTTCCGCGGTGACATAGATGATTTTATGCACCAGGGCTCAAGATGGTCAGAAGAAAGACTGGAATTCCGGTGCTTGAGTAGTTCCCATATATCGAGAGTCGATATAGATGACGAGGACTCTCTTGCGCTAAGACTCAGCGCAAAAATCAGAGGTCAAGCCTCTTGACTGCGCGATTATAAGGATTCCTAGAATGTCAAACTTCACTGACTTTGCACCACGAGGCACACGAGATAGATCGGTGCTAGGTACGTCCAGTCAGCAGAGGAGCTTTCACAGCCCGGATATGGATATAATTCCGGGAACAAAGAGCACCATGGACGACCTTCTCGGATGCGTCAAAACGGTATAGAATCCGCAATCCAAAAGCACAACTCTGGAACGCCTGTGCTAGGGGGTGTGCGGTGATATCAGATGATGGTGAAAAGCTCAGAGACCCACATCATATCGAGGGAGACCTCTGAAGAAAATGCACGGAATGGGACTTCTTCCGACTGAGACGACTTCACAAACCTAAGAGACTAGAACTCGCGTTTCACGGCTGATGCTCAAGGCTAAGGACTTTGAGGGGCAAAGCCTAGACGGATACGCAGAGTTCACATGGGAGTGAAAGCATCGTTAAGGGAGATCCATTTTGACGCTCGAAAACGGCAAAGGGACGATGGATGTGCGTGCAGCACAAACTTCGGAACCTACTTGCATGGGCTCTTTGATACGGAGAGCTCACTGAAAACTTGTAAAATATCTATGCGACCGCAAGGGCATCAGAATATAAGGGAGCTGCGCCTATTTCGCACAGCGCTTATGTGAAAAAGCAACACGACATCTTGGCAGATGGAGTTAGAGCGGCGATGAGTTTTTGATAAAATATAAAGATAATGATTAAGATAGGAGATAAGATATGGAATACAAACACCTACTACCTGCCGGATATTGGGCTTTTACAAGCATGAAAATCATCGAGGAAGAGATGGCGAAAGAGGCATCGGCAGTTTCAGAGGAGGATATGCCTGTTGCTGAGAAGAGTAACTTCACACTTCAGCGGACTTTGACTATGGTACAAACCTTGAATTTACTGAGAATGCTACATCAAAGTAGTGAAATCATGTTCAGTGGAGTTACTATTGTCACCGACACTGAATACGGCTCTTTTCTGAATAACAAAGCCACACTCTTTAAGAAGCTAGGCGGAGGGCTTTCTGCTTCATGGCAGAGCCTGAAATCCTGCAGAAAAGGCGAAGCTGATGGAACGACTAGAGCTGTCGCATCGGTGCAGCTATGCGAGCGAGAAGCATCCCAAACGCTGTATTTGCAGTTGGTAACGCCCTACTGCTACTAATCAAGCTTTCTGAGCTCATCAGAGAGAGGATGTAGACCTAGTCTCGGTAATCAGCGTACCTGTTGGATTTGTAAATGTTGAGAGTAAGGAAGAAATCTTTTGATGCTATGCAAGGGAGAAGGAATTCCCAGCAATTGTTGCAAAAGGGACGCAAGGGCGGAAGCAATGTCGCTGCTGCAATCTGCTGATGCTCTATGCAGGCTGGTGATTTGACAGACGCAAAGTAGAGAGAGGCTGGAGGTCAGCAATAGCTCTAGGAACTTTGTATATGGAGCATGGAAACACGCTTTGGTAGCAAAATGTAAATAAAGATTTTTGATTTAAGACGCTTAGCTAATCGCAAGCGTCTTTTTGTAAGTAAATACGCTAATTTTCTTTTTATAATACGGCGTAATGTGTTACAATAGTTAGTTAGAAAATGATTAGTGCATAGCGAAAAATCGCTGAAAAAGGATGATAAAATATGTATTTGATAAATTGGATTCATAGTGGAAAATACAAGGACATGTCTCTCAAGGTTTCTGACCCTGATGCTGATTGCTGACCAGCCTACTTGGCAGAAATATATCAAGGATATAGGAGATGGAGCCTATCGTAAAGAAATACAGGGGAATCCAAGAAGGGCGAAGGGGATGGGCTCGCCATGCTAAGGAATCCCCAGAGACCGAAAAACGACGAGGAACTCCCAGGTTCCAGCAAAGTAGAAGTGAACGACAACGAGGGAGAAAAATCGAGGGTTCTATCTGATGAACTTAGATTTTGCTCTATCCCTAAAGGACTAACGACGACAAGAACGTTATCCTCGAGGTTAGAGCTGGGAACACGTGGCGAGAGAGGCTGCTTTGTTTGGTCAGAACCTGCTTAGAATGTACACAAGATATGCAGAGTCATCCAGATGGAGGGCTGAAATCATAGAAATAAATGACACAGGCATGGGTGGAATTAAGGGAAGCTGGCCTGATGATCGAGGGTAGGGGTGCTTACCAAGGCTCAAAATGCGAGAGCAGGTGTTCACCGTGTGCGTGTTCCTGAGACAGAGTCTTCAGGAAGAATTCACACTTCAGCAGCTACAGTTGCAGTGCTTCCAGAGTTGAGGACGTGGATGTGGCTCTCCTGTTACCAACGATGTACAGTAGACGTTTACAGGCTTCCGGAAACGGTGGACAGTGCGTAAAACACAACTGACTCTGCGGTTAGAACTTACGTTCCAACAGGACTTGTTTAACATGTCAGGATGAGGAAAGTCGCAGATCAAAGAATAAGGAGAGGGCTTTCGAGGTTCTTAAGTCAAGGCTTACGACCTTAAGCTTCAGGAACACAAGGCAGAGCGAAATGCAGCAGAGCGTAGAAGCGATAGAAGCGGTGATGAGATCTGGGCGTATCAGAACATACAAATTTCCCACAGGGGAAGATGTACAGAGCACCGTATATGGGCATGACTCTCTACAAGTTAGATGCTGCCATCCTTGATGGAGATATCGACGAGATAAATCGAGCCCTAATCACAAACTGAGTCAGGGCTAGGAAAGATGAAGGCGTTTTAAGCTGGCAGCGATTTGGAGGATTAGTCCTAATGAAGACATCGTTATTTAACGACTACGATTGAAAAATAAGGGCTACAGCGGATATAATTCGAGATGGAGGGCTGGTCGCATTTCCAACGGAGACTGTTTACGAGGCTTGGAGCTGACGCTTTGAATAGCGAGGCTGCTCAGCAAGGTATATGCGAGAAAGGCAGGCCTTCAGATAATCCTAAGGATTGTTCAATACAAGCAGATACAAAGCGAACACGCAGCTCACAGATGATATAAGTGGCGACATGCGAGGCTTTGGTGGACGCGCTTTATTTGAGGAACCGATGACGAGTTGATTAAGAGCGGCGAGACCTTGTCCTGATGTTACGACAGGGTGGACTTGTGCTGTGGAATTGACCAGAAAGAAAGAGAGAGGACTTCCCTCTGAGCGAGTGGCGCGCATTAGGAGAATCGGGCTGCTCAGTACGCACCGGGCGTGCAAAATATCTCAGGAAGACGAGACGACAGCTTACAGAGCATAGATACAGTGACGATCTGTACGGCAGAATCGACGGGAATTATTTGTGGGGATGACTCGTGACTTTGGTATAGAGTCCTCGGTCAGCGAGATATGACGGCGACGTCATGATTTTGAGACCTGGAGCTACATTACCTGCGAGGATGTTTTCTGAGGCACCAGGAGCGAAGTTGCCGTTGACCAGAGTCTTTTTCAAAAGACCTCAGGATATAATAGATCCCGAGGAAGGTGGAAGACATACGGGACAGCTTGAGGATGAGGATTTTCACCCATCGACCGCTGCAGGAATGATACAAGCACCATGCACCTTTGCGCATGAAATGTGATTGCTCTTTGATGGAGAAATTGGCTCTGTAAGAAAAGCCATGGATGCGTGAGCCGATGGAACTTGAGATGCAGGGAAATCCGTATTTAAGCTGGGCTTCACGACACGAGGAAGCTAGCGTTAGCACGAATTGTTTGCAAAGCAGAGAGGCTGACGAACTCGGGAGTCGATGTGATGGCAGGGGCTCTTCCCGAACAGCTTGGCTATCAGTTATGAGATAGAGATGTTAAAAGTCGGCGGGACACAATGCTTCGGGAGTGATAATATGGTAATGGAATTGGCAGCTGACATGGCGGACCTGGGCTAAAGACACTAAATCAAGCATCTTCAGGAGCCGCCCAGGATTTCAGATTTTTGGATGCCAACTGCACAATGACCGGCGAGGCGGTTGATTATCAGTACAGGAAAGGCTGCGGAGATGCTGTTGCATCAGGTAAGGCTGACCACGCCGGCATAGTATGCTGCGGAAGCGGTGTAGGGAATATCAATAGCAGCTCACGCGTACAAAGGAGTTAGATGTGCGCTATGCTAGCCTAGAAGAAATCGCCTCGTCTAGCTAAACAGCATAACAATGCAAATATATCCTTGCCTTCCGGTGGAAGAATGACTACACCTGAAGAGGCTTTGCAAGATGGTTGATGTTTGACTGCAGACACTGAGTGGGCTGGTCTCACTCAGGAAAGACTATCTGCACGACGAGTTGCTCAGTTAGACGCACCTCTGAGGGATTGCATCACATTTTGGCTCGAGTTAGTCAAAAGTTAATAGTTAAATACACAAAATTAGAGAGGCATCGGGTGAGATATACAGCCTGGACCATCACTGCCAATCTCAGCACAAGGTTGCACTTATGAGGAATGCAGGAGACAAAATGTTAAGAGGACTTTCTGTCAGCTAGCTAAGGAAAGCTAGTTATTTTGATGGGTTTCGAAGCTACTTTAGAAATCTATAGAGCCAGAGCAGAGTTGAAATCGAGAGACACCCTATAAAGACAAAGACAAAAGGTCAATATGCTTTAAGGGTGAGGAGCTATTGCGCTATCGTTTCCAATTTTGAGAGCTGCGCGGATTTGATGAGATGGATAGTCGTCAGTTCCAAACGCAAAGGTTGGACACGTTGCGCTACGAGATGCATCACTGATTCACATGAGCCTGATGACACACTACACTGCAAAGCTTCCCGTCAGATATTGATAAGATAGGTACCATGCTCTGACCCAACAAGCTTGCAACCGGTGGAAGTGCTTCTAGCAGCTATCGACTTCATCAAAAAGCATGGTGGTAAGGACATCACTTTTATGCGCTCTACTGCAGCGTAGAATCAAAGGTTCTTTCAGGACGGAGCATCCAGACAAAGATGATATTTACATCGCTGCTAAGGACGAGAGACTAAACGAGAAAGGCACCAGCATCTTGCCAGTTGTATCTTGGAGATGCATGGAGCAGACTCTACGGAACAAAATAAATTAAGGGAGCCCAGTGGGAATGAGAGAGTTTTATACCCGATAATATTAATAAACGCGATACTGTGTTTGATGTTCTCAGGAGAGAGAGGATTTATCGAGCAGTGCACAGGGCGAGGATGCTGCTCTGGCTGAGCTTTCTAGGGCAAAGAGAGAAAAATCAAGCTCTATATAGGCTTTGGACCCTACAGCTGACTGCTGCATGTTGGCACTTCCTATCGCAGGATTATCGCACCATGCACATGCAGAAGTTTGGACCTCACCTGTGAAGTTTTGCTAGGTGGCGGAACCGGAATGGTTGGAGCATCCTTCAGGACGCTCAGATATGCGTCACCGTTATGGATGTTGCGGAAATCGACAACAACTGCGATCAGTTCAAAGCACTTTCACTGACAGATTCATTGAGTCGGATGAGGGTGGCGGTACACGGAAATCAGGGTGTACTCATTGCCCAGGTAAAGGTGAGACTCTAGAACTTGGAGCGAGGTAGTAGGCCATCACAAACAACGGCGGGTGGATTAGACCTCGGCTGAACGTGTTGAGTTCGTATGAGAGGGGTCGGATCAAAGTTCACGTTAATAACATGCTTGGGCTGAAGCCTTTCCAACTGGCTGCATGGAGCCGCGAGGACGACACACACTTTCTTTGCAGATTCAGCTACAGTTAATGCAGTCATACGATTTTATGGTTATGGTAGTGAGACTTTGATGTACGCATGGAATGGCAGTGACGATGATCCAGTGGTCAAATATTATCGGAGGAGTTCACCCTCACAAGATAGTGGGCAAAGAGGTATTACGCAGCATGACCTCTCCTTCTCACAACCGAGCGAGGGCAAGAAGATGGGTAAGACTCTCAGAAGGGGTGCACTTGGCTGCGGGCCAGCGCACAAGTCCGTTCAGAGCTTCTTCCAGTACTGGAGAATGTCATGCAATGCAGACGGCATAGAAAGAGATGCTTGAGAATAGCTAACCTTCTCTACACCTATGGATGAGGTCAGAGACTTGCCTTCTCTAGAGGAGCTGCAGGACCATACAGCGAAATCCTAGCTTACGAAAGTAGCAAAAGCTAGTTCACGGTGAGTAGAAGAGGCCAAGAGAGAGCATTGACGCTGCTGCGCGTGACTTTTTCAGCAGCACATCGGCTACTGGCAAATGTTCCCTACTGTGGAGCTTTTGAGAAAGCAGTCTATAGGACAGGCTGAGGCCTAGTATTCTTTGATAAAGGAGCTCGGACTGTCAGACGAGCAACGGAGATGGGTTTAGGAGACCATCGGAACAGGGAGGACTTTCTTTCACCGAGACCGCAGCCAGAAGGTGGAGTGTATCACGAAGAAGAGATGCTCACCGACGCTGATTTTGAGGGACGGTGAGCTTCTAGAGCCAAAGGAAAGAAGAGATTCTAAAGGTAGTATTGAAATATTTTAGAGTTTAAGTACATAAAGTTGCAGTTGAGAAAAAGATGAATAAAGCGAACACGATTTGTAGGGAAACATCCTGTTAGACAAGTAACGGACCTTATGATAATATCAATAGCAGCCGCTCGATGTTTAAGGATGATACCGCATTTCAGAAAAGGACAAGCCAGGCGGAACTTTTTCAGCCTATTAGTTACGCTGTAAGGTTAAGGACGATGTTGACGCTCTAGGAACAAAGCTCATGGACATGGTTCAAAGTGGTGCCAAGATTGCTGTTGTTGGCGAGACCAGCTACCACTGGTTCCTAACTTACTTTGCAACTGCTTGTGAGTAGGCGTAATTGTTCCTTTGACAAAAACTTACCGTGATGAGCTAAAGAGTTTGATTGAAAGGTCTCATAAAGGGCAATTGTTTTCGAAAGAGAATGGAAAGACAACAAAGCCACTATTTGATTTGTTGGTACTGAGTATTTTATTTGATGTCAGGAAAGCGAAAACGAGAAGGTCCTTTCACTTGAGCACCTAATCGGAGGAAGGAAACAGTTTTTGGCGGCGTTATATCTCTGGCTGATGCCGAAATCAATCCTGAAGATGGCTTAATTTCTTTTACATCGGGAACGACAGTGGAACATCAGCGAGTAACGTCACATGAAGAACATTGCATCAAATGTTGTTAATGTAACAAAGCGTAACGCTAGATTAAGGCTGCGTTGTTTATCAATTTTTCCAGTTCACCACACGAGAACACCACGATTAAAATAATTATCAGGAAGAACCATTGCATGCGAGGGAATTAACAACACATACCGAAAACATGACGAGGTCAAGAAGCAATCAGCGGCAGGCGTGCCTCTAGTGTTTGAGAAGATTGGCGGGCTTAATGAAGCAGGCAGAAGGTCGCGGAGAAGGCGAAAGGTTAGAAACGTGCAATCGCACTCCTCACGTCGCTCAGTTATATAACACCGTAGCCTAATACGTAAGCTATTTAAGCGTCAGTTCATCGGGTTTTCGGTGGTGGTACATGCAGCTATTATCGTTGGTGGAAAAGCCATGGACCTGAGACATGAGTCCTTTGAGGCTATGGGTATACTGATGATTCAGGGCTACGGAATGACAGAGTATGCACCTGGCTATCGCTGTTAACCAGACACTATAGCACGCAAGGTCAGTAGGAAGAATTCTATGCCGTAAACCTCGGTAAGAATAGATAATGCCGACGAAAACGGAATCGGAGAAATGTAGCAAGGACCACATCTGTACAAGCCGGATACTACGAGTGCATCAGGAGGCGACAGATGAGGTTATCGAAGATGGATGGCTCATACGTGGGCGACCCGGATATTCAGTATCTCTAACGATTTTCCATCTGCTGGTGGGCAGAAAGAAGACCGTAACGTGGAATAAAGGGTGAAAGAACATCTTCCCTGAAGAGATTGAAGCAGTCCTAAAGGAAAACGAGCTTATCAAGGAGACCATAGTACATGGAGTGACGGATAACACTGTCGAAATGCACCGTTACAGCCGAGATATTCAAGCCAAACTACGAGCTTTTAGAGGAGCAGCGCGGCAAGATGAAAGCAGCAGCGATGCTTACCACTTCTACCGCGAAGAAGTCGATGACAAACAAGACCCAAGCCACCATATAAAGGCAACCGTCGAATCATCAGAGAGAATGGATTTGCTATGACCACGACTGGCAAGGTTAAGAGACGCCGGAAACTGTCGAAGGTGCTGAGAAGCCTGCACTTCATAGTGAAAGAAGGCAGAGGACCGCAAGCACAGCAAAGAGCTGATTGAATATCGGAAAAGAGCATGTATCCATACCCAAGACAGGTAAGTGATGGGAAGACCTGAACCGACATCAAGGTCGTTCAAAGAGGAGATGAGCGGAGACAGAGCAGCCCCACCAAAGTTCAACAAGGGCGAGGAATACACCAGATACATAAGGGTTAAGGGGCCCAGGTCGATGTAAATGGACGAACCGCTTTTGATAAACCTTGGACCTACAAGTGCGTATCGCGATAATAGGAACGACGTAATATCAGTGTGTTCTCATACTTGCAGTAACTGGAGGGCGGTCTGCAGTGCACCTCTAGACAAGCAGCCAAGCGCAGAGGAGCTAAAAGAACCTGTAAAGGATGCTGATGCCTAGCAGTGTTTATAGCAAGAAGTTGGAGAAGATATTGAGCAGATACAGAGGATGGAGATACAAGTTCAAGACCTGATAAACTCTCGATACTTAGAGAACAGAAGTCTAAGGCTTCCTTTGGACAGGGAGGAAACAGAGCTATGAGAAGGTAAGAAACGTGTAAGACAAGAATAAGGAACAGGAGAAGAGGAACATATAATCTGGCCTATGGAAACAGCTTATTGAGGATGGAAAAGAATGTTATTGCGCTAGTGAGTAGACAGTTCATCGATGCTGAGGTTCTAGGAAATGTATCCTGCGGTAATACTCTCTCATAATTTCAGGAAACGTCAGTTTTGCAAAGTGCTAGTTTCAACACACAGAAACATCGTAGATGACCTTAAGGATAATAATTCCACCATCCTGTAAACGTTAACCAGAGGATATCTTCTTCTCAGTACTTCCGGTACATCATACATACGAGTGCATGTGCATTCCTCAATGCCGCTCTACAAGGGTGCTCTATGCATTCTGTGAAGGCCTAAAGTACACAACGAAAACCTCAGAGATAAGAAGGCGCTCGACGATGCTTTTAGGCGTTCCGCTTTGATAAACTCTATATGAAGAAAACCGGAAGACAGCAAAGAAAGCGAGTGCGCGACAAAAAAGCTCGGTGCCTGCGAAGTTGAACAAGAAATATTCAAGAAGTTGAATATCGTATTATTGCAAAGAAGCTTTTGCTGTTGGGCGATTGGCTCCCAGATGTACGGCGGAAGGATGCGAGTTTGATATCAAGGCAGCACATCCAAAGACTTGCTGTTCTCACGACTCCAGGAAATCATCGCAGTTCAGGCTAAGGGATTAACGTGAGTGCTTCCCATGACCGCCCCAAACCCGAGTGTCGAAAGGATATGAAGAACGAGCTGCAGATTACCTCTACCGGTATGAAGTGTTAAGACAGTAGATGCGATGAAGAGGGTATTGAGAGATGATGCTTTAAGGACTGAATGCACGTTTTGGGTTACTATAACAACCAGGAAATAGACAGATGAAGTTCTCAAGGACGGTTTTGCCTTAATAATTGGCATCTCAAAGAGTTGATACAAGATAGTTTTATATATATAACAGGACGCAAAAAGAATGTTATACAACAGAAAATGCCAACGTTTTCCCAAGAGCTGTGAGCAGAGTTTTCACATATTCCCCACATCACGAAAGTCTATGGTTTGGGGCGATAACGAAGGCGTGAAAGTGTAAACCGACAACAACTGCTGCAACTGTAACCCCAGACGATGAAGAGGTCAAGGAAGCAGCTAGTGAGGAACACACAGACGAGCAGGCACAGAACAGTATAAGGAACCAAGATAAATGAGCGCCTACCACTACTTAAAAAGATAAAAAGCTAAATATCCGTAAGACTGATTTTAACAAGACAACGGGTATGAAGATAAACGCCTGTTGAATCCAACAAGGATGCAATAGTTTAAGCAAAGGAGATAGAATGGCAGATGAAGTCTTGATGACCCAGAGGTTACGATAAGTTAGAAGCTGAAAAGAGACTAGTTGGTTTCGGTAAGAAGAAAAGGATGTTTGAGAAGCTAAAAGAGGCAAAAGATCTCAATGGTGACCTTTCTGAGAACAAAGCTGAGTACGATGCAGCAAAAGCAAGAGCAGCTGAGGTTACAGAGAACTCAAGGTCGAGCAGATGCCAAGAAATGATTATCAGCGAAATGAAATCACTCGCAGACCGTGTAAACGTTGGTCTTAAAGTCACAGCAAAGAACTGGATAGCGGTGAAGAACAAGTCACCTCATCATGTTGGTTCTACTGAGCCGATCCTTTGCTGAGCTCATAAGATTTCAAATGAGTCAGAAGTAGGAAAGAGCTTGCTAGAGAAGGTTAGACAAGGTTGAAACCCTTGTTCCGTACGGAATGGTACAATACGAGATTCTTGCAATAGAGAACAAATTCACAAGGTGGAGAAATGAGTCAGAACGATAGTAACACTAACACATCCAGGTTAACGATAGAGATAATCAGACTGAAGAAAACTTAAGCGAACAGAGACAGATAAGACGTGAGAAGCTAAACAGAGGATGCAGATAGAAACCCTCGTTGTTGAAAAGTGGGACAACCTAAACTGCAACAAGGACATCAAAGAAAACTTGATTCTCAATGGAGGACCAGAGTTTCCATCGCAGGAAGAATCATGAGCAAAACGTATCATGGGTAAGGCTGCTTTCTATTGATGTTCAGGATAAGCAAGGTCATTCTGTATCACATATCAAGAGAGATGACATAGGACAGGAAGAATATAAGGGTTACACCCACGATATAGGTGATATTGTCGAGTTGTCGGCACAGGCTTAAGACAAACACAGGCGAGAAGTCCATCCTGCAGCAGCTTGTTTTGATGAGCAAATCAATCAGCGTTCTCCCTGGAGCAAGTGGAGTGTCTGCAGAATTGAAAATTCCTGTGATATCGTCGCGCTATGTTGACCTTTATCATGAATGCAGATGTGAGAGAAACTTTCAAGAGAGCCGCATCATCAAAGAGATTAAGTCTGTTCTAGTTATCGATTACGGCTTCTGTAGTTGATAATTTTATTTTGACAACTATCGCAGGCGGTGTGAATACAAGCCGTCCGTTAACACTCACCACAAATACTTTTGAACCTCGATATGAAGCCTGTATTTCAACGAGCTATTCAAAGAGCATCTTCACCACAGGCCTTGATGAAAGTTTACGAGACAAGATGTTCCGTAACGAGGGTATGGATAGAAATCAACCCTGAATACAATCTGCATGGGAGTGCTACATGCATTCAGTTATTATGGAAGATGTAATGGAACTTACTGGAGCAGATTATTTAAGGAAGGCTACTATGCAAGGTAAAATGGCACACCCACGTCGCAAGTACCAGGGTGGCAAATTGACGTTACCCTCCATGAAAACCAGTTAGATATGGCAGATGCTAAGCAGGAGATAACAGGTGTTGATTGGCAAAATTGGATACTGATGGAGGAAGCCTGTAAAGCAGCAATATCAGCGGCAAGGAAAGCCTGAGGACAAAGGGATTGACACGTGGCAAGCTCATAAAGAGATGATGAAAGTTCTCATGAAGATGTCTCGATACCTGGATGGGACCTGTTTTCATCACATGACATCCAGTAGACACACCCTTCAGCAAACGTGACCTTAAAGACCCAAAGAATCACTCGTCGTTTCGAGTTCTATATCACCCGATGGGGAAATGGAAAACGTCAGAGCTGAGATCCTATCAGACCAGTACAATTGTTTTGCTGAGCAGTGAAGCAGCTGACCTTGAATCGATGATGAAGCTCATCCATGGATATGGACTTCAAATGTTTTGAGGTTGGTGGGGTGCTGCCAACAGGGTGGACTAGGTATCGGTATCGATAGAGCTATTTATGCCACTGCAGATGCTCCAAGCAAGAGATGCAATGCTCTTCCTTACAATGAAGCCAATTGGCAGAGGAAGAATGAAGAGTTAAGGGAAGCTGAGTATTGACTTATCAAAGGTTACAGAGCCACTTCTGAGGAAATGGTTGATTTTGGATACCAAAGTCAGACTTAGAGCTGTTAAGGTCTCCGAATGCACTGCAGTTCCTGTCGAAGAAACTTTCAGTTCACTTCTTGATGACATCAGGTGAAAAACCGCAATACCCTATGGAATCCACAACTCTATGAGGCTGGAGGAATCTCGTTGAAGATTTTCTCATGCATCACAAATTCCAATCATTTAGCTATGATGGGCATAGAGTCTTCATGAATGCTTCTTTATCAGTCTGGTTCACGATGAAGAGGCGAAGAGTAGCTTAACCCACTGCTAAGCAACAGAATTCGGCAGAGCAAAGCTTACTAGTAAGGAACAGAATGGAGAATCTCATGACTTTGGAGAATAAGCTAGACAATAGACTCGTAGAGCTTAAAGCGCAAGAGCTATAATAAGTTGGACAAACTGCTATATGCATTTAGATTTGAATGTGTATAAAGATTTGTTTTATTATAAAAGTAATTATGCATATAAACGAGAAAGAAAGTATGAAGTATTGTTCATGGAGATGATGCTGACTATTTATATTTGAAGTGCGAATCAAATGATATAAAGTTTTGCCCATTACTGTAAATGGTACTTTTAATCGTGAGCGAAGGAGCTTCGTCATGGAAACAGGAAGTGGAGAAAAAGAAATTTTATTACAACATATGACGGTGAATATTGGTGAGCCGGTATTTTTACGAAATATATCATAAGTTAATAAAATGAATGGAATTGAATTTATTTCATTAAAAATCTGAAGGTTATTATATTTTGCTGACGCATCATCAAAGTTGCACTTGACCTTGAAAGTAAACAGGAGGAGCTGAATGTCGAAGGTAAGAATATATGATTGACAACGAACCTGAAGTATAAAAGAAGCAAAGATATCACCATCCGTAATATACCAAAAGGATTGAATCCGATGAACAAAAAAACTCAAGACAAATACGTTTTACCGCAGTGATATATAGAATTTGGTGAGGAAATACACAATCAATAATAAGGGCAACAGAAGATGTTGAAGTTTAAAACAAGAAAATGGTGATTTTCTATGTAAATTGCATAGTGAAATTCTGATTTCATAATGAATTTTACAGCTGCAATGCAGAGACACATAAATTAAGCACGAAATAATAAGAGCAATTATAGACCAAAAATCATCTACAGCATCGATTCTAAGGTTTGAATTTTAATATAAAGTAAATAAATTACCATTCCTAAAACCACCTATTGCAGACCAAAGTATATTGTGCTGCATTACATCCCGATAAATGAAAAGGAAATAGGTAAATTGCATCGTACATATGTTAAGAAATACCCTTAAGTATGTAAACCACAAGTGACATGAAATCGTTTGCCAGTGACTTACATCTACCATGCAACTGGATGAAAGACAGTGCACGAGAACATGCAGGAAGTTATGATGAAAGTTGCTGTGCGATCGCATGAAAATCAAACGGTATGCCCGGTAAATATAGGACAAAGCGTGTTGACATCGCCATATAAGCATTCAAATTTCAACGTTAAAATATGGCATATCTTCCAGAATTAAGCTTTTCATGGAGGATTGTGTTATGAAGCAAGTTAATTGTCCACTTGTGGTTCATCGCGTTAGGGTATGGCAAATTAAAATCAGGAAACCAAAGATGGCTATGTAAGTCATGTATGTATTTACACCAAAGATAGAGATAATGATACTAAACAGCTTCAGCTGTTCTTTAAATTGGCTCATTCAGTAAAAGAAGCACAAAGTGCACATGCTCGACGAGGAATTTGCAAATGCCGGAAATTGAAGCATGGAATGCAGTAGTGGCTCGTGGGCTCTATCCTGTACAGTCCTGTATGCCTGTTCAGAATATCTCGAAAACTAGAAGGTAAGATATTGTTTGTAAAATATGTGAAAAGTGTTGAAAAAGTCAGGGAACTGGCAGAGTATTCCTGAGGTTAGCTTTGACAAAGGATAAATATGTGGTAACGTTTGGAGTTAGTCTACACTAATGAGGTGAGAAATGTGAAGAATAAAAAGTGGCACAGCAGTGAGATCAAAGTGACAGCAGAGCAGGTAAATTACATAAAACTTGATTATGGGGTGTACTGGAAAGGGAGAATTGACAATATATGACATCTTTCCAGGAGTGTATCATTTATACTTTATAGATATGGATACTCTCCGACATATCTGGCAAACCCAAATTTTTCCCTAAGCAAATGATTAGTACTAGTCATTGTAGAAAAGGACAAGCATGAATAAGTCAGTTCCTCAAACAGACATTAGATTGTCTGTCGGAAGGTCAGTTTAGTAATAATCGAACAGAGCATTTGGCCTTCAGTATGCTTTTCTTTCCACTTAAAAAGTATGAAGGGCTGTCTATAGTGGCATAGATATGCGCAATACCATCAGCAGGTGCAGCAGTTGATGCAGGTGTTTGGGAATTGATTTTTGGACGAGTACACGTGTCTGGATGAATGGAGAAAACACCAGGTATGTCAGCCTGCCGTCAGTGATACTCTGTTGATATATTTTGAAGTTGGTATATCAGGGAAAGAGTAGTTGAGAAAGTACGGATTATTTTAGAATTAAAGCAATGGAGGTATCTACCATATAGAAAAGGACTCAGATTGAAAATCGTTTGATGTTGTGATATTTTAACAGAGAACAGGCACAAAGATAACAAGGACAAAAGAGTACTTGATTTCTCATATTGGATGAAAATATATTCAGGAGAAATTAGCAATTTCATCAGGAATTAATATAAATATTTTTATAAAATATTTATGAAACATATGGAGAAACCCCTATGGCTACTTGGGCAAAAGATAATATCGCATGAATGTGGCTGCGGTCCAACCGCGACGGAGAACGATTTGATTGGTGATATTATAATGGAATTAGGATATTCCAATGCAAGCAACAAGCAAGGCTTTTATTCGGTATATGGAGAATTGTCGAGAGAGTACAGGAAAAAAGATAAAAATGGCCAGTTTTCATAAAACAAAGAATGGAGTAGAATTATAGACTTCTTATAGATAATTGTTGTTGTGTGGCTAGATAAACCAACTCCCCAGACGGAGTTAAAAAGGAGGATATGTATGAAGAAAAAGACGGATTAATCCAGAGGCTCTTGGCATTCTTATGGGAAAAACGCCGGTTATTAACGTATCCATATACCATCCGGATTGGCATTGTTCATTTTAATTCCCATATGTAAGGTGTATTTTGCCGCAAAAGAGATGTGGTAGTATTTATCAGAGTCCGCTTAATGTGAATGTATTAATGTGTTGGGAGTGTTATGCACTGCAGCAGAATTAATAGGATTGATAATTTATTTTGGCATGCTTATCGTGTTCTCACAGCTAAGATTCCAAAATGGAGAAAAATTCGAAAATGGCGAAGGCAGCATTCGTTAAAATGCCGATGTATTATTATTTTGATGCAAATCCAAGTGAAAATTAAGAAAAATTATTGATGAAAATAATACAGGCGGAAAAGTTATGCAGGTAATATCAGCTTCCGTGACGTAGAGTAGGCATGTGGACAATGATTGCAAAGTTTAGTCCTGATGCTGCTTCGATCAAGGCCATTGACTCATTAGTTGTTATTGTTTGGAATTATTTTATGCTTCCGCTTATGTTAATGGGAAAAGACAGCATGAAATTTAGTAGAATCATCAGGATCATTAGAGACAATGAATCTGAAGAAAGTGGAGTACATAACAGGCATATCAGTTGTGAAAGTATTTGGACAGACAGCAGTCTTTCACAAAGTTTAATATATTATGATTATAGTGATAATGCGACAAGTATTTACAATGGTAGTTGTCGTACAGTGGGTGGTGAGGCTTATGGCAGGATTAACTCACCATCAGTATTAATACTGGTGGCAGTTCCACGGGTATTTTTCAGATAATATGGTTCATTTTTACGGAAAATTTTCTGTTTTATCTGATTTTCACGCCGGCACGTGTGTTATGTTAAATAAAAATTATGTATATGAGCAACTATAAGATGGTACAGAGAATCTATGCAGAATCGATATGATTTTTAAATGCAGAGCAGCAGAGCAGCAGAGAAACCGAAGCAGCAGAAAACGGCAATGATACGCTTGAGAATGTAACCTTTCTTGCGAAAAATGCTCTGAATCCAGCAGTTATCTACTTTGCAGGTAAAGGAAGAAGCAACAACGGTCATACTGGTGGGACCCTCAGCGCTGGCAGTGCGCAACCGCCAGCCTGACACCACGCTCTTTTGGTGATGACAGAAGGAGAGATAAAATTGGTGGTGTTGATGTTAGAGAATTGTTCAGGCGCAGATTGATGAAAAACGCTGCCTTTGTAAGTTCCGTAATCGAAGTTTTAAAGAGTCTTGGTTAGACAACATCTGTGTAGGGCGGTGGATGTCAACAGAGAAGAGCATTACATGCCGCGACATCTCGCAATAATGATGATATTTTTTGGCAAATTTCCCAGACGGAATTGGATGGTAGAAGCAAGAGCAGTATCTTTCGTGAGAAGTGAGAATTGTAATATAATTTTTAAAAGATGCCCGATTATTGTATAGATGAGGCGACAGTATTTGCCGACCCGGAGAATGAAGTGATGATTCAGAAAGCACCGAATCAATTGACAGAAGGAAAGATAAAGATTATGATTGGCAGCACGATTGCCCATGATTCTAGGGGTAGACCAGATTCTGTAATGAAGGATGGAGAACTCTGCAGAGCAGGAAACCATACAGCACACGGGAGAAAGACGAATTACAAAACATATGTGTGAAAGATTATATTAAGACAACAAAATGGTATATTGGAAACGAGGATGACATGTTAAAAAGATGTTTACAAGCGATAAGGGCAAAAGTTTGGTGTTGCGGTAATATAGCAGCGGTTTTTATAATCTATGTTCGATGATTCCGGTAATTGTACGTAGTTGGTACAGGATGCTTTTTCTATCGAGAGGAGAGCCAAGGTGAAGAATATCGTGTTCTATCTGATTGCCGGGTAGTGCTGTTTGCACCGATTTTTTTGCGGCACAATGGGTTCAGCACAACAAATATTCCATACGACTGCCATGGAAGAAAGTGCAAATGCAGACCAGCCAAGTAAGAAAATGAAAACCACCTTATCCTTTTGGAAAGAAAGATATTATGATCTGACTACAACAATGCGGAGATTGTAATGGTGCTAGAGAGAACATTTTAATGCAATGCCAATGCTGTTTGGAACACCAGACCTTTATTTTAATATCAATTGACACTAGACCAATATCGTATGACCATGCATTTTATTACTCCTGTTCCGTTACAACACTGGTGTTTTTCTTGCCGTGGTGCCACGCAGAAGGCAGAGGCGGAGAATGCAGGCAAGAAGAAGGGCGCAGGATGGTGTGAATATCCGGATACAATTCCAGGAATTAAAAATCTGCATCAAGGGAAGACGAATACTTAAAAGGGTTGGAAGGAAAAATTGCTCAGGTGTGGTTGGGCGTTCTTTCAGAAACGGACTTATCTCGGTTCAGCTCGCAGCCCGTTTGTAATGTTTTGGTCCTGCCAGCAAGCAGGTGGACATTTTGTTGCAGAGGGATTACTAACATCCCTATGTTCTCTTTTTCCGATTGTAGCAGGAAGAATATACGATCCGTTTTCCAGGCTGTTTTATGTTGTCGGAAATTTTTTCTGCATTAGTTAGGTGTGTGGAACGTGCTAAGAATGGAAGCAACATCGATTCAGACAGAAAAGCGTGCGAACTGGAAGGATATGAGATTGAGCTGGGACAAGTTGTAGTATTTTCTATAAGAAAGAAGAGGATGCAGAAGAAGGAATATCAGGAATTTCTCAGTAGCAAAAACAGAGAAGTGACAGTTAGTTGGTCCTTCCGGAAGTGTGGAAAGTTCACAGTTCCAAAGCTGGCAGTATCGTTTGGATATTGACAGTGAAAAATAACATTAGGTGGAGTGGATATTTCCGAAGTGGAGCCCGAGACGTGCGTTTTAAAATTCTTGCAATTGTTAGGATGTTTTGCTTTTTACGAATCAGTAATGGAGAATATTCGACCGGAAGAAAAGATGCAAACGGATGAAGAGGTATGAGTTGGCTGCAAAAGAAAGTATGAAGAATTTATTGAACGATTGCCGAAGGATATGATACAAACATTGGTGAAAACGGGGAAGCTTTTCAGGTGGAGAGCGTCAACGGTCTCGATAGCAAGAGCCTATTTAAAAATGCAATTGTGGTACTTTAGATGAAGGACAGCATCTATGATGCAGAAAGGAGACATTAGTAATAGAAGCTCTTTTCACGCTGTTAAGGCAGGAAAGACAGCAGTAGTACTGCAACATCGATGCGTAACAGCTGTGCAAATGTAGATAAGAGGTTGTTTTGGATGGAGGGAAAGAAAGCAGAACAGGGAACCCGCAGGAATTATTGGCACAAATTTGTAGGGGAGTGTTTTCACGCCTTTTATGCAAGTACACAGGACCATAAAAAGGAGATTATTGAAAATGGAAAAATTAAAAAAACAACAGCAAAAGGACTTAACACAGGTATTTTACAGCAATTTATTTTTGTTGTTATGTTCGTATTACTGCCGTAACATCTTTTGCACCACCACGGTGTTTTACACAGCATTTATTGCAATTTTAGCACCCATTTATATGCTTTTCAATACAAAAAGTAAAAACCTTGAATGATTAATGATCATGGTATTAATTGGTATTTTAATGGCTTACTACACTGGTAATTGTGATTATGTTTATTTTTGTTCATTATTAGGGTCTTATCAGACTTTGCATTACAAAAGCGTGGTGGATATACAAGCAAGAAGATGAGTCTGATTGATATGGTTATGTATTTCCATCCAAGCCTGTTGTTCATTTTCCCAATCGCTTATGAGAGATGCTTATTTTGATGGTGTTGTAGCATCTATGGGAGAAGCATATGCAGGATGATTAAAAGCAATGATTAATCTTTCCGGATTATCCCAGTTATGATTAAGCTACACAATTGCTGCTGGTGTTGTGGGCGGGATTAGTTGCTGGAAAATGAATAAGAAACATTTTGAAAAGTTAAGGAATTGAAGGAGAAATTCTAACCACAACAAAGATACTATGCATCCTCGCAATCAATATCACTATTACATTTGGTGTAATGTGATAATGAGCTTAGTTAGTTGTGTAAGTGGGTTATTCATGGCAAATGGGTGGAAAAATGTATTCATTATGACCCGCGATATTTGTTTGTTGTTTGGAGATAAGTGCATTGCCGGTAATAACTGTTCCATGACATTTTATTATTGGTGTGTCTTGTGTGTTTATTGCATTTCGCAAATTTTTTCTTTGTATTATGTCGGCTGATTTCTTTTGCTTCAACCAGAAATCAACGTCATGATTGCTTTGCTGGAAAAACAGCAGTTCCATCAAGTAATTATACCTTGGCTGTGCTGGAAAGGATTCTTTCCTTACTGTCAAGGAGAGGAATGGAATCACATACGCAACAGCTATGCGTAGAGAAACATTGGAACAGGAGCAGGGCAGATTTTAAGGCATCCGATAAAGGCTATGAATACAAGGATTGTTCCACCATTATTTTCAACAGTAAAGTACTGAGAAGAATTAGCAGCAGTGGTATTAGGGCAAGAGGCTTGGCATGCACACAACAAAGAACAATTTGTGTCGTGTCTCACTGAAATGGCAGATTATCTGTGATGGTATGCTCAGCACTATTAAAGTTTTTTCGGAAGTTGGCGGAGATATTAAAAAATCAAGGGAGGCAAAGTCTACTTAGGAAAATGTGTCATTTCAGTACGCGCTGGTGAGAATCGGGAAAAATGGTGAAGGAAAAAATATATCAATGAGTGTAAAGAAGGGGTAAAGGTTCTGGTTA